>Ga0247611_10000245_pt1 | contig 114461 bp, 132 predicted proteins | sample 177DNAGHGhighgp2_FD_192422 | JGI IMG/M metagenome (GOLD analysis project Ga0247611, IMG submission 192422) | Sheep rumen microbial communities from Palmerston North, Manawatu-Wanganui, New Zealand - 1770 DNA GHGhigh gp2 | ecosystem: Host-associated > Mammals > Digestive system > Stomach >... | reverse complement strand
ATTCTTTCACTTCTCGAGCGGTCACGGTCTGGACACGCCTGTTCCCCTGAGCCTTGAAGCTGATGCTGATGCGAGGCTGCAGGTTAGGGTTGAGGATGTCATAAATCTCGCTGATCTCCACCGGGACCATCGTGGTCACCACGGCACGGCCCGCCTGATAAGTGACATACTGGTTCAATTTCTTGCTCCACCTGTCCTCCTCCACAATAGACACGATCTCATTACTGGAGAAGTTGACCTGAATATACCTTCGCCTGTGCTGGGAAACCTGCTCATCAAGGAAAGTAAACACGGAATCTTCATTGGAGCAGATATTGGCCAGTCGGTTCACGCTTGTCCTGACCAGCTCCCTGTCCACGCCATTGTCAAGCAATAATTCGGTGAGCTTCGGGAGGCCAGCGAGGTTGGACTTGTCAAGGTAGCCTGATCCGGTCTGCTTCACCACGGTGTTCACAAAAGCCTCCGGGTCCTTAAACAGGTCAGGCAAACGCTCCACAACCCCGCGGCAGACCCTGATCTCGGACTCCGCATCAACATACTTCCTCAAATAACCCCCCAAGTACAGGCTCGCCTCATGCTTAACCCCATCCAGCAAGGGATACAAGGCGGACAGGATATCCACGACATCAGAAACCTCAAAAGGATTCAGGGTCTTCTCCCCCACAGGGACAGGATCAACAGAAAAACTGGTCTCCAAAGGCTCACGGTAAACACAACCAGCCTCAACCATCCGGAACCTCACAACATCATGCGCGCTGTCAACCACCGCAACATCGGACAAAGACATCGCAGACACAACCCCATAGGAACGGACCTCGCCATCAGGGCGCACGATCTCAGAACCCGGCAAAACACACTGCCTATTCTCCTCCCTCGTGAAAATCTCAATACCATTACCCAAACTACAACCACGCAACTCAGGAACAACAAAATCATCCGGGAAAAACAAGCACCTGCTCACATCATGAGCACCCCGATCAACCATACGGGACCATAAATAAAGATGATGACCCCCAGATTGCGTGATCACGTCCAACACGCCGGGGATATCCTTTAATATATTATATATATAATCTTTTGTTATTTTCTTTACCCTTTCAACTTCATCCTTGTCGGTCTCGCCGGGAACACCGCAGCCATCAATGTCGATACAGCTAAGGCTCACGTTCCCGTTCTGCACATAATTATAACCAATTTGAATACCAAGGTTGCACTCATTATCAGTCACTCTTGACAAAGGCTGGTTCTTCTTGTTCCAAGCCCTGTCCATTGGCTGCTTAGTCCCAGGATGCAAGGCTACAAGCTTGACCTTATCATCTGTGGCGTATTCCATTATGTCTGGAATCTGTTCTATTAGTTTATTTAGTATTTTATTTTTATACATTACACACCTCTGTTTTGATTTATGAATTTATTTTATTTTTTATTATATTTATATTTTGTCTTAAAAGTTACTTTTTTGGCAAAAAGTTACTGAAGGTAACTTAACTTTTTTTAAAAGTTACTTTAGTTACCAAAAGTTACAAAGTCAAAAGTAACTTAAAAAAAATGGAAAATAGGGTTATATTGAAATCTGACTTATTATTATTATTATTATTATTAAAGTTACAAAGTTACTTAATTATAAATATACACGCGTGCATGATGAATATTTTTCGTGATTTTAAAAAAATTTTTTTTTACGCGCACATGTAGGGGCACACTCAAAAAAAAAGTAACTTGTAACTTTTGAAATTTAAATTGATTTTAGGGAGTTATTTTGTATTTAACTTCCTGAAACTCGTTTATTTAGTTACTTTTCAAAAAGTAACCAAAGTAACCTAATTTGTAACCTAATTTGTTTGATAATATATGAACTAATTTCTGAGGTCAAAAAAAATTGAAGATGATCATATGTTTTGTTCCTGATGACCATCTTCAATAAAAAAGGTGTGTTAAACAAGAGTGGTATCAAGTATCGTGTGTGACACCTGAACTCGCTATTTACTAATGGTTAAAGTGATAATATGTTTAGCGAGAAAGTTTGTGGTTGTGTTTTATGAGAGTATTTGCTTTTTTTACAACCTCTGTACTGCACAATTCATATTTTATATTTTAGTAGGCGATTTTGCCAAAAGTAACAAAGACGAGTTAGGAAGGGATATGGACTTTTGTCATTTTGACTCGTCTCTGTTATAGTTAATAATTGTTAACTCTTCTTATATATACTTTATGGTTTTTTTATTTTTGAGTATAGGTGTTTTACCTGCCGAAAATCGATTCTACTGCCTCTATTGGGCGATTCGAGCCTTTTGAGGCTTTTTTTGGCGAAAAGAAGCCACGAGAAGTCTTATTTTTGTGTGTTTTGTAATCTGCCGATAGTCACAACCGTTCACAACGATCGCGGCGGACACAACCCACAAGCTCCAGAAACGAAAACCTCTCCAGAACCCCCGAAATCGCCTATTAACATAGGTTTCGAGGGGTTTACAGTTGACATAAGCAACAATCAACCCCAGCCAATGACAAAAAAACGCGACCGTCGCGACCGAAAGCAACCCCCAAAAATATCGAAAAAAGCCTAAAAAATTCGCATATTTTAGCCAAAAAATGCCCGAATAATCACATCGAAATGCAATTATTCTGCATATCGTGTTCTAAAATCATAAAAAATAACGAACTTATATACATTAAGTGGTTTTTTCATCGAAAAATTGCGAAAAATAGCTAAAAAATCGCGAAAAAATAGGAAAAAATCGGCTTACCACGATCGATGCGACCAACGCGACCATCGCGACAGACACGGTTTCACATCGATAAAAACAACAAAAAATAGCTAAAAAATCGCGAAAAAATAGGAAAAAATCGAGAAAAACGCAAGAAATTAGTGAATCCCACTAATTTCTTGCACATCGATAGAACGAAAACTACACAAAAAATAGGAAAAAATAGCTATTTTTTCCCAAAAAACGGGTAAAAAATGATACAAAATCTGAGTCTTAGAGGGGATTCGAACCCCCGGCCTTTCGATTACGAGTCGAACGCTCCACCAACCTGAGCCACTAAGACAAAGCTTGGCGATTAGCTACAACTTCCAAGGCGACATAATCGATCGCATCTTCGATATCATCATCCATAACTGTGATTCTGCGACGATTATCAGCACACACAATGCCCCTTTTAAGGCAGCTTGCGGCATAATCGGTCAGGTAATCCGCCAAGGTCTCGAGAGCCTCGGCTCCGATTCTAGCTTCTGGATCGATATCCTTCAATAATCTTCGGATTGCTCCTTCTCGAATGTAATCAGTCATTATTTCACCAGGTATTTAATAGCTAATTCGACATCTTTTTCATAAATAGTGCGACGTTTCGCGAGTTTCGCAGCGTCGACTGACTTTTCTGTTAGCTCGTAAGTATAATCTTCGACTTGTTTCAGTATCCTGTCTCTCGCTTCCTTGCTCAAATAGCTGTCGGGAGCGATCTCGTCCAACAGGTTTCTTATGCTTGATTTTGGAAAATTCATTCGATTCACCTCTTGATGTTAAGATTTCGGGGGCTTTTCGCCCCCGTCTTATTCGTTAATTATTGTATATTCACATATTTCGGAGAAAATAATGGTCCTTAGTGGACAATATTTCTTATATTTCCTATGTTATTTAAACTTATCCCATTTTTACTTCGTTATACCATTGTATAACGAACTAAATTCGGGTTTCCGCGATGATTTCGGGGTCGAACCCCCCCTGTCTGACTCGAAATTAGTGGACCAAATCGATGTGAATAGCTATTGCATTTCGATAAATTAGTGGACCCCGTCGATATGAAAGACGTGTTCACTTCGATAAAATTAGTGGATCCCACTAATTCTCGAAACCCGAAAACAAGCTCGGGGCCTCGAAAAATTCCCCCAAAAAATCCCCAAACGAAACACGCGCCGGGCTCGCACCCATCGCCACGCCACGCCACGACACGACTACCCCTCGACCCATCAAAAAAAATAGGGTGGCCCCGCCAATACGAAGATCACGATCGAAGTAAAAAATAATTATAACAGCTTCGTTTTCCTCATAACATTATTATTAGCTGTTATTTACGTGTCACAAAAAAATATAAAAAAAATTATAAGCATCCTAAGAGAATAGGATGCTGCAAATGAAACCTAAGATCCAACACATGATATTGAAAGCTACCAGGAATTGAATCATATCAATAAGTTCCTTGCCAGTTATAATACCACCTCCTCATCCTTTCTGCCATTATTGTCATAGTAGAACACGTCCCCAACATCAGCATCCTTATTGATTATCGCCTTTTCAAACGCAACCCTGCTGCTTGGTTTGAAGACATCTTTCTCTCCTATTGTCCAATATGAAGGAGTCTCATATTGCTGGGAAATGAACTCAACCTTTCCAAGAAGACCGTAAAACATTTCTTTTTCAGCCTCTGTGCGGGAAGTTCTGCCGAAATCGCTCAAAGCCTGCATTCGCATATGACGATTCATTTCAGCGAATTTGATGTCATCATCTCCTACCATGATGTGTACAATGTTTGAATGGTCTTTCACTCTTTCAAGCACTACAACCTTGAAGGTATAATTCTTTACACCATCTTCAAGTGTACCTCCGACATTTGTAATTTCCAAAAGGTTTCCATGGAAATCATTATAGATATGCTGGATGGCATTGTTGTGTGGCAACCAGAATTCATATCCATCTTCATCCCTACCAATCACCTGACGGTTTGGTTTTTCAGGACTTCTGACAAGATACATTCTCATGCATCCTAAAACGTTCATCAAATCTTTTACTAATGGAATTTTGCCTTTTTTCTCATTTTCATAACTAACCATATTATCACCTTTTTTATTTTTTTGGATTTTTAAGACTCACCATGTCTATCCGATAATCTCCCATACGATTTGTCCTCTGCATATTGAGCAGTAGTCACAACATTTGCAGTTACAGTTGCAGATATGAAGAGTTTCAATATCATATTCTTCAGGAAGATCTTCATATTCTTTCTCTATCATTTCAAATGATTCAATAGCTCTGAACCAATTAGCATCCTCAACTTTCCTGTACAGCTTCTCATTGGAAGCATTGAGTACTAACCAGTAAGGCTTGTTAGACCAATCAAGGTCATATCTTGCGGAGTAGATGTAGAATCTTCCATCAATATCCTTATCAGACATTCCTTTATCCTTCATCTTCTTCACAATACCATTCACAATCTCAAAGATTTCTTCAAGAGTTTCCTGATCAGGAACATCTCCTGTGTCACAGAATCTCATACCATTTCTATCATACATGATTTTCTTATAGAAGAAATCAATCTTCTCCTGTGTTGTATGAGTAGCCCAGGCATTCATTCTCTTCATTACTCTGTCTCTTACATTCTTGTAAGTAGTTTCCATATGCTTGGCATAACAGACATCAGGGCATTGACACAATCCGTATCTTTGACCTGAACACATCCAAGCCAATTCAAATGCCAAGTAGAACCATTTCTTTCCAAGCTTGGAGTTCTGATCGTCTCCAATCAATGGGAACTTTCCATGTTCGTCAAAGTATCTTTTCTCATATGCGCTGACTCCAAACCAGTCATCACCGAGTTTGTAATCTTTTGGCACAAGAACCCATGTGACTTTCAAGTCGGCGCTTGACTTTTCCTCGCCCGCTGCATTATAGTAGATGATTGGATTGTTCTTATCTCTGAACTCTCCATTCTCAACACATTCCATAAATGTCTTGTATTCTCTCTGGGTCAGCTTTGTCATCTTCCTGGTGGTTTCACTACTGATCCTGGTTGGACTTCCTCTGGTGAACAGTCTCCTATTGATGATGTTCTTGTCAATGTTTGACAAGTATGATGTTGTTTCTGATGTGATCATTCTAATCACATCATTCACAATACTATCCTGATTATGGATAGTCTTTAACTCATCATAATTACATTCACCCTTGATCGCCTTTACAAACAAGGCTTGTCCACTTATTTCATACAACTTACTCTTGCTGCTGTTGTTCTTACCATTCTTGTAGACCGGAACCATTGTATCTAAACATTCAATATCAATGTTACACATCTCTTCAAGAGTGTATAATTTATTAGCAATTACGTCTTCCATGATTAATTTTCTTGCAGTTCTTTTTACCATAATATCATCTCCATTTTTTATTTAGTATTCATTAAATTCGTAGTATAATCCTTCGTATATGTCTTCAGGGTAATCTTTCTCAGCCATTTTCATGAAATATTTACATATTTTCTTATTGTACTCCTCATCTTCCTGCATTCTCTTCAAATGCTTTTTAAACTTCTCTAAATCTTCTCCACCTTTGTAGAACAACACAGCATCATTTAGATACATGAACACTCCTTGTTGTTTAAAGTAGATTTGCGGTTCTTTACTGAACTTGATTTTTCCATCTATTATCTTATAATCACACTCTATTCCAATAGTGTAATTACTTCCTAAAAATTCATTATGCAATTCGTTTATTAAATATCCTTGTTTCATTTTCATTGTATCATCCTCTATTAATTCAAATTCAACTCTCCAGATTAATGTATCTAATGATACATCACCATTTAGGTTTTTAAAATATTTTAAATAATCTTCTTTATCATTAAAACCTTCCTTTCTTCCTTCCTCATCAGTTAATTCTGATAAAGGTTCAAGGCGACAATCCTTGATCAGGATTTCGCCATATACTTCAGGAGTACGATCTATTTTAATCTTGTGACGTTTTCCAGGAATTGCTGGTCTGCGTCCGGTTCTATTCATTCTCCTGGTTACTGTCTTATTTCCATTGATAATTTGATTCTTGGTGTGTTCATCGAACATCACCTTATCATACCTCCATATTTATTATATTCCATATTTGCCTTTTCAATCTTATCCCATCCCGGATAAAAGTCATCCATTAGTTTTCTGAACTCACTTCCATGATTATGAACATACAAGTGTGTTAATTCATGAGTAATCACTTCCTTAATGATTTCCTCAGGCATCTGAACCAGCACAAGGTTAATCCAGATTCTTTCAGCCACTACATTGCATGTTCCCCATTTGGTTTTCATTCTTTTGATTCGGAATTCCTTAGGAGCTCTTCCTGTAACTTGAACACACTCATCCATCATTCTCGGAAGTTCCTTTTTGAATATATTTCGTCCTAGTCTTTCAGCTGATTTCATCATATCACCATATAAAATTATGGTGTTATTATTAATTTCTCCAATCTTTGTCCTACCCCCTCTATATTCAATATCATATTTTTTTCCAAAAAGATACATTGAAGAGAAATCAATCTCTTTTTTACTTTGATCGATTTCCTTTTGCATCTCTCTTAATGTATCAACATTCTCTTTCAATAAGGTTTCGACATAATCCATCTCCACCCATGATGGAACAGACACATACACCTGCATGCGTCTTTTATCTGCTCCAATTTTAAGGGACCTCATTCTCTTATTATTTCTGACTCTTATATCTACATCTATTCCTTCTATATTCATATTATCACCATTTCTTATTATTTGCAAATAGCTTTAAAACGACCATTGTAAAAAAACAAATTATCATTTATTTTAATGAAAGTTTTATCATTAATTAAATCATTAATAATAATATCATAATTTAAAAAGTCTTTGATATTTATACTTCTTGCCTTCACTCCATGACAATTGATAAAATAATCAATTATATCATTTTTTGAATAAAGAAGATTTAAATTAATTAAATCTTCAATATCAATTATATCAATATTATATTCGTTTTTAATAAAATTAATAATATTATTTTTATCATTATTATTTACATTCATTTCAATACCCTCAATATTTATTTTTTATTAACAACTTTCACTATATAATTGTTCTCCAACATACTTCATGATAATCTTATCAAGGTCATCATATTGCCAACCATTATATTTAAAACATTTTCTTTCAAAATCATATCCCATGAATTCAAGAATCTCTGTCTTTGCTTTGTCTAGGTCTACCCAATCACAACATTCCAGGATATTCATACAAAGACTTAAATCTTCACTATTTCCAAGTTCATCGAAACCTAATCCAATCGGATAAGTCATATTTCTTAAGATACAGAATCTTGAATATTCATGCTGAATCTCTAATAATTTTTGCTTATTTATCTTCATATTGTATCACCTTATATTATTGATTAAAATTTTTGATTTAATTAAAAAAATTAGAAATGATAAAGTTTTCTTTCTTCATCTGTCATTTCGTTAATAATGTCTGCTATGAAATACATCCATGCATTATCTATTGTATGTGAATTCCACATATCTAAATTATCTTTATCACAAAATACATCTAAAGCATCTTGTCTAAATCTTGGCGGAACTGATTGCACACACTCAAACATTTCGATGCCTAAATCACTTTTTCCAAAATAAGCTCTTAAAGATGATTTATTATGAATATTCACTTCATCATAAGATATTGGAGTATTTTCAAAATCTTTATCAATCGGATTAACAATTGCATCATCTTCAATCATATTAAAATCATAAACTAAACCTGAATCATCACTAACAACTCTAAAAATATTATCAGAATTAGTTCTAATAAATAATTCGCCAGTTATTTTTTCAGATTTATATCTTCCAACTCTGATAAATAACTCATCATCAACAACAACTTCATTTAAAACTTCACCTAATTTTTGAAAATCTATCTTCATTCTATCACCATATAAAAATTTAAATTAATTATCTTTAATAAAACCATTCTCATCATATTCAAAAAGAATTTCAAATTCATTTAATTCAGATAAAGGCATTGTAGCCAAAGTTGATAAATTAATATCACAAAATTCTAAAAGAAAATCTTCCTCAGAATATCTAGCAACCATATCATCTTCATCATTCTTTAAAAACTCAGTACCATCTAAATAAATCATTTCAAAAATATTATCAATAGCAAGACCATTAACTAACAACATACAATCAGGTAAATAAACTCTACCATTATTTTCAATCAGTTCATTTATCAATTCTTTTTTACTATTAATCATTACAATCACCATCTACAATCATATCGTTTATCTTTTTCGTAATTTTTTTTCTCAGATTCTGTAACTTTTTTACAAAACTCTAAATCAAGCATATCCCAGTCACGAGCATACTCATCTTCTTCTAACCAATCATACCACCAATCACTTACATCACTAATACTTTTGAATTCATTACAGATTTCAAAGCATTCAACAGTATATAATGGTTCATCGTCTTCTTCACGATAACGACTCCAGAAACCTAAAATATATTCTTCATTGTTATTCATTCAAATCACCTTTAATATTAATTATTACCATTCATTTAATTTAAAACAAATTCTATTCTCACAATATTCATCAATCTCATATGTGAATATTTTCATTCCAAGTTTTTGATTTAATTCTTCAAAATACTTCTCAATTCTTGGTTTTACAATTTCAAATTCCTCTTGTAAATAAACTTGATATTCATATTCATCATAATTGAAATCAGCAATTGTTTTAAGTTCAATATCACCATTCAATGGTCTGTAATCTAATCGGAGACTGTTATCTCCAACCCATTCAAAACCATATTTCTCATTTAATTCTTTAAACATTTTTTGTAATTCATTTTTTATAGAAGTCATACCATCAACTCCTCATCATCAATTGATATTTTTTTATTTGCTCTAACAGTAATTACATCATCATCAGAATCCCAGAAGGAATCTCCTCTAACATCAATAAATTCTAAATCAACATAATCATAACACTCTTTAAAATCTCTCATATTCTCCACATCAGATTCATCAAATCTGAATGCGAATATTGTATTCCCATACATGTCCTCTAATTCTATAATCATAATTATCACACTCCATATAAAGCCTGCGGATCAACTCCGAAGCTTCTCGCATCCTTCAACATTCTCATGAACCTATTTTGAATAGTCTTATTATCTGCGAATAAACAAAAGCTTGTTAAGCCAGCATCCACAGTCACAATCCCATCATCAGTATAAGTCACACATTCTCTAAAATCATCCTTATTCAGGACACTATCTAAACAATTTACTAAATCCAAAATGTCATCATTATCATATTTTTCATAAAATCTCATATTATCTACCTCCTTTAATCATCTGAAAAGATTTTACAACTACCTTCCTCTTCTATCAAATCTATAAAATTATTCAATATCAGGCTTACAAGATACTCACCTAATCCTTCTCGAAGATATGTTTCTGTAACTTCTGGATAAACCATATCACATTCTGGTTTATCATGATAAGTCATATTCTCATATAACAATTCCGCATATAACTTGTTCAGGTCAATAACGATTTTTTCGTCATCATCATCAACCCATGTGTCATAGAAGAATTCCTCAGTCACATCTGCTTCTGATATTTCATCATTAAACAATAATGTTTCTTCCTGAACCGCTGTTCTTATCTTATCAACATCAAACTCCATGTTAATCACCTTTATATTAAGTTTATTATTTTATTACACCATACCGTACATTAATTGTTTATCACTATTTTATTAACAATATTACTACATATATCCAGATCAGTTTCAATAATAGTTTGAACATCTGAACACTCATCATCGTTAACAACAATTCCTATTTCATCATCACACTCTATATAAATCACTCCTAATCGATGTCCATGGATCACCTCTCCCCAAGCTTCTAATGAGAATCTAAAATACTCTGCATCTGATTCTAAATCCTCTATTATATGGTCTAGAACCTGATGATAATTAAAACATTCCAAAGCCAATTGTTCATGCCGATTTTTTTCTCCATCAAAATTAACAACATATATCATCCTCATGATAATCACCATACAATAATATAAAAAATTCATTGCTCATGGCAATGAATTAATAAACTCAATAACTTCCATCTCTTTTCTTTCCTCTTCATCTAATCTCTTTGCTTGCACTTCCAGATTGATGATTTTTTTATCAGAGTATTCGAAGTCCGCTTCATAATTCTCAATATAATCATTAATGGCTCTTCTGAGTATGTAAAGATTACTCTTTATTGTTACATAATCATCATAAGCGAGAGCTGATTGATTTATTGGATTGATTTCATCCAAACAATTTTTTCTTAACCATTCCTTTAAGACTCTTAAATTAACGATATTAATTCTTCCTGTGCTTACATGATAAGCGAAGTAATCATCATCAACACTTTCCATGATTTTCTGAATCACAATATCGTATTTTGATTCCAATATCAAGACACAAGGTTTTTGTCCTAAGCAAAACTGGTCAACTTCTTTAACATATTTCTTTTCTTTTAAAATCTCAATTAAACATTTAATATTCATATTATCACCATTTATTATTATATTTCACTAAACCGTAAATACATGATGCATAATTATGCACCATGCCGTTAATTATTACTTATAATATTACATACATTCCATTGCAGATTTCACTTGACTCGTAACAATCTTCGATATCAAAATTATCACAGATCTGCTCGCTTAACTTTTCCACCTCAATGTTAATATTCTCCATAGCTTCACACCATGGAACTCTATCTTCATCATAATTTATACAATAATCCTCTTCAGTATCATACCATTCACAAGGGTCGCAATTGAACTCAAACAACAACCAATACTCGTTTTCATCGCATTTATCAATATCAATCAATTTAAGGTTTGATTCTTTATTAATAAACTCTTTAATCTTGGCAATCATCATACTCAACTCCATAATCGATTATCTGTTGAATCAAAGATTCAATAACTTTTTCATATATAGGTCTTAAAGTCTTATCATATCCGTCTGCTTGTAATCCTCCAAAATGTTCATTATACAAAATCGCTAAATCAATAGCCTTTTGAACATCATCACTTCCAATTAACATATCCAAATCTTCTCTGCATGATTCGAAAAAATCATCAAAACAATTGACATCAGAAGTATCACTATTAAGGACAAAATGTAGTGAGGCTTGTATTACATGTTTGACGAATTTTCTTTGTTCACTCTTGATATTTTCATTATGATAGATATCAATTAATGTTAATAGATTCTTAATATTTGTCTTTTCTGAATTCATATAATCACCTTTTTTAAATATAATATAATGTAATATAATAAATATATTACACTTCTTCATTTTAAATTATTTTTTGTCTTTATCAAGTCTAAGATAATCCTCTACATATGTGGCTAAAACTTTAGGATGAATCAAGAAGCCAGTACAATCATAATAAACACAATCAGCAACATCATCACCTCGTTCATTATAATAACACATATCCTTCTCGTTCCATTTCCAGGTATAATTTTCTACTAATTCCATTACTTCTACTTTTATTACTTCTATTATTGTTTTGTTTAATTCAGAATTCATTTGCTCACCTTTTTAAATATTAATAATGTAATATAATGAATATATTACACCATACCGTATTATTTTTCAGGAACCCATACATACACGGCCATGCCATACTGACACCCGATGTTAAAATCACCAATGGTAATTTCAATACCATATTTGTCATATTTCTTTTTCAGTTCTTTAACTCTCATTTCAACATCATTAATGATATTCATGCATTCTCTTATATAAGTTCCGTTCAAATCATACTTATCAAAATTTCCACGATATTTTTCGAAATCATCATCGGGGCAGATCAATTCGGCGGAGAAGAATTCAATCATATATTTCCAATTTCCAACAGGTCTTGAAGCCATTTCATTAGGATTATTATATATATAACCGAATTCAATTATATTATCTTCTTCATTTAGAATATCTTTGATGATAGATTGATTGCTTGTATAATTGAGATTCTCTTCTATTATGAATCCCATCCAATGTTCCCAACCATCGCAACCATCATCGATAATACCATTATCGCCGAAACGAATGTTTAAAAAATTAAGATTCTTTTTTAACAATTCAAGCTTTATAAGCATATAATGCTCTAATATTTTTGCCTTTTCCAACTCGAAGTTTTTTGGAGGCTGAACATATTTTCCATTTAAACAAATCGGTCCTGTGCTAATGCTTAATCCAATAGTTAATTTGTCAGTTTCAATATCAATCAACTTATCAACATTTCTGGCATCTCCGGTCAGTCCATCGATTTCAATTGGAGAACCATTTTTCACACCGTCCAGAACCATCCATGTATCACTGACATGAACTCCTATTGAAGTCATGGCTTTATCAATTTCAATAACAGCTTCAATAATGTCTTGTATTTCATTTGCCATATTCTTATCTAATTTCATTCTATCATCTCCACATCAAATAAGTCTAAATTATAAATGAAATCTATGATTTTCTCAATATTCTCTTCATAGATCAGCTCATCATCTTCAACAAGCTCTTTAATATTTCCTTCAAAAGCTTCTATTAAAGAGTTATAACGATAAACCATATCATAATTTTCAAAGTCAACGAATATTATATGATTTAACATAGAGCCTTCAATGAAGCTAGTAAGCTTATCTCCCATCGGTAGAACATCTACCATATTATGAATATCATCTTTTGTGATAAAATCTACATTGTAAATATCACACATTCCTTCTGTTTGGGTGCAGATGTTTTTCATTACATTAACCATCTTGTCGAAATAGTAAGAATCTCCGATTCTTGTGTACTGCCTCAATGATTTTAACGGATTATCTCCGGCATCAAATAATTCATATAATAATTCACATAATTCTTTATTGTCTATTTTTTTCTTATTCATAACAATATCTATAACTTTCAAGTCATCCATTTTGAATTTCTCCTTTATTATTTTAACACTTATACATTATAACCATATAATGTACTAACCCGTATAAAATTATATTACATAAAGGACATTATTTATTGAATAACATCCTTTACATATATATTCAAAAACAATTTCTTTTCAAATAAACATTTACTCCGAATTCCTTGTGGAAGTACAAGTCATCATCTTTCCTGTCTTCACACACAAACAGAGAACATTCATAGTACTTCAATTCCTTATTGATATGGTCGCAGAATTCCACTATCTTGTTGGAAAACTCCAATGTGATATCATATATACTTATGACCCATTCTCGATACTCCTTAAAATTCTTGAGGTCACAAGGAGAAGTGTAGTCTGTGAGTACACATAAATGAGTAAGTAATTCACTCTCTTCAAGCTCCTCAATACAAGGTTCGCTATTGCAAGGGTCATGAGAAACAATGCTATCAAGATACCAGAACAAATCGTCATATTCTTTCAGTTCACTGTATATGTAATTCAATTCGTTTTTGCAGTTTTCAGCCAATTTTAAAACATTCATAGTCAATCACCATTCGTCCTCTTTTTTAAAATAATTACAGAAGATAATATCTTCATCATTTAAATCATTCATCCATTTACCATACCCATTACAATAATCATCCATAGTTTCTCTTGCAAATGGGTGTTCCTCAAAATGTTTGCAAATTTCACAATCCATAATACCATCATTTAATTTTGTTTTATATTTTTGATAAGGGAGAATATTAACTCCCATTTCTCTTCACTTATTTAACATCCAAAGTTTACTATTGCGGCATCTCTTACCTCATTATAGGTTTTGTCTGTCAAACCATAACATTTAATTCTATAATGAAGTTCATGATCTATGTCATCGACAAGGATAATAATATCATCATCTAACCAAATATGGATCAGTTTGACATTCGCTCCAATTTCTTGTTCTTGGACTTTGACTCCGTTGATGTTGATGTCTTTCGCAATATTTTTTAGGCATTTGTATGCATCTTCTACCTTTATTCTATTAGGTTTGTCTTCAAAATTTCCGGTTGGGTTTCTTTCGCTAATTTTTATATACATTTAATCACCTCTTAATTGTATTCTTACTTTATTTTCGGTATCATCAGTATCAATATCTGTGATACTTATATCTCCATCACATGTACCAATACTGACTCCTTCTTCTTCATTGTCCACAATCTCTACTGCTCCGATTATCTTTTCAGAATAATCTAATATCTCTATCTTCATATTATCACCTATATTTTTTTGTTTTTTTGAGGCTTTTAGCGACATCCTCCAGGTCGAGAGAAATTCATCTCTAAAATCAACAAACGAACAAACAACCGAATACGCATTCGTTTGGTTACAATCACTCTAATCCATTCCAATCCATGCAATGGGCTCTACGGTATTCATAATCTCTAATGTTCCGTTCAGCGATTGCTCTTTTGTATTCAGAGTCTCTCGGTCCGTTGTCACACACACCGCATGTTCCGTACTCGCATTTCTCACATAACTTTGGGTTATGGTGCTCATTGTTTCCCCAGGTTTCATATTCTGTCATGATATCACTTCATCTACCTTTATTCTTCATTTGCAAATAGCTGTTTCTCTTTATTTTCACATTCGTATAATGCTCTTTCTGTTTGCTCTAATTCTTTTGCTCTTTCACTTAAAATTATCTTCATATTCTCATCTCCTTTTTTAGTATAAATTAATTTTAACATAATAATTCTCTTTTAGTGCTTCATCAATTTTCTGGAAAACATCCTTATGTTTGTTCACGACTTCTTTAACTCTATCCTGTCTTTTATAAGCTTCTTTAAAACGGTCAAACTCTTCATCTACTATCTCAATTACTCCAACACATTCTTCATTGGTCATGTCATTCATATATGGACTTAAAACATCCCATATCTCAAAATCATGCCAGTTATTCCAAAGATACTCATTCTCTTCATGAACATATCTCTTACCATCAATAATCTTTACATCTTCGTGAACCAAGTAAGCTCTAACACTCATAATATCACCTTTTCCATCTCTTCTTCTATTTTTTTAAGAATTTTATATTCAAGATTTTCTCCTTCTTCCCAGAAGTCCAATCCCATCTACTTTTTCATATTCAACTTCATATTTTTCTGCAAGAGGAATAACTTCATCAAAGGACTCTTCAGCAGCTATTTCATCTCTTTTACAATACATGAATCTGCATTCATGATTTCCTTGCAACCAAGCTAATTCCATTAATCTCTTATCAATTCTGCTTTATCTATATCCATATTTAACACCTACATTATTATATACAATATATTATATATTGCATTATACCGTTTAAAATACGATATACCCATATTTAACATTATAATGAATTTCCATGTCGTTGTTTTTTATTTCTTTAGCTATTTCGTTAATTAAACACCCCAACTCATCGAACACAGTTTCTCCTGCCTCTGTATGACCATACTGGTCATAATTTAATTCACATTTAATTCCTTGATATTCTAAAGCTTCAATAGTGATTTTACTTTCTTCTTCAAAATCATATTCACGCTCTGTAAGTGTTGCCAGAGCTTCATCAGCTCTGACAAGGTCTATTAGTAACTGTATCTTATTACTAATTTTACAATCTCTGGTGATAATCATTCGATCAACTCCCAAATCTTCAACACACAATGATAATCTGGATATTCTTCCCCATCTAAGCCACATACACTAGATTCATCAGAATAATTATGAGAAAAAATAAATTTTTCATCTAATGTCTTATCCAACACATATAACAAGGTTTCAATTGACTCTTCGAAGCTTCCTTGCTTATCTAAATAATCAAACAAGTCAAAGACTAATCCTTTTTTATTACCTTCATCAAGTTCCATGACACTATAAACAAGAATATCTCCACCGATACACTGGTCTAAGATAGCTTTTTCAACATCATTTAAATTCATAACATCACCTTTATATTTTTTTTTGAGGCTTTTAACGACATCCTCCAGGTCGTGTTCGACTATCTTATTCCACTTTAAGGGTTGCCTTTAATAGTGGAATCATTAGTTCAAATCTCTTGTCGAGGGTTTCTTTCTGACCTTCTAATTTGAGGATTTCGCTCTCATATTTTTTTTCACCTTTCAGTTTGTTTTGGTACTTCTGATCCTGCTCGATGAGAGCAGTTGTTTTCTTATCAGTCATCTTTTTGATTCCGAATTCTTTTTCGGTTTCTTCGGATGACATTCTCGCGATTGACAATGTCATCTCACTTCTTCTCAATTCCTTTGCGTTCTTGAATTTGAAATGCAGTCTCCTGCATTCATCTAATTCTTTTTCTAACTGAGCTCTTTCGTTCAGTATGTTTTGCGCTACGATTGCTACATTGTTTTCCATATTTTCAGTCTCCTTCATTTAAGATATTGTGTAGTTATTCTTTTCTAATATTCTTTCGACTTCTTCTCTAATGTCTGCTTTTAAATCTGCTACTGCGAGATAACAATCTTTTTCGATACTGTCATCGGATACTTGTTTGTCATTTTTGTTCTCATACATTAATTCTTGGGCAATTATTTGCCCTATCTCTTTTGCATCCATGTTTTCAGCCTCCGGTATTTTTATAGTTGCCATTAGATCTTTACTTGCGAAGATATCATCTTTATCTCCATTGTTGATGATATTCTCGGGATTGATTTCTTTGAATTGTGTATCTGGATCAAAAGACTCTATAATATCTATTTCACCATTGTTTTCGTATAAACGCAGACCATACTCTTTTCCGTTTGTTTTTATTTTCAGTATCATTTTATCGCCACCTTAAATATAATTTTCTTCAATTTCGTTTTTTATTTCATTCCAATCTAAATGGGAAAATTCATTCTCCCAGGTTGCTTCGCAAGCTTCCCAGAATTTTGTTCCCATCACATCATCTTCTTCAATATCATCATGTATTACATGTAGGTAGTAAGCTACCTGTTTTATATCATCTTTGTCAAAATTATCCATTTCTCTTTCACTAAACATATTTAATCACCTTTTTTTATTTTTTTGTTTTGCATTTTTGATATGGGAGAATGCTAACTCCCAATAATTCGACAGTCTATTTGAAATCGTTCCAACAGGAAACCCTGATATAATTTTTTAGGTTTCCTTCTTTTGTATTATCGAACATGTCAAATTCGTCGTAATATAATGGGAGTCTTTCTTCTCCCTTTTTATTTAATCTCACTATTTCAAGTGTTTCCACTCCATCGTGGTGAAATGCCTTCATAATGAGTCTGTTTCTCATTCCCTTATACAGCTTCACCGCATCAGCTTTTTCGCCAAAATCTATTACTAATTCTTTGATATTTTTATAGAAGTTGGTCCAGCGATCTGTGTTGTTGGGACCGAATCCGTACTTTCTGTATGAATCCACACAATGGCCGGCATATTTGTATTCATTTTGAGGGAAGATGTTGTCAAAGTTTTCCCATATTATGTCATGTAAACTGTCAAAATCAGCTTCTTCTTCAATATCAAACATATCATATATATCATTACTCCATTTCATTTCCATATATATCACCTTTTATATTTTTTTGAGGCTTTTAGCGACATCCTCAGGTCGAGAGAAATTCATCAGTCTAATCCAAAAATACGATCCATTTTACGCATTCTTGTTTGCTCTTCACAGAAGAGTTTGCAACGTTCTTTGTCATCACAATCTTCTGATTTTATATAAAGAAGAAATTTATATGAACCCAATATCTTTATGTCATATTTTTCACACTCTCGTTTTAATACATTGCGCAAGGCCCATGCTGGACGCCAGTTGCTCCACCAGAGATAAACATTATCTATTTTGTTGTTTCTCTCGGTTGTAAAGACACCACATTTTAACATGTCCTTGAAATCCAAAAGATTTTCTTGCATTTCTGCATAGTCTGTTGAATTTTTAATAATTTGTACAACATTATCCACTACTTCCTTGTTAACCATAAATAGGGGACCACATTCGATATGGTAGTAGTCTTCAATTGTAGGCGCAATTTTGTCGATTATGCTTTGCGCATGATTTTCGACATTCTCGTGTTGGCTTTTTGCATATATATGATATATCATGCCATTTTCAAATGGGTCGTTAATGTTTATTTCTTTTACTTCATCTGCTTTTTCTATAAATTCTTGCATTTTCATATTATCACCTAATCTTTGTTTTGAGGCTTTTAGCGACATCCTCCAGGTCGAGAGAAATTCATCTCTAAAATCAACAAACGAACAAACAACCGAATACGGTTATTTGTTCATGGAGATTTTTCTATTAAATAGTATCTTATTCGGTGTATCACCTTTAATATTTTTCTCCATCTAATTCAATTTCTTCATTTATTTCAATTCCATAGTAGTCACCTAAATGACCACGTACTTCATTAATCAATGAGGCTCTTGCTGTTTTACCTTTAGATGTATGACATCTCCTAATATTCATTAAGATGATGTTTTTCACATCTTCGGAAACCAATTCACTTACAAAGATCTCAACGTCAGATGGTTTGAGATTTTCTACAAATTTTTCTAATGTTTCAAATTTCATTCTTCTTACCTTTTTTGTTTTTTGTTTTGCATTTTTGATAAGGGAGAATGCTAACTCCCAATCGTTCGACAGTCTTATTCAAATTCATTTTTCAAAAGCATGACTGAATTTCTAATTGAATCCATATAAGGATCCTGATTACATATTTCATCAGTCACGCTTTCATTAATCTGATAAGCGTATTCCTTCAACGCTTTTACATAGATTTCTGGAACATCCTCAGGCTTTGGTCTGAGAGGGATGTCCTCCTTTTTCGGAGGGATTTGATTCCCTTGGAGATATTCTGTGATTGTGTAACAATCATCATATCTTTTATTCCAAACTTCAATATTCAGGTTTAGGAGGTTCATAAACAATACATTATAATCCCCCAATGTAAATCTATTAATTAGAGTAGCCACTAATTGGATACTCTCTATATTACATATATACATACTCATTTTTATCACCATATTTTTTTTGAGGCTTTTAACGACATCCTCCAGGTCGCATTCAACAATCTTATTCCCAGTCGAAACCAGCTGGTTTCCAATATACTGAGTCAACTTTCACATCTCTCACATTTGTGAGGATTGTTTCTGATGCGGCACGATTTGGATAATCATGTTGCATAAAGATGAATACATTTTTTGTAATTCTGCTGATTTTCCTGACATCAGGCATAAATACTCTGTCATCACAACCATCGTTTACAATGACATTGTTGTGTCTGCCTGCTCTCAAAAGAACAATATCGTTCTCCATCACATCCTGTGTGATGTTTAGATTTGTTTTTTCGTAAACTGTCTTTACCTTCATTTCCTCAACATTTGCTACATTGCGGATACTAATATGTCCTCCACATTTTTCATTGGAATCGTTCACGGGATGAATTTCCCCTGTGATTTTTCCTTGATATGTATCTAAATTAATCGCATCCGCTTTTACACAGATGTTGTTAATTTTGATATATTTTGGCTCAAAGACAACGTCTTTGGCATTTAGTTCACCTTTTTCTATTTTTTTAAGATATTTTTTTATCATAGTATCTACCTCATACGTTTTGTTTTTTTTGAGGCTTTTAACGACATCCTCCAGGTCGAAACAATTCGTATAAAAACTTATCTGACTTTGTGACTTTCGACAATCTCTCCTTTGATTTTTACACCAACGATTACTCCTCCATACATGTCATTAGTACAGAAGAAGTCACCTACTTTTACTAGATTTTTGTCAACAATATCCCAGTTGTTATTGTTTCCAATCCCGTATGCGTGTTTTAAACTTCTGCCATCTAACTCGAAGCCGTAATCTTGGATGAATTTATCAAATGCATTTGCAACCATCTTTGTTTGCATTCTCTTTATTCCATAATCATATTCCTTATACTCTTCTTTATGATGTTGAATATAGGTGAGTGCTGGGTGTATGCACCTCTTGAACTCGTCCATACATTCACTTTCAACATAAACTCTTTCATCGTACTCTGTAATCATTTCATCTACCTCTTTAATTTTTTTGAGGCTTTTAACGACATCCTCCAGGTCGCATTCGACGGTTATTTATTTGAAGGTTATTTCAAGACGGTCCTCTTCGTATTCGTGGGAAAAGTGAATTCCTTTAAGATCTAAGTCATTAAGGAGGAATTCCTTTTCTTCATCATCAATATAGCAAACTAAAGTTCCGTCTCTAGCCTCGTAAGTGCCTGCATAGTGCTTTACAATCTTATCGATTTCTGAAAAAGTCTCAAAATCCATCTTATTCGCCTCCTTCAGGGACGGTGATTAGGCAAAAGCCTAACACCATCATCAAAGTGCATAGGAACAATCCAGTCCAAAGCATTGGATTGTCTCCGATCAAGAGGATTAATCCTCCGAAGACAAGACCAACCAGACTCATTGTCTCCGGTCTTGGGAGGAATATCATAAGTATTCCCCCATTTCTTTGATCAAAGAGTTGATCCAGTCGGTTAATCCAGCTTTTTCAAATTCATTAATTTCAGCTTCAAATCCCATACCGGTGTAGTATGGCATGTTTCCTCTGACTTTTGCAAGTAGTTTGCGTGCTTTCTTAGCCGCTTTGTTTGCGACTCTCTGTTCAACTGCTTCTTCGACTCCATTAAATTTAATAACTGCAACTTTTCTGCTTGTCATTATTTCACTTCTCTTTTTTTGTTTTTTTTGAGGCTTTTAACGACATCCTCCAGGTCGCGTTCGACGGTTATTTATTCATTTAATAAATCCTGAATGATTTCAGGATCTATTTTTTCTAATACTTCATCAGGAATGATTATTTTCATTCCTTTGAACTCTGGTACTTTTTTAAGTACCTCAATTAATTTTTCTTTTTGTTCCATATTATCGACCTCTTTTTTCCTTAATACTCGATTTTGAGTCTTGCGACACTCTTAAATCGAGTGAATGAGATTTTCTTAACTTCTTCTAACTCGCTTACTTCTGCCATTATTTTACATATTGTTTTAGGTTCTCCTCGGATTTCAATTCCGTGGCAGAACCCATTATAATAATGACCTTTGATATAGTCATTATCTACAATTTCTTTAATTTTTTCTTCAATATTCAATAGCATCACCATCCTTCTATGTCACTCTTTTTAGCCATCCAAATGGCGCTTGCGGCTTCTTCAGCCGCTGTCAACTTAGGGTAGATGCCTAAGTCTGCCCTGAGGTATGCCTGTACTTCAGCTACCTCATTATATTTAAGCAGATTTTCATTAGAAGGGTCTTGTAAAACCCTTTCTGCCATTTCCACCCTCTTATGGGTGAGTTCTACTAACTCTTCGAGTTTCTTTAACTCCACTACTTTTTTCATATTACCTACCTCTATAAAATAATTGGATTTTTAAGACTCACCATGTCAAATCAACAGTTTATCCAAGAGACTCGTAAATTAACTCTTTAACTGCATCATCAAGAGTCATTTCTGATTCAAATGACTCTTTGAATCTTTCTAAGATTTTATCCGGAGTGCAGGCTTCTAAAAGCCCGTCTATTTTAACTCCGGAAATTCTACCATTAGCAACAATGCAATCTCTTGCATTATCACATTCTTTTTTTAATTCCAAATACTCATCAGCATTTAAAATTATTTTAATCTCAACTTTCATATTATCACCTTTTTCTTTTTTTTCTTTTTTTCATATACGAACAGTCATCATGCATCATTCAAACTCACCATAACCATTCGTTCGCCCAAACCCACACCACACACCATTTTTTCGCGTCTCCCATTCAACCACTCACCCCTGATGTCACAATTTTTTGTGACATCAAGGGACCATCCTTTTTTAAATGTTTTATCCTACACATTATCACCTTTTTTTCACATCCTGATGTCACAATTTCCTAATCGTGGCATCAGATATATCTCAACTAGACGGGCACTAATTTGACCATTCCATTAATAACTTCTAATTCATAGAAGGTATCATAATGGTCAAAGGTGACCAGGATATCATCATCAGTTATTAATATCCTGATCCTTCTCCTGTTACTATAAGGAGTGGTTGCGACATCAATTTCTACGTCACCAGTATAATCTCTGATTCTATAGATTGTCGCGTCGACTCCTATACTCATAGGAGGTCCGCCTGACCATCCTTGGTCAAGCAAGTCCTCATAATCAACGTACCTGTCATCATTATAGACATTGAAATCAATGTGGTTTAATAATAACAAATCATTGATTATTTTTTGAGAGAAAACATTTGTTATCTCTTCCATTAATGCTTCTTTATCAACTTCGAAGCCAGGAACAGACCTTGCAAATCTTTCCTCCCAACTTAGGAAATTAGAATTATAATAAATGCTCTGACCTACATTATGACAATAATCAATGTCTGCTAAAGCCTTATCTCTACTAACTTCCTGAATGATATCATAAGTATGCTTATTATAACATCCCATGATACCATTTTGTCTCTCTAAATACCAAAGGTATTCAGAGTAACAATCATCAATGACTTCTTCTTCGAAATTATATCCTTTGATTGCTATTTGCACCTCTTCTTGGAGGTGCTTGTCATTTATAGGTAGATTTGTAAATCTACCTGTTTTTTTATTGCCTTTATGAAGCATTGACATGCACCTCCTTTTAATTTTATCATATGTTTCCGGTGCATAAGAAACTTATTTATAGGCGAATATGATACACCCGATATCTACGTGTTGGAATCGAACCAATCTTATTCCTAACCATAGGACGTAGATATGTTAATGGATTTGGATGTGCCATTGGGGGTTTGTTGAGACCCCCTAAAGCCTGTATCATGGAATCGAACCATGACTGAATCACCAGAACAGGCAATTCACAGCTTCAAGGTTTCTTTTTCTTGTTTAGGTGGAAACCAGGGCAAAGACACCTAGCATTCGTAGGCTTCGATGAGAGCCCAATCTTGGTTCTCACCGATGATGCGAATGTTTCTCATTATTTTCTTGACACCTTTTGTATTTCCTGTATTCAATGCTTTTTTCATTTCCTCTATAAGGAGACCGATTAATTCAATCTCCTCTAAGAGGAAATCTTTATTAAGACTTTGGATGAAACTTGCAGCTTCCTGCAAAGTTTCTTCCATTTCTTTTCTCTCGTTCATACTTTCACCTAATGTTTCGTTTTCGGATTTTTAAGACTCACCATGTCAATTCGACTACTTATTCAATGTAATTAGAGGCTTTCACCTCCAGTACTTCCCAAAATGTGTGGAGATATGCTCCACCATTGTGGGACTTCTCGGGAATGTAATTATCCCCGTTGAATTCCTTAAATCTCACTACAACTCTGCTCTCCCAGCAGTCATGGTTCATCTGGGAATAATGTCCTCTAAGGGCGTCCACATCGAACTCCCCTGATGATGTCATCACAATATCTCCTTTAGCCACTTGGTCTTGAGACCTTATGACTATTTCATCGACATTTACTGCCTCAGCTAAATACCACTCTTCTGTGAAGTCGTTGTAGACTTCTTTCCCAACAGTCTCTTGTGATTCGGTCACAGTTCCGTACCTACCTTTGTAGGTGATTTTTTTGCCGGTTGATAAACCTTCATATGTCATTCAGAATCCCTCCTTTTTTTATTGTCATGCTGGACAGGGATTGTCCTTGTTTATTGGCATGCATGACTCACCAGCCTATGATAATGACAAAATTCATAGGACTTGATAACTCATTAATGGAATCGAACCATTACAACGCCAACCATGGATGAGTTACTGTTTTGAACTCAATTCGACTACTTATTCAATGTAATTAGAGGCTTTCACCTCCAGTACTTCCCAAAATATGTGTAAATACCTTCCACCATTTCTGGATTTTTCCGGCACATAATGTGTACCGTCAAAATCAAGAAGTTTTGCGATTACTGTGCTTTCAAAATAATCTCTTTTGAGATTACAATAATCATACTCTAACGCATCAACGTCAAATTCACTGCTTGATGTCATAATGACATCTCCGAGTTTTGGTTCGTCCTTTGATGCGATGTTCAATACTGCCAGACCAGGGGCAGAGACTTGATACTCTTCCCCAAACTGGTTTGTTACTTCTTCGGTTACAGTTTCTATATCTTCATACATGGTGCCATAGGTACCCTTTATCATGATTTTTTCGTCCATAGTTTCACCTTGTTTGTTTTTTCGGATTTTTAAGACTCACCATGTCAAAGCCTGTATCATGGAATCGAACCATAACTGAATCACCAGAACAGGCGGTTAACAACTCAAGGTTTCTATTCTCACTTGGGGAGAAACCAGGTCAAACAACCCATATTATTCAGTTCATCTGCAGAAACGTCTGCGGGCTTCCGCAGTAAGTCTGAAGGATTTCTTGTAGTCTTCTTGATTTTTCCTTAAATCGAGAATTTCTTTTGTTTTTCTCCAATTTTGCTGATCTTTTTGATTTGCTGTAATTTTCATGTTATCACCTTTTTTTGTTTTTATTGGATTTTTAAGACTCACCATGTCAAAGCCTGTATCATGGAATCGAACCATGACGGGTCACCAGAACAGGCATCTACAATCTCAAGGTTTCTTGTTCTTGCTTATAGGTGGAAACCAGGACAAAGACACCTATTATCAAAGGATTAATATTTAACTTTTCCGCAATATAATGCGGATTTATTAATTCCCTTTTTCATGCTAACATTCTGGTATTTTTGAGATACCAGTTTGTTAGAGGATTTCTGATTCATTTTTGGCTCATTCTTTCTGAACTTTTTCTCGTTCTGATATTTAAATGAACGATAGAGAAGTTCAGAAATGAGTTCTATATCTTCCATATTTGTGAATGATATGAACCTAACTTTCTCTTTACTGATCATGTTTTCACCTCCTACATGATCACGCTTCATCAGGCACATCTCATGCCGAATCATCAGCGCAAAAAAATTCAACAATCTTTTTACATACGAACAACCATGATCTGTTATTTAAACTTACCACGAATGTTCATTTACTCAACAACACATCTTATGCTTTTTTTTCGCGTCTCCCATTCAACCGCTCACCCCTGATGTCACAATTTTTTGTGACATCAAGGGAACTATCTATAATTCGTTAATTCATTTCATTATTCCCCTCCATACGATGTCATGAGGACATAACATCATCAATTCATTAACGCCTTTTTAAGGAAGGCGTTAAATCCTTCTTTCGACTATCTAATCACATGAGGCTTTTACTGACATCCTCCAGGTCGATAGTTCAACACCTATTTCATATTCACCATTGTCACCATTGGAACTAATTTAGCCCCTTTTGGTAACTCAATCGCTCCTTCTTCGAGTCTTTTTCCACTATACGCTGGGACTATCACCCAACCTTTTTGCATTTTTACTGTAATCCTCTCGAATGGGATTTTTATCCCATATTCTGAGAGGATAAAATCGGCAGTGGCCTTATGGCCGAAACTGCCTATGATTTCAACAAAACCAAAACCGATTATATAGAATCGGTTTACGGAAGATTCAATCATTTTTACACACTCATCAATGTTTTCCCAAGTAGTTGCAAAGTCATCGGTATGATTTCCACAAATCTGTTCACACATATTAGGTGTGTAAACAGAGTTGAATATTATTTTATACTCCATTTTATCACCATTGTTATCATTGGATTTTTAAGACTCACCATGTCGAATCCTTGTTTTAATGGACATTTATGCAATAAAACCCATCTGATGGAATTGAACCACCATTATCAAACCATTGATGGGTGAAAGGAGGAAGGGGGAATTTGAGATTCCCCCTTTTGGTTGATGTGCTATGGGGGTTTTGCTGAGACCCCCTAAAGCCTGTATCATGGAATCGAACCATGACGGATCACCAGAACAGACAATTCACAGCTTCAAGGTTTCTATTCTCGCTTGGGAAGAAACCAGGGCAAAGAACCCATTTGTCTTTTAAAAGCCTCTACAGAAGCGTTTGCGTGCTTCTGCGGTAAGTTTAAAAGACTTTTTATAATCCTCTTCTTCTCTTCTAAGAGAGAGGATTTCCTGATTTTTTTGCCAGGTTTTTGTAGCTTTCTTCTTATCCATCTTATCACCATTAATAATTGTTTTGGATTTTTAAGACTCACCATGTCAGATTTTCAAGACTCACCATGTCATTTCAACAATGAGGAGTATTATAAATACTCCTTCATTTCCTTGATCAGTACCTTGATCCAACTGGTCTGACCAGTCTTTTCACACTCATCAATCTCATTTTCAAACGCCATACTTGTGTTGTATGACATGTTTTTTCTACCTTTTTCAAGTATTTTGCGTGCTTGATTTGCTGCTTTCACAGCTTCCATATTTACTTCAAACATATTATCACCATTAATAATTGTTTTGGATTTTTAAGACTCACCATGTCATTTCAACAATGAGGAGTATTATAAATACTTCTTCATTTCCTTGATCAGTACCTTGATCCAGCTGGTCTGACCAGTCTTTTCACACTCATCAATCTCATTTTCAAACGCCATACTTGTGTGGTATGACATGTTTTTTCTACCTTTTTCAAGTATTTTGCGTGCTTGATTTGCCGCTTTCACGGCTTCCATATTTACTTCAAACATATTATCACCATTTAAAAATTTATTGTAATTGTTACCATACGAACAGCAACAATCACATCTAAATCTCTTGTAACTGCTGCTGTTTTTAAATCCAACAACAACTACAAAGATTACACGAGCCAGAAAAAGTATCATACATTCAACAAAATTTCCCCAAAAAATCAATAAACGAAAACAAAAAAAGAACCGCAACCCAGCCATAAGGGGGGTGAAAATAAGGACATCGGCTTTCTCTTTCTTTCAATGAATGTGGTGTTCTCACAATTTCATTCCGTTTTTCCCATACGAAAAAACGAAACATTTAAATAGCATAAAAAACAGAGTATGTGTGTCAAAAGATTCATACAGCAAAAAAACACACTAAAATAACTGAAAGATTTTGATTGAATGAATCTTGGCGACATAGCACAGAACCAAAGATGGCTACAGCAAACATTAATGAAAAAGCAGGAAACTTTTCAGAGCCATCTTGGAGGTTTCATTATTATGTTAGATGAATTAAAAAAAGAATTGGACGTATCAGTAACCGAGAACGGGGCCCGAGGCCACGCGACTTCCGGGTCTTTGATAGTGGATTTCAACTTCATGGCTTCTTCGATGAGGGCCTGGTCCGGCGATGAAATCAGGGACTATTTCCTTGAGGTGTACTATGATGATCCGCTCTTGGCGTTGAGGTGGCTTTTTTATGCCCGTGACATCAGGATGGGCATGGGGGAACGCAGGCTTTTCCGTGAATGCTATAAGGCTTTGCCGGTCCCGGCGGCCGTGGCGAACTTGACTAATATTCCTTTTTATGGCAGGTGGGATGACCTGGTTTCCTTGTTTGGGGTGATGGGTTCTGTTGTTGATGAGGCTGTGGTGCGGATTATTGGCGCTCAGCTTGACTTGGACCTGCTCAGCATGGAGCGTGGTGGTTCTGTTTCCTTGTTGGCGAAGTGGATGCCGAGCGAGAACGCTTCGTCAATGGAGTCTAAGCGTTTGGCGAGGAAGCTGGCTAAGGCTTTGGACTTGTCATTCAAGGAGTACCGGAAGACCCTGTCATCTTTAAGGGGTTATATTGATGTTGTGGAATCAAGGATGTGCAGCGGCGACTGGTCCGGGATCGATTATGAACGAGTGCCTTCAATGGCCAATCTCAAATATGGTGATGCCTTTATGCGCCACGACCCTGCCCGAAGAGCCCGCTACCTCTCCGAGGTCTCCAATGGCGATGCGGACTTCAACATGTCCGTAGCTTCCCCGGTGGATGTGGTTCACAGGTATGTCGGCCGCCACAGAAGTCCTGATGAGCGGGATGATGTTCTCGAGCTGGCGTGGAAGAACCTGTCCGATGTGTTCGTGGATGATGTCCTGGTTGTCGCGGACGGCAGCGGAAGCATGACATGGGCCTTATCCGGGGTTCTGCCTTTGACTGTCGCGAACAGTCTCGCCTTGTACACGGCGGAGCATAATAGTGGTGAGTTCAGGAATCATTTCATCACATTCAGCTCCCACCCACGGCTCATTAAAATCCCCGAGGACGCCACTCTCTATGAGAAATTGAGAATCATGTCCAGGTACATGGAATGCTCATCCACCAATATCGAGGCCGTGTTCGATCTCGTCCTTGACGCCGCCGTCAATAATGAGATGACACAGGATGACATGCCCGGATCCGTACTGGTCATCTCCGACATGGAGTTCAACCAGGCGGTCTCAGGCGGCCCTGACAAGACACTCTTTGATGAGATCAAATCCAAATACGAGAGGCATGGGTATGTGATGCCCCGCCTGGTCTTCTGGAATGTCAGCAGCCGAACCGGGACAATCCCCGTCCGCACCAATGACATGGGAGTCGCATTGGTCAGCGGCTACTCCCAGAACACGCTCAAAATGGTCATGAGCGACAAGCTCGACCCGTATGATGTCCTTGTTGAGACATTGATGAGCCCCCGTTATGACCGGGTTGTTCCCGGATAATCATTTTTATCATATTACTACCTTTTTTTGTTTTTTTGTGGAAAAAAAAAGGCGGAAGCCCACAAGTGGCCTCCGCCTAGGATTTCCATCTCTTCTTTTTTTTACTGTTTTTATTATTAATCACCTAATGGTGGCTTCCCGATCACGTACCGAAGCCCATTCATTGAATGATAATCAAAGCTCCTATGTCCACCAGTCAATGGGTTCTTAGTGAGTCTTTGACCGTCAAGATTATATTTATATAGTTTTATATTGCTCCTTTGAACATTATACGCCTTGGGGAAAGTGTTCCTGCTGTTGCCCAGGTACCATGAGGACCCGCAGAGCCTGAACCAGTTATAATTCTTCGGGGTCTGGCTGACTTCGAAACAGAACACGTCCGCCCTGCCGATCATCAAGACAGCCTCCCTCATCTGCTTGAAGTTCCAGCACACATAATATGTTCCTGATTCCCTCTTCGCCCTGCCGAGGAACTTCTTCCTTAAGCTGAAAGGCTCGTCAACAAGCCAGAAGTCATTGATCCTGACACAATCCACAACCTCACCATTGATTGTGATGAAATCGCCGTCGCCGAATGCGTCGACATCAATCCTCTCCACCATGGGCTCACCCAGGGCTTCTGTCACCACCAATGGAAAACTAAGGCTTCTGCACATGAGGCTGGTCTTCGGAGCCGGAATCACAACCTCCCTGTCCGGGACAATCTTGCAGAACCTGCCCGTCTTGTTCCTCCTGAACTGTTTCTGAATGCATTGCCTGAGAATAGCTTCAAGGTCATGCTGATACTCGTAGACCTTGATGAAATCCATCGGGTTGAACATGAAGAACTTGTTCAGCTCCAGCACCTTGTCCACGAAATCCTGCCCCTGAACAACCTTTGACTCCTTAAATGGGATATCCTTGCACGGGGTCTCATCCCATCTCACAAAGAGATAATTGCAGAACCACAGCTTCCATCCATCCACGTCAAGGCTCGGCGCCAGAGTGTTTCTTTTTCCATATGTCCTTTCCCAGAACCTATGAACGGATTCTTCCTCCTGCATGAACTTGTTCTCTTTCTTCAATCCGTAATTTCGTTTGCTCACCATCTCATTATCCGCGTCCACCATTATAACAGCATCTCCATCATTGTTATCGCGACCTTTAAGTCGTCATCTGTCTTGTCGCACCGGTTCAGAGCCTTCGCTATGTTCTTCACGGCTTTTTCCCTGTTTCCTACTTTTTTCATCTTCAATACATACTTGAGATTCATTTCAAGCTTATCCTTTTCATCCATTTGTTCACCTCGTCATCAGGTATGTCATCGGTTATAACCTGTTCGTTTTCAGAATAATCATAATCGGGAGCTTCCTCTCTTTTTTTCAAGTAATCGGAATTATCATTATGTCCAGGGCTGACATTATATCCTATTTCACTATTATTGCTCCCATACATATCGATATAATGTTCTTCAACAAGATCCAGAGCCTCCTCCGGAACATCATCCGCAATTGTAGCCACTTTGAACGCGTCCTTCCCGTATTTTCTGACACCTCTTGACAGGCAGTTGTTGTAAGCCCTCTTGTTTTCATTATAAGCGTCAAGCAAGTGTTGCTTGAATCTTGTATCCACATCCTGAACTGTTTGTCCGATGTATATTTTACCATTGATGATGTTCATCATCATGTATATTTTTCCACGGTTTTTCATAATTAATATTTATATTGTTTAAATATTTATAATTAATGATTAATAGGAAGTTTTATATAACAAAAGAAACGATTATTAATTGTTTAAAACTTGCGAAAAGGATAATTATGAGAAATCAACCAGAATCAGGTAAAATTAAGCAGATACTTAAGAAATCAAAGGAGTATCCTAGTTTTTTTGCTAAAAGTTTTCTGATAGGCAAAGATGGAAGACCACTTAATCTTGAGCCACAACAGAGATATTTCGTAGATGATAAGACACCATTCAGAGTGTTTTTTGCATCAAGAAGAAGCGGGAAGAGTGTGGCGTTAAGTGTTGATATTCTGCATAAATTATTTTTCAATACAGACTTCAATATCATCGTATTAGCCCCGTCTCTTAAACAGTCAAAAGAGTTTGCAAATGTATTCGGAGATTTGATAGACAGGTCTCCAATGATAAGATCATCAGTAACAGTTGACAACAAGATGGAGAAGAAACTCGCGAACAGATCAAGAGTTAGCTTCTTCACCGCTGGCGGCTCATCAGGAAAAAAAGAAGACTCATCAGTAGTAGGATCTTCACCTGATGTCCTTTATGCGGACGAATTGCAATCCATTGGGGATGAAACCCTCGGAACAATCCTGCCGGCAGCTGTTGGACAGAGAAAACAGATGCAGATAATATATGCGGGAACTCCAAGACAAAGATCAGGAACATTCTATGAAGCTGTGTCAAATGCCAAATATATTACAGAATGGTATAATGATAAATTTATGCAGGTTCAAAATCCATCAGGCAGATTCTCTCTTCATCAGTTCAAAATCACCGAAACAGATGAAGACGGCAATGTATTATTATCAAGAAGCCCCAGGGTATCCATTGAAGACTTGGAAACAATTAAGGAATCAATAGGTCTTCAGAAATTCCAAAGGGAATTCGAACTTGAATTCCTTGATGCAAGCACAATAGTATATTATCAGGGCCTTATTGAGAAACAAGGTATACTCGACCCTCCAAAAACATTCTTCAGCCGACAAATAGCTGTTGGAGGCATAGATATAGGAAAACAGAGAAACAATACGGTCTTGACAATAGCTCTTATGGAAAAACCCGACCTATGGAATATCCAACACTACAAAAGCTGGGAATTAGGAACAAGATACAAGGATATACTTCATTATTTGAAAAATGTTCTACCTACAAAATTTCCAAACTTTAAATACCTCAGCATTGACAAGACAGGGGTAGGAAATGCGATTTACGAGGATATGGAGGGTTTCAAGAAATACGTGGTCGATGGAGTCATATTCTCACAGCCGTCAAAAATCACATTAGCCGAGGGTGCCGTGGCTAACTTGGAAAGCGGGCTGCTGCGTTTCTACCCACATAAGGTTCTTTTAAGAGAAATGGATGGATACAACAGAACCGAGACAGAACAAGGAAGAATTGTTTATGAAAAAGGAATATCTGATGATTTCATAGATAGTTTTAATCTTTGCAACTATTCAATAAACCAAGTGCTTAATCAAAGAATGCTGTTCGGAACAAATAAGAATATTGTATCATCACTCGGCAGAAAAACATTTGGAAGCAACCGGACCCAGACAAGGGATACCCCATACACAATGAAAAACTCAAGACAGAATAGAGGCCGATATTCATGGCAAAGAAAGTAGAAAATATAAAAAAAGTATACACGAGAGGATTCAGGGTATACGACAAATACGCTCATTATAGTGATTTAACTTATCAAATCCTTGATGGATTATACGAAAGAACAATAATGAATAAGATTATCAGAAAATATGTATCATCTATTGTGCCACCATTTTATAATATAAGAGTCGAAGATGAAGATGGAGATCGAATAATTGAAATCGAGAAGGTTTTGAAGAATCTCGACAGGCTTATAGATAGAACATTGCTGACTGAAATAATGAAATATTATTTTCTTTATGGTACAACCATAGTTTACAAAGGCAACATTGAAGAGGAAATCTTCCTGATAGATATGAGACTGCTGAGTCCGAAGATAAGCACAGACCACGAGCATCTTGGGGAGCTTCTTGGATTTGATTACACATATAAGGGAGAAATTGTGTTTCTGCCATTGGAAGATTTGGCGATCTTGGCGAATGATCCCCCAATGGGTGAGATATTTGGAAATTCAATAATGAACCACACCCTTGACACCATACATCAGTACTTGAATGATAACCTGGCTCTTGCTCAAATTCTTGATCAATATTCAGACCCAATCCTTTTATGGCTGGTTGATGTGTCAGAGCTTCAGATGACAGATGAGGACGCGTTCATTGAGAAGATCAAGAACGAATTATGGAAACAATTGGATGTCGGAGACGATATCGTAACTGACGCAAGAGTTACTCCAACACTTGTCGAGTTTTCCGAAACAGCAGCTCATCTTGTTGACATACTCAAGGAAGCAAGAACCGATCTCGGAATGCTTACAATTCCACAAGCTCTTCTTGGTGGTCCGGCTGACAACTTAAGCGCGATCAAGGTTCAGGTTGGAATCTATTATGAAGAGATAAACGGATACAAGGCCATACTCAACGATTTCATAGTTAGAGAAATATACATACCATATCTTGAAAGAAACGGATACATTCAGGGAGAAGATTTCCATAATATTTACCTTAATTTCGGAGTAGCCTCAGCGGAGCTTCAATCAGATTCAATCTTATGGTTGAAAACCGCATTCGAACTTGGAGCTATAACATTAAGCGAAGTCAGAGCGACACTCGGATTCAGAGGACAAGCCCCAGGAGTCACAGAGGAGCTGGAAAATTATTACATAGCCCAAACATTGAAAATAGACACAGGAGATAACTCAAATGACCCATACAACAAAACAACCCCAAAAAACAAAGACGGACGAGATCCGGACGGAACAAAAGGATGAATGCGATTGTAAATGCAAGGAATGTAAAATAAGAAAAATGAAAATGGGATTCAAAAAGAGATTTTCAGGAATAATTTAAATGTATACATTATATTCAATCACAAATAAGGATGGCAGAATATATTATGGCAGAACGCGAGATTTTCATAACCAGCTCTCGCTCCATGATGAATTTTTAAAAAAAAATATACATTTCAACAAGCTTCTTCAATGTGTTTATAATGATTATAAATATGATCCTGTTTTTGAAATCATAACTGAATCTGATGATCCGGAAGAAATCACTCTGAAATGCATTAATCTTATCAATGAAAATAAGACATACATGGCCGCTAATGGGTATAATCTTTTTACGGACGGATCTGGATTGAAGTCAAGGTTTTTCAATCCGCTTCTTTATAATGAAGACATATTCTTTCATTATTTAAAAAATGGAAAAACTTCCACTTTAAAAGAGTTTGATATATCTAATAATGTTTTAAATTATAAATTAAAGACATATGGTTTATTAAATCAAAAGAAGCCTCTGTTATCTTCATACGAAGAGGTTTACTCTTATGCACAATACGTCTTATTTTTAAATAAAGGATGGTTAAGTTCAGCGCAGATATTTGACCGACTGAATAATCATTATCAGATATCAAAACGTTTGAGAATCACTCCACACAAAATCGCAAAATCATTTACGGGGTATAAGAATATAATAAAGCAAAAACACTCCGGATTTATGAAATACAAGATGATATAACTAATATTTATATAAAAGCCAAAATTAAAGAATAATTATAATAAAAATTTTATTTTTATGAGGTTGACTGTATGACAGAAAAAATAACCTTGAATGAAAACAATTTATCCTATTCTGTCAATGATAAAGGAGACAGGATGATTCGTGGTTTCGCTATTCATCCGGGACAATATCATGAATATATTAGGATTAATGATGATGAAATAACTAATGCAACAAACTCACTTAAAGGAGCTATTCTTTTAAAAGATCATAATAATTCTGTCGATTCAGCAGTTGGCAGGGTTCATTACACAGAAACCAAGATGGACCCAGAAATCAACAAGTACGGCACTTATTATGAAGCAAGCATTGATGCAGAGGAAACCGATCTCATCAGGAAGATTGACAAAGGAATCGTGGATTCCACATCAATTGGTTTCAGTTACGACCCTGTATGTGGAATTTGTGGTGAAAACGTCAAGGAATGTCCTCATTGGGTATGGGATGATGGTTTCTTTATAGACGCTCAGAATGTTAAAGTGCATGAGTTATCTATTGTATCTATTCCTGCTGACGCAAACGCCACAGTAACTGGTTTTTCAGAGGAATTATTTAGTGATGATTTAGTTAAATCAATCGAATTTAAGAAGGAGAATAAAAATATGACTAATTTGGAAGAAAAATACGCTGCGTTATCCGAAAAATTAGCGGATGCTGCCGAAGCTCACAAAGCAGAACTTCAATCTGTCAAAGATTCATATGAGACTCAATTAAGTGAGTTAAAAGAAGAGCATGATGCTAAGTTTTCTGATAAAGTAGAAGAAATGCTTAAAGTTAAAAACGACTTGAAAGAACTTCAAGAGAAGTATGATGAATTATCCTCTTCTTATGATGAATTACAATCCAAAATGAGCGAAATTAAGGAAGCTGAATTATCCGAGCTCAGAGACAAGGTAACCGAATTATCCGAACAAGTCGGTGCCGGATTATCCGAAGAGGAAATTAAAGAATTTAGCGAAGCTACTTTAAACAGATATTTAGAAATCTTTGGTAATATCGCAAAACAAAACCAACCAGCAAATATCAAAAATGTTAAAGAAGCTCACGCACATTATGAAGATAATAAAGAGTTTGAAGAAGCTAGTCCTCTTGAAAAACTCTCTATGAGACTTAACAAATAAGGAGAGAAGAATATGATAGAAAGTTCAGGACAAATTCTTACCGCAAGAGCAGCAACTGACCTTGCGGCAGTAATCGAAGTAAACGCGGGAGCAGACGGCTTCCACAGAACAAAATATAAGGGATTAATGTTAGCTGATACTTTTCCTGAAGAAGACTCAAGAACCAAAGGTACTTGGGCAGTTATCAGCCAAACCGGTAATGAAGCTAAATTCCTTGGAGTAGTTGGAGACGACACCTCACCACACGCAAACATTAAACTGGACTCAGGCAGTCCTGTTCTCGAATGGTATCAATCCCACAACTTCAAACAAGGAGATGTTATGACCGTGGAAAGAAACGGAATCATTCCTGTAATCGCAGAAGGCGCTATCAAAGAGGGAGATCTCATCTGCCTCGGTGATGACGGAACTTTCAAGAAAACCACGAACATCGCTAATGCTGTAGGACGTTCTTACGAAAACGCCCAAGATGGAGAAGTCTTTAGAGCATTCATTAAAGCATTATAAGGAGAGAGTTAAAGATGAAAGATTTAGAACACTTCACTCACAGTCCGCAAACATCAGGCGGAAGATACAGAAACAACACCACAGTTGCTCCGGAAATCATCAAATACTTAGAAGATGAATCCGATTTAAGACAATTCTTCGTCTCTAAACCAATGAGAGGAGTATTATCCAAATCCTATAGAATCCAAAAAGATGAAGGTGTAGCTGTACAAATCGCAGGTAATGCAGAGGTTCCTCGTGCAGAGGACGTAGAAAAAATGTTCACCGTATTCCTGCACAGAAACGCAACCGGTTACAAGATCGATGATGACGATAGGAAAATCAACGCTGACGACCCAGGCTACGAATCCAGAAAAATGACCAGAGCAATGGAAAGGATGCTCAAAAAAGAAAGACTCGACATGGTTCAAGTTTTCAAAGCAGCTCCTCAGAACTCCATGAGTTATACTGGTTCCTTAACCGTAGACACCATCAGAGCAGCAACCAAAACAATGATACTCACCACCACCGGATACGGTACTGATGACATTCAACCAAGCATGATTTTCATGTCCTATTCCTCATTCGTTGACTTGCAAAACGACCCTAACTTCAAATATGTTCCAGAAATATTTGAAAGAATCCTGTTAGAAGGCAAAATCAGTCCTTCCTCAACCAGAAGCCCACTCAACGGCCCAACAGGACAAACCATCAACGGATTACCAATCTTCCTCGTTAACGAGTTAGAAGATGACATTATTTTAATGGACACCACTAAGGAAGCTCTCTGGTTAAACGAAGACCAAGAACCTACCATTACCGCTTACAGGGATTACGAACACATCTCTGACATTGTAGATATCAGACATGATGAACAACCTGTATGTGTACGTCCGGAATGTCTTTACAAGATTACTAAAAACTAATCCCTAAGGATATATAATTTTTTACTTTCTAAGATGATGAGGTGAGAAAAAATGGCACGTAAAGCAACAAGTAAAAAAACAACAACCACTAAAAAGACAACATCCAAAAAGAAATCAGAAAACATAAAATTAACCTTCAGACCATTATGGTCTGCAAGCAGAACCTATACGGCTTTCTTGACAAAGAAGACCGTCAAGGTTGAACATGGAACAGAGGTTGTTGTTAATGTACCAATGATTGAAGGATTGCCAACATTATTAACGGTTCATGCGGGAGAGATACTGGAAGTGACTCCTGAACAATTCAACGAGCTTGACGCCCTTGGTTTCATAGAATCACAGGAACAGGTTCAGAGAAGACAGGAGCTTGAAAGAAATCTTCCGAAACAACATCCTGAACGCATGACATATGACATGTTAGATAACAATATTGATAATAATATAAGACCGAGACAGGTCTCATCATTATATAATGATAAATTAATAGTAGTTGATTAAGATGTTTACAGTAGATGACATTCGAGGATTGTTGAGGTTGTCTGTGGAGGAATGCTCAGATGATGAGCTTGAAAGATACATAAACCTGTTCACTCTTCAGATTGCCGCGAAAATAGGGAAGGATCCGAATGATGAGGAATTGCTTAATTCACCATTGTTCGATGAAGCCTTGTTAAGCAAGATTGCGTGTCATCTCATTCAACTTGACCCCAAGATTTTCTCAGGGCTTACCGCTTATAAAGTCGGTGATACGAGCGAGGAATTTGATGATATTAACGATATTGAAAAAAGAGGAGTCCCAAGTTGGTGCAGTAGATACGATAATGCTTTAGAGAATTTAACAAATAGTTTTGCTGATGTTAATAATGTCCTTGTATTTAGAAGACGTGGTTTATCAGCACATCCAGGTTGGAAGCATCATGTCTTTTAAACATATAATGACTTATGTGAATCGCCCAGATGAGCGTATAACTCTTATGGGGCAAACTTATGGGGAGAAGGATGAATTTGGTTTCTCAAAGAAGATTTTTGGAGAAATCCAGGAACTTCAAGGGGTAATTCAAAGAGACCAAGATACCGAAATCGCCGAGAAAGGAACAGAATCCGAACCCTTATATACAGGTTATTTCATACCTGATTTCATAATCAACACGGCGAATGTGAATGATTACAGAATAAAATATGAAAGACCGCACGAGACTCTGATTTTGAAAATCAGAGAATATAATCCAAACCTGTTTCTTGAGCACTCAAGAGACCATATTCAATTAAGATTAATACTGGAAAAGAAAAATGTTTGAATTAGTTATAGATGATTCTGAATTGCAAGATGTCATGAGAAGAATCCAATTAATGGAGGAACAGGAAATCTCCGCCGCCACCCTTAATGACATAGGTCAGACAGGGGTTCAGAAGGCTCAGAATCATCTTCGTCAGAATGGAAGCGTGAAGACTCAGCAATTATTGAAGGGCATTTCATTTAAAACATATTCATCCCGCAATAATGAAAGAATCACATGGAACGCGACGGCTCATAATTCAAAAGGAGACAATTATGCTCCATATGTCGAATATGGAACAATCAAATCAACAGCCAAACCATTCATGCGTCCAATGTTATCCGAAATGGGACCAATAGCCGCCCAGAAAGCTATGGAAGAAAAGCTTAACGCTTTCACAAAAGGCAGGACGACATTGAAGAACAACATTTCAACACCATCAAAAAGTAACTTATCAACAAGAACAAAAACAAGAAACTACCAAGGTCACGTGAAATACCATAAAAGGGGATAATGAATGAATATCGCCATAAAAACAATATTGGAGGTTCTCGGGGATGAAACAGAACAAGGATACGCATTGCCTTTTTCACCAACCCTGTCAATTCCAATCTTTCTAAACAAGGATGATACAACAGTTTATCCCGAGATTCGCGTTTCACCATTCATCCAACAGGATGAATATCATGTGAATAGATGGACCAATCATTGTTTAAGGGAATACGTGGATTATCGTGTCGGGAAATTCCAGATCGATATATATGCCAGGGAACTGAGCCTTGTCAATAAGATATATGAAGTATTGAGAATCAGAATGTACGAGTTCTTCAATCTCGAAATATACACGTTTGATTATAATGAATACTTTGAAGTAGAAGATGACCATTACAAGAACATAAGCTATGGGATCGGAGATCTCTTTAATGACATATACTACATAACTGTTGATGAGAAACAGCTCACAAGAACCCAGTCTTTAGATGATTTGACAGATGACAGCTTTTTTGTCAATGATGAAGCCTTATATGTGAAAACCGATTTGGATTTAACAAAGATCAAGATAGCAGTGATAACCCAAGGCAGATTGTTAAGCAATCATGATTCATTATTAAACAGGGGAATAGTTTATTATGAAATATCCTCAGCCAAGAATCTCAGCGAATTGCAAAACAACGAGGTTGAAAGGTTGTCATTTGATATAGAAGTCTTGTTTGGATTGAAAAATCAAAGAAGCAAGATTCCAAAACTAAACAAAGTGATGCTCAATGGCGAGAACTAGAAAAACAAAAACAAAAGCAAAAGCAAAAAAGATTGAGCCAAAAAGATACACTTTTGGTGATATCAAGGAAATGTATGGATATACATTTGCGGAATTAAAATTAAAATATATAATAAATAATATTGATATTAATGACAAGCTCTCTAAAGAAGAGTTCGAAAAACTAAAATAAGGAGAAAAAATAATGGTTGTTAAAATACCTACATTTAGATTATTAGACGTAACTGCTGGAAATTTAGATGTTGTTAGAAACTCCGAATATCTTTTCGCATATGTCATTGAAGCGACCAAGGGACCTATTCTCACCCCTACTTTCGTTCGTTCCAATGGTGAAGCAAAAGATATCTTCGGAGTAGATTTTGGACCTCATTTCGACCAAAATCCAAAAGGACTGCTTATTGTCAGAGTACAATATGATGGTATGGAGTACAACTCTATCCAATACACATTTGAAGAAGCAGGAAGTTACACCATAAGAAGAACCAGTAAAGGAAAACCAATAGAAGACACCAAAGTATTAATCAAGAAAGATCCAGATTATGATGGATACAGATTAATCCTCAAAGTCCCTGAATTAGGAGAAAAAACCTATAAAGGTATCAGTTCATTAGGAAACGTATTCGACCGTATCCAAACCATGGCTGGAGATTACCTTGAAATCGTTGACGATGGTTTAACCGCCGAAAAGAATGATGGTCAGGATTATTTAGTAACCGCTACCGACAACAAGCTCAAAGGTTACTTTGAAATCACCTCAGAACCAGGAGACGGTGTGTTAACTGGAGGTTCTAATGGTAAAGTGCAAACTTCCGAAGCAGGAGAACCTACTGTCACCTACACTTATGAATCATACACTCCTAAAAAATATGTGCTCACAACCAGCATCCTTGAAGACAGTTCCGGTTCAAACTCATTCTTTGTCGATGCAAACGGAACAACCAAAACTTCCAACAGCGATGCAGTAACCACCTTTGAAGATGGAAAAACCGAAGACGATTACACCGAAGTATTTGAACAAAAATCCCATACCGAAACCGCTGAGGCAACCTACATGGATGTAGGAGCTGACGGAACTCTCGTTCCATCCCAAGCAACCGACATCGATGACGACGCTAAAGCAGCAGCCGCAGCAGGTCAGAAGAAAGTATTTGAAAAAGCATTCAGAGAATTAGAGGGAGAAGATGTTCTCGGAGTATCAGTATTATCCAGATCTCCAATACCACACGATGTAATGGTAACCCACGTCAACAGTATGAACGAAGAAGATGTTGCAAGAATCAGATTCGGTATCACCGGATTCATCCCAGAAAGTTCTGGAAAAGACTTCAACACGGGTGTTAAAAACAAACAAACCCCATACGGCTCTGCCGGAGCATACATTCAGGCAATGAGCGAAGCAGAAGCATACAACGACCCATACATCATCTACATCGGTCAAGGTGTAGTATTCAAAGAAGACGAATACTCCCAAGCAACCTACCTCGAACCATGGCAATGTGTACAATTATACACCGGTATCCGTTCTCACCTCGCATACCAGTACGCAATCTTTGGTGGAGAAGACAAGAAAGTTCTCAATGGTGTAAAAGACATCATTCCATTCGATTACAACATGGACATGAACGCTCTCAGAAACACCATGATTGAAATGAACCAAGCTGGATGTATCATCTTCAAGAAAGAATATGGTAAAGTAACCTTTGTAGAAGGAGTAACCACCTCCAGTTCCGATGTCTTATCCCACGAGTCCATCATGTCAATCGTGGCTCACGTAGAGAAAAGACTCATTACAATCTGCAAGCCTTACCAAGGTCAGAACTTAACTGAGGACTTAAAAGCTACCCTCAGAACCGCATTATCAAATGAATTAAGAAACATCACCGAAACCGATAAATCATTAATCTCTATCGAAGAATACGGCCTCACCCCATGGGATGTAGATGTATCCTCAGCAGCAATGGTAAGATTCGATGACAAAGGTACTCTTATCAGAGAATCCAAGATTGTTATCAGAACCAAGATTGTGCCTGTTGGAGCTTTAAGAGATATTGATTTAGGTGTAATTGTAATATAAGGAGGAATAATTAATGGCAGACGAAAACTCAACTCAAATCTGGACTAATGGTTATATTGTTCTCGGAGCTTCAACCAGAATCCCAGTAGAAGAAGTATCTATCGATTTAAGTCGTGATTTAAAAGAATATTACAATTCAGGAAGTCCAAAAGCAGCAGCTCTTATACCAGGAAATGAAAAGATTGATTTTAAAATCAAAAGAATCTTTTCCAACATCACCTTGATGAACATTTACCTGAAAAGATGTCAGTTCAACATGGTTCTTTTCAACAACACCGCTGACCCGGGAAACAACGCTACCGGACAACAGGTTTGTGCTTTAACCGGTTGCTTATTAGAAAAGAACAGTTTAGGAACTTTAGGTAAAGGGGATCCGGTTGAAGAAGATGTAAGTGGTAAAGCTTTAGATATCACCTTTAACATCACCGAAATCGCATCCTTTGTAAACCCTACCTGTAACAACTTATAAGAGCGTTTTTAATGATGATCCTATCATAGGATTGTCATTTTTTCTATTTTTCATATTAATATACATTATAATAAGTGTAAGATTTCAAAGATAAAAGCATTCCCATTTAGTCTTGTCGTGACGAGCGGCGAATTAGGTGCTCTATGGGTTCTTTGATTTTACACTTTTTCAATCAGATTAACAACACACTATTTTTTTTAATTAATCTTTAAATATTCATATATCTCATATTTAAATTATAAATAATATGAGGTAATGAAATGAATAACGATTATATCATACCAAATGAAGACTGGGACAGTCAAGAAAAAAAAGAAACCGTCAGAATGAAAAACGCAGATCTTCCAGAAGGATTAGAAATCATAGAAGACAAAACCTACACCGAAAAGGCTTTAGAAGACATTCAAGAAGCCGCAAAAGAAGAAGGTCTCGAAGGAACTGAAAATCTTGGAGGAGAAGGCGCTTCCCCAGAGGAAGTTATCGCTGCAATGAGAGCGGAATCTATGCCAGAAGGAGCTGTCAAAGCTAAAGTAGAGTATGAAGATAAAAAAATCAAAGAATTCAAGGAAATCACCGCTACAAGAGACATGCTTTTCAACAGATTAAAAAAGCCTGTAAAAGTATACATCGATGTTGGAGAAGATCCGGCAACACATGAACCGGTGAAAATGTCATTCATGGTTAGGAAATTATCCGAGACAGAAAACAATCACCTGTTGAATCACAGATTAATCGGAAAGAAACTCAATGAATTAACCATGGCGGAATATGAGGAATCCATGGCGTTCAGAAGAAGAACTCTGGCTTCAACTGTCATTCAACCAAGATTAACTGAACAGGAATGGGCGGATAATGTTGAAAATGGTATTATTGTAGCACTCTTTGATGAGGTTCAAAAAGTATTAACGGATATTTCCGATGTAGACTCATTTCAATAAATATTATGAGCAGATCAAGGATTCAAGACAATTGCAGCTTGATGGTGAATTATGCCTAATGTTAAGGAAGACACCATCGGAAATAGGTGAACTTGAAAGAAAAGGATTTCTTTCATATGAGGAGAAAATGTTTTTATACGCTTTCCTGCAATGGAGGCAGGAATTTCAATTAGAATATCATGTTAGTTTATTTTAGCATAACCGTTTAATGGTTATGCTTTTTTTTTAGAAAAATTTCAATAAAAAGGTCGTAAAATAATGGTTCAAGAAGATATGAATATTAACATGTCCTTTGTGGCAAAGGATATGAGCGGTATTGTAGCGGCTCAGACAAACCTCAACCAACTGGTTGGAGTATTCTCCAATGTTGGTGAGGGAATCGCTAGGAATGTTGGGGCGATAGATGCTGCCGTAGCGACAGCAGGGGTTAGCCTCGGTATTTTATCAACACAAGCCGCAAGGGCATATGGAGAGTTTGAAAGAGGACAGGCTATTGTACAAACTGTTTCAGGTTCAACTAATGCGGAAATGCAGATACTCGGTCATACAGCTCAGCAATTCTCATCAGAATTCAGGATGGGAATAGATGATGTGAACGAAGGACTGACCACATTAGGCAGAGCCGGTTTGACGGATGTGAACAATCAGATAGAAACATTAAGGCAAGGATTTTCCCTGGCTAAGATTGAGGGTATGAACTTAGCCACGGCTTTGGAAGAGATTGTTCAAACCACTTCATTATTAGGTGGTGACATTCAAAGTAGCGATTTTGGTATGGATACTGAAAAAGTCACCAATATGCTTGTTGGAACATCCTTAAGTGGCCCTTTGGATGTGAATGATGTTGTTCAGACCCTGAAATATGTTGGAGGTACCGCGGCGGCCGCAGGAGCGAACTTAAGCAATGAAGACCTATTATACGACCTTATGGGTACTACATCAGCTTTCGCTCAAAAAGGTGTAGTTGGTTCAATGGCCGGTACCGCATTAAGAGCTTTCCTGTCCAAACCAGCTACACAGGATAGTTCAGTATGGGAAGCGTTGAAGGAAATAGGCTTGGAACCGTATAGTCTCTGGGAAGATGGTCAGCAGGAAATGAAACCAATTTCAGAACAGATTCGTATCATTCGTCAGGCAATGAAGGATAATAACAAATCCACAATGGATCAGCTTGAAATATGGGGTAAGCTTGTTGGTACAAAGATGGGCCAGCAGATGATGAAGCTTGATGAAAATACGATTCAAGAAAGCACCGCGAAAATCCGTGAGAAGGCAAGCGCGGAGACTTTGGCTAATAGGAGCATGCAGAATTTCGCTTCACAACAAGAAGAGATAATGAAATCATTGGAAACCATTTGGAGAAATTATGGTAAGACCATAGCTGATGTCTTATCTCCAATACTTGAGATAATGAAGCCAATTGTTGATTTCCTTGCAAATGATTCATATGGTAGTAAGTTTGCTATCTGGGGTCTTGTTGCTGTGGTTAACTCTCTTTTAGGTAGGGCTCTTGGTTCTATCAAGGAAGTGTTGAAATTTGTTTGGGAACTGGTTTCCAAAACTCGAGAACAGGTTGGATTAACCAAACAAGAAGCTGTAACAACAGAAGATTTATTGGTTCAGAATAAGGCATTAACAAATGAATTACAACAGCAAGCTGCGGCTAAAAAACAAATCGCCACTTTCTCCAATGTTGATGAAACACATATGAGATACCAAACCGGAGGAAACGGTTTTGGAAAAACTTTATATATGCATCCAGATGCGGTTAACGCATTAACTCCTAACCAAAGAACTCAAAATGGATTATTATTAAATGAATTACAAGCTCTTAAAGAAGTTGGGAATACAAATGCCGCCATCAAGGATGAGTTTAAGAGTGTTGTTCAAAGCTATTATCAGCAAGAAGTTGCTCCATTCCTAGCGATGGGAGGAGATAAAAGTGATTTCTCAGGTTATATTGATGCAAGTGTAATAGATGAGAATCTCCCTAACACAATGAAAATGTTTGGTGGTGATTACAGTCCAGAACTTCAATATCACATCCGAAACGAGTTAGGTCGACAAATACGCAATGCCGCATTATATGGGAAAACTGATGCGAACGGCAACATTAAAGTTAGATATATCGGCAATATGATAGCGGATGCTTTTGGAGGAGCTATATATAAAAGCGGAGACTTTTCCGGAAACATCTTTTCATATGATAAAGGGCTTGGTCAATATGGTGTTTTGAATGCAAAAACAGGAACATTAGATACTCGTAAGGATTCAACAACAGGATATTTCGGTGTATCAAATTATGGACAATATGAAGATAAACCGGGGAATCCGGGAAAAGCCGTTGCTCTTATGGATCCAAATAAATTCATATCATCCGATGATGGCATGAATTATAGAAGAACTGTTTTAGATAGGATAAGCCGTGACCTAAGTAATACCACTCAGGGTTTAAATGATATTAACAATTCTATTGTTTCCGCAACTAATGTATTTTCTCAAAGTATACCTCAAAATAATACAGCGCTTCAGACTGATGCCGCTACGGGAAATTCAAACTCATCATCTGATTATAAGCGTAATTGGGGAGACAAGATTTCAACGAATTGGGCTAACAATCTGAATCGTGCGGCTGATAAATTATACGAAGCGGCAAGAAGATTAAGCAGCGATGATTTATATTATAATCGATTAGATAGAAACCGACGAGAATTCATAGGAAATTCATATGATGCAAATGGACAAAGAGTGAGCGGCAATGTTAAAATTAATCCAGCGACAAATCAGGTTTATATTAAAACCGATGATGGAAAATGGATTAATAAAGGAGCACAATTCAGAGGTAAGAAAGATGAAGAGTACGAAGTTTTAGAATATTCTAATTATTCAAAAGACTCTTCATTTGAACAAAGAAAACCTGTCATTGTTAGAGACAGATATAATAAAGTATTGAGATATGATTACAATAATGATGATTATTATCCTGTAACTTTAAATGATACTCGTTCAGAACAAGCCAGATATGCAGCGGAAGCTAATAGAAGACTTTATAACACAAGCAGAAGTGTTAAATATAATAAATTAGATTATGCTGGAAATGAATTTGTTCATTTCCAGGAAAATGATATAGATGAAGATAAGATCAAGAACCTCGGTTCCGACACTCGCCTGCAATCTCAGGCAACAGGACAAAAAGGACATTATGTCGCCAAGATCAATCCGGAAACAAACGCATTGGGATTAGCTCATGCAATGGAAGATGACAGAGGTTTCCAATGGGTTACATGGAAATGGTACGCCGATAGAGGAAAAGGCTTAAGCAATGAAGAATTATCACCATTTGGCTTGTCACATCCTGTGATTAATGGAAAAGAAGATAGGACAGTATTGCAGCATATGGTTGATGGGGTTGCAAAAGATATTGTTACAAATATGGAAAGAAACCCTGTTGCCGTGAGACAAGCGATAATCAATCAAAGAGATACTTTTGCGGGAGCTCAACGTCCATCAAAACAATATAGGGATTCCATATCAACAGGAGTGAACGGAATTGATATTGACAAATATTATCCTTATGGATATAGTGATAAGTATGATACGTATTTAGCTAAGAACAAAGAACAAACACCAAGGGATAACACGGTCAATGGATTATTGAATACAATCGTAGATAACTTAGGCACTATCAAAGGCCATACAAAACTCCTCAATAATATCAAGGGGTATCAAGACAATATCAGCAGTAAAGTCAGCAGTATCTATTATGACTTGAATAATTTTATTAACAGAAACACATACACATCCTTGAATGGAGATCAGAAAAACAATATTGGATTAGAATCAGGTAAGGCAGCGTTAGCTAGGGACTTAGGTGTTTATGATGACAACATGTCAGCAATGCGCCTCAATATTGATAAAAGATTAAGAGATATTGAAAATACATATCCATCCACCGGCAGCGGAAGATTTAAAACATATAATGATTCAGACATTCAAAGAGAATACAGTCAATTAATCGGGATTAAAAAAGAATTGGATAATGCTGAATACGCTCTAAACGGAAGACCTTTTGGAAACCAGTTTAGGGATAAATTCCTGGCGATTGATACGGAAAACACGGGTCTCGATCCAAGCAAACATAGGATGGTTCAGGTTGGTGTTCAGAAATTTGAAAACGGAATAGCGACAACAGGTTTTGAGAAGAACATAAATCAGCCTGATGAAATCGCCCGACTTATGGAACAAGAACCTGATTCTCCCGCTCTTAGAATGTTGCATAATATTGATGGACTGAGGTCAAATAACACTTTCGCAAATGGAGTTTCAGAACTTGACGCCTTAGTTGATTTGTTTAATATGTTCAAAGAGGAAGATGTTCTCTCAGGAGCAACTCCTTTAGTCGGTCAGAATATCACTTATGATATGAGCATGTTAAGAGAAGCCGTGCTTAGGAATGAAGAATTCTTGAAAGCCGCGGGATATAGTATTAATGACTTTAACAATATCAGATTCATAGACACTCAGACAATAGCATCAAGAGGATTTAATTTCTCAGATAACAAATTAGGCACAATCGCGAGAAACCTTGGCATTGATTTTAATGGAACACAACATACGGCACTTGCGGATGCGGACGTCACCGGAAGGTCATTAATTGAGATGTCAAACATTATCGATGCCGACATACCTCGCGATACATTGCAACATATTATTAATATAGAAAATCTTTTAAAGAGACAATTTGGAGGAACAAGACGAAGATTAAATTCTGACTCACAACAGTCATCAATAGGCGATGAATCTTCCACGATAAATAACCCAGTTTCAGGCTTTGAAGATGAAACGTTTATTTCCAATGAAAATAATGATTCTCAAAGAACTCTTGGAGGATTTTCTCGTGTTTCATTTGGAGATGGTTGGAGTAGGACAGTTGTTGATGGTTCTACGGAATATTTACATTCCCCAACGGGTGATACATATCATCGGACATTTGGAGAATCCGGTTGGTTTGATGAAAACAATGAACGCATTTCCAATATCTTACCTAATAAGGATGTTATGCAATTAGAGGGTCAGGCTCTTGAAGACGCTATTGCATATCAGAATACGGTCATCCCCAAACATGAGGAATATAATAAATTAATGAGTCAACGTGAAAAATTGTGGAAACAATTTGAAGAAGTAAGAGATATTCATTATGCGGCTGGATTACGAGGAGATGTTGAAACTTACGAAGCTTATGGTCAAACCGCAACCGTGCTTCGAACCAAAGTGGAGGAACTTGATAATCAATTATATGAAATAATGCCGTTCTTAGATATTGATGAGGCAGAAGAACGCAGACTAGAGTATGTTGGACAAAGAAAAGAACTATTAAATCAGATTTCCCGTTTAGAAACTGATTTAGCGGTTAACGAGGGGACACCTGTTGATCCAATAAGACGTAAGCCAAAACCTGGAACTAAATGGCGTTATGAAGACGCTAATCAAATCGCTAAAAACACACTTGACGAAGCTATTGCGTCAGCAAAAAAAGAAGCGATTACTTTTATGGGAACAAAGGAGTTTCAGGAACGTTTCCCAACAGAAGTTATTCCAGATAATTATATGAACGAACCCGGTAGGAATAATTTCAGAAAACCTAGGGCAGGCAGTAAGAATTATGAAAAACGTCTTGAAAAATATGAAACAAGAGTAAGAAATTATGAAAACAGAAGAGATGTTCTTGCGGAACAATTTGGATATTTAACAGATCTTCGTAATAATCCTGCTTACAATGTCTTTGATGAGAAAGGAGAGCTTGATGATTATCTGTTAACAAATTCAAGAAGCAAGAGTTTTGGCCCCGGATCAAGAAGCGGTAAAAAACTTTTAAATGATATTTGGAGAATAAACACAAGAAACAAGGAGAAGATTGAAGTCTCCAATGGTTATATAGAGATTGAAAAAGACGCCGCCGAAATCGAACAGGAAACAAGAGAAATCAGAGAAAAGAGTGAAAGGATAAAGGCAAAACTAACAGCTAAAAAAGCAGAACTGGCTGCCATTGAAGCAAAAATTGATAAAGCAAATCAAATATCAACATTCCATGAAAATGCTCCTTTCGATCCAAGAAGCGATATCTTTAATCTTGATGATATCAGCAGGAGAACTGATGATACCATTCATGTCATTGGGAAATATTTGCGAGGGCTTGGTTATGATATGACACTTGGAGCGGTTGGAGATGATATAATTAAGGCTACGGTTCTCGGAAGTCTTGAAGACATGCCTTTGGTTCTGCCCGAAGAAGTACAAAAAGTCAGACAAGGCGCATTGCCTGAACAGGTTCTCAGCAAGGATATAATTGATGCGAGAATAGCAGATTTCAGACCAAACGCTGGACCTATTACGGGTGTAGAAGCTGCTCAATTAGCAATGAATCAAATCACTCAATTAGTTATTGATAGTGGTAAGCACGAACGTCTCGGAACCGCTATGAACCCAATACAAATCATTGATGATATTTTTAGAGGAACAGTTTCTAATCCATATACATTATTATCAATGAAAGGAAAATTCAATACTGAGGAAGAGGCTAGGAACATTGCTCAGTTTTTAAATCCTGTTTTCTTAAAGGATGTTATGAGTGGAACGATTGATCGGGATAACTGGACATTAGACCTTGATCCTAATAAATTACTTGAATTTGGGCTTGAACCTGATTGGGTATTTGAGACTTTGCAACGTAGTTTTGGCAATATTCCAATGTCAATTTCTGATAATCAAATAAAATTCAACCCAACAAATGATACTGATAAGCATCAAATAAAAAACTGGATTAGTGAAGCTCAAATTAGTGGTATGACTGGAATCAAACCTATTAATTTGGATAGTGATGTTTTTAAATATTATAATGAAGAAGGTGTCGAAGAATGGAAGATTCTTGCTCAAGGTAGTAATGTTGCTTTCTTAGATAGTCTTTTAGGGGCAGATTTTTTACTCAAGGACGCATTCGATTTCATTACAACTGATTTTCGAGATGTAGAGAATGTTCGTGGAGTTGAAGCAGCCAGACAGGTATTAACTGCTCAATTAAGAGCGACTTTGCAAAGTTTGGGTCTTAATATTTCAGATGATATCATTAAAGCTATTACGAGTATGATGACAGCCTCTGGAAAAGTTGTTTCTGTTAGTGATATTGTTCATCAGAGAAACAATCCTTTGGAGAGAGCGGCTTTCGAGGATAGTATGAGAGTTATGTATCAAGCTTCCTTACATGGTGAAACAGCTCATACAACTCCTACTGTAAACACTATCATTGGACAGGAAACACCACCTTTATTAGAAACATTGAATGCCGATACAGCTGAGAAAATACTATATGAAGATAACAATTTGGAATATACTAGACCGTCCATTGATAAAGATACTCTGAAGGGTATTCATAGAAATCAAATGGACGAGTATAATACGATGTTGGCTAAGGATACTCGCGAGAATCCACAACGTGCCAGGGTTGTTGCAGAGCAATCAAATCCTATTCCACCAGCCGCTTTTAAGGATGCAAGAAGCCTTCAGTTATTACAGATGCTGGCTGCGGAGTCACTTAATAAGCAATATGAAATAATGAATGGTACGCAAGGAGCATTAGCTAATCTGGATAAACGCAGACAATTATTAATGGAAAAGAAAAACGCTTTGGCGGCGAAAATTGAAAGCGATGCTCAAATTGATGAAAACGATAGGATCCAGTTGGAAGAACTGGAATCTCGGATCAAAGGTATTGACGCTGCAACCGCAGATATCAGACAAGGGAAAGCCGCTTTCAGTTATGCTGAATTAAACAGGTCTGCTAGTGAAACATTGAACCCTAATCCTCTTTACGAAGAAGATTTGGCTGTGATCAGACAAAGTCTTCAGGAACGTGTTGATAATGGTAAAATGGCTCAGTCAACAATGGATTATATTTTATCAGGAGAAGGAACACAAAGGGGTCCGTCAGCATGGGATAGTGCCGGAATCCTTAAAGAAGAAAGCATCGAAACAATGGCGTCAAGGGTTCGAGATTTAGCACCAGACGAGGTTTTCGCGGGAGTTGAAGATCTTTTTGAGGAATTAAGAAGAAATTCAATCAATGATTATGATGCTCATCAATTTATTAATTGGATTGGCAAACAATTCGGAATGGAATTAGATGGAAATGGTGTTGCGGATCCGACAAAAATTGTTGGTGGATTACACAGCAATATTGGAGCGAAGGGCTTCCATGGAATGGGAGCTGTGCCAATTAGAATGGCAGGCATAATGCAGGTTATGGAGGCTCTTAAGGATTCTGACGCCAGCTTGCCTGAGGGAGCTATTCCAATGCCTCGTCTTGAAAAGACACAAGGTAACCTCAGCAACCCTATTTATAATATAACCGAGGGATTGACTAATGAAGTTATGGCCGCTAAAGTTGTGGCTGACACATATCGTGTCACTCACGCCCGTATGGAAGATTTATTGTATAGTACAAGCATTATAGCTCGAACTGATGGAAGAACGGATTTAAGATATCAAACAGAAGAACTTCAAAGATTGAATGACGAATTTGACGAGTTATTTAAAATTGATATAGACGGCAGAAGACGAAGTTTCTTTGGTTTGGATAATGAAGACTGGGCTGATCCGGCAATTGTTGAAGAATTCAACAAGCGAGTTAAAGAACGGGAAGAGTTTATTAGAAGATATTATGAACGAATGATTGCATTTAGAGAACAGATTAAGGAAGAAGATGCTGCAATCATAAAAGATCAGGATAAACGTATTCATGCGAATAGTGAATTGGGTTATTATCATAGTTATGATGAAGATGGTAATTATCTTGGTCTCACTCCTACAATAAATAGGGATGGTCAATTTAGGGATATAGATAAATCAAGAAAAACAATTCTTGCAATGAAGGAAAGATATCCTAATATGCCTGAACTTGATGAACCAAAAATAACAACAATAGGAGACGTTACTCCTTCATTCAGTCAGGGTTCACTCCTTAATGATGAAGTTGAAAAAGGAGTATTCACCGTTCCAGAACCAAATCAAGTTGAAAACATGGCAAAAACAATAGAAGGGTTAAGTGATCGTAATAAGGCTCAACAAGAGAAATCCCATGCTTATTATATGGACAAGATTGTTAATGGTACATTAAGAGAACAACAGGAAGCCTATTCCCGTTTCTATGCAAAGAATTATGATGAATTGATCAACTGGTTCAGAGCGTTCCATGTTGAAGATGATGTCATAAACAAATTTGTATCAGAAAAAGGAGTTCTTCATGACAATCTAAATATCGCCAGATTATTAAGTCAATTCGATGATAATATAGAGAAGGGTATCGCTCCGGTTCATACCGTTAAAGCACTTATTGATGAATTGGATGAAACGAGAAATCCTTATCGTAGAATGAAAATCCATGAAGGGCGTGGAGATACCCCTGAAAGTGTAAGGGGTTACCCATTCAAGATGCTGGCGGAAAATGAATTGTTAAGCGCACAAAAGGGATTCTTTGATCATGACAAGTTTGTAGAATGGTGGAAAGAAGCTAGTGTAGAAGAACAGGAATTATTTGGACGCAATATCAAACAAGGTGTTTATGCTCGTCAGGCTGATACTCCAAATTTACCAGGTTTTGATGATTTCCTAACCGAAGAAGGTCAGAAGCAATTCGGAACAATAACTAACATGTTGAAGTTTGAGGAAAAATTGGAAGAGATTAAGCAAATAGAATCTCAGCAATTATCAGCTTTGGAAAGAATATTGAGTGAAGGCAGATTCTTGAATCCTGATGATATGAATAAAATTAATGATGAGTATTTCAATAGTGAAGAGTATAAAGCTTCTAAACGTGAGAAAATATTGCAAAATGCAAGTGGTGAGTATACGTATGCGGGTGGAAGATTCTTTGGAACTGGAGATGTTGTTTTACTTGATAATTTAAATGATGATTTTCTTTCTAATCTTGCGAATGCGGATTTGACACCATTTAGGGATGAATTTGAACTACCACCTTTTGTACGTCCTTATGGACCTGTTTATCGTGATCCGGAAGCTGTTTCAAAATGGCGAAGAAAACAAGTTGATGGTAAGAATTTAGAAGACCCTCTTCTTGGTTTGGATCAGTTGTTTGGTGTTGAAAGTACGGCAGAGGAAAGAGCTGTACGATTAGATAAGCTGAATGAAAAACAAGCTAACAAGGTTAAAAAATATCAGGATGATATTGCCGAAAATAATAAAAGACACGCAGAACAAATGAACGCTAAATATGGACCAGGTAAAGGTAGTTTATCATTTGAACAACTTAGAGCATTACCTGATAGTGCTGGAAAAGATATATTGATGAAAGAGTATATGTCAGGACTAAGTCCTTTCCAAAGATTTAAGGCACGTCTTGGTATCGCCCCATCCACTTATACTGACAAGGATGGTCAAGTACAAACCAGAGGCTTCGGTGAAAGAATAAAGGACTCAACAGGAGCTCTCGGAAAACTAGGAGGAGCTATTGGATCAGTAACCAATCTTATGGGCGGACCAATGATGGCCGCAATGACTATCTTCCAAGGTGTTATGCAAGCCTATTCCGCAGTCGTTGAAAAGGAATCTGAAAGAATCACAAAAATCCAAACAGAAACGTCCGAGGCTCAGGAGAGATATTCACAAGCTGAATCAAATTTCCTAACCAGCAAAGAACGAGCTGATGAAAACTTCTCCAATGTTAGTGAAGATGATAAGGAAACAGCAATCGAAGAAGCTTTGAAAGAAGGTCGGGATAAAGATGTTACAATGCAGGATCTCAGACTCTTAACGGATGAGAATCTCGAGTTAACTGAATCAGAACAGCTCAATAAAGATTTAACCGCTCTTGAAGCAAATACTCGATTATTGTACACATCACAATTGCAAATGACCGCGGCATTAAGAAATGAAGCTAATGTTGAAGATGATACCGGACAATTAGGACATTACGGAACACAAGCTGATTTCACGGAATGGTATGAAGGTAGCGGTATTAAGAATTCTAAAGATGAATATGGTTTAGGAGATATACTTGACATTAATGCTTGGAAAACAAAATTTGGACTCACAGATAAAGGAGAGGAATATCTTGAAGATATTGCTCAATCATCTGAAAATGGATTGCAGTTTACTACTCGTATTAAAAACGCTGAGGATTTGGAAACAGATTTTGAAAAGTTAGCGGCGTCATTTGATAAAAGGAATGTTGGCGGAAATGACATATCAACAATCTTTGGAGGAAATAAGGGATTATATCCTCAATATAATAGTTATTGGAATGATATTGGTACTCACAATGGAGGATACTCAGCAACTCAATTAGCGAAACTTGGAAAACAATATGATAAACAATTAAACCGCTTTGAACGTAAGAACTTTAGATTTGAATTCAAAAATGGTCGATTAGTTCTAAAAAATATTCAAAACATTGATAAGAAATTCGCTAATCTTGGTCAGCGTTTAGGTATTAGTAAAATCGCGGCCCAACAATTAGTAATGTTACATACTTTAAACGATTTATATCAAGTTGCTGAAACACAAGTTAAACCTGAATTAATTAATCAAACACAAGGATTATACTCTCAATTAGCTACCAGCAGCGGTATTCACTCTAATACTGGATCAAGTGTTAGTGTTGAGCAGGCAATGAACCAAGGTTTAGCTGTTATTAGTCAACAATTAAGTCAAGTTATTGTCAGTACAGCGAATGAAGCAGCCGTTGATTCTTATAATGCCGTATCTGATACTCCAGTAGAGAGTGTTGGAGAATTAAACAAAATAATTAAAGACGGAAATAAAAGCAGCGATGAGTATAAAAATGCTGTAAAGGCAATGGATACCAAATATCAAACTCAAGCGTATCAGGCAAAATATTACGAAAGATTGAACGCCGGAGATACTCCAGCTGAAGCTATGAAGAAAGCTCAAAAAAGTTCTGAAGAATATTTGAAAAAATATGGAGTAGAAAATGGTTCATATTGGAAAACCCACCAAAAGTATACTGACATAGCTAAGGAATATGAGAGTCCAACTATTGGAAATTTCATGAAAAGACTTGCATCAAATATCCCTGGTTTTCCATCAAGTGGTTATTCAGATTATAACGCAACAGATATCATGAAACTTAATGATGAAGTTGTTAAGAATAATCCAGATGTTATTAAATACTTGATGAACTTAACAAACACAATCAATGAAAGCAATATGGATGCCGAAGATGCTGCTGATGATGAGACAGGTGGCTCCGGAAAAGGCGGTGGTGGCAAAGATTATGATAACAACAACAGGCAGCGTTATGTTCAATTGGCTATCTGTAACAAGAAAGCCATACCAAAACTCAATGTGAACCTGTTCAAAAAGGCTCCGAGCTTCACGGTCATGAATAAGAACTTCAAGCTCCGTGACATCAAAATCAACACGGCCGACAAGGCAAAGAATATTGAGAGTGCGGTTAAGAACGCCATCATTGATGTTCAGGAAAGATCCGATCCTAAGATCATACAGGATGAGGAGGCGGAGTACGACCCAGTCGGAGCTACCGACGGGGACAACCTCCCTACCGGAACAACCCAGACAAACAACAACTAATGAGGTATAAGATATTATGACAGAGTTTTCATTAACAAAAGGTTCTGTCTTGATAATCCCCGGATATACTGACGCGGAGAACCTGCAGAACTATTACAATCAGAAGAACAACAACAAGAAGACCTCATCTTCAGAGGACCTGGGGTCTTCATACACCGACAAGACCACGGGAAACACAACAAACAGCATAGTGTCAAAGGATGATGTGACCAAGGATAAGTACAAGAAGGTAGAACCTCCTCATGCGATGTATTTCAATGTCCGGAATGTTGAATTCACGCCGCATGGGAAGGATTATGAGGAATTTGATTCCGCTCAGGGAATGATACTTGTTGAAAAGGCTTGTGACAGGTTCGCCGAGGTTCAGCTCGAAGTTCTTGTCCATCAAAGGCTCAGCTCTGTGACGGGAAAGTTATCATATGAGAACAACAATCAGGATGTTGACATACACGTCGAGGACTTCCATTACAATACTGATGAGGAGTTCTCATTCCTATGGGTTTATCCAGAGGATTATGATGACAAGTTTGTGGAGTTGAGAAAATCATTCTTCGACAACCTGCAGGGCAGGCCATTGACAGTCATCTCTCCATTATTCCCTACAATCGTTGTAGGATACATGACCGAATGCGATTACAGCATAGGAGAGGGAGAAGAGGAATCCGCATGGAGCATCACCATCAGGGAAGTAAACAACTGGGGATTCTAAAATGTCAACTAAAAGATATGATTACAATGGACTCTCAGAAGTGTTGAGAGTTGAAACATACCCTGACGGCAAGATCCATGATTACATCACGGCTTTCGACCTTGATTGCGACAAGAACGATATCGTGACAACAGCGGTCCTGCACATGCCTTATGATCCGGACTTGATGGCTTATTGGGAGCCAGGTCGGATGTCATGCGCCATTTATGGCGGAACATATGACCGGGAGAAACTGTTCTCCGGGAGAGTCAGGGAAATCATGCACACGGGGTATGAGATACAGGTCACATGTGAGAATATCGGATGGAAGCTCAAGCAGTTGTGTCCAGCTTCCGTCCTGGATTATCTTGATGGCAAACCCGTCAAGGATGTTGTATACACATTATTAGGAATGGCTAATGTCAAATACCATGTGAATCTGGATGGAATAACCGACCTGAACAAGTATGTATATGAAAGCGGAGGCTCTGTCGCCATAGGAGGCACAACGGTCGAGTCAATTCCCGATCTTAATCAGGTAATCAAAAACATGAAAGGAAGCGATATAGACCAGGCTGTGGCTGATGCGAAATATACAAAGGAAAACACGGAAGTCAGCAGGGAATTCAATAACAGAGAACTCTACAAGCTGACTCAGGTTGTGGGGTCAAGCAATTATTATTATCCTTCATCAATCCGCAACTCATGGACGATCAATAACAATGTTAATTTGAAAACGGCTTCAAGGATAACATCAAAGAATGACTTGGAGAATCTGTCGGAATATTATGTGACCGGGATAGACAAGAAATCAAGCGCCTACAAGAGCCTTCAGAAGAAGATGAAATCCGAAGCCAAGGCGAAGGCGAAAGCCGCCGCGAAGGCTTCACAGGAATCAGAATCATCAGGAGATTCATCATCTGATGTACCGTCATCTGATTCAACATCCTCCGAGACAACACCGGCCCCGAAACCAAAGGCGTACAGCAAAGCCTACTACAAACAGATATGGGAAGCCTGGTACGGCAATGCGACATCCCATAGTGGTACGGGCAAGCAGGCATGGATAGACAAGGCTTATAAGAAACAAACATATTACGGCACTCCCGCCCAGAACAGGAGAAAGATTCAAAGAACAATTGAAAGTCAAAGATACGTAAGCGGGGTTCACATATGACACAGGTTTTCGACTCAATCTACACCCATTTAAGATGGGCCTATCCAACATACAGCAAGAAACAATTATACAGCTTCTCAAAAAGACTGGCAGGAGCACGGTGCGCATGGAGAAACATAGCCCTCATAACTAATGAGATGGGCGGTCCTTTCTCCCATTATAAGAACCAGAATGCTCTGATAAGGGATATCATGAGGATAAAAGGATGCGAAACATCCGCCTCCGATGACCTTGAAGAACCTGACGCTACTGATGAAGATTCATTGTTAAGCGGTGACTCAGAATCATCAGGAGGTGGTTCTTCCGGAAGCGGCTCATCCGATTCCGATGATTCCTCAGCGGACAAGGCTGATAATGAAGATTTAACCTTTGATGATGTTCTTCACAGCATAGCATCCGCCATTGATGCGCATTATTACATAGTTAATGATACAGTATATTTTGTATCCTTTAACACATTATTCGCCGGAGGGTACAAGGAAACCGGCTTTCCTGACAAGCCGATAGTGATTGATTATTGGATGCAGGAAGATGGAAGCCTTGATGTTGATGTCAATCAGGCGGGAATGATAAATACTGTCATCCTGCATTACAGGAATGGAACTGTCAAAGTATGCAATGAAGACCTTGTTAATATATATGGCGAGGTTTCTGCAACCTATTCCGACAAGACCCTTTCATATACTCAAGCGAGGGTGAAAGCAGAAGCATACTTGAGTGCGAACATTAGAGATTTTAACATGACCGTTCAAGTATCCGCACTCTATAGTGGCAAGCTTGCGGTCGGACAATACATAAAATTAAGAAACCCCCTCACAATGACGGAAAACCTTTACTACATATACGGCTTGTCAGTAAACTGGAACGCTAGTGAAAAAACATTCGTAGCGGACCTCGACCTGAGATACGGCCCCGAAAACCCCGACAATCCGGAAGTCCCGGAAACCGGTGGCGGATATTATACTAATAACAGCAGCGGAAGCAGCGGTGGTGGTGGCCAGATGGCGGGAAACCCATCAGGCACCGTGGCTGATTTCGCCAAAAAGATAGTAGGCAACGCCACCACTAATGATGAAAAAGTCCAGAAAATATGGGCCTGGTGGAAATCAAATATGCATTATGGACATTATGAATGTAGTAGACAAAGTACAGAACAAGTTCTTAGCAGCAAATCCGCTAATTGTACAGATACAGCCAAGGCATTATGTGATTTATTCACAGCGGTTGGAGTTCCAAACAAACTCCATCATTGTTTCTCAGTTACATTCACAACAGGACATACCGCGGGACACTATTACCCAGAAGCCAAATATGGGAACGGATGGGTAATTGTAGATGGCGTAAGCCGTTATGCCGGATGGGGCGGAAAGAACATGGTTTCAAAATCAAATTGCAAAGAACTTTCAAGTGTTTCGGAAGTTTGCTAGAGGTGATAAGAGATGTCAGAAAAAGATCAGAATACAGCTGAAGCTTACATTAAATTAAAGAAAGCGGGTTTCCTAAAACCCAACAACAACAGAAAGCTTGGGATTGATGATAATACATCATATAAGAGTCCGAACTTCAAAACCCAAGTCAATGTATGGACGAATACTGATAAGCAGACACATACCTACTTTCATTCATTAAGCATTGACGTGCAGGTGTCTGAATTCATGGGAACGGCGGAGCTGAGATGTCCTTTCGACTCCGACCTGATGGAGTACTGGGAACCTTTAAGAGCTACATGTGTAATATATGGGGCAAACAAGGGAGCTCCAAAGATATTATTTGTAGGAAGATGCCGTGAAGTCAGACAAGATGGATACGAGCTTGTTGTTTCATTGCAGAATTATGGATGGAAATTCGAGCAGAACGCATCATCAGCTTTTGTCAATGACAATGTGGTGAACAAGGATGGGTATACTGTCATGAAGTTGATATTTGAAGCCTTGAAGATTGACAAGTACGTCATATCCCCTAATGCGAAAAAAAGATTAAAAGAGATTGGTTTTGATGAGAACGGCAATGTGACAATGAATGGAGAGGAGATTACTGAAATCCCTGACCTCATTGACAGGATCAAAAAGACCAACCCAAGCGACACTATAAACAAGTATACCTTGCAGAACAAACTGGACGAAGATAAACTGAATAACCTTTATCATATAAATTACACCTTGAAATATAGTAAAGTCACCCCCACAATGAGCAAGATCGCAAAAGGAAACACTTACAGCGGAAGCGGAGCGTCAGTCTACGGCACAACATACGGAGGAGCCGCCCAATCAGGAGCTCAGGAGTCAACACAGAACACGAGCACTTATTCTCCATCAGCAAATGGTCAACCAACTGGTGGAAATGCTGGTCAGGAGAATGTGAAGAAATGGTTGAAGAGTGCTTACAATGCAAGGTACTGGGCTAAGAATCCTACAGCCTTGAATTCTGTCGCCACAATCTACAGAATATGGTATTCTGGGGTTTCACCATCAAAGGCTGTTGGCAGACCATCTCCAACATATTATCTAAATCGAATATATAAAGGACGTACTGATAAAAATCTATTGTTAAAGGACTTGAAAACTTTTAAACAAGGAGCGAAAACAAATAAATCCTGGTGGCCGAAATCATTGGGAGCAGAACCAACAAGCTCATCATCAAGTGGCGGAAATGGTTTATTGAATGCATTATCAAATCTCTTCGGGTGATATCATGGCATTGGACGGAGTTAAAGCCGAATACTCACAGGATAAGAAAATCATCCACACATGGTCATACCCCGGCAGGGATGGATATTCATACGAATTAACAGAACATTACTGGAAAAACAAATGCCCATTATGTGGAAAGGAAGGAACATTATTATTCAATCCCAAGAAAACCGCCGAGGGAGAATTGACATGCAGTGCTTGCGATGCCGATTATGATTGTGTGAACGGAGAGGATAAGTGGACCCCGTCAAGAGGAACACTGACCCCAGCATCCAATGAGATGAACCCGGTAAGCGCCGGTGGTTCTTCATCTTCATCATCTTCATCATCAGAAGCCGCCTACAACCCTGTTTTAAGTGGTGAGAAAACATTCAAGGATCTTATTGGTGAAATCTGCAACGGGATCGACGTGCAATTTCTATGCAAGAGAAACATGATTGTCGTGACCGATGTGGAAACATTATATGCGGAAGCCGCATACCTGAGGGAGAAACAAAAAAACAGCGCCGAAGACATAGCATTATGGCAGCTTCAGGACGGAACTTACGACCTTGATGTCAATGAATACGGATTCTTCAACACGGTTTATGTTCAATACAGGAACGGGGTTGTCAAGGAATCCTTCCCCGATCTTGTCAGAGTGTATGGCGAGGTTCCGAAGACATACAAGGAAAAGAAGCTGAGTAAAACCCAGGCTCAGAAAAAAGCCAAGATGTACCTCGCCGCCCATATGAGAGATTTCGGAATGGGAATCAAGGCAAGCATCCTTCATGATGGAGGCATAGACATAGGGGATATTGTCACATTGGAGAACCCATTGACATTGAAGAATGAGATAAAGAAACAGGAAGGCGAGCTTCCCGAGTTTTATTTTGTCAAAGGATTAAACATCGAATGGGATGAAGGCCCGATCACATGTGATTTGGAATTATCCTACAGCCCGGAAGCTCCTGAGCGGGATGAATCAGGAACATCATCAAACACTACTTCTTCATCATCAGGGGGTAGTGGAGGCGGTAATGGGTCTTCAGGCTCTTCAGATGATTCCGGAACAACCGGTGAGGCAGAAGATGTTCCAACAACAGAGACAACCGAGGACACAGGCAACAGCAAGGTCTGGACCGAGATATCAAAAGTCATTCAAAACGCTTACCCGAGAAACCGGACAACAGAAAAAGCCAGGATCGTCGGGACCCTGATGAAAACCCCATGCGCATACAGAAACATTGCCCTTGTAGTCAACACCCTCGGTCCGATAACACATTACAAAAACCAGAACGCGGTCATAAATGCGATAAGAAAAGCCAAGGGGTGCTTATAGATGGATATCATAATGGGGTGCGACAGCAACAACATATCCGAAGACAGGGTTACATTGCAGAAAATGGCCAAGGTTTTAAGAGATGCCGGACACACGGTTAAAACAGTACCGGTTGGACCAAGTCCCTTGCAGAATACCTGCCTGTCATCAAGCACTTCAGGAAAAGTAGCTGTGATGCTAGTGAACGGTGCTGACCTGCAAACATATAAGGATTTCCATGATGGAATCAGCAAAGGATACTACCATGTCTCACATTGTTACTTCGCCCTTCAAGGATGGATAGAAACAAACACATGCACATGCAGCGGAGCGACAACGGCGAAGCTCAACTGGGTTGCGGATGGTGTGGCTCCTCGTTCATACGTAGCCGAACTCATCGGAATGACAACAGCCGAGGTCATGCAGAAATACCCCGAATGCGACTATGCCTGCGGATCATCATTTGACGAATTAGCTCAGAACCTTCTCTCTGTACTGGGTGGACAGACCAATGGTTCATCATCCGATTACGAAACCCAGCAAGGCGATTCCGCCCTGATGAATCCAATGCTGAGTGGTGAAAGAACCTTTCAGGACATAATAGGAGATATCTGCAACGGATTGGATATTCTCTTCTTATGCAAGAGAAACATGGTCGTTGTTACCGATTTTGAATCAATCTATAATGAAGCCCAGGAGATAAGAGACAAGAAAAAGGTTTCATCAAGCGAAGACATTAAACTATGGCAGATAGAAGACGGCTCATACGAGGTTGATGTGAACCAGTTTGGATTCTATAACACAGTATATGTCAAATACTCAAACGGGGTTGTCAAGGAGCAATACAATGACCTTGTCGCCGTATATGGAGAACACCCCATCACATATAAAGAGCCAAAGCTCAGCAAGACACAGGCCATAAGGAAAGCCAAGACATACCTCGCCGCCCATGTCAGAGAATTTTCAATGACAATGGGAGTGTCTCTTCTTCATGATGGAGACATAGATGTGGGAGACATAGTAACCTTGGACAATCCTCACATGCTTCATAACACCGGAAAGAATCAGGAATTCTATTTCGTTAAAGGAGTCGGAGTTGAATGGGATGAAGGCCCCATACAGGTTGACCTGGAGCTTGAGTTCTCCCCGGAAAGCCCTGACAACCCGGAGGTCCCGGAGACTGGGACAGGCGGATACTCCCCTGAAAGCAGCTCAGGGAATGTCGGCAGCGATTGCTGGAACAAGTATTGGGATATCGCGAAAAACTCAGTATGGTCCCATAATTATTCAATGAGCAACCCCCATGATCCCGCCGAAGCTTATAAGGTTTTCGGAGAAAACACGTCCAGGAAACAATGGGATTGCTACTCATCTACGGCATGGCTGTATTATGTTCTTAACTTCAAATGCAACGTCCCGGCAAGGGATGTTGTCGGAGCCGGAAGCGGTGTGAGTGGAACTCACCATGTCATACAAGTGAAACAGGGGGGAGAATGGATATTCCCACCCGAACAGAGCGAAATGCCGAGCGGCTTGACCCCGACATCAGCGATGAAAGCGGGACACTACCATGTATCAAGAGCTCCTCCGTCAGACATGAACAACCCTAGTTCATACCCTGGTTATCAGAACCCTTGGTATGGAAACCACTCATAATTAATATTTAAATAAAAAATTTAGGGAAAAATTAAAACATAAGAGGTTGTTTAAATGGTAAGAAGTTCATATCGTCCTACAAATAAGAGATTCCGAGACAGGTTTCAGGAATTCGCCGGAACAAAAACTAAGAAAGGACATTTCGACCAGGATGAGGATACAAAGGAAAAAACGGGAACATTGAAGAAGATAGACAAGAGCAAGCTGTTTGGAAAAGGATGGTATGTTGAGATCAATGGACAGGTTCATCCATGCACATACAGCGGATACGATGGAGTCCTGCCTGAGGGAAAGGAGACGGACAAGTTTCTATATCCAAAGCAAAAACTGACATGCGATGTCGCGGTAAACAAGAAGGAGAAAAAATACGACATCCAAAGGATCGAGAACCTGAAACAAAGCCCGACATCAGTAAAAGAAGGGACCATCACAATCCAGAACAATCTATCATCAAATGATTACAAAAACATCATCCTAAAAAACGAAAGCACAAATGTATCATTAACAGAGGAAAGCATCAACCTGAACTCTGCCAATGTCAACATCAACGGAAACAACATCAACGAAACAATCGACGGACTTCAAACTCAAATCAATGATCTACAGGATGAAAACATGAAACTCAAAGCCAAAATAGAGGGTGAAGAATGAGCAATGAAGAAATAAACATCATGAACAATGATAATCAGAAATATTACATAGGCGAAGCCTTGTCAAGGGAGAACCTGACAAAACAGTATCAGTACGTCCTAGACCTCATCATAGCATATGGTGGGGAAGGTTCAAAGATAGATGCCGACATGCTGGACGGACATCATGCCAGCGATTTCATCACAAAAGATGATTACTATCTCAATGTGCTGCAGTCAGGAATGTATATCGGAAGCACTCAGATCAACAATTACAAGACAATCAACAGTCAGTTCCTCAGGGATGTGGATGTTAAATTGTCTGATATGGAATGCTCCATATTCGATGTGTATAAGGATGATTCCATATCAAACGACAGCGTCCTGACAAACATCAATGATGTTCATTACGCATTGGAGCTTCTTGGAAGACATGCCGAGGAGAGCGAGTATAATTTTGGGGAATTCATGAATGAGTATGAAGTGTTTGTGAACAAGGAAGAATCAAGATGGGCAAATGCATTAGATCCAGAGGATGCCCTCGAGCTTCAAAGAATCCTGAACAATCATTCCGTGGAGGCTGTTGATGTCAATAATAACCTTGTGCATTATTACAACAAGATTCCTGTCATATATGATCCCAACATCACGGATGAAGAAGGAGAAGTTGTAGAATTGTATCAGGATTATAATGGAACATGCTTGTTTGTTGCGAATGTTCCCGACATCTCATGTGAACTATTGGATGAGGAAACCAACGAAACATCAGAATATTGCCTGTTCACTCTCAACTCACGCTATATCGATGAGGATTATCTCCTGGATGCCCAACCTGTCAATGATGACGGCACTCCAAACGAAGACTACATAGAAGTATATAAGAAGATTGAGGAAGATGAGGAGACAAGTTATCATAGAAAATACATCCTAGAATCAAGGGTTTCAGAGTCACAATACAATACTAATACATTCTTCTCCGCCGATATGGTGAACGGGCTTCAATTCATACTTATAACACAAGAGGAATATGATAACCTGGATGCCGAATTAAAAGACAACTGGCATTATGTTTACATAATAAGAGATGATATAAACACGTTTGATGATTACGCCGACCCGACAAAGATATATACAACATCAGGGTTAAGATTTAAATTCAGAGTCGATCCGGAAACACAGGAAAGCGACAATCCAAAATTACAATTCGCCGTCAATGATAGAGAATGGCAGGAATTCACAAACCTATACTACATCAAGGGAAAAAATGATACTGGATTAATCCCATATAACAATCTCCAAACCACTTTTGAAGAGAAAACCAATAAGGAAACAACATTGGCATCATTCAACGAAAACAACAACAGCATCGACAAATATCCATCAAATAAGATCCTGACCGAGTCACTTGATGAATTGCAGACATTGATAGATGATGTCAATTCAAAGATAAAGAAGCTGAATGGTGGTCAAACGGTAACCCACGCAACTTCAATGACGATAGAACAAATCATCAGACAAATCTCTGATGATGAGTATAATATAACCAGTATTAACTCCCAAATCTCAAGCATTAACGAGAGCCTCGGTGAGATACAAAGTGCGATAGATAATTTAACAAGCACCACAAACAGTTTAAGCAGTTCTAATTCATCATTAAATACCAAAGTCAATAACCATATTAACAACAAGAGCAATCCACATACAGTCACTAAATCACAGATTGGATTAGGAAATGTGAGAAACTTCTCCATATATATGGGATCCTTCTCACAGAAGGTTGGTGCGAAAGATTCTAAATATTATGATGTTAAAAGCGGAATCCCCAAGGACAGAAAGGGTCATGTTTATATTACCTGCAATAATAATACCATACACAGAACAGCTCGTTTAGATGACAATAAAGCAGGCAGCTTTCGAATTTGTTGCATAAACGACACAAACTCCGCCGTGAACATCAGCGGTTATTGGTTATGGATAGGATAAGGGAAACAGGAGGAATCAATAAATGCCAATCTACAATGGACGAACAAGAATCAGCGATGAAAACATCTGGCGAGTAGTTGATATAAAAACAACAACCGTCACCTCAGCATTATACGAAAGCCTTGAAGAGAACATTCAGGAAGATCTTCAGATTGGAGATTTCGTGCTTGAAATCACGGAAGTCAATCAGTACATATCAGATGATGATGTCCTGGACAATAAGATCAACAACATCAATATCCCAAATGGGGAGATAAGAAAAACATATGCCGTCATATTATCAAAGGAAAACTACAACAAGCTTCAATACCTCACAGGATTCACAACCAACACAAACTACTCAACCTTCGGGTCATTGGAAAACGATATCGACAACCTTGAGACAAACATAGTCTATCTCATCCAGAATGAGAACAAGTATGATGAATATATCCTGGCCGGATCCGGAGATGACAAGGAACTGGTCAAGATAGGGGATACCGGCATAGCCTTCGATAACAGCAACTTTGTGGATCTCAGCGAGTTCCTGCAGCTCAGAGCCGATTTGAAACAATCCTATGATGAGTTAAGCAATAGAATATCATCAGGCGGCATAGATACATCAGAAATCACAAACAGCATTCAAACCCTTACTGATGAGAACCTTTCCATCCAAAACGATTTAAGCGATGTCGAAGCCGACATGACAACTTTGAAAAGAGAAATCTGGGGATCCAACACTACAACAGGCGACAGCAGAATAGATTTACTGGAGGATACATCACAAAACAAGGAACGGGTTGAGATTGACTACCTTGACATGGACACAACTATAAATCCAGATTATTATAATGTAGTGAACCAGAACGGAAACGGCTTCTCAATCACATATAAGACATCTGAAAACGGAGCCTCATCCACGATTGAAAACATCACAAAAGCCCCTATGGACGTTCACTCAACCATCTTGAATGGGGTTTCATATGTGATGCAGAGAATCATAATAGGTGATAAGGCATACACGAGGTACTTGAATGTATCATCAAATACGATAGGATCATGGATGGCTGATCCGGTTGTGACCAACACCGTCACAAACACGCCGAATAAGATTCCGACAAGCCAGGCTGTCGTCAATTATGTCGCGACCCACTCCGGGAGCGGATCAGGGACTACTCCGGCCGGAGCCGAATTACTGGAAAACAAGCAGACAAGCGACACTTCCTTTGATGTCACAAGCGATATAATGTACCCATCCAACAAGGCCGTGGCCAACTTGATAGATTCAGATATAGATATGATGCTTTACAACCTAGCCACGGAGATTAACAGTTTATGATGATAATTTTTATATAATAGGAGATTTTGATACTTATGGTTGATACTAGTAAGATCAATGCGTTCGTGAATGCATTGAACAGTAAATTTGAAAACAAGCAAAGCAATAAGAAGACCGACATATCCGGTGACTTCAGCAGCGACACCACCAGCTATCCAACCGTCAAGGCGGTCAAGGATTACATCAGCGGATTATGGACCACCGCCACAACCACCGCCGCCGGTTTGATGAGTTCTTCTGACAAGACGAAACTGGATAATATCGAAGCCGAGGCGAACAAGTATGTTCACCCCTCACAGACCGCAAGAACCGGGAAGCCTGCCGCGAATCAGACTCCCACGTTTGGAGACAGCGTAACTGTTTCACAAATTATAAATGATAATCAGGGTCATGTAACAGGAATGACCGACAGGACAATCACAATCCCATCCACTACCGCGTCTGCTACGGCAGCCGGTTTAATGAGTCCAACCGATAAATCTAAACTGGACAGCATCAGCGCCAATGCCAATCAGGTAACCATAGACACGGCTCTCTCCGGAATCTCAACTAATCCGGTTCAGAACAAGGTTATCAAGGAAGCTCTGGATGCTAAAGCCGATACAGATGATATCCCAACGAAGACCAGCGAACTGACCAATGACAGCGGTTTCCTGACCACTCATCAGAGTCTTGACAGCAAAACCGTGACCGTTGAAAAACAAGCCACCGCCGAATCCGGATACATCGCAACCTATCATGTGAAACAGAACGGAGCAAAAGTCGGAGCATCCATCAACATTCCAAAGGATTACTTGGTCAAATCCGCGACCGTGGGAACAGTATCCACGGCAGACACTCCCGTAACCGGTTATGAGGTCGGAGACAAGTACCTTGATTTCGTAATCAATACAAAGGACTCAAGCGGCACGGACGAACACTTATACGTATTAGTAAGTGATTTGATAGATACTTATACGGCCGGATCAGGATTAACATTAACCGGCAACCAGTTCAGTATTTCAAGCGGAGCTATCTCAAAGTCAATGCTTGTCTCCGGGGTTCAAACCAGCCTTGGTTATGCGGATAACTGGAACAGCAGCGCCGCCAAGGGAATAACAAGCGCGAATATCAGTTCCTGGAATAATAAATCCGACCTTGCAATCAGCGATGTTGATGACGAGATAGAAGATTATCTTGATGCGATAACAACCGCATTAACAAATTAAACAGGATGGTGAAGAAACATGCCCAGCCAAGGTGTAACCAATGTGGCAAATGCGATAATCAATAAAATAAACAATCTCATCTCTTCCCATAACAGCAACAGTAATGCTCATCAGGATATAAGAGAAAGCATTCCATCCGCTACAAGTGAATTAAACAATAATAGTGGATTCATCACAAGCTCAAGTGTTCCAAGCGCTTCTTCAGCAACTCCATCCGCCGATACAACCAATGGTAGTGTCGGCACCGGCACGACCTGGGCGAGAAGCGACCACAGACACCCCAAGAGCAGTTTGTATGCAGAAGCAAGTCACACTCATACCAAGTCACAAATAACAGACTTCCCAACATTTTTTGATGGGGATTATAATAACTTGACTAATAAGCCAAGCATTCCTTCAAATACGAGTGATTTGAATAATGATAGTGGCTTCATCACCAGCAATGGTATAATTAATAATGACAGCTTCTGTGATTATAAGACTCTGATTCCCCTCGTCGATGAAAATAAAAACATATTCGACATTTCTTTTGAAGATTATGATTTTGACATAATATTCACAATCAATCCTAACATAGAGGATAATGATTGTCAAGGAAGTATAGAGATAGGAGACCCCGCTGTTGGCGGTGTTTTCGTACAATATTTAAATCAAGAAATTCAAATTCAAACACAAAGTGGTGATGAATTCAATACAGCATTGAATATGACCTCTGAAAATACTGTCAAGATAAAGCAAGACAAGTTAACTAATGATTTAACAATTACAGTTAACAATCATGAATTTATTAGCACAGACAATTCTGAAATTACTAAAAATATAATAGAAATAAGAACAAGTGTTGGAACAATATCAAGTTTCAGAGTGAAAACTTGCACACGAATCATAACCGAAGCGACAATAGATGAACTTATAAAATATGGGGAGGAACGATTATGACAGTAACTTATGACCTGACACCTTTGAATGGAATTCTTGGCGATGAAATCACTTTGACATATGATGCTTCTTCCGAGCCTGAATATAAACTGGCGATATGGTGGATTAATTACAACGAAGAAACAGATGGAAACAAAACATATAGCAATTCATTCAATGATGATAAAAGGTTAGCAACTGCGACATCAACAAGCACCAACGGGACTATTCAAATCACACAAAAACTATTAGATACGGATATAAAAACAATATCATTATTCTATATTCAAACAGGTACTAGTTCAGCAAGATTTACCACTCCTCTTTCAGAAGCTACATTATTGAAAACTTGGAATGTTCATTATGAAAAAACGAATTTGTACTATAAACTTCGCACACTTGGGAATCAATGGTTCTACACAAAACCTGAAATAGACAAAGGAACAATCACTCCAACAAATAAAAACCTCATAACAACAAGCTTCACACCAGCAAAACTTATCACAAATGATCTACAATACACAGCGACAATAACAAATAAAGGAAACTCAATAAGTTTCGCAGAAAATGACGGAATCAAATTCACATTCTCTTGCAATACAAATGAATATTATCAATTCAATGTCGTAGTAGCAACAGATGCACTTTCATTATATAGTGATGCATTCGAATTTCAGTATAAACATTCATTATCAGTTGGAACTCACAATGTCAAAGTAACAGAAGACAAACTAATAATTGATAATACCACTATTGACGATGATTTTGATGGAAAATTGGTACTTAGAAACGACACAACGAGTAATGTGGAATTAACATTAAGCAATAAGCAATGGTACCATGAAGCCACTTTCTTCGACAAGATATACCCTATCGGCTCTGTACATATCACAACTAATAGTGTAAACCCTTCCAATTACTTCGATGGCGAATGGGAAAGAATACGAGACACATTCCTGTTGGCGAGTGGAACAACATATGAGAATGGTGCGACTGGTGGTAGTGCGGAAGTAAAATTAACCGCTAGTCAAAGTGGAGTGCCTGCTCACAATCATACATATGCACATTCAGACACAACCTACAAGCTCAACACTACAAACCGAAAGCCAGGAACTTCAACTGCTGTTGCGTATGGTACAAGCATAACTGCAACTGCAAACAACACAACCAAAACATCAAACGACAATACCGCGCAAAATGCGTCAGAAGCGCATAACAACATGCCACCATATTTAGCGGTTTATATGTGGGAGCGAGTAGGATAAAGGATATGAAAATAAATATTAAAAAAATAAATATGAAATAAAAGGAGGATGCTTATGATTGAAGAATTATTAATTGGAATTGGAGTCATGGGAATAATATTATTCATTCTCGTACTGGCAGTACTGCCATTTATCTGTACGATTATCCTGGGAACTTACCTGGCAACCGCATTAGGATTGACCGGATGGGTCTGGTGGAGTTTTGTGATAGTATTCTACTTTATCATCGCAGGATTATTAGGATTAATGGCACGCATATAATAACAATATAACAGAAAACAATACGCATCATGAAGAAAACAATACTTCATATGAGAATGATACAATAACAAACAACACAATTACAGACAAACCTAATGAGCAAACAATAAAAAACCCTATTGTTTCATTAGAAACAAATAAAAAAACTGGATATCCAATCGTTCTCCTATTAACATCTATCTTGTTTATCTTCATTATAAGGATAAGAAAATAATATATTATCCTTTCTTTTTTTTATAAAAAATAACTTGAATTAACATTTAAAAAATTCTTCAGAAAAAAATTTAAATAAGTGAAATATTACAATTTTTTTGGAGGATGCGATTTTTGGTTAAAATTTTAAAAAAAGACTTATTAAAGGAATCACAAGAGATTAAGGTGTTTATTGAAAAAAACAAAACTTTGCCAAATTTTTCCACAATCAACAGCAAACAATATAATAATTACACAATAACATACCTAATATCAAAAGTCATATATAATATAAAACAAAATGATGTGACCTTGAAGAACATGAACAGATATAATATAAGCTTTTCCTCTTCAACCAGTAATCTGAAAATCATGAAAAACGATTATCTTGATATGATCAAGCGATTTATTGATTATTGCGAGACAAACTCAAGAGTTCCGGCTTATATATCTCATAAAGGGTATAAGATTGATTATGAATTATTCAGTTATTGTGTCGCTAAGATTGGGAATTTTTATCTGACAAACAATGTTTTGCCGAATTATTGTATGTTTAATTCAAATGATTTGAAAAAGAAAGCTTCCGCAAGCACAAAAAAAGCGGAAACATTTAATGGAATATATGTATCAAAACCTCATCTCACCACTTCAGAAGCAGGATTAGGACAGAACACCAGTTATAATTGCGGTCCAAATGCTGTTCAACAGGCTATGAAAAAGCTTTTGAATATAACAATCAAGGAATCTCTCTTAGCAAGCAAAATGGGTACGACATCTGCGGGCACGGGACATCCTGGAATCGAATCCGGAATAATGTGGTGCGGAAAGACATATGGCGCTGTTTTTAAGATACAATGGAAATATTATAGCGATATGGGAAAGACAACGGAAGAGAAACTGAAAAACATTGGAAAACTTATTGACAAGCCAAATACGGCTATAATATGGCACATTGGTTATCAAGATAGTGGTGTGAACTACGGAAGCAATTATTCAATCTTCGGCCATTATGAAATGTTAGATAAGATTAATATAAACACAAAATTCGTAAGGGTTCTTAATTCATTAGGTAATAGGAAATCTGATGGTGGTTATTTCGGCCACCTGCAGGATCGAAAGTACGCTGCTCAGGATTATTATGCAAAACATACCCCGGGAAATCAAAAAGCCCTATGTATAATAACGAGAGAAAAATAGGTGATGTTACATGAGTTATTTAGATATTCTACAAAGATACAATAATTTTATGTTCAACCATTTCGGCGCCAGGAATCATGTTATGGAGATGCAATGGTTTATCAATAGCAAACGCAACGCCAAGAACTCTCCGGATAAGGATGATATATTGGATAATGGTTTTTCACAATAATTAATCTTTAAATAAGAAATTTTGAAAATATGTTATATATTAAAAGTGATGATAATGGATAGTGAGAACGAGCCTCGTTTTTCTTTTAAACAAGACTTTTGGGTCAGTCACTTTGTCAAAACAACCGTAAGCACAACCCTGATCGCTTTGGCTTTTGACTTTATATTTATGGGAGCGAAGGCACATCCAATGGATTATATTCAAATTCTGTTAGGAATTGTAGCTTTTTTATTAGCCATACTGACTGTTTTTATGATTGATAAATTCCATGAGGAAATCGCTGTTTATAAATACCAAAATTATAAGAATTTAGAACAGAATCAACAACAAATTATGAATAATCAATTAAGCAGAGAAGACTTGCATGATGAAATTCGAGAAGTTTTACAAGAAATGATAAAGGGATAACATGAAAATGGAAATATGTATTGCGATAATTATCGCTTTGGTTTTTAGAATTATAATAATGAGAGGATATTTTGTCTTCCCTCAATTTTATGAATTGAATGGAGAGAGAAGATTTAATCTGGGATCAATCGGAACTGTTGTCATTGGTGTTGTCGCGGCTTTGACCTTGGGAGAAACAAATCCTGAATTGTTCGCCTCACCATTTGTGGCTTTCTTAACCGCTTACACAGCCCCTCAAATCCTTGATGCTACAATATCAGCGGGCACAAGAGTTGCGAATGACATGGAAGAGAAAGAAAAAGATATTGACGAGGGGGCCTGAACATGGGAAAAATGAACAAAAACCCTGGAAAAAGATGGCAGGAATTATTAGGATTGACGGTTGTTCCGTTTTTTGAACAGGATACTTTTTCATATCAAGATGATAATGAATCTTCTTTTACCTTCGATCCCGACACAATGTCATTAATCAATCCTATTGATATTGAAAACGGATTATATAATAAAAACGCCTTTGATGATGGATTATACACTCCCATGTATGATGAGAATGATGTCTTCCTCGGGTACGCTTATCAGAATGATGATTTCGCATACTTGGACAACTTCCTTAATGATGAGAAATATCATTCCCAAAAGGGCAGTCCTGAAATCAATATTGAAAAGGGAAGTGTCACGGCAAGATTCGTCAGCATGTTCATAAGTGATGAATTTACGACAGACACCCAGTATGAATTATCATTTACGTATGAATGTAATATCCCTAAAAATGTATACAGGAATGTGATTTTCTTTGGTTATGATGAAGATTTATCAACAGGATACAGATTGGGAATAGATATACCTTCAAAAGGATTCGGTATAGAAACTTTTGTTGATGATGAACGTACAGATTATCAGCAATATGATGAAATCATGTTTGGACCTGGTGTTTATGAAATCAAAATCATTAGAGACGGGGACAAGGCAGGATTCTTTGTTGATGGTAAAATGATTGGAGTAGTGGAGAATGTCGAAAGGAACACGATTGGTTTATGGAACTGGGGTGGAGGTTTGACAAGCATTAAAGATATATACTTGAAAGAAGACATATCAACCCCACGAGACCCTGTCGCTCCTCCTTCAAAATTCGCTAACATTTCAGTTACAGTCACCGATGGAGAAAAACCTGTTGAATCAGCCACCGTAACCCTGACAAGCACCGGTCGAGAAAGTTCTAAAACAGGAACAACCGGAAGCGCCGGAGGATGCACGTTAAGAGATGTTGACCCTGGAACATACGTGGTAACCGCAACAGCGGAAGGATATAATGCCTACACCGCCGCAGAGAATCTTGTTGTTACAGGAGACACCAGCTTAAATATAGTATTAACAAAAACAAATTAAGGAGGCCTTAAATGGCAATAGAGGTGACAGTTCTTGATGAATATGAAATCCTTGCCGACCTACAACGAATCGCTCAGGAAAAAGGATTGATCAATGAGGTTTTTGAAACATCAAGAATAAATATTTATTACGCTGTTTTTGCAAGGGTTTTCGGAACAATCCTGCAAACCATAGCTTCGTATATAAGCAACATACAAATAGATGATTGTACAGATGAGGCTGTTTTGGAAATCCTACTTAAACCTTTTATTGAAAAAAGAACATCAAGAGTTGCGAAGACAATATTAACATTCACAAGAAGAAATTTTGGGGAAAACACCGAAGACATATTCATCCCAAGAGGATTGGAAGTCGAAACAGAAGAAATGAACCCCATTGTTTTCAGGACAGCGGAATCAAAAATATTCTGGAAGGATGCGTATCAGGTAAGGATTCCCGCATATTGTGTTGATTTTGGAACAATTGGCAACGTCGCCGAAAACACATTAAGATATTTTGAAGGGGATCTGTTTCAGGAAGTCGATGTGACGAATGAGTTTCCTGCATTCGGAGGCGTCGATGAAGAAACAGCTTTTGATACAAGGAACAGACTCGCCAATTATCGATATATACGAGACGGAAGCAAACAGCAAATAGAAGATGCGATTGGCGAACTGGGATACTTTGGATCTGACTATAATATCAAGGAATACTGGGATGGACTCGGAAGCGTATTAATCGCATTAGATTGCAACTCCGATGATGAATTTTACGATGCTGTCGCTCAGCTTGAAAGAAAAAAAGTCGTAGGAGTCAAGTACCACTACATGAGAGTTATGCGTGTCAATGTTGATTTCCAAGTCAATGTTAAAATCCTGGGAAAACAAACATATGACAGCTACACCGTTAATGATTTAGAAGACTCAATTAAAACAGCTGTGAATATATTTTTCAATCAAAACATTTACGTTGGATTTAATGTTAACATTAAAAAATTAGAAGCTTTCATATTAAATTACATCATCAGCAGTTATGATATTTACGCATTAGAGGTTATACCAAAACCTAAGGGCGAGATTGAGATTGATGAAGAGACTCAAAGATTAATAATCCAGCCTTATCAAAGAATCCTGGCTAATGATATCACTATCGATACCGATTATGATTATACAGAGGATGATGCTTATGGCACGTGGTGAGATTCAGGACTTATTAACAGATAAAGGAAATAATTTCTGGCCCGGAGCGATTGATTTTGATGAAACTACTGTTATTGAAAAGGATGACATTATAATACTTGAGAATCAGGAAGCTCTTTGGCAAGGCATTGTTGGATGCCTGCATACTCCATTAGGAATAATTGATGGGGTTGGGCTTGAAAATTATGGAAGCAGGCTGTTAGAATTAAGAGGAATGAATTTAACATATCATACAATTGAGCTAGCTAAAGTTTATATAAAAGATACCATTCCTCAATTTCAAAACAAGGTTAATGATTTTCCTAAAATCGATATTGTCAAACCATCCCCTAATCAACGATATGATAAGTATGGTCGTTTCACAATGAGAATAGATCTTACGGTTGATTCAGTATATGGTGTTTTTTCACGAAGATTATATTTATGAGGTTAGAAAATGGGAGCTTTTGATGTTGAAAATTATGAAATATGGACAAGACTGCCTGAATGGTGGAAAGATGATTTATTCTTAACTGTTGTTAATCATTATTCTTCAGTTGTCATTAGAGACGTGCTTAAGGAGTTTCTTCCATACATGGCTGTCATGCAACCATGGATGTTATGGAAATACTTGCCTGAGGAAGTGAATTGGAAGCATGAGTATGTTCCATATAAGGATGATTGGATAAAACAAAACAAGGGATTGACTTTGCAGAAAGACAACCCCATAGTAGTGGGTTTTCCTAATACCAAGCGCGACTGCGATGTCATTATTGATCTGGAATTGCATCCTTATCATAGGGATGCTGATGGCTTGAAGAGTTTTGACATCAATATATATAAGATAAAGACATTGAGAATCACAAATGCGAATCAGGAGCTCTTAATTCATGATATAGATACCAAATCTCATATTGTAATCGACACCAAGGAAGAAAAGGTCCTTATTAATGATGAAGATGCTATAGGACAAAGAAGCTATGTGGATGGACGATATGTCGATCGGGTTGAAGGCAATCTTAAAAAAATCAAGCCTGTCCAGAGAGATGAGGAAACCGATAATGTTTTGGATGAGAATAAGAAGACAGAGCTTCAGATTGATATTGAATATTTCAAGGATAATGCTGATTGTGTATGTGATTTGAATGTGGAATTGCTTCGTCCTGTATATGTAACGGAACAAAATGTAAGATTATGGACTCCAAGTGCTTTTCCTTTAAGACGGGTAAGATTATTTGGGTACTTCTGTCATGAATTTAACTCTAATGAAGGGTGGAGTGAATTATATGTTAAGACATATTCAAGCCTTGAGCGAGTCACATATGATATGATAACAACAGAATTCGATTGTGAAATATTCTACGCAATAATCGAATACTACGGAATCGAATATCCAATCGCCATAGGATTCCCTCAGGAAGAGTATTCAGTATTAAACACCAACTACAATAATGAATTAATTGATGTCACATTTGACACAAACAAGGTTCTTGATCATTGGGGAAAAATCTTCAACATGCCTCGACGATATTACAGAACAGATATAACCGCCGAAGAAGAGAGATACACATACCCAAGGTACTACAGGTATGATATAGAACAGGACTATTGGTACGAAAAAAGACTGTTAAACGAGTATAAAGAGAACTATGACGCTATCAATGGATGTTTCATATCAGATACCGACGGCAATAACCTGGCATATGTGGAAGTTACGGATCCTTATATTGAAGACCTTTACTTATACACCGAAACCGTGCCGTCCACCGAGAATCTCACAACCTCAACAGGACCGGTCAAGCCAACAAATAAAATCAATATAAAAACAAACAAGACATTATCACAAAAGGAATGGAAGAACATCAACGCATTAACATCACAAGCGGATGACAGTTATGCGGAGATAGAACTGAACCCATATAAAGAAGATTATATCGCTGAAAGATCATTTGAAACGGAAACGATAATTCTTCCGTTCCAAGTTCCAAGAATCCCGCAGAACACGGAAATAACGGGAATGGAAATCAAATTCCATGGCAAGCATGACATATATTCCAATCACTTGACTTTGACAGAAGATTCATATGTTAATATAGCGAACAAATATAGTGAAATGTATGTTCATCAGGACTCTGATATAGAATATGTTCAACTCAACATCGGAGATGAATATGTTGAATGGGAAAGAGGGAAATCAACATACACGATTGGAGACAAAAACCATGTGTTCAACTACCCAAATGAAAAAATCTCAAACAACCAGCTTCAGCAGATAATATACCTGCATCTTGGTTTCCAAAACCTTGACCCGATAAACAAGGCTAAATTTAAGATAAATAAGATAACTCTCACAGTATATTATAAATTTGTCGAAGAAAAATATAAGGCATCAATGTACATCAGCAACACTCCATCCGTCGATGAACCAAATCTTGATGAAGCTGAAAAAGTATATTGTTATAATATTGTAGATGGAGATACGATCGATGTGAGGGATTCAGAAAACAAGACTTATAGAGTAAGGCTTGTTGGAGTGAACTGTCCTGAGATTCCGCATACCCTGGCCGATGAGGTCGAAGCCGAAACTGATGAAAAGGTCAGAGAGGAATATGAACGCGGACGCCTCGCGATGGATTTCACATATGAAAAATGTTATCAGAAATACTTATACATTGATAAGGATACAGATGATGATGGCAATGTAAGAACAACTTATGGAAGAACTCTTGCGGTTGTCTATTACCCATACAGGGATGGATATATGAACCTGAATAAGTCACTCCTCAATGAGGGTCATGCGGAGATCATGTATATCCCTCCTTCAAAATTCTATCCATACTCATGGGAGAGATGGTGGAATGGAGAAAGCCAAAAGATAGTTGATATTTATGTGAAAAACAATGGGGATGTCAATATCAACAATAAAAGATTGTTCCTGGTTCTGCCTCCTGAAATAGAATATTATGATAATTCAACTAACATGTGGATGCATTCAGACGGTCCTATCATCATTCAATTACCGAAAACATTCAATAAGGGTGAAAACTTATCCATCCATGTTCCAATACGATATTCACAAACCGGAGTTTATGATATATCCTTGATTTGCGACAAGGAGATAATAACAAAAACAATAAGACATACAACAGGTGTTATTAATGACGAGTGTGACTGAATACTTAAAAAGATATCATCAAAAATTCGTGATAAAAATTGAAACGGATGAGAATCATGATCCAGAGGAAATACAATCTGTTGTGAATCTGAAAATTAGCTTAGATAGCTTACCTGTTTTATCTGCGAACATATATAATGATGATTATTCAAACATCGCGTTTACCGACAATGACAATCACATATTCAAGTATGAATATTATAAAGGCTGGTTTTATATAAGATGTGATTACTTAACAAATGGATTAATTATGCATGTTCTTCCAAAAGAGGTGCATAATATGGATTATTTGATCCTTCATAATGATGAAGATACAGATGAAGAGGGAATTCATAATGATGATGAATCTCTTCATGAATACATAAGTCCATTAAGAGATGTCGATCCATTAATGAAAAACATACAGATTGATATTGTTGGGGAGTTAAGCAGAATAAATGTGATTGGATTATTGGATTCAACAAATACTGAATGGGATTCCACATCCTTGATGCTTAGCAAATTAAACACTCAAAAGAATATCCTACAGAATGCAAAAAAAGAAGATGATGATGAAGACTACGAATTCAATATTGATAACAATTATGTATTTTCAGAACGCAATATGAGAAATGGATTTCCAGAAACATTATTAGAGAATGAAAAATACGTATCCACATTAAAGTATATCTCCGAAGATTTGTTTGTAGATACACATACTGAATATTATACTGATAGACAATTGAATTGTTACCCTCAAACCGGCACGTTCACAAAATGGAAAGAAGAGAATGAGATTCCATTATCAGCATATCAAGACACAGACGAGGTTGAAGAATAATGGCAACAATTAAACAACTAAAACCAAAAACAATTAAAGCCATTGATGAACACAAGAAGATTGGAAAAAAACATTATTATAATGATGGTCAAGGATGGAAGACATGTCCATGGGCTGGAGATAATCAGTATTATCACGACTGGGATAATCTCAACAACCTAAAAAATGGAAAAGTAGCTCAATGCGGACATAAAAATAATCATTCATGCAGCCACGCTGAATATTATGGAATAAAAGGATTCAGGAATGTTTGTCCAATCGCTGGGGCATGTGGTGATTATGTTCAGCCATCTCCTATAAGATTTTCAAATTTCAATTTTGAAGAACATAATGTAAAAGGAAGAATAAAGATAAAAAAGATCGTTGTGTCACTTAAACATAAAAATTGCGGCATAGATGTGTCTAATGGGAAACAATACAATAATTGGGGAGGATTCTTTGAACATTGTTATATAAAGACGCCAAAAAATAAAAAATCAGCGAATGGACCAAAAATTGGTGAATACAATGCAATCTCACTCACATTCAATGAAGATTTTGAAGTAGACACATCAAAGGATGAGTTTGAAATAACATTATCATATGATAAAAACATCAGAACAAATCCTTGCATAATTTATTTGAAGGATTTTAACATATCCATTGACTATGTTCCTTTGGACGGTCCTAAATTCACAATCACAACCCAAGGAAATACTTTATATAAAAACCAGGACGGGCTTGACAACAACAAATGTTATAAGACAATCACACATACTGTGAAAATGAATAACAAAGAAGCTTATCAAACATTAAAGCCCGTTTATGAGAACAACAACATTAAACTAATTCAAACCATCTCAAATGAAAATTCTCTTACAAAAACATACATATATAAAGCTACGGAGAAAGCGGTAGCGAAAACTTATGCAATATATTATCAAAGCACATCCAATTCAATCAAGAAAACATCTGGGAAATATAATGTCAATGTTGTTATGACAAAAACACCATCAGTAAGTATTATCAATAAATTTACCCTTGGATACCCATATGATAGCAAAACCAATTATTTTAATGTTATTGATAGTAAAGAAACATGTTATAATAATATATCATTGAAGATATATGATTACAACAGCAACCAGGAAACCGAGGTATCTCCTGAACCCGATCTTAATCAAGGATTATATAATGAATTATCAAAATTAGCATGTGGAATATATAATGTAAGAGTATATTTTGATAATCATACAACCCCTGATCAGAATCAGGATATTATCATAAGGGGTCCGAATTTTCAATTCAAGACAGAAATCATTGATGAATCAGGAAATAAGTTTAATAAAAAAACTTTTCAAAGTTATAAAGAAGATCCAACAAAATATTATTATATAATTAAAAGAATCGACACAGAACCTGTTGAAACTCCGGAGATTTATGTAATAAATCCAACATTCGATGAAAACAAAACAAACCCAAGGTATACAATCGATGGAAATGGTAATATCAGAACAGAAATTGGAAAATACTTCGCAGGTCAATTTGAAATCGGATTTTCTTATAATAACAAATGTAAAGATATAACAGAAACAGAAACAATACAAATCACTCGTCAACATCAAAAATATGCTGATAAACTATACATAAGAAGCCGAGGAGAATTCTCTTATGATTCATTAGTAATAAGAGAAGGAGATAACATAACCTACCCAATCTATGCTTATGTTGATGAATATGATGATTACTATGATAAGATATTCTGCAAAATAAACGGAGGAAAAGCTCCTTTATTTGAATTAAGACATGGATTATTAACAATAAAAAACAAAAGCGATGAAGATTTAAAAAATGTTTATATAGAGTTAAACCCATTTGTTTATGATGATGAAAACAATGAATATGTTTACAGTAATGAATGGGGCAGCGATGGAATATTCAATAATTTTAAAACATATTTCTACGAATTAAATCCAAATCTCACATTTATTAAGATAATAGATGACGACACAACAAATGTCTGTATTGCCTTAAACACTTTATATGCAAATGAAGAAATCACCATGAAACTTCCATTTTCAGATGATGAGAAACGAGAAGTTTTCTTAAACTTAAAAATCAATGGAACTCCAATTACTACTTATAGTTATAATGAAAATGAAGTCGATAATGTAATGTATGATTATCTTCATAATGCTGCGAAATTTATTGTAAATGATTTGATTATTGTCGAAACAAACATATGTCCAATCCCAGATGATGATTTGAAAATTATCTGTGAAGATGATTATATAGATATTGATGCGGGAATGGAATATGATGGATGCAATGTGAAGATTACAGATGGAGAGTACACTATAACGAGAGATCGGGAAGGAAACATCATATCAGTTTTAAATGAAAATAATGAAGATGTATCTAAAGATTATATCGGTGAAGAATGTTACATCAATCTTAGATACACAATTAAAAATTTAGACACAACATACGATATCCCGAAAGACAAGTTATGGGTGCAAATTCAGAATTCTCCTGAAATGATAGAAGTCAGTTCCGATAATGGATATATTGAAGATGGCAAATTGTATTTCTCTGGAGATGAGTTATATGTAACGAACGCCTCAGGAGATGACACTCTAAAAGCAAATCAAAAAACATATGTCGATGTAAGATATAAGGCGATTAAAAACAATCAAACATTTAAAACAAGCATCTCAACAATCCCTAATGATGACTTCATTAATCTTGTTAAGACTAAAAGAATTTTCTACAATACTCCGACTAATCTTGAAATAAATGGTTATTTATCTCAGAAAATTGTTCAACAGAATAATTTAAATATTTTAACAGTTCAGATTAAAAACAAAAGCAAACCTAATAAGGATGTGAATATTGTAATTAGCTTGGGTGATTATGACCTAATAAATGTCACAAGCCTAACAAATGGAAGCTATGATTATGTAAAACATAGTACGAAAAACAATTACTTATATTGGACTTTAAATAATATTGAATCAAATCGTACTGAAATCATGAAAATACAATTAAAGGCTAATAATCTGAATTCAAATTCCCATATCAAAATACAAGCATATAATTATGAAAACAAATATGATATTGAAAAGACAAATGCGGTAATCGAAACTCAAGTGTATAATGAAGAATCATTCAATAACATTTCATTCGGTTCTGAGATAGAGTCCTGTTCTCCGGGGGATACAATTGTTATTGTAAACACTATATCCGAAGAAGCTGATAATTTAATAGGAGAACCTATAGAACATATTCAGGTCAATAATGAAATAAATAACAAGCAGTTAATCACTCAAACAAGCAAGTTGCCAAATGGAAATATATGTTCTGTATTATATTATCAAATTCCAATAGATTACGATAATGATTATATAGATATTATAACTAATATTGATAACGATTATTACCAAAAAGCAACAAAGGAAAAAAGATTAATAGTAAATATTTAAAGAGGCGAAAGAATGGCTGATAGGTGTATACCAACAAAATGTTTAGGATCCAGCATCATTAATGAAAAGAAAAAACTCATCATCAATGTTAATCAAAGCACAACCTTTGTATTTCCAAATCAACATTATCAATATGAATTATATGTAAAGAATGCTTCATCATCTTTAATGACGAATGTTAGAGTTTGGATTTTGAACCAGGAGCCTGTTGTTTTTACAAATGCGAAAACAAGAGGCGAAACCTTAACAAACACATATTATGAGATTGGTGATTTAAGAGCTGGAGAATCAATTTTATTAACTTTTGATGTATTCTGTTCAGAATCAGGAGCTTATAATGTCAATTTCCTCACATATGGAGATAGTACATCTGTTGAATTTACGAATACGGTAATAACTTGTGGATATACAAAATATGTCCCGGAAACATATCATCGGATTGATGTGTTAAATTTTGACCCTTATGAGAAAGGATATTATCTGAAAAGCTCAGATTATAATGATAACGTAACACAGCTTACAAAGGAAATTCATAAGGCGTGGAAGAAAAAAGAATTCTATTACTCCTTATCCAAAGTTGAACTAGACTTATATGATCAGGACATTGAATTGAAGAACAAGGATTACTTCCCATTAACATATTTAGGACGAGAAGAGAATACTTCAAATGTTATTGAAACTTTTGAAGGAAGCTCTTTAAGAGATTTGATCAGACATATTAATGAAAATTCCAATGTAATAAACATTAATTATTTGAGAAGCGGCAATAATGAGATGAAATTGGATTTGCAGCCGTTACATCCTGAGGGTTTCATCAATCGTTTTGGATTGCTGAGAAGTGAAATCTATCAAAAAATCGGAGTTATCCCAACTTTCTCATATATGGTTGATCGACTATTCAGATGGGCGAGAGAAGATGATGAAATCGCTAATCTCATTTATCCGCCATTGAGGGATTACAATTGGGATGAAAACAAATGGGTTGGTCATGGATGGTATGTATATACATATTATGATGATTATGAAAACAATGAACATTGGTCAGAAGAAACAATGTTCTGTGAAACAGAAGAAGAAGCTTTAACATATATAGCGGCTTTGAAAAGCTGGGATGAATATAGCGGAATGAATAAATATGATGAAGACGGCACTTTAATCAGAGGTTATAGGTATTACACAAAAGAATCCCTATACTCCGAGGGTGTTTTCTTTATAAACATTCCTGTAGACCAAATTCCTAAAAATTTCTATCCAATCGTAAATTCTGAATTAGCCCCTATCATAGAAAAAACAAAACCATATGGATTAAAGCCTATCGTTCGATTCATCATTAACGGCAGTTTTGATCTGGATATGGATTTCGACTTCTATGTGAATAGAAGCTTCACATATGATTTAGACATTGGAGATTTCGATAATATAAAATATAATATCTCAAAAACAAAATATGATGATATAAATAAAAAATGGATTTCCTTGCAACATAGCAGCAACTATTACTACCCAATCTTAGAACCCGGCATGCAATTATCACAAATGAGGGCATCCATTGATACAACAGATGATGTTTTTGAAGATAACGAACTATTATGGAATGATTCTCAAACAATAGAAACAAAGCCATTATTGAAGATGTATGAACCAGATAATGCTTTCCCAATGATAATCAATTCAAACTCAGAAAGATTATCATTTTATAAGAAAACAAATACTCTTCAACCGTTTGATAAACAAAATAATGATGTTCATGTCTTCTCAAACGCCAACATATTATCATATAGTCAGGTATTCAAGCAAAGTAAATTCATCAATATCAAGGATACCAATGAAGATATTCCAATAGAAAATAGAAAAATCATATTATTAAATGTAACTCAGTTTGAAGAATTTGTAGAAAGAGCAATCGTATTTAATAAGAAACATATTTTTTCATATGAATATGTGAAAAATTATAACTCATACTTATTATCTTATAAAATATTTGAAAACGATAAAGTAACAACAGTCAAATCATTTTTAGATAATGAGGTAAATAAAATTGCATGTGAAATATATCAAGATACAGCAACAAAAAGAAACATTGTATTCTTCTACTCATTTAAAAAAGGACAGCTGCATTATCTAACACATGTTGATGTTAAAGACTTTAACACAATAGATGCGACTATAAGAAATACAAATCGTATTAAAAACACTTCAACATTAAGATGTGATGATATTGAATACGCCGATAAATTTGACCTTGAGGATAATATAATAGATGAGATTACTTATAATACTCCTCAATTTTATGATATTGTCCATACCGATTCATATGAGATTCTTGATTTAGAAAACTCAAAATGGAATAAATTATATCGTATCAATGATGACGAGAATTCCTATGCTAGTTTGAAAGCGGTTGAAGATTCATCCGATACAAACATCTCTTTATTCATACCAAATCCAAATCTTCCTGAAAACGCAATAGTAAAAGGTATCGGAATCAATACGATTATAAATAATAATGCAAGCAATTATATGAAGGTTGATTATAAAAACAACATCAATTATACTCAGGATACAACAACCAAAGACATCATACTGGATTACTCAAAAATCAGTTTTGCGAGAACCCAGCAAGATAACCAAGAGTATTTGAGATTCCAAAAACAAATTTATGAAAGCAATCCTGACAAAACTCAGGAGTATAATAACGCTTTAAAAGAATCAATCACATTCAATAAAAATCATCAAAAGAATGTTGGTGATGATTTTGTTTTAATTGATGGAAATTATTGGACGGAATTTGATTTCAAAAACGATTTCAATATATCATTAAGAGATGTGTCAAAAATAGAATTAATATGTGATGGGTATAATAATTCCTTTGATACAATAGGTTCTGTTGAATTATTCACAGCAACCCAAGGCTTTGGAAGTAAAGACATAAACATTCAAAAGGGATATTTTGAAATACATATGCCATTGAACATACAAACCAGTAATCTCTTAAGCAATATATTATGCAGAATAAAAATCGATACCAAAGATAGTAATGTGAAAATATCAAATTTAAAATTAAAAGTGACCTTCAATAATAAACAGGAATTACGTTCAAAATTATCATATTCAAAAGAAAAGCAATTTGTAACAATCAATAACATCAATCAATATTTCTTGTTAGATAATGTTGAAATGGATGCTCGGTATTGTAATACGGGAATCTTATTAAACTTTGATTTTGGATCAATAAAGAAGGGACAGATTATTAATATTTATAAAATTGATATTGATATAATATATCAAAGACAACATTCAGAATTATTAATTGATAAAATTGATAAAACAAATCTTGTTATAAATGGTGAACCAACTTCCTCAACGATTTACAACACACTTGTATATAATGAGGCGACAAATGTTGAGCAGCCAAAATATACTGATATAGTGAATAATAAGCCATATGATGGAATTAAACTTACAAATACTGTATACCAAAGTTTTGAAGCGAATGATCCAGATATAACAAGCTTGACACTATACCCAAACGGATTTTTTGGAAATCCTGACAATACTTTGAAGATAAGTTTAATGGATGACTATGGAGGATCACCGAACAAGGAGTTAAAGACAATTTATGTTAACGCCTGGAAAAGCGGAATGAAAACAATGAATTATTCCTTTAATTATGATAAATTAGAACAGGATAAAACATATTGGATTAAAATTAAATCCTTAACTCAAGATAAAAACAATTATTATAAATTGAAAGGAACTCCAACCAACAATGGCAATTTTAAAATGTGTGTGGAGGATGGCGAAGACCTGACACATATCACATCTAATTTAAGATTCTCCCTGCAGAAAGATAATAATTATATCAATTACACTCATTTCCCAATAGCTCATTTAGGGGGCGAATTAGATATAGAGAACCCTTATATATTATTAAAAATAAATAATGAGATAGGGGAGATTTCCAAATTAAATATCTATACGGAAGAATGAATATGAATAAAAAAGACATTAACATAGGTTCAATTGATATTACATTAAAAGAAGTTATTGAAAAAAGAAAAGACAACAACGAGGATGATGAAAATGACTAGTCAATGTATTTGTAGAGCTGGAAAAGAATATGCTTTGAAAAAAATGTTTCTTGAAGATGACGCTATCTTTGGGTATCTTGCTTTAGGATATTCAAATGACATTATCGGACAAGATGCGAAGACGGGTAAACTGATAAACTTTGAAGAGATTGAAAACAAAGATAATTATTCAAGAGCCCCATTGGAAAGTAATAGCACTACCATTACAGCCATCAGCGACAGCAAGGTTCAAATAGAGGTCACAGCCACTTTTGATACCGATAATATTAATGTATCAGAGGATAATGCTGTTGAGATTAATCAATTCGCAATCTGTGATAGACAAAACCAAGATGAAACAGAAACAATCTATTTTGGAGCAAGCAGCTGTACACCATATGCAAAATCTAATCAAAATGCATTAACTTTTGTAATAAATCTTACATTATAAGGTGATTAAATGAATTTTTACAGCCGTGTGATAGGAGATATACGTCCTGGCCACTTAGCAAGATCAAGCGACGTCAATATGATACAAACACATATCGAGGATATGTCAAAGCTTATGTGGAACAAACTTCAGGAAAATGATCCTTTTATTGTAGGAAGCGATGAATATGCATTCCTACTTACTCCAGCCACAAAAAGAGGCAAAAGATATGTTGATACAATGAACATCACAAATGAAGTCGAATGGCTTTCATTTAACAAACATACTCTGAAACAGCCTATACATAAAACAAAAAGTTCATGTTATTCTATCATGCTGAATATTAGAAATGCTGATGTTGAAGATAGAGAAGTTCATCTTGAATTAAAAAGAGCTGATGGAAGAACAATTCCCGATTCTCGTAAAAAGATAACAATATCAAAAGAAACCCCAAATGGGGAATGGTATGAAGTAATATTCAATATTGGACATCTGGCGGTGGCTCATGGAAGAGATCCTGAGCAGATAGAAGTATTAGGAGACATGCACTTACAGCCCAATACGGATGATTTCTATATTGATAATCAACCGATAGATGAAGCTCTCGGAATAAAGGGCAATAGTACTGGAACACCAAGCATATATCTTGTGATAAACGCTTTGGGGTTATCATTAGATGATAATCTGTTCGCTGTGGAAGTTGATAAATCTGGAGGATATCCTTATGGGAAACTCGCTACAAAAGGAATCGGAACACCTGATTCAGAATATCAGGATACCATATATAGCTTGATGTTCAAGGATATATATGCAAACAATCCAACTTATTTATGTGAATTTGGAGAAGCCGTAATAGATGGAGATCTTGTTCAATTAAATGATACTCATATCAGTATAGATGGAGCAAGCACATATGGAGACACAAAAACATATGTCACAATGGATAAGGACGGCTTTCTGAATGGATATACTTCTCCTGCATATACAAACATTGATGATGTTGAAATTCCAATGGATGTTATGCCAAACCAGTTATTGATTGGTATAATAACAACATACATGAACGATGTCAAATCTCCAAAGATAGAGCAGGATGACACCAACTTAATAACAAGGATGAGGTCTCATCATGAAAGACTGCGCAGACTTGAGAAAGAGATGAAATATCAAAGAGATATCACAATCCCACCACGAATGAAGTATGTTCTTCAGGATTAGATATCATCACCGATAACCTCAAAGATGTATCAGTTACATCAGGGGATGATTTATGGAAGATTGAAGATAGCGTTATTGAACCAAACAACACATTCCTGACTACGGACGAATTTGGAAACCCTGTTATCAAATCAACACAAGCAACTGTGATAAACATCCCAGCTACTTTCAAGGGCTCTCAAACAACAAACAACAAAACTGGTGAAGCCCTGGGAAAAGTCATTGCGAATCATAATAATGTTAGTATTGATACAACAAACGGAATCGTTCAATTATCAACAAAAACTGTTAAATCAACAAAAGATAAAAAATCAACAAGCAATATCAAATATTCCACAGGTGTTACCAAAACGGAAGCAGATAAGACATTGAATATATGGGATGATTATAAGGCAAACAGACATAAAGGAACAATCGACAAAGATGATAAGATTACAAGAAAATTCACAGTTGATAAAGACAAGGTTGGTAGAAACGCTTGGTCCAGCGAATACCCAGCTATGACTTTTTATGTTTCAAAACCATTCACTCTGCATAAATTAACTGTTCCTGTTGTAAGATTTAAAAACTGTTCCCATGTCATATTTGAAATCTGGGAAAGACAAACTTCAAATAATAAAAAGAATACCGTATATCCGTTAAAAGAAAGAAAACTCAGAACAAAAAAATACTCATTGAAACATGCCAAAGTAAAAGATAATATACAAACTTTAAGCGAACCGATTACAATTGATTTAAAAGCCGCTGGAAAGAGTCTGTATTTAGATAAAGCACAATATATCGTACTGGTTCTACCTGTGCCAAAATCAGGAAAAGGTTCTGTATACATATACACATATAAACCACAAGGCACCAGAGACTTCTTGATCAGATACTATGGAAGCGCCGATGCATCACATTTCCTACTAAAAGACAGGTATTTCGAGGTTTGGTATGATCCAATACATTTAACAGGTTCGACATCAACAAAACAAACCGAAGTCACAAAAACGGAATATGCAAGAAGCGGATTCATTGAATCAGGAGAGGTTGTCTGGAATGACAATACAGAAGAACCTATCGCATCAGTATCATATGATATTAATGCGACAACTGATGATGGATGTGGTTATGCCGTCTCTGTCAATGCCGGTAATGGATGGGTCAAGCTTCCAAATGAAAACACGGCCGTGAATATTGTTGGTGGTCAAAACACTTTCAAATGGAGAATAGACTTAACATCCAATGGAGAAGGCACTCCAAAAATCAAATACAACAGTAATCAAAAGTATGCGATTAATTTTACTGTTACAAAACAAGCGCCACACATATCCGGGGATTTCAATAAATTGGAAGATGAGTTCAATGAAGTCATCACAACACAAACGTTATATCCTGGAGACATATTGAATAAATACATAAATGATGATTTCTTTGATGGATCATCAAGATTCTCCAATTACGAATGGCTGCGTTTATGGGCAAGAGATAGTGATTCTCATAAATTGATTTGTGATATTCAGGCATCAGATGTGAGAAGCGTGATGAAATCAGTTAATGGAGGATATAAATGGGTTGATACAATAAACTCCAGAGCTGTAAGACCAAGAACATATACCAAGAATGGAAACAGGTATACAGAAGTGGATATGTATACATTGCATTACGCCGACCTAACACTTGATGACTTCACACGGGATAGTGTTGATTATTCAAATTATGACCCTGATCTTGAATATGATGAGCATAATCTGCGTTTCAAAATAGATACCGATCAGTCATACAATGATGACAACATAGTTCTATATAATAACGATGATATCACATTCATTGTTGAATCACAAGCCACGGCTGATGGTACAACATTCACATATGGAAATGAATCAGTAGATAATGTTGATGATGATGGAAATGTTACTTCAACGAATATGAAAGCCCTGAATATTCCGGCTAACTATACTTCAAATGAGAATGAAATCCTTTTGAAATTTACTAATACAAATCGTATTGACTTAAGCAATTATAGTGCGTTAAAATTATCATATGCATTAAACGGAAGTTCAAAAAGCTCAACAATATCTGGTTTGGGATTATATATCAGTCAGAATATTGAAGAAGAAGCGCCTACCTTAAATGATGATGTTGAACTGTCAACAACAACCCTTCCTGAAGTGATAGATCCTAATGATGATATTGAGAACATTATAGAATCATGGGTCGGAAAAGTGTTCAAGGAATCATATCAGGACAGTTATACTGGTGCGACAGGTTATGCGTATTATGAATACAAACTCAACGGGGATGGCGTTTACAAGAAACAACAATACCATAATGTAAATTCCTACACATTGTTTAGACTTCCACCTTTAACCGCAAATAACCAAGTATTAATCCCTATTGACAAATATAATGAAAATTTCCAAAACATTAAAGAAATAGGATTAATAACATTAGTGGGAGATGGAATCGAATTCAATATTTCAGGAGCAACCAAAACAGATGAAACAAATTCATTAGTAAAGGTTCAAGATTTAAACAATTCTGAAATGACCTATTACGCATATACATCTTCATTAATGAAAGAACCTCCTTTGGTCCAAGTAGGCGATAACGACTTTGTAAGAAAAAGTGATACATCAGATACCCCTGGGGTAGGTTACACACCAAACTCATATAATAACAAAATCGTATATTTAGTATCTCAAAACGTTACACACTTCAAATATGTTGATGCGGGATTATATGAAAACGAAGTCAAACAAGATGTAAGAATATATATCGCAACAAACTATACATATTTCAACTCACCGGAAGTATTTGGCGAAGACAAATATTACAAGTTCAGAGATAACAATCAAGATAGATATATTCCTTATCATAATAATAATGATGCGAATAATGATTCAACCAATCCAAAACTAATCACATCATACAATCCAAACAGTTCAACAAACAATAGAGATATAATATTAACAAATGTCACATATGATAATAAAACATATTATATTTATCCAGCTGATTTATATGATGCGGTTCTGATTAACGCAGATTGGGAATCCCCAGCAGATGGATTAACATTAAGCGGGAACAATTGGAATTTAGTAATCAAACAAATCAAAAGCGTTGCCGAAGGGTTTAATACAATCTTTGATGGAAGCGGATCCTTTATCCCATATCAAAGTGAATCCAATCGTCCAGATGGAAAATATCTAATGAACAACACATATTTAAGTGATGGAAACAAGATATTCAGATTAAATATTTATCCAGCTAATTTAGCGGACGATGGTGAAATTTTATGTTATTGGACCAACAATTCAATTACCACAGATTTCAATCATTTTGCAATACAAATGATTGCGGATAACTACATTCCAAAGAACGCATTGAAGATTAATTTCTGTTCAGATTTATATGGTAGAAAACCTATAGAATCATTATCCTTGAATGTTCCAACCTTGAATTATATATTCTATGAAGCGACAAAAGAATATAGAGGAACAGGAATATCCAACTTTGTCTGGACCGATCTTGTGCAAAACTCTCAATATGTGCAAAACCTGATATCATATGATACAGAAGAGAGCGAATCAGCTGCTAAAGCTCCAACGGAAACAGTAAAAGAAGTGACAAATATTATTGAAAACTTGGAGCAAAATGTAACAGATACGAAAAAATTGATAACATATTATACTAATAATAAATTGACCGCTATAAAAATCAATGATGCTGTCGTGGGATATGATACCGGATCCGCATCAAGTACAACATCCTCAAGTGGCCAGGTTGCAAGCATAAGTTCAACTAAGGTTCTTATGAATGCGATTGATGGTTTCCTCGCTAAATTCTTAAATGATAGAGGCGTAGATGATTTCATGGACTTGCAAACCGCATTTGATGCTTTTAAAGTATATGGATTAAGTCCGATTGGAAAAGCGATTGATACAAATGCAAACTTTGATTTAATCGCTACAAATGATAATAGTTTGTATCCTCGTAAATATGTTGTCAAACAAAGCAAGACTCCAACTGAGTTTGTGATTGTTAAGAAAATCAAGAAGTCAAGTAATGTTTCTGAGACTTCAAGTTCAAGTGAAACTGTTGACGAGGATAAAGGCAATAGTTCTACGAATGGAGATATGAATATATCAGTTTCAAATAAGGGAAATGGATATGTAATCGAAAAAACATATCAGGAAACAATTGTCCAATATACAAAGCAGGAGAAATCCAAATCAAAAGAAGAAACCAATCCAAAAGACGGTAATCCAAAGGATGGTAATCCAAAGGACGGCAATCCAAAAGAAGGCTCAAGTGGATCAAGCAGTTCAAGTGGATCAAATAGTTCAAAGAGTTCTTATACAAAAACAACTACAAAGAAGACACATAAAGAAACCATAACCATTAGTTATGATATATTGAAGTATTCAGAAAACATGTCATATTCAGAGGGAACAAGTTTCACATTCAGAAACCATAAAGTTAGTGACATAACATTCTGTACTAAAAAATATCAACCTAGGGCTCAGGATAAAATAACAATTGATGAATTATTTACAGACTTTGTTGTCAAGGATGGAGATAAAACAAAAACCACAAAAATTGTAGATAAGGAATTATTCACAAAAGATTGGGTTCTTGCGAATGACAATAACAAGGATGATGCGACAAACACAATCTTGGAGAGAACAAGATCCAAAAGCGAATTCGATGATTATGTGAAAAATAAATTATATAATGTTGAAAGATTAGAATATAATGATGAAGATGATGCGTTATGGAGTTATCTCTTCTCATCATATAGAGGTGACTCAATTGAAAATAAAATAAATAAACATATAGACTTCACATACCAAGGAAGTGTGAAATCTCAATATGAAGGATTAACTGAAGCTATAGCCATCAAAGTCACATTCTATGAAGACATAATCGAATTAGAAGATGAAAAAGAAACAAACAAGCCTGAACCTAAATTCTCTCAAATCTTTAAGAAAATCAATGATGATGAAACGATAAATTCAATCAGCATATCAACAACCGAAAAATTCAAACCATTCATGGAAAAGATAATGAATGCTAACTTTGAAAATGAGAGACGGCTGGGATTAGGTGGAAAAAGTGTATTAACAATATTCATTGATGACATTGTTCTTCATGAAGCCGAACATATACCGTTATTCCATCCAAATGTAAGGTTGAAATTATATTCAAAACCATTAAGCAGTAGTGTCGCAAATAGTACAAACAAACCAAGCATCCGCAAATTTGGAGCGGTAATAGAATATAGGTGATCAATATGGGGATAGAAATTGAAGCTCAGACCGATAGTCAGGTCAAGAACATCAGAGCCAGACAAGAAATGAAACAACAAATCAAAGTGTTGAAAAAAGAATCAGCTTCAATATCTACTATCTCACCTGAAATAAGTGAGATAAAGGATATTGTTCAAACAAATCTTGAATCGCAAACAAATCTGGACGATATTCAAGAGAATATCGAAGAAAGATTGAATGAGCAAGATGCGAAATTAGATAAAATCTTAAGACTTTTAGGAGAGTAATATAAATTATTCACGATACATTATCAGATAATTTATTATATGCTGTTAAACAACAATTAGATAAATGTAAAGATATTGAAGAAATCCCTGTAAATATATTTTTAAAAACAGGAGAAATCTACCCACTATCCTTTATTGTTTATGAAACAGATAATTATCTAAATATTGTATCCACCACAACAGATGGAATGGAAAAAATATGCATTCTGAATAAGGAATGCATATCATCCATTGAAATGTGTTATTTAAATGATATATTATTTGAGCAAAAAGAAGAAGAACAAGACAATATGTTTCATTGATAATTATGAAAAGAAGCAGTAAAGATAATGAGTTCATCCTTATATATGCAAAGCAATGTGTTGATTGCGTATTGGATGGGGATGAAAGATGCGAATTAAATGTTAAATTTAATGAATGCATCACTCCATTAAAATATATTGAAAAAGAAAAAGATGAATATTATTAATCATAGATTCAATATAATTAATAATATATTATTAAAAATAATTTTATAATAATATGATGTACATCATATTATTCTTTTTTTATAATTTATGCCTATATCTATCTTTGAATTCCTGTAGTTTACCATTGTTGAAACCTCCTCCATTCTTAGATGCTACAGGTTGATAATAACCAGTAATACGGGACATAACCAACAGGTCATCGCTGCCACATCTTGGACAGGTTTCTCCCAGGAGATTTAATTGAATTGTTGTATGACAATTCCTGCAGTATGTGTAATCATTGGTGAACGCCCAGAATTTAATATTTGTTTTAGCTATTTTTTTATTCAAAGAGTAGAGAGCCTCAGGATCAGGATATGCCTCACCCAGCCATAAATGGCAGATGTTTCCTGCAACCGCATACTTATGAAATACATCAGCATTCTTAATATGTTCAACCAGATCAGCTTCGCTGTTGACATCGATGTGGCTGCTGTTTGTTAAATAGTAACTGCCCTTAACGCCCTGGACGCATGCTGTATCAGGATGTTTTTTCATATTGATTTCGGCAAATCTATGAGCTGTTGATTCGGCCGGACTAAAGAATAAACTCCATCTTAAACCATCAGCCTCTTTATATTCATTTAATCTATTAGTCATATATTTAACAATATCTTCTCCAAGATCCACACCATCAATAATGTCTTCTCCTGATAATTCAAGAACACATTCATTTAAACCACATAAGCCTATGCTGAATGAACATCTTTCGATATCATATAATTGTTCACCTGTGATCTTATCTTTCTGAAGAAGGAAGTCTGACATGTGTTTAGTGTATAATATGTCTTCAATATTTGCTTTTCTATCCATTAAGGCTGTTTTGCTTACATCCATATAATATCCTAATTTTTCATAAAACTCTTCAAGATTGCTGCTCTCTAATGCTATTAATGGAAGATTGATTGTTGTGTAATGGAAATTTCCAACATTCAGACAATCTTTTGCATAATCACCGGTGAATGTCTGAGGCATACGTGTTCTGCAGCCCATTGTCACAGCGTTCTCTGTATATTTATCGTTTACATTAGAGAAATAGATAGTCGGATTTTCAGCTAATAACTCATGAACCATTTTAACTTCTTCATTGTATTCGTCGAGAGTTCCTTCTCTAATCATGAAAATGTTATTCGGGAATGTGTGGTATCTTCCATTGGCATCTTTTTCTTTTAAGACTTCTATTATAGCTCTGAATATTAGATGAGCTTCTTCTTCGTAATCTCCGTAAACACCTTGAATTACTCCTCCTGGAGCTACGGCGGGTTCGTTTTTTAAAAATTCAGGAACACCAAATTCAAGATTGACACTACTGAAGATTGTTTGGCCGCCCCTTGCTATTAAAGCGCAATTGCTGTTGAACCAATAGTTCTGCATTGCTTGTTTGATTTCCTTATAGGTTCTGCCCTTCGCATAAGGGGCCAGATAAACATTGAAGCTGCTGAATGACTGGCCACCACTAAGGAATAATGCTCCCGCCATCATGAACTCCAGCATATGATTTAATAAGACTTCCAAACTTTTGGCGGGGTTTGTTGTGCTTCCATATTCACCATTATCATCAAATTTCATACCATTACGGGCAATAAAAGGAATTGACCAGTTAGCACAATTTGGGCGAGTGTTCCAATATTCTAAGTCATGTAAGTGTATATATCCTTGTTCATAAGCTTCGGAACAAATTTTCGGCATACTTAATAAAGCATATTCTTTCATTGATCTATCGGCCGCATATTTGGTTATCATTTCAGGAGAATAGAAGATATTGGCGTTATCCCTATTCCCATTTTCAAGTAAATCTTCAAAGTCTGAAACGGACATTCCGAGTTTTCTTGTCTTCTTTTCTTCTTCGATATAACCTTTGTGTATTAATTGTTGTGTAATTAGGGATCGAATTACGGATGTTGAGACAACATCATCTGGGCCATATTGATTCTTCAATAAGTATGTGATATTGTTTTGAATTTTCTCCGCTTCAGCCTTGTCAAAGTCGGGGATTTCTAACATGATTTTTTGCACAATACGTTTTGGTTTATATTCTGAAATTTCACTATATTTATTTACTACTTGCATAAAAATACCTCATATATCAATAAATTTTAGTATTATTTAGATAATTTTTACAAAAATATTTTAAATTTCATAATATTTAAAATTTAATTATGGAAGTTTAAAACAAATTACATTGAAAAATTTTGTCACTTTAAACTCTGGTGGAATATCCTCCGGATATAACTCAATGGATAAAACACCATCCTTCATAACCATTGACTTTAATCGACAATCAAGATCTTCACAAATCTCCTGAGCTAAATCATAACAATCATTGAAACACCCTGATGGTAAATAATAATCTGTTATATCAAAGTCTCTAAAATTCTGAACATTATTTCTTTCCTTTAGTTCTTCCTTAGGTTTAAGTTCATCAAATTGAGGAACTTTAATCTTCATTATAATCACCATCATATAAGACTCCATCATCATCTGTTTTATAGAAAACAGCCTGGACAACTCTTTCATATTTAGAGATAACCATATCATTCATGCATTGGAAACCAACAATAATATGTCCATGAAAACCTTTATCTCCCACGGATGATATTATTTGCCCTCCTCCCCTCATAAGGGTGGATCTTATATAAAATAATGTAATGCAATCATCTAATAATTCATGATAACCCAGATCCCACAAATAATAATGTCCTTTTTTAAAATAGAAAATAGCAGCATCTGGGATGCATTGTTTCACCTGAGGGAGTTTTTTCCTATTATCAACTATTCCTGTTAGGTGTGACTCATCATCGATAACCTGTACATCATGTAAACGATAGTCAATCCCGTTTGATGTAAACATGTCTTCATCATAAGTTTCGCCGTATCTTTTTTGCAATTCCTGTTTTCCTAAAATCATTGTAATGTCTCCTGTGTCAAATAAACTATATTAACGCTCTGATTAAATAAAGATATAAAATATTTATCTTCTTCCTTGTAAACATCTGGGAGTAACCCCAGCCTAAGAAATTCATTAGGATTATAACCATCCAAAGTATCAACTTCTAAAAAATACATTTCGCTTGGTTCTAACGCAAACAAATTATCCATTTTCTTATTATCCAAGACACGCGTTATTGTGCTCATCTTTTCAAGCTTGGGTCTGCGTATTTGATTTTTATCTATCATATAAATATCATCATAATCCTTCAACATATGATAAAAGGTTTTAATAAACATAAAAATCTCCTAATTCTTCTTTCTTGTTTAAACGTTTCCAATTGAAATACAACTCTTTCAGGAATTGTTTCACAACAACTCTCTTAGCCATATTGTGAATATGTTCCTTAGTTCTCTGAGGATGTTTTTCTAATAAATCCTCATAAGCCTGTTCATAGACAAACATATATAAAACATTTTTTTGAGATAAATCGTATGAAATCTTTAAAAGAAGATTATGGATTCTTTTATTATAATTTCTGCGACTTTTAGGAACAAAACCCGTATAGGCTAACAAATTATTAAATTTTGGAAATCTCTCAATATCTTTAATGAGACATATCAATGATGCTGCATCATATATAGTTAAACCTTCGACATGTTTTAGAAATTGAGTGTAAATAGGAATAAGATTTAAAACTCTTTCAATTTCTTTTGTGAGAAAACTCAAAGGGATATTGAGTTGGTTGATCACATTATCGTAAAGAAAGTTTCTTACATGAACATCTGAAAAACGCTGATTTTTAATTCTTGATCGATTGGATTTTTTTGTTTCAAAAATACTTGTTGATATATTATTTAATATTGTCAGTAATTCAATTGATTCATCTTGCATTTGTGACTTCTCCTTCAATTAATTTATAAAATTCGGAAATAAATGTTTTGTTTTTGGCGTTCTGTTTTTTGCGGGCTTTCATTTTCGCATCTCTCCCCTTGAATGTTCTTAAATCAATTTTTAACATTTTTAAGTATTCGGAGACATATGATACAGCAACGCCATAGTGATCGGCTATCTCTTGAAGAGTATATCCTTTTTTTAAATAATCAATTAACTCTTCCTTGGGGAGTCTCTTTCTTGGTCTGAATTTTCTTTGAGCCATTTGATCATCTCATTCCATTTTCATAAATTTCTTTCAATTCTTTGATATTCGCCACCATGCTTTTTCCAACGCCTTTGATTTTTAATAATTCTTCTCGGTCAGCGTATAATACATTTTTAACACTTCCGAAATTATCAAGAAGCATTTCAGCTTTCTTCTGACCTATAGCTGGTTGAGCCATCAGCATGCTAAGATCAGGACGTGATTTCACTCTTGCGGATATTTTTGTAGAATCCAAAGATTTTTTATAATTCTTCTCAACTGATTGAGCTAAAAGAAGTGATAATCTAAGGTAGGAAATTTCATTATCGACAAAGAAAACAGGTGTTTTATACATTAACATTATGTTTCCAACCATCTTCTGAACAGAATTTTGATTGATATGTTTTAAAGTTGGAATGTTTCTACATTGATGTATATTCCCATATACTATTACGGCGAAAAATTCTTTTTGATTCATCCTAATACATTGTTCCTGCAGATGTCCACTAATATAACTTGATAGGAAATCACAATATGTCTTCCTTTCAATATATAATTCATGACCATCCTGAAGATGAAATACCAGGTCGCCATCTTCATTCATTTTTTTATCCGCAATAATCTTCTGCTTCTTAAAAAAGATTAATGATTTCTGAACCATATTTTGTTCTCGAACATCAACATCAACTTTCATTACTCTTCATCTCCATAGCCTTATCAAAAACCTTATTTAAATAATCAACTAAAAATGCCGTCAAATACGTGCAATTAATTCCCAGATTCAATAACAAACCAAAATCTGGGTCTCCAAAAGGAGCTGTTTGACATATTACCCATCTTTGTTCATCATGTGATGTGCATAAGTTAGTATTCTCATCAAAATCAGGACAATGCATTGTCCTGCAACAGTATCCACATTGAGAACAGGCATCGAAATCAACAACTTCCTGAGCGGTGATAATGTCTTTATTATGAAGGATTACATATTCAATCATATTATTTTTATATGATTCGTCGAGTTCCTTATATTCAAAACGATAATAATTCTTCAACCACTTGCAAAGTCTCCTCCATTCGTATTTAGCCATTTTTTAACAACCTCCTCGTCTCATCATAAACTTCCTCCATTATATCTATTTCATTGTCATCATAATATAAGATAGTTGAAAGGCTGCCGATTTCTGACATATCATCATAAGAAGGATCTCCAATGATTCTTAAGACCAGTCCATTGGTGAAATAAATGAGTATTTGATGATGATTCTTCCCAACTGATATGATGTTGTCCACTTTCAAATCTTTAATATGTTGCTGCAGCTTCCTAGTGATGATATTATTCTCCAACATATTGCAGTTCTGGAAAACCAATTCAGTACAATGGCTATCAACACTATCAACATCTTCTTTGGCTACGCAAAAAACCTCTCCATCAACATCTCTACTGAAAGGACAGGAATCTTGTTTGAAAACATAATATCTGCATTCTTCTGATTCCTTCCTGTCTCGAAACCAAAAATGACAATTATGCGCCAACGCGCATGTGCGACATTTTGTTGAAAACATTTATACACATCCGTAAATATTTGTGAAAGGATTTGACATATCTTCTGAATCAGCTACAAAATACATTATTATTGATCCTTCCTCAAGGTTTTCTGGATAATTATTAACACACATTCTGCCTGTTAATACATCTTTTTCGTTCTGAAGTATGTCAAAACGAACGCAGTCATTGCCCTTTTTTGACATGAAAAAGTTTGTATTCACAGCGATTCCAACATTAATGTTGTTATATTTTTGTTTATAATGATGTAATTGCTGGAAAATTGTTCCATCCAAGAGAGATTCTTCCTTGCGGTATTGAGATGTGTCTTTCAGATTCAGCATATTAATGAATGTGGCTTTTCCATTTCTTACTCTTAATTTAATAATGACGGGGGATCCTGTTGTTTTCATTAATGTTATGTATTTGTCAATATTTTTTTGAGAGCAGTATATGCTGAGGGAATCTTGGTTGTCACTAACTGTTAAGAATCCGTAATTGTCCTTTGATTTAAATCCAGTTATCATCACTTTTATGTAAATAATTTGGTCTTCTGTTATTTTCTTCAAGGATGATATTGAAGTTGGAGTAATATTATAATTTGATATATCATAAAAGGATAATAAATCTCCTTTTGGATTTATTTTTAATCTATTATATTCTCTAAACAATCTCTCTTCCTCCGACCATGGAACATACTGTTCGCCGTTCACAGTCGCCATTAAGAGGGCTCTGTTTGTATTAAAAGAATCAAAGCAGCCGCTTTCAACCAAAGCTTCAACTACTCTTCTATTAACCTTACGGGAATCTTTTCGATTCATGAAATCATCAAAAGAAAGATACGGCTGTTCATCTATGATTGACTTGATCGCCTTTTCTCCAATACCCTTGATTAATGAAAATGACAAATAAACATCATTATCTCGATTAACCATCACCTCTTTGCTAATGTTAATGTCAGGGTTCTTGATGTTTTTATCAATTGTTTTCATCTCATTATATATTTTTGTTCTTTTTTCCTCATCATCTGTATTATTTAATAAAGCCAGATAAAATTCGATAGGATAATATGTTTTCAAATAAGCTGTCTGATAAGTAATCATTGAATACCCTACACTATGAGATTTATTAAAGGAATATGAAGAACTTTTTTCAATTTTATTCCAAATTATTTCAGCTGTTTCTTGATCAATATTGTTGTCTAAACAACCTTGGATGAACTTTGGCTTATATTCTTCAAAAATGTAATCAAGTTTTTTTCCTATTCCTTTTCTAAGAATATCCGCTTCGGAATCTGTAAATCCTGCAAGTGACTTGGCGATTTGCATGGCTTGCTCCTGATAGATGATACAACCCATTGTTGATGATAAGATAGGTTGTAAGGATGGATGGTCATAACTTACTTCTTCCAATCCGTCTTTGACTCTTAAAAAGGTGTCGGCATCCCCGGAATCCATAGCTCCTGGTCTTACAAGTGCCAGATCAGCGACTATCATGTCAAAGTTATCTGGTTTGAGCTTGTAAGTATATTCTGCTGCGCCCATTCCTTCAAGTTGGAAGATTCCTAATGTGCTTGTATTGATTGTTTCATATACTTTTTGATCATCTAAATCATAATCAAAGTCTTCAAAATCCTCGACTCCGATTAATTCAAATGTATCTTGGATAATTGATAATGTCTTCAAACCAAGTAGGTCTTGTTTTAAAAATAAATTATCTTCCAAAACCCTTTTATCATACCCAATGACATCCAATCCATTGACCTTAACAAGAGAAGCGTAATTATCTATTGAATCAGGAGCTAAAATTATTCCACCAGCATGAACTCCATAAGAACGATTCAAATCAATTAAGTATGGATACATTTGTTTGATCTGCGGATATTTGTTTAAAAAATCTTGAACCTCTCGATCATTTTGAGAATTCATTTTTGATGTGATTCTGTTTATAATATCAAAAGGAACATTAAAAATTCTGGCCAAATCCTTTAAAGCTGTCTTTTCTGTGAATTTTATAATATTAATAAATTGATATGTTGAATCCTCACCAAATTCTTGTTTCATCAATTGAATAACTTCTTGCCTTTGTTTTGTACCCACATCAATATCAATATCCGGTAAGGATGATGACCTACCTGGGTTCAGAAATCTTGCAAAACTCAAATCAAACTTCAAGGGATCAATATTTGTGATTCCCATCGCATAAGCAACCAAAGAGCCTCCGACAGAGCCTCTTCCTGGTCCTATCAAAATGTTTTTTGACTTGCATAACAGACAAATATATGAAACATCAAGGATGAAATCTGCAAATCCAAATTTATTAATAATATTTAATTCATCTTCTAATCTCTGAATGTAATCCTTGTCTTTGTCATAATTAGAAGATTGAATACAGCCTCTTCGTCTCAGGCCATCATAGGCTTTGTTTCTTAAGTATTCTCGATTATCCAAGTTACCACCTGACTTGTTCAAATAATTCATCTAATTTATCATGTTTGTTGAATACAGGAATTTTGGGATAAGCTCCTTCCAATTGAGCGTTGCATTTTTGAGAGATTCGTTCAGTTTGGTGTAAGGCTTTTTTCACAATATCCAAATCAAAAGATGTTTCTTTGGCAAATTTAAGAATCAAATCATCATTGCCTAAGCAATTGCTTTTCAAAGATTCATCGACATCTTCAAAACTTTTGTGCCAAGAAATAGCCTGGACAGCTCTTCTTAAGTACCTTTGATTCTCATCTAAGAAATGAGCATCAGATGAAACAGATAATGGAATACCATATCCATCTGCGATTTGAATTAATGAATTGTTAATTATATCCTGGTCTGCATAATTAGGATGAAATTGCAATTCCAAAGAAAAATTGCCATCGAATATCTCATCAAAAAATTCCGCATACTGTTCAGCTTCTTTGAAATTATTATTCAATATATTTTTTGATATAGAACTCAAAGAGCACGCTGAAGTACAATATATTCCTGAGGTATGTTCTTTTAATACTTCATAAGATAAGATTGGTCTGTAATAAAAATGTTCAACAGATATTTTCTGTAATGTTCTAATATTATGCAATCCTTCCTGATTCATCGCTAATAAAACTAAATGATCTCTGCGGGTCTTATTGTCATCGTTATAGCTATCTACGCAATAAAACTCATTGCCAAAAATTGGCTTTATGTCTTGATCAAGACATGCTTTGTTAAAATCATACCAACCTGATATGCTGCCATGATCTGTGATTGCGCATGCGTCCTGTTTATATTTTTTTAAAAGAGCAGCTAAATCATTAGGTTTAATAACAGAATCCTGAAGAGAATACATTGTATGCACATGAAGATTAATCATACTATCCCTCAAATGGTATAAACTCATCTTCTTCTTTGTTTGTATTTTCTGATTCAAACATTTTTGCTAATTCCAAATCGGATTTCAACAAATAAAAATATTCTACTTTTAATTTCCGATATAATTTATTCGCAAAACCCCTCAGTTCTGGATCTTGAATAACCTGTAAATCATTCTGTAAAGTCTTGATTCTCTGTTCAAGCTCTTTCATAAGAATAAGAAAATTTGTATTAGGATCATTAAACTCTTCATCTATATCCATATTAACACCTCTTAATCGTCATCTTTATCTTCTAATTTAAAAGATTCCACATTCACATATTCCGCATCAATAATATCCGCCTCATCATAGTCTTCGGAGTCATCATTCAAATCCATCTCTGTTATCATATTAGCTAAATTGTTAGAAAAGTTAACAGATAATTTCTGACCTTCTTGGATATTATTAATTGTTTTAGCAATATTAACCAGACTATTTATTGCAGCCTGAGTGTCTTGATTCAAACCTAAACCTAATTCCTGTTCATATTTAATCCCTTCATTAACTCTTGTCGCTTCAATCGCATATATTTGCTTTAAAACTTCAACAGGTTCAAAATATACCTTTGATAATTCCAAGGCAGCACGCATGGAATCCTCAGGCAAATCATTAAGAGCTATTCTCAAAAGAGATGTTGGTTCATCATTTAAACTAATGAAACTATCATCCTGCATTAAAGAAACACCTTCCTTTTCCGCTTCCTCAGGAAACTCTCTAACCTGCTGAATTGTTGAAATTGATGAGACTGGAGGAACATGGTTTTGTGTCTGAGTCTTACTTAACTCATCTCCAAAAAGAGATTTTTTAATAAAATAAGGATAGCATGATGCAAAAATCTGTTTCTCTTTTCTTGTCAATTCACTATACTTTTTCTGCAAAGGGATAAGATCAAAATTATTAGCCATCTCTCCCCAACTCCATATCATTAGTGAATAATGCATAACAAAGTTCTGTAAATTTCTGATCATGCATCGCCTTCATCTGCTCTCTAACAAAAACCAAGAAAAAGATTGTGCTGATCTTCTCATGTATGCCTTTGGATTGTAAAAGAGCTATGAAAGCCGGTAAAACCTCTTCATTTAATATACGCATCTGTTGAGCATATTCTGATAATGTATCGTCATCTAATATATTAACACCTCCAAAAAAAAAGACAAGCAAATGTTACTTTACATTTAATATTTAATAACTTACATATATGAGGTGTTTAAACATTTGCTCATATATAAATTAAGTTATTGTTTTAATAAAGATTAATTAATAGCATTAATATATTCCTGAATACATTGAGAATATATTAATTCAACATTTGCTGACATATTAATGTTTAAAATTTTTGGTTTGACAGTTAAACAATATTTGATATATTTCCGTAAAAACGCTGTACCAATATGAGTGACCCCCCCAAAATCAACCACAACAACACCAATATTGCTGTTTTTATATTTACCCAATTCCGTGGCGATGTTTTCAAAAACCTTATCCGCTATATTCCCACATGATATCCCGTCCAAATTTTTGTCTGGGATTGTGTAAATAATATAAGATAAATCTGTGGTTGGAGATTCTATTCTATATGCGTCTTGTTTTAAAACATTTTTATATTGTCCATACAACATTTCAATCACTTAGTATTCTATATAAATCTTGCATTCCATTTGTGTTGAATTATATTCATTCAATAAACCTGGATATTCAATACAAAGATGGTACAAGTAACATTTTCTTAATAAATAATCGATTAAATCTTCAGCATCTTTTTGTTTATCCGCCTCAGTTGGTAAAGAATCATATAAGAAATGAGCCACTCCCTTATCATCTGTAATCAAAGCCGCTTTAATTGCATTTCCATTTTCATCCTTCCAAACATAATCACCTTTGGCATCTCTTAAATACAAATAAATAACCTTATTAGAAAGCCCATGACCTAACGCATTTGATAATTTAATATCAAGCGCAATTTGATCGCCATCCTTGATAAGAATCTCATCCGTATCATCAATCAAGCCTAAAAAAGTATCTTCAAGAGTATTTGAATTAATAACTATATCCTGAATGCTTGCATCCATGGTTGCTGAATAAAAAATTGAAGAATCATCATCACTAACTGATTTCGCGTCCACATCATATTCCAAAGCGCTTTTTAATGTTAATTCTCTCAAAGATACGCTGATTTGATCTTTTTCGAGAAAATCTTCAATATACTCATCAACATCATCGGATATTTGATTGACAATATGAAGCGCTAATTCTTTTAATATGTTTCTATAATCAGAACTGAATTGATTCAAACAATTTTTAAAATCAAAACCATCTATTCCTGTAACTAATGTATTATTAATACATTCTGTAACAAGATTATCCTGGGCTATAAATTCAATCTCATTAAGTATTTTGGCATCTAAAATTGGATTAATTAAGTTATCTCGAAGTCTTTTTTTATAATCAAAATCAAAATCCGCCAAATATGAAGTAAAACTCACATCATCATTCACATACTGTGATAAAAAGTCATCAATATTTTGATCGATATTGACAAATACACTTGCTCCGTTTTCTTCTATTATATTGTAAGCCAGATCTTTTAAAAGCTGCTTATAATGCGGACTGAATTGTTGCAAATATAATTTAACTTCATTGTGATCACAATTATCAAATGCTTTGATACCTACGACTTCAACAAAATAATCTGAAGTGCTTTGTAAATACAAGCCTAAAAATTCACTAATAGCATCACTTAGCATAATATCTTTTCCTTAATATGATTTAACAAAAAAACCAATAATGATTTATTTATATTGACATTATTATTGGTATCTCGTTCCTGATTAACCTGAAATGTTAATCCCCGTGGAGACGTAAAAATTACCTGATGAGTCAGGCTTTTTTTATAAATTATGATAAAATGTCTAAAAGCTGTTGTATTCACTCCGAATGCTTGTAAGCAACAGCTCCGAATTTCAAACCAATAATCATCCTTGGAGAATAACCTAAGAAGTTCCTTCCGAATCTTGTCTGATTCTTCATATAATACATCTTTGTTGATTTGCAGTAAAGCAAGTGTACATCCACCTCGTAAAAGTTCTTTGATTTGAAAAATTCTATCTCTTGTTTCTGCGTCTCCGGATTTACTTGATTGTATTCCTTTAATAACGTCTCCAAAAATGATATCGATTCTGTCGTCTCCATTTATATCAACTTCTTTTAAAAAAAAAGGAGGAAATACGGAAGAAACACTTTCCCTCCATATCTCCTCCTCACGAACATCTGAAGAACTTATTATAAAATTCATAATCACACTTCTATCTCACATATAAAAGTATTATGAGGATTAAGAGTCTTATAATAATCATAAACCTCATCTAAATTGTCACTTTTATAAATTATTTTTCCGTTTGATATAATCCCATAGATTATATCTATTCCACAAAAGATTGGATGACTTGTTTTGGTTTTAAATCCTCTCCCTGAAATGCTGTGTATTCAGTTAAAAGCATACAATTAGGGTTTGAGTTTAAAAATTTAAACAATTTGCTTGCAGATAATATGGTTGAATCAAAGTCTTGAGCTCTGCCAAATAATATGGAAAATCCTGATGCTTGTTTGGAACTGGATGAATTAAACCAGAAATGATCAAGGACTGGTTCACCATTTTCTTTTAGTTTAACATTTCCTGACTCATCAAATGCTGGATAAAATCTTAATCCACCAAATCCATCCCTGGATATAACCTTGTCACCTGTTTTAGGATCTTCAAACTCGGTTGAGACCATTAATCTTACAGGGTAATATTTTTTGTTAATATCACTATCATTAACTCTCAATTGATTATTTAAAATCAATTCCATTCCAATGACTCTGCCTCTAACCGGTTCTTCCAAAATGACCTTCTCCTGATCGGAAGAGGAAGCCATAATATTTTGGTCAGCTGCTTCGCCAAGACTTTCAACATCAATATTCATTACACTTTGTTTGCCTTTAACATTTGGGTTTATTAATTCTTCTACCATGCTAATCACCTAACATTTTCTTAAAATTTTACGGTTTAATACACAAGAATTAACTTATGTTACAATTTTATATTAGATTTCATAATATATAAAACTATTGATTTTCAATAAATTTTTCTGACAAGAGTTTCGCTTCTTCAAAAGCCTCCTGTGTTCCATCTTGAAATATATTCATCAAACTTACCGCATAATTGGCGGTATCCTCATCATATTTTTCCTTAACAGTCTCAAATAAAATCTCACCAGCTGATGGAATAATCGCATTACCATCATCATCTGTTTGTATCACCTCTTCCTGTATTGTAATTGGATTAATATCAATAAAATTATAATCAACTCTCAAACACTTACCTTTCAAATTATACTGATCAATGAGATCAAATCCATAATTAGAATTCTCTCCAGCCATTGTAATGAAAAGCAAATCACCATCCAACGAATCTTTAATTTTAAGAATCTCATCTTCCAAGTCTTCCTGATCCGCTTCTATGAAAACGAAACGCCGAGGCATTGGAAGAGAAACATTATGTATCTTCATTGTATCCGTATCAATTATGGAATATCCTTTCCCATTTTTAACTTCATCCTGAGCTTCTGCGATTGAAGAACGAGCTGTACTCCCAGGATATAATATTTGACATCCTGATGGATCAACTCTATACATTCTATTATGAATATGTCCGACAATCACAATATCCCATTTTGAATAATCTATCGCACCTCTTGGAATTTCAAATCCAAATGGAAAATCATCTTCCAAGCCTTGGTGTAGAACAAGAATTCTTTTTTTATAATCCTGAGCTTGAACGGCCAGATCATTAATCTTGTTAATCAAATCATTAAATTCGAGAATTGGTCTGTAATTAACTCCCGCAATAAATAAATCTTGTGATATAAATGGGTTGTCTTCTAAAAAATACAGATCAAACAACTTATCGGAAGGGAAAAAATTTCTGATCTTTGCGGTTGTGTGGTTTCCAATAATTGATAAAACAGGTACGTCAATCAAGTCCAATCCTTGTTGGAATTGATTGATCGCCCTTGGAGATGGATTTTTTGTATGAAAAATATCTCCGGCATTAATGATAAGATCAGGCTGCTCCTTGACCATTGCTCGGACAACTTGATTAAATACATCATAAAAATCCTGTTCTCTCTCTTCTTGTGAATATTGTCTATATCCAAGGTGTTGGTCTGTAAATACACAAATCTTCATAAGATTATCATCTCCAGGCATAACTGGAAGCTAAGACATTTTGATAGAAAGGAATTTTATGTTGAATTGTATAATCAAATATCTTTCCAGAGTCAGCGAGTTCTTCTATGAGAGCTTCGCAATCTTCTTCTGTTAGACAAACTCCAACAATGTTTTGTCTATTATTTCTTACACCAATAAGTAAGAAACAATTCTTGGTATTTTCAAAATATTCTTTTTTATCTTTTTCCGCATAATTCATTTATAACATCCTCTTTTTTTTTACCTATTAAGATAGGTGTAATTATAGTATATTTATTCTTATATATAAAACTTTCTATATTGAAAGATAATCAGGAGATATTTTCTTCTCTTTCTTATAATAAAAAAGAACATCAGAATTTCTAAATAATCTATTATTAATAACCAAACCTTCACCCATATAAAAAGTATCTTCCTCACCAACAATATCAGTAAATTCAACAACAAATCTTGTTGTATCTTCAAAAATTGCTTTCAACATCCTCAAAGAATCCTTATCAACCGAAAACTGAAGAGACCCATCTCCAAAAACAAAATAAGAAACAGGAATAACCCCATAGCTCTGTTTCCCTTCAAAAACATTTATAATCTCAATAGTTCTTTCAAGGAGAGAACACTTAACATAAAGGAAAGTCTTTTCAATCGCAGCAGAAAAAACCATTCCAACAAGATTAGAAACATCATCATAAAAGGAATCCAATTGAGATAATTCATTGATGACTGAATACGGAAGCGGAGATGCGAATACAAAAACAAATGACTCACACTCTCCCTTTTGATTCAACTTCTTTTGTTTGCATTTCTTATTATTCTTAGAATAGATGCAAAATTCACAAACCTTATCATTCACTGACATCACCATCGTAATTATAATAGACGATATTTGGTCTTCCAACGAAATACATTAGGCCCAGATCTCCAAAAATATTATCCAATCCTGTGAATTGCTCATTGCTGAATTCAGATGAGTCAATAAAACAGGTGATTAGATTTTCAGTTATGACAAATTCATTGCCAACACAGGAACAGATTACTTCACTAATCTGATGCATAATATATCGTAAAAACAGCATATCTTCATTGTCTTTATATATATCTCTTTCATCTGGATCGACAACTGTAATCACGTAATCTCCTTCATAAAAATTAATATAATCAATAGGTGAAATCTTCCTCAGCCGTTCAACATCTTCAATGTATAATTGATTATCCTGATGCTTGATAAGAAAACTGATTTGAGATGCAGTAATCCTAATATTATGAAGTCCAGGAACTTTCTTCTGAATTTTTTTAAAAATTTGAAATACTTTCTTTTTTGTTGTTTCCTCTGATACAATTACCTCATTATTTTCTTTCATTTAAAAACCTCTCATATTCTCTATTATGTTTTTTTCTGCATGACTGTTCCCTGTGACAATCAATATCACATTCTTCCAATGATATCACTTTATTTTTCTTTTGACAATAACATTTATTCGCAATCAACAAGTCAACTATGTTTTCTTCCATTTACAACAACTCTTCAATATCCAATGTCATATCGTCCTTGATTAACAATCGAATCATCGCGGTTGCGAACACATCCCTGATGCAACATTCTCTATATTCAGCCAGGTCCCTCACTCTATCCGATAAGTCATCATCAGTAACAATATTCATTTGAGTATAGTCATCAGATTTTTTTGTCTGAATGATCCTGATGTTATTTTCAAGCATCTCTTCTAATTCCTGAGATACAACATCTTTAATCTTGACATCCTTTTTCGCAACATAAACTTTGAAAGCCTTTTTAAGTTTCTGTGAAACTTCTACATTATTTTGCATTATTAACCTCCTTAATCATTTTTTTTGCCCCCCGAACATCTCCAGCATGAATATGAGAGCTGCTTGAGTGATAATATATACCAGCGAATATTATATCCGCATTCACAATCTCGCGATTTAGTTCTTCTGTCATTTTCAATGCGATATATGTTAGGAAATACATATTGGAATAAAAAGCGAAATACATATCATTGGATCTAAAGAAACAATGTAATGTTAATTTATTATCCCGTATTACAATTTGCAGTACCTGCAGACATGGAATGTCTTTATTAACTCCATCCAGGATCGGATCATATGTAACCGCGACCGCCCTATTGGAGTTAATATGTTTAATCAGCCTGTCTTTCATGATATTGAATTGATTGACATGGAAATGATCCAGTATCCTGTTTGGATATGTGTATACAAAACCATGTTTTGATGAGTCATCAAAACTTTTAACATATTCATATAATGCTTTTGACTTAATAGGATTTCCCTGAATGTCAAAGGTTTCGTTTTGGATATCGTTTAATAACATTTCTGATGTATAATTTTTATACTTGGCAGAATATTTTAAATTTAATGGATCATTTATGTATGCAAAATTACCTAACGTTTCAATAATCCAATCATTCTCATCCTTATATGTATAAACCCCATCTTCTATTATCTTTTTAACAAAAAAAAGATACGCATCATTAATTGTTATTTTTGATTTTTTCATTTTTAAGCTCCTTTTTAGTTTCTCCCCAGTTTATTCCATTCTTTTTGCAATAATAATGAATCACGGCGGGTGTGCATCCCACTTCAATCGCTAATCTGTTTTGAGTATACCCTTCCTGAATTTTTTCAAGAATGAAATTCCTACCTCCATAATCATCAAAAATATCCGGACGGAATGGCTCTCTTCTAACAGAGTTATCATCTTCAATGAAATACACTTTTCGACCAGCTACTAATTTATGCTGCAAGCAATTCAAAAAATCATCACCACGTCCTGAGGTTCTGATTACATAGTGAATGATTTTTGAATCAATATCCTTTGAAAAACCCCATCTATGTTGGTTTATCATTGACGCCATTTGAGAAGCTGACAACCCATTTGGGTATTGCAATAAATATGATTTTATTAATACTTTCACCTTAGCTCGTAATAACTTATCCATTTATATCAACTCAATCGCTTTGTTTTTTAATAATCGTTGAAATGCCGGAAGAACCAAAGTATATGATGGCCCTCTTAATTTTTTATAAGCATCTCTTAATTTGGTTAGTGTGTTTAAGCCTTCATCTTCAATCGCATTCAGGATTGATGTTTCTATTTGCCGTTCAAATTCATATGATTTCCTCTTGTCAGGAGATAATCTGGTCCTGTCGATTATCCTGATCTCCCTGTTCGCATCACTATCAACCAATCCTTCCCAGAAATATGTTGTCAATAATGATGTTTTCCCCAGGAGCCCGTTTATATCCTTGTCCAATAAATACAAATCACAATAATCATCCTCGGCTCTGACTCCCCTGCCGTAGATTTGACTGAGAACCGCTGAACGTTTTTGATAAATATATGAGAATCCTTTGTACTTATTCTGACTAAGATTTTCTCTTGCTTGAATCTGAGCATCACCAATATTCGGGTAGGGATTCTTCACTACAATTGCGAAACGGCACTCATCATACGGGAAGTTTACTCCTGTGTAGGCGTATGGAGAAACAAGAATCTTATTTCCCGGATCTTGTTTGAAGGCGTTTATTTTCATATTCCTATCACGGCTGCTATGGAATATGAATCTATCATCATCCTTGAAATACTTCTTCAACATATTCGCGATCGGATATGTATATGTATGTATTACTCCCTTTTGATTCTTATGCTTATCGGAGTAAGCTATTGACCTAATTTTCTCAACCATCAAAGGTAGTGTGGCTTTGATATTTTTTTTGCTCATGCTCCCTACAAAATCAAGAAAAATCGGTCTATTCTGAGGCGGGATGATTGGAGGAATATCAATAACCTTGTAATCATCGGTTATTCCAAGATTTTCAAGGAAGATATCTTCCTTCAGTATGCTCCCTGACATATACAATCTCTGTTCCCCAAGTGATAGAAACAGATCTTCTGCGAATCTGTCAATTGTGATTGGCTTGAAGATGATGGAATCCTTGTCAATCACTTTAATGAAATTATCCGGATCCTCATACAACCATTCTGAGAGAACACGCAATGATTTAGACCTATCCTTGAATCTCTTCTTCTTCATATCATTGTCTTGTGTGTCCGCTTCTGTTTTATATGCTGCTGATATGTCTTCAATCTGTTCCGCAAAATAAAGCATTGATGTTGAATTCGGCTTTTGAATGGAAAAACCAATGTCTTTATTTATTTGTTGCAAGGACAGAGTTTCCTCCATGAATCCCATCATGGATTCCTCTATTGAATGAGCTTCATCTATAATCAACAGATCCCTTGGCTTGAAATGCTTGACAAAAGAATGGTCTGTAAGAGCATATGCATTATTCAGGAGACATATTTGAGCATTCATAGCTTCTATTTTCTGACTCCAATACAAGCAGTCAAGTTCATCGTTATCGATCAGGGTTGGTTTCCCATCATCATATCTGACCCCATGCGGACATCTGAAGCCTTCAATGTATACACATGACCCCTTGTCACAATGTTGTGAGATATCTGAAAAACATTCAAAAGTATTTCTGCCTTTCACGGTTCTGATAAAGGGGAAATCCTTAACATACTGGTCCTGCAGATACTTTGACTCAGTAGTGATCATTGTTGTGTAATGATGTGCGTAATTGAAGTATCTTGCCACCTGAGTTGCTATGAGGGATTTTCCTGATCCGACTTCGGCCTTGAGTATGATATTGCGGCATCCTGATTCCAAAGCATTTATGATCTCGGTGATTCCTTCCAGCTGATGTGGCCTGTAATCAGAGTAACCTTGAGGCAGGTCAGGTATTTCTTTCAACATTATTCACCTCCAATGTTATCTGACAAGTCTCAACATATCCGATCCTGGCGCATCTGATAACGTATGACAAGTAGTCATCTGATAATTTCAGGAGTGTTTTCAAGAGAACTGTCTTGTCAAGCTTCTTCAGGATGCCGATGTCTTCGTTTGTCAGTATTCCGTATCTGTTGTAAAGATTCAAGAGATGGGTTATTCTCTCATTGAGAGAATTTGTCAGTTCGCTGCCTCTTATGAATTCCATATCGGCTATGAACATCACCATCTTATGAAGCTCTATTGTGTTTAGTTTCACAAGCATATTTCCACCGCCGGGACAAGGGTGAAGCAGAAATCAATGAAAAGAATTCCCGCCAGTATTATGATTAGCAGTAATATGTATCCTTGATATTTTTCTATCCTCATATTAGTCAGGTTTTCATCCTTGTCCAGTCTGACCTTTGGTTTCTTTGGGTGTCCTAAGAATTTAAAAATCATCAAGAGTACCTCCTTGTGCTTTGATTATCCGAAGAGGAAGATTCAGGGCTCTTCTCTCTTCTTCTTTGAATTTGTTGTAGTTCCATTGATCGTAAGCCTGATCATCAGGTGCGTCGAGAATGAGCCTTTCTTCATCATCAAGGTAGCATTCGTCTTCTGTCATTATTTCAAGATTATTTATGTATGTTTCCCAATCC
>Ga0247611_10000244_pt1 | contig 114464 bp, 55 predicted proteins | sample 177DNAGHGhighgp2_FD_192422 | JGI IMG/M metagenome (GOLD analysis project Ga0247611, IMG submission 192422) | Sheep rumen microbial communities from Palmerston North, Manawatu-Wanganui, New Zealand - 1770 DNA GHGhigh gp2 | ecosystem: Host-associated > Mammals > Digestive system > Stomach >... | reverse complement strand
GGCTATAGATGGGCGGATAAACAGATGTTCATCTATGACTTTGATAAGCAAGAAGAAACTCTTGCTTTTGACTTCAATCTATCTGAGGGCGACCATTTTACGACATTCAATGGCAAGAAATGGGAAATAGTATCAGCAAGTGATACCCTTGTGAATATCTCTTTTTGTGGCAAAGGGGAAGGTGTCTCAAAAAGACTGTTGACAGTAAGGACACTTGATGATTTGCTGACAGACCAATGGTTAGAAGATTTCGGCTCATTCGCCAATCATTTCATGATTAACAGTATAGAGAATGTGGAATGTTCTCAAACTTTGTGGATGGAATACACTATAGGGGAATATCTCGCACGGGAAATCAGCACAGGTCCAATCTATGCCCATGATTCTGGATGGTTGGATAGTGCTTTCGAAGCTTCTGTCATGCCGTACACAGTATGTACATTTAATAACGGTCAGTTGTTAATTGAGGTTGTCCAGAGGTGGTATGAACACCGTGACTACATTTGCTTTTATCGAGAGGGAGATGACATCTATAAAGTTTATAGCTGGGAATTAGAGCCACATGTGGACTTAGGAAACTCTGTATTGCGAAGGGATGTTGTTATTTTCAATGAATTGCCAACACCCGAAAGCGGCAAATATGTTGTACACATTGATGGCAGCAAGTATACCACAAGCATTAGGAATATTGGTACAACGCTTCGGCCAACAGGATTTTTCTATGATTTACAAGGTCGAAGATTATTGTCAAAACCAACCAAAGGAATTTATATACAAAATGGACAGAAAGTCTATGCACAATAACTTTACGAAAAGAGTTCTTTGTTTTGCTTCAGTTTTCGCACTGGCTTGGGGTTTGAATGCACAAAACTCTCTGTTGTTCACTGAAGTTTGTGTTGCGAATATCGACCAAACAATTGATTACTCGAATAACTATGGCGGTTGGGTTGAGTTGTACAATTCGACCGCTACAGACGTTTCGTTGGATGGGTGGTATATAAGTGATGAGGATGAGAATCTGACGAAACATCGTCTGTCGGGCTATGGCATGTTGAAGTCCGGATGCTATCAGTGCATTTTCTTTGACCATAATGCTGCCGATGGTGTATATGGACCTGATGCAACAAAACAAGTGAGATTCAAGCTGGACAGAAAGGGTGGCACGCTGTATCTGTCAAGAGATGGTAGGGAAGTGGACTTGTCCGTGACTTATCCTGTATCTGTTCCACGTTGCAGCTACGCGAGAAAGAATTTAGAGGCAGACGAATGGCAGTATTGTGGCGTTCCCACTCCAGGTGGGGCCAATACGGGGCACTATGCACAGGAATTCCTACCAGTACCAGAGATTGATTGCGAATCCAAACTATTCACTTCAGGTTTTGACGTACATGTGCAGATTCCTTCTGGCACGACTCTCCGCTACACAACAGACGGCAGCACTCCGACACTTACGAATGGAAGTATAAGCACCGACGGAGTTTTCCTTATCTCAAAGACCACGGTGCTGCGTCTGCGGTTGTTCTCTGAAGAAAAACTCCCAAGCGGCGTGGTCACACGTACATACATTTACAAGGACAGGAACTATTATCTGCCTATCGTCGCTGTCACCACAGACCCACGCAATCTCTACGACAACATGATTGGTTGCTATGTGGACGGCAAGAACGGTGTACAGGGACGTGGCTCAACGGGAAAGTCCAACCTTAACATGGACTGGGTGCGTCCTGTCAACTTTGAATATCTGACGGCAGACGGCAAAATGGTCATCAATCAAGAAACGAGCTTTGAAGTGGCTGGCGGTTGGAGCCGTCACTTTAAGCCTGCATCGTTCAAACTTACAGCCAAGAAATTGTATGATGGCAACGGGCATTTTCCCAAATCCCCTTTTGTCGCCAAGCCATACTGCGAGTATCAGCAACTGATGATTCGCAATGGAGGAAACAACAACAGAATGGACGGCGGATCTCGTATCAAGGATGCCATCACCCAACAGGTGCTGACGACAAGCGGCTTCTATGTGGATGCACAGGAGTATCAGCCTGTCCATGTTTTCATAAACGGCAAGTATTTGGCCATGATGAATGTACGTGAGCCAAGCAATCGTTTCCACGGTGCAGCCAACTACGGTTACGACGATGATGAGATGGACTCTTTTGAATATAGCAGTCATCTCTACCATCAAAAGAGCGGCACACGCGATGCGTTTGACCGCATGATACAACTTTCGTATAATGCCGAGACCGATGAAGGGTTTGAACGTGTTCGGGAACTTTTAGACACGGATGAGTTTGCCCGATATATGGCAACGGTTTGCTATGCAGGCACTAGCGACTGGGTGCTGACGGACAACAACGTAAAGGGCTATCGCTCACTGGAAGATGGAAAATTTCACTTCGTGTTCTTCGACATGGATTTGACATGGGAGAACACCAACAACGTGGAAGAGTTGGATGCCAATGACATCATCTATCTTTACCGCAATCTGAAACAGAGTAAGGCTTTTCGCAAGCAGTTTGTGGCGGCATACTGCATTCTACATGGTAGCATATATACACAGGAAAGATGCCAGCACATTGCTGACAGCATTTGCGCACTGGTGAAGAATGCTTTATCCTTTGACAGTCGCTATACCAATGCAACCTATCGCAAGTTGCAGGAAACGATGTGGGAGAAGAGTCACAGGGCAGCCTGCATCAAATCCCTGATGAATGCATATGGACTCTCCGACAGCCTTAATGTGGACTTATCTTCCAACTGCGCTTGTGCAAGGATTCAAATTGATAGTGTGGACGTACCATTCAGTAAGTTCTCAGGCGTGCTGTTTGGAGGAATGACCGTGAGCACAAACGCAGCTGTTGGTTATCGTTTCATCGGGTGGCGAGACCAGCATGGTAGATGGTTGAGCCACGAAAAAGAGTGTCAGATAACAAGTGACGGCACATATACAGCCGTATATGAACAAATAGCTGACGAACATCTGTCACCCATCTGCATCAATGAAGTCTGTGCGGCGAATGATATTTATGTGAACGACTACGGGAAGCGGGCAGATTGGATTGAACTGTATAACCGAGGGCAAGAATCTGTTGATGTAGCCCAGTGGTTCTTTGGTGACGAAGATGAGAATCCGACAAAATATCAAATCGACACTTCGGGCAAAGCAAGCACCATCATACAACCAAACGAGCATCTAGTTATATGGTGTGACGGAAAGCCGTCATTAACACAACTACACTTGCCTTTCAAACTAAAAAACACTGATAGCAGCGCCTTAACTCTGCAATCTACAGATGGGAAATGGAAAGATTCTATACGCTACCACTCACATTCGTCGAAAGAAGCAGTAGGCAGATACCCTGATGGAGGAAGAAACAGTTGGACGTTCTACCATCCTACTATAGGAACCCACAACATGCGAACCACCTATGACACTGTAGTAAATATAATTCAAGATTCTATCATCTCTCCGAGCCAACTTTCAGAAATTGTGAGCGTCAACTATTACTCCATCAGCGGAATTAGGACCCTAAAACCGCAGAACGGCATTTACATCAAAGTAGTGCACTACAAGAATGGACTAAAAGAAAGTAAAATCTGCATCATGTAATCCAGTTGAAGTACACCCAAAAGGCACAGTACATCACGACTGCCATGATTGACAGAAGGGATAATGGCCTCCGGCATGATGGCCATTGACGTACACATTGGCATTCATATAGACGCCCTCGAAATAGAGGCGCAACGTCTTCCCCTGGTACTCTTTGCCCAGGGTCAGTGTCTTGCGATACCAAACCTTGCCTGTGGGCAGATAGCCGCCGTCATTGCCCGCAGGGGCGTTTTTGTCGAAGTTACACTCGATGCTCCAGTCATGTGGCAGGTCCACTGAGCGCCATTGGGTGCTGTCGTTCAGGGCGAACTGCCAGCCAAAATCAAACAATTGTTTGCGCTCCACGCCATAGGCGCTTGTGATAGTCATCAGACAGATGATAATGGTGAGTGCACGGCATTTTGACAACAGGTAATTGGTCATGGGGAAGTTAGTTTGGAGTAGATATTAGTGGTGAGGGGCGGAAGAAGATGAAAGATTAAGATTTAAGAATGGAAACGGTGAGAGGTGAGAGCCAAACTTTTTTGTTCGTGGTGCATTTCTCTCACTTCTCACCACTCACCTCTCACCCCCGTTCCTTTCAATCATCCTCAAACATATCCGCCGACCATTTCAGTTCCTGATAGGTGGTGCGGATGTCTTCCATGGTGATGTCGAACGAGCGGTCCACTTCCCGGGGATTGTCGCCCAGCGAGTGTGTGAATAGCCAGTCGTAAGTTTTTTGCAGGTAGAAGAGTCGTGCCAGGATACCATGCGAACCGCCTTGCACCCACCAGTATCTCAGCAGTTTGTCCTTGTTGTTTTTCTTCAGGTGGTCCACCACGCGGGTGGAGCAACTGAGCGGCACGGAGCGGTCGGCGGTGCCGTGCATGATCCACATGGGCAAATCTCCCAGTGGGTCCATCTCTTTCAAGGTGGTGCCACCGCATAGTGCCATGGCCGCTGCGATTTTGTCGGGATAGGTGCCGGCAAAGTCCATGGTGCCATATCCACCCAGACTCATGCCAAGCACATAGACGCGGGTGCTGTCGATGGGGTAGGTGGCTTTCATCCATTCCAGCAGTGCGTTGAGTTTTTGCGGGTTCCATGCGCCGCCAGGATTTTGTGGCGCCAGCACGAAAGCCGGCACGATTTTGCCTTTCTCGATGGCATCGAGCACGCCATAGCGCTTCACCTTGTTCAGGTCGTGGCCACAGAGGCTTCTTCCATGGAGGAATATCACCAGAGGCAGGGGATGCCCGCCTGGCTCATAGTCGTTGGGTGTGTAGACCCAGAAGTTGTAGGTGTTGGGCACGGCATTGTACTTGGTGATAAAATTCCCCTTCGCGATGGTCTGTGCGGTTGCACAGGTCATTGCAAACAAAAGAAAGAATGTAATAATGATGTTTTTTCTTGTCATGTCGTTTGGATGTATGATTATAAGCGAATTTGAATCATTCGCCCGAATGGTTTTACTTTACGGTTTTCTTTCCCTGGATGATATAGATGCCTTTGGGCAGGTGGCTGAGGTCGGCCTGCCCGTTGTGAATGTTCACTCTGCCCACCTTTACACCATAGGGGTTGTAGACGTCTGCCGTGCCTTCCTCCACCGGAGTTGAGGGCAGGCAGATGTCGGTCGGTGTGTCAAAGCCAATCAGAAGGTTGGAAGGTGCGAAATCCGAGATGACGTTTCTCACGAAATAGCACTCCGTGGACAGGGGGGTGGCACTCTCTTTCAGTACGAAACTGTTGCCCTGTGCATTGAGCACATAGGCATTTGCCATGGTTTTCTTGCCTGTGGTGCCGGTAAAACTGAGCACGTCGGAGGCCACCTCACAGGCCGATGTCTCGACAACCAGGACATCAGTGGCCGAGAATGTCAGTTCTTTGCCGGTCAAGTCGTATTCCTTGCCCCATTTGTTTCCGGGAACGGCGATGATATAGGGGGTGTTGGGCATCCAGGTGGCCACATTGGCGAAATTCACCACATTGCCCGACACGCTGGTGAGTTCTCTCAGCCAGAAATTCTTTCCAGTCTCTTTGGGGTATCGGAACCAGTCGACCTCTTTGCCAGCGGAAGTCACTTTCTGCACCTTGAAGGGCAGGATGATGGTCTGCCAGCCATTTTTGCCGTCGGCGCCAATGGTGGGTGTGCGGGTATAACTGATTTCAGAGGTGGTGAACGACTGGGGCACGTAGAAGTCGCTGCCCTCGCTCAGGGTGATGGTTGTGGCCTCGTATCCGCTCACCACATTTTTCCCGCGAAGTGCTGAGGGGATGGTGGCGCCGTGGGCGATGTAGTAGAGGGTGTTGGCGTTGCTGTTAGGTGTGATGGTCGTGCCGGTCAGGCTGCCGATGTCCTCAAAACTGGCGGCCACGGCAGTCTTGGGTACGGAGATTTTTTTAGTCACAGCCTTTGCCGTGCGACGGCCGTCGGCAGTCCAGGTCACAAAGGCAGGCTTTACGTTGATGCCGTATTTGTTGTAATAGGTCTTGTTGACGTCTTGCAGAATCACCCAATAGATATCGTCGATTGCCAGGACGTGTGTAAAAGGAATGGTGACGGTGGCACCGGCTGGTATCGACACGTTGATTTTCTGACTGTTGCCGGTATAGGAGGCTCCCGTGGTCGTCTTCTTGCTGTACATCGACTTGGTAATCTGACTGTTGTAGTCTGTAGTCGTGTTGTTTCTCAGTGTGAGATAGATTTCCATCAGACGGCCATATTGGTTGTCGTTCTCCACATTTCTCACGTCTGTCGAAACAAGTTCCAGCGTGGGAGTGGTGGATTGGTCGGCCAGGGTGAAACTCTTGTTGGTATAAAGGGCTGGCTTGCCATCTTCATGTTCCGAGATGATGATGCTGTGCTTGCCTGCTGTGCTTTCCACGAAAAAGTCCACATAGTCGTCGCTGCCGGCAGCCAGGAAGACTCCTTCCTGTTCGGCTTTCGTGCCGTCGATTAGTATGCAGACACTGCTGTTGCAGTCTTTTTCGCTGTTGTTGTGCAGATAGGCCCTGATTTGCATCGGTTCGACTCCCCGCTCGAAGCGTTGCTCCACGCTGGTCACTTTCAGATTGCCCTCCTGCGTCAACGTGATGGGGGTCAGTGTGGCTTTGGTGCCGTTGATTTCCACCTGGATATAGCAGTTTCTTGAACTTTTGCAGGGCACCCATTTCCCCGTTCCCTGAGGGCAACATACCAACTTGAGGCTGTAGGTGCCGTTGGACAGGTTCTTGCCAAGATTCTGGACCGACCATGAGTGCCCGTTCCAGAAATTGTTGGCGCTGACCGTGGTGGTCTTTTTCACGTCCACCAGTTCATCATTGTTGAACAATCCCAGACCGACGTCGAATGAGGCTGTCACATCTATGCGGTGATATTCGTAGTTGAGCGTCTTGGCAGCGAGTCCCGTGGTCTTGCTGTAGTTCACTTGACAGCTCTCCTCGCCACTGTACAGCGCGAAGGTAAGTACCTCGACGCCTGCTGCCGGCTCGCTTTCGTCGTAGTCGTTCACGACGGTGGGGTTGATGCCGATAATCGCCTCCTGGGCGATGGTGTAACCGCCATAACTGCTTTTGCCGCTGTTGCCTTGCGAGGTGGGGTTCAGGGTCTGCAGTCGGTAATAACCGTCGGCCTGACTTCCCCATCCCCAGTTGATGTGGTAGAAACCGTGGCCATCGTAGCCGTCGCAGATGAAGGCATGGCCGCTGCCGGTGGATGTGTCGGCGCTGTAGATGACGGGCCGGGCGTTGCGTAGTTCGTGATGAATGATGTCCTCCCATTCACCGGCACCGTAATTCTTGCGCATAATCAGGTTGGCCTTGTTCTGGTAGCCGAAATAACTGAATAATACGCTGGGAATGTTTGTGGTCATTGCAGAGGAGCCCGAGGGAGCGTATCCCGTTTGGAGTGCCTGGCCGGTGTAGCGCAACAATTGGGCCACGGCGTCGATTTCGGCCTGCGACTCTACACCCATCGAGGTGTAAGTGTCGTTGATGTGGTCCCAGTCGAATGTCACGGCGGGCAGGGCACCCAGAACGCCGATGGTGGAGTTTGACTTATACGAGGGGATGGGGGCAGTGGGTCCCTGGGGCCAGCGGTGGTAGTTCATCACCTGTGAGAGTGCCGCGGCAAGACAACCTGTAGGACAGGCTTTGCCTGTGGTGCCGCCGCTGCCGTAGAGCGGACACTGGCTGTTGTAAGGGGCATTCTGGCTCCAATGCGATTTCACCAGGGGGGTGACGACTTGGCGTGCCACATACGTGTCGCCGTCGCTGGCTTGGGCAATGGTCTTCGCACCGTTGTCACGTGCCCAGGCTATCTGTTCGGCGTAGGTGTCGAGCCATGTGCGTAGGTTGTCGGGCATGTTGTCGGTGTCGAAGGTGCCTTGGTCGGCATAGCCGAGCACCTCCTCCGTGGAGTCGTCGCCCGAGATGATGACAAAGCCGTTGCCCACACCATTGTTGAACACGTAGAAAAAGGGGTCTTTTGCCGGTGCGCCATGTGGCCCACTGCGCTGCGTGCCCTGAAGGGCCAGCGTCATGCCGGTCTCAGCCTTCATTCCTCGTGCGGTGAGAAACGTGAGGGCTTTCCGGGCGGCTTGCTCACGTGTCACTGGGCCTGCGTCGGTGTATATCGCCGTCAGTGCGCACAGAATGGTAATAAGTAATGACTTTTTCATAAAAACAATCTTTTTGGGGTGGACTCAGAGCCGTTTTCAGGCTGTTTTCAGCCTTTTGATAGAATGGTGTCTTAGTCTTTTTCCTCTGCTGCCTCGTCGTATTGACTGGCGGCAGAGCGCAAGGCACCGCGCATGAACTTGACCGCTTTTTCGGGACTTAGCACCTTGATGCCATCGCCATAACTCATGATGACGGAGAACAACTCGATGTTGATGACGACATTGATCTGGAAGACACAGGTGCCGTCGGGATGCTCCTCGAGCAGTATTTGTGATTGATGAAGGGGTTTGGTCTTCACATACTTGCTCTGCCGAGGGGTGGTGCTGAACTTCACGCACCGGGGCTTGTCGCCGATGTTTTTCGACACGCCTATCACATCGTTGAAAAAATTATCCGGGTCGAAGTCGTGGTTCTCTTTGAATTTCACGTCCTTCACTTCCTCGATACTGATGATACGGTCGAGGGCGAAGTTGAAAAGCCGCATGTTTGTGGCATGTGAGCAGAAAAGAAACCACCGGTTGCGGAATTCCTTCAGCAAATAGGGGAATACGATGTATTCCGCAGGCTTTCTTGCCGTAAACGACTGATATTGTATACGCAGGGTCTGTTTGTGGGCGATGTGGTTGTACAGGGGGTTGAGCAGGCGAAGTCCTTTCAGGTCGGGCATGTTGTCGAAAAGGACAATGGGTTTCTTGCCGTTTCGGGTCATCGAGAGTTTGTCTTGCAGGCGGCTCACCACATCGGCCATCTCGGCGAATTGTTCGAAGTCCTCCAGCTGGCTCAGCATGTCAACGGCTTCCTGAAGCATGTCGTATTCGTTTTGCGTCAGGGGCATGTCGGTGATGGAGTAGTCGGGGTCGCTGTAGCGGTAGTATTTATGGTCATAGACCACAATCGGAGCATTGTAGCCCAGTTTGTCCGACCGCATGATCTGCAGGTCGCCCTGCACCGTTCGCACCGAGACGCCTTTGCGTATGCCTTCCATGTCGTAGAGGGCGTCACAGCAGGCATCCACCAGGTCGTCGAGGGTCCAGCGGCGATATCGATTGCGCAAGCAGTTGTCGATGGTCTTGTATCTGATCAGTGCGTTCTTGTTAGCGGGCATGAATGTCTGTTTTTACCAGAAAAATGGTGCGGATTGCAAAAATACTCATTTTTCCCGAATAAATGGCCATTCACATACCATTATTCACATTATTTAATGACTGTGTGTTTTTATCGAAAACATCACGAATGATAGTATTGTAGAATTATCAAGAAAAACAATCTGTCGCTGCAGTGACTGTCACGTAGTCCTTTTTGTCACTCCAATTGTTGGAAATTTTAAATTGTTCTCCAGTCACGAATTGTTAGAATTTTAGAATTCTGGTCACGTCCACTTGTCCACTTGTCTACTTGTCCCCTCATCCCTTGTCTACTTGTCTACTCGTCCCCTTGTCCCCTTGTCCCCTCGTCCACTTGTCTACTCATCACGTCTTTTTGTCACGAATTGTTTGAATTATAGAATTTTCCTTTTGTCCCGAATTGTTAGAATTTTAGAATTGTGGTCATGTCTACTTGTCCCCTTGTCCCCTCGTCCCCTCGTCTACTTGTCTACTCGTCCCCTTGTCTCCTTGTCTCCTTGTCTCCTTGTCCCCTTGTCCACTCTCCCTCAAAAACCCCGAAGGAGGTGACAGAAATTGCAGTATCTGCTCTGTCACCCCTTCGGGGTTGAATCGATTGAAAACTGTGGTCAATGCCCCTCCTCAAGGAGGAACTGGGGAAGGTCCAAGAACTTCACTCTCCAAATTCCAAACTGAACCTCTTACCCCTTTTAAATCTTACAACTTGTCCCAAATATAATCTTTCTCATCATCTGGGTCGTCTTCCTCGAACAGGTCAGAAGTGTCAAAATTGCCGTAATTGCTGCTCGGGCCGTTGGGGTCGATTTGCTTGGCACTCTTGGGCAGCATGATTGCCTCGGTTATAGAGGCGAAACTCTGAATCTCAGGATTCTTATATGCTTTTTTCATAACTACTTCACGATTTTGGTTCCTTGAATAATATAGATTCCCCTTGGCAGTGGACTGAGGTCGGCCTGACCGTTGTGGACAGAGACTGTGCCCACTTTCATACCATAGGTGTTGAAGACATCTACGTTTCCTTCTGTCAAGATGGTGGCAGACGGTCTGATACCCGTTGGGTCATCGAAACCAATCTTGAGGTTGGCGGGTGCGCTGCCATCAGTCAAGAGACTTACGAAATAGCCTTCCGTGGATTTCACACTTGCTGTCCCCTTAAGTTCGAAACTGTTGCCCTGGGCATTGAGGATATAGGCATTTGCCACGCTGGTATTACAAGTGGTCCCAATAAAACTGTAGGCATTTGAGGTGATCTCGCTGACAGGCGTCTGAATCACCTGAACATTGGTGGCGGAGAATTTCATCTCCTTGCCGGTCATGTCGTATTGCTTGCCCCAATGGTCGCCGGGAACGGCTATGATGTAAGGCCGGTTGGGCATCCATGTGGCTACATCGGCGAATTTCACAACGTTGCCAGATACTTGTGTGAATTCTCTCAGCCAGAAGTCTTTCTCTTCTTCGGCACTGCTATGGAACCAGTCCACCTCTTTGCCGTCGGAGGTCACTTCCTGCACTTTGAAAGGCAGGGTGATGGTTTGCCAACCATTGACACCGTCGGCGCCCAGGCTCGGGGTGCGTGAGTAACTGATTTTGCTCGCAACGAACGACTGGGGCACGTAGAAATCCTTGCCCTCGATCAGGGTGATGGCTGTGGCCTCGTATTCGTTCACTACATTTTTACCTTTGAGTGATGTGGGAGCGGTAGCGGTGTGGGCGATGTAGTAGAGTGTGTTGGGATTGTCGTTGGGTGTGATGGTTGTGTTCGTCAAGTCGCCGATATCCTCAAAACTGGCGGCTACGGCAGATGCTGGCACTGCGATGCTGGAAGTCACCTTTTGTGCTGTGCGCTGCCCGTCGGCTGTCCAACTCACAAATGCGGGTTGCACAGTGATGACGTATTTCTCGTAAAAATTTTGATTGGCATTCTTGATGAGTATCCAGTATTTGTCGCCAACTGCCAGGTCGTGTGTGAATGGAATGGTGACAGTAGCACCAGCAGGAATCGACACATTGATGTCTTGGTCATATACCCCGAAGTAGTTGTCGGGTTTCTGGGTGCGCATGGATTTTGTGATGGGCCCGTTATAGTCTGTTGTCGTGTTGTTTTTCAGTGTCAGGTAAATTTCCATCAGGCGGCCATATTGGTTGGTGCCTTCCACATTTCTCACATCTTTTGACACCACCTCCAAATTAGGTAATCCAGACTGTTCGGAGAATGAGAAATTCTCATCATAGAGGGCAGAGTTACCATTACTATAAGTTGATAAGACAACATGGTGCGTGCCAGTCGAGGCAGAGAAGAAGATATCCACGTAGTCGTTGCCACCAGCGGGCAGGTAAAGTCCCTCGTAGCCTACCAGGCTGCCATCAACCAGCAAATAGAGCTTGCCGTTGTATTCCTTTTGGCCACTGTTGTGTAGGTAGGCACGTAGTTGTTTCAGACTGCCACCTTGTTCGAAACGCTGTTCTACGCCTGTCACTTCCAGTTGGGTTTGTGGCGGGGTGGCGACAGTGGTTAGTGTGGCCTCGGAGCCGCTGATTTCAACATTGACGTAGTAGTTGTCCGAATTGTTGCTGGCGTACCAAGTATCTGTGCCAGCGACACGGTCTACTATCTTGAATGAATAGGTGCCGTCTGTCAATCCCTTGCCAAACCCTTGGATGATCCATCCGAAGCCTGTTGTTGTGCCGCTGGTACTGACTGTATTGGAATATTTCGCCTCGATAAGTTCATCCCCTTTGAAAAGTCCCAGACCGATGTCGTAATTAGCGGTGGCATCCACACGTTTATAAGAGTATGACAATCTGAGATATCCCAAACCGGACTCACTGCTATAAGTGGTCGTTGGGCCGTTTCCATTCATGAGGTAGAGTGAGACGGTCTCTGTGCCGGAAGATGACTTGCGCTCAGCCTTGTCTGTCACCACCTTCGGGCTGATGCCGATAACTGCATCCTGAGAGAAGGAATAACCGCCATAGCCGTTGCTGCCACCCGCACCCTGAGTGCTGGGATGGAGTGCCTGGAGCCGGTAGTAACCATCGGACATACCACCCCATCCCCAGTTGATGTGGTACATGCCGTGGCCGTCGTAGCCGTCGCAGACAAAGGCATGGCCACTGCCGCCAGAGGTCTGGGCACTGTAAATGACAGGTCGTGCGTTGCACATCTCATGATAAATCAATTCGTCCCATTCTTCAGCTCCATAAGTGTCGCGCTTAATATCGATGGCCTGGTTTTGATAGCCAAAATAGTTGGTCAGCGCACTGGGAATCATAGAGGAACTGGCACCTGAGCCCGAAGGGGTATAATCCATTTCAACAGCCTGGCCACAGTAGCGGAACAGTGTGGCGACCGCATCCAACTGTGCCTGTGGCTCATTGCCCAGATTGGTATAGACGTCGTTCATGTTGTCCCAGTCGAATGTCACGGCGGGCAGTTCACCCAAATCGCCGATTGTGGAATTGGGCGAGTATCCTGGGATTTTGGTTGTGGCAGTCTTGGGCCAGCGGTGATAGTACATCACTTGGGCGAAAGCCGTGGCCACACAACCGGTGAGACAATTGTTACCTGTCGTGCCTCCTGTCCCGTATAGGGGGCATTGGTTGTAGTAGGGGGCGTATTGGTTCCAGTGGGCTGTCACCATGGGGGCTATGACTTGACGGGCCACATCGGTGTCGCCGTTGCCCGACTTGGCGATGGGCTTCATCTCGTTGGCGCGTGCCCAGGTGATTTGCTCGGCATAGGCATCAAGCCATGCTTGTAGGTTTTCAGGGATGGCCTCCGTGTCGAAAGTGCCATGGTCGGCATAGCCGAGGACTTCCTCCGTGCTGTTGTCGCCTGAGACAATGACAAAGCCGTTTCCTGAACCATTGTTGAAGACATAATAGAAGGGGTCTTTCACGGGAGCGCCAGCCGATAGATGGCGGTGGTTGCCTTGGTAAACGAGACTGACGTCAATGTTTTGATTGCCTCGTGACAACAGAAAAGCCTGTGCCTTTTGGGCCGCTTGGGAGCGTGTCACAGGGTCGGCATGGGTGTGATTGATACACAACACACATAAGACGAGTAATAGAAATGATTTTTTCATATAGTTTGAAATGATGTTGGTTTCTGCTGCAAATTTATAAAAAATTATCAAAACCAAAAACAAAACGCCTTTTTTGCTGATGGAAAATAAATGATGTGTCAGACATTTTCTTTTCTTATCTTTTTGTGTTGTCATAATAAAGTGTTATTTTTGCAAATTGTAGAAATCAAGTCAAACGACAAAACCATTATTATGAAATCTATCCGAACCATTCTTGCCGTGACCCTATGTCTGCTGGCCACAGCGGTTTCCGCACAAATTTGTCTTCAACATCCACCCCTTGAGAAACTGAATTACAGCAAGCCGGCCAAAATATGGCTGGAGGCACTGCCTATTGGCAATTCCCATCTGGGAGCCATGGTATATGGTGGCACCGACAAAGAGGAAATCCAGCTCAACGAGGAGACTTTCTGGTCGGGTTCACCCCACAACAACGACAGCCAGAAGTCGAAAGCGTATCTTCAGGAGGTGCGCGACTCCATCTTCGCCGGACATGAGGAGGCCGCTGCCGCCCTCATCGACAAGCATTTCATCCCAGGGCCTCATGGCATGAAATACCTCACGCTGGGCAGTGCGTTTCTCGATTTCAGCAACAAAGCACCCGTTTCCGATTATCACAGAAGTCTCACCCTCAATTCGGCTATAGCCAATACCACCTATACGAAAGAGGGCGTGAAAATCACCCAGTCGGTATTCGCTTCCATGGCCGACAATGCCATCGTGGTGCGTCTGGAGGCCGACAAGAAGAAGGCCATTTCGTTCCGGCTTTCACACCACTGCGACCTTAACACTACCCACAGCGTGGAAGGCCATTGCCTCACGGCCACCATCGATGGTGTCGACCATGAGGGTATCAAGGCCGGACTGCGCGCGGAGTGCCGGATGCTGGTGCAAGCCGACGGCGCCGTCACCGACGGGCAGGACTATGTCGACGTGAAGGATGCCTCCAAAGTTACCATCTATATCGTGGCCGCCACCAATTATGTCAACTACCATGACGTCAGTGGCAATCCTACCGAGAAAAACAAGAAGGTGCTGGCTGAGGTTTCCAAGCGGAATTATTTCAAGAACTATCGCCTTCATATCAAGAAATACACCGAGCAATACGACCGTGTCTGGCTTTCGCTGGGTGAGGGTGGCCGCTCAGGAGAGGATACCGACCAGCGGGTGGCGAATTTTGTAAAGACCAACGACCCACAACTCCCGGAATTGCTCTTCCAATATGGCCGTTACCTGCTGATTACCTCGTCGCAACCTGGCGGACAGCCCGCCAACCTGCAAGGAGTTTGGAACAACAAACTGAATGCGCCCTGGGACAGCAAATATACCATCAACATCAATGCCGAGATGAATTACTGGATTGCCGATGTGGGCAATATCGGCGAGACGCAGATGCCGCTCTTCGACATGATTCGCGACCTGAGCGAGACAGGTGCCAAGACGGCACGCACGATGTATGGATGTCGCGGATGGGTGGCTCATCACAACACCGACCTGTGGCGCATCGCCGGACCTGTAGACGGGGCTTCGTGGGGCATGTTCCCCAATGGAGGAGCCTGGCTGGCCACGCACATCTGGCAGCATTATCTGTATACGGGCGATAAGAAATTCCTGGCAGAGTGGTATCCGGTGCTGAAAGGTGCAGCAGACTTCTATCTCGATTACCTGCAGCGCGACCCACGCAACAACTACCTCGTCGTGGTGCCATCGGTGTCGCCCGAGCATGGGCCAGAGGGCAAGCGCACACCTGTGACCGCAGGATGCACGATGGACAATCAGATTGTGTTCGACGCACTGAACAATACCCTCGAGGCGGCCAAGGCACTGGGAAAGGATGCCACCTATCAGAATACATTGAAACAGACCATCTCGCAACTGCCACCGATGCAAATCGGACGTTACGGGCAGTTGCAGGAATGGTTGCAGGATGCCGACAACCCACGCGACCAGCACCGTCACATCTCGCATCTTTATGGACTCTATCCTTCCAATCAGGTGTCGCCCTACCGGCATCCCGACCTCTTCGTGGCGGCTGGCAACACGCTCAATCAGCGAGGCGACATGGCCACGGGGTGGAGCCTGGGATGGAAGACGAATTTCTGGGCTCGTATGCTCGACGGAAACCATGCCTACCGTATCATTTCCAATATGCTGCGCCTGCTCCCCAGCGAGGAGTCGATGCGCCAGCATCCTGATGGGCGCACGTTCCCCAATCTCTTCGACGCTCACCCGCCTTTCCAGATCGACGGCAATTTCGGTGTGGCTGCAGGTATTGCGGAGATGTTGTTGCAAAGTCACGATGGCGCCGTGCACCTTCTTCCTGCCTTGCCCGACGTATGGTCGGTGGGATGTGTGAAAGGACTTCGTGCGCGTGGTGGTTTTGTGGTGGATATGACATGGAAGGACGGGAAAGTCCAGAAGGCCACCATCAAGTCGGAAATCGGTGGCACATTGCGCCTACGCTCATACGTTCCGCTCTCGGGCAAAGGACTGACAAAGGCGCAGACGACCGTTTGCGACAACCCGCTTTTGCAACCCGCTGAAATCAAGCAGCCTCTCCACTCGCCGGAATTGAAGGACCTGCCCAAGCCATCCCTCAAGCCCGTCTATGAATACGACATCATCACCCTCCCGGGCAAGACTTACACGGTGGAAAGCATGTAGCGATAACCCCAAGATTCAGAAAAATCGGAAAAATCGGAATAATCAGAATAATCGGAAAATTCTGAATAATCGGAAAATTCTGAAAATTCAGAAAACTCAGAAAACTCAGAATCCTCAGAAAAAAAATCCTCATTCTGATATAATCCTCGTGACGATATACATCACATCGGTTATCGTGATGCAGGAATCCTCGTTCATGTCACCGCTTGCCTTATAGAAATCCGACGCTTTCTGTCCGATGATATGGTTGACGGTCAGCATCACGTCCGTGATGTTGACCACGCCGTCGCGATTTACGTCACCCTTTTCAAACACATCCTCGGCCCCATAATAGTACAGACGGAAATCGTCGAAAATCACCCAGTAGTAACTACCCATCGAATAACTGCGCAGTCCTGCTTTCAGTTGTCCCCCGTTGGTGTTCACTGTGGTGGTGACGGCATTCTCGTAGAGGCCCTTCTTGAAATAGATGCTGGCAGACTGCATGTCGTTGGGGATGTAACGACCGTTGACCAGCGACTCGTTTCCGCCTTGTTTGCTGTTTTGTGCCCCGTCTATCGCATGAGCCAGGTTTGCCGATTTCAGTCCAGCATAGATTTTGGCCGTTACTGAGGCCGACGCACATGCCTCCGGGCGCCCCGGGCGTTGGAACGCCTTGGCACACCACTTGTAGGTGCCGGCTGGCAGATGGGTGAAAGTCTGGTTGAAGTCGAAGGTGCGCTCATAATATTCACCGCAGGAATAGTTGAGCGTGGGCGAGTCCGACCAGCCGTCGGTGGCGTCCATGCCCGGATTCTGCACTAGATAGGTCAGGTCGAAGGGGCGTGACGGGTCGGTGGGAGTCACGCGGCAAAGGAAGTCGAAAATCGCATCGTCGGCCTTCGTGAGCAGCGGTTGTATGTCGGCAGTCGAGGTGGCTGTCTTCACGCTCTGCTCCAGTTGCTCTATCAGAGAGTTGATAATCAGGTCGGCGTCCTCCACTTCCTCCCTGTGTGGCACGGCCATCAGGGTTTTGAGGTGCGCCACCAAGTCGGTGGCCTGTGCCTTGATGGCGGCGAGCATACTCGTTGAGAGTCCGGCCATGTCGTCTTGGGTGAGAATCAGCCATCGCTGGGTAGTGGCATCGTTGGAGATGTTGAAGTTGGCGCCGCCGATAGCCCCGTTGGCATTCGCCTGCATGCAGGGTGGTGTCCAGTTGGTCGTGGGATGGATGAGCCAGTAACCGCGCATGCCCGTGTTCCCGACATCCTGACGGCTTTTCATCAGTTGGAAATTCTCCAAGGCCGTGGGTGTGGACTTTGCGACTGTGCGGAATCCTGGGGCATTGTAAGTGATGTATTTGCCCGTGGCCACGTTGCGCAACTGATAGTATTGGTTGGACGGTGTGAACGCCAGATACCACGCCGCGCTGTCGTTGGCCAGAGCCTCCTCGTTGGTCATGTTCTTATATACCAGTGTGTTGTTGATTCCCGGCACGAGGTACGAGGTGTAGAGTCCGCGCTCCGGGTCCTCGTTCTTGATGTAGTATTTGACGTCGTCCTCGTGGTCGAAGGCGTGGTAAGGTTCGGCGAACAACTGACTGGTGTGTTGCAGACCGTCCTCGCCCAGTGCCTGGCAGATAAGCGAAGTGCCGATGTAAAGCACGTCGGAGCCGTTGTCCTCATGGGCACCATTGATGCCGTAGGGCCACATGTGCTGGTAGTCGCCGTTGAGTTGTGCGGTGCTGCTGTTGTCCCAGAAGCGCAGCACCTCGGTCACGCGGTCGCCCAGCCAGAGGCCGCTGCCGGTGGTGAATCCGGCGCCATTCGACGTGCCGGAGCGCAGGTTGAAACGACTCCACTCGGTGTCGGCCCAGGGGATGACGCCCACGCCGTGGAGCATCTCGTGCATGATGGTGCCGGGCCGCTGGTACGACTGGTTGGAGCCTACGCTCATCCATCCGCCATAGGAACACTCGGCCGTGGGGACACCAGAGTTGTAGCCGATGCTGGTGGAGAATCCCTTCATCTCGGTGAGGTTGTTCCACCAGTCGACGGCCGTCTGCGCAGCATCGCGGATGCGTTGGTCGGCTGCCGCGTCACTGCTGCCGCGAATGGTGAGTGTTATCTGTCCTTTGGGGATGGTGTAGAAGCGTATCACCTCGCCGTAGCCCACTTGCTGCCCCGTGGTGATGGCATAGGCGCGCATGTAATAGCGTGTGGCGGGCTGCAGGTTCTCCAACCAGTAAATCTTGCCGTTGTTGGTCAGGTAGCGGGTGGTGCGGTGGTCGTTGATGGTGGGTTCGGGCTGCTCGCTCCAGCAGAAACCCTGCTCGCTGATCTGACTGACGGGCACACCAGCCACACTCATGCGCCCGAAAGCCATGGTGGCACCACGGGCGTAGCGGCGGTCGGTGGTCACTGTGGGGACGGCACCAGTCGCATTGGCTTTCACTTTGGCTGCCTGTTGTGTTTGAGCCATCACATCACTGGCTGCGAAAAGACCGATGACGGCCAGGATTAGTGTTCTGATTGAGTAGGTCATTTCCTATTTGATTGAAAATTATACTTCGTATGAATATCGTCTGCATCTGGAGTTTGGAGTTCTTGAAGATGAGAGCATCGTCTCTAAGCGAATAGCTGGCATAGACCCCGCCCCTAACCCCGCTTTTAGTTTGGAGTGTGGAGTTTGAAGTTCTTGAAGATGAAAGCATCGTCTCTAAACGAATAGCTGGCATAGACCCCGCCCCTAGCCCCGCCCCTACGAGGGGCGGGGAATCGTGGGGACGTGCATTCCTCTCACCCCTCACCCCTAAATATTTGGTTAGCGCCTCCCCTCCCCGCTGGCGGGGAGGGGCCGGGGGTGGGGTGGCCACTCCAAACTTCAAACTCCAAACTCCAAACTGAAAAAGAACTCCAAACTCCAAACTGAATAGCCTTCTTGGTTGCAAAAATAGCAAAAATCCCCATAAAAAAGATGCTTTCACACCACCTAATTATAATTTTAGGAGGAAAAAACCTGCTGACAATGAAATGATTTGGTGATGATGAATAAAGTCGGTATATTTTCCCCGAATTGTTTTGATGATTTGAGCAAAAATCATATATTTGCAAGCATGAATGACCCAACTCTTGCAAACAGGGAAATGGATAGAACACAAATGAATATGATTATAAAGCAGAATAAACTTTTGGTGTTGATGACAATTTTGATGGCTGGCATCGCTGTCTGTCATGCACAATCGTGGCAATCGGTTCCACTGACAAGAAAGATTGTTCATCCTCAGCCGATGACGGGACTGGTGCTGTGGCCCGACGAGGCCAGTGACCGTCATGCCACATACGGCGAAACCATCCAATTGGAGTTTTCCTATTGCCTGCCCTGCAAGGTGGTGACAGGCTGCGAGGACGATGGCACTATTGTGTACGACTGGAACTGGTTCGACACACTGTTGGATGACGTCGCCAGCCGCGGACATCAACTGATAGCCCGCTTCCGCTACGAATATCCATCGGGTACTGATGTCAATGGCAAGAAGGGGACAACCGCCGTGCCCGACTACATTAAGCAGCGACCCGACTACAAAGAGACCTACTCTAAAAATCCCGGTGGCGACGGGCCCACCTATTATGCCGACTGGAGCAACGCTGAACTGCAGCGTTTCACCTTGCAGTTCTATACCGACTTCGCCCAGCGATATGGTCACGATGCCCGTCTGGCCTTCCTGGAGGTGGGCTTCGGTCACTGGTCAGAGTATCATATCTATGGCACCAAATTGAAACTGGGCAAGAACTTCCCCTCAAAAGACTTCCAGAAACAGTTTTTCCTGCACATGAGCAGTGTCATGACCGACATTCCCTGGGCCGTGTCTATAGATGCTGCCGACGACGAATACTCGCCTGTGGTGGATGACGACGAACTGATGGCTTTGCCGTTTGGCTTGTTCGACGACTCCTTCATGCACGAGTCACACGAAATCGGCACGGACGACGGCTACAACGAAGAGTGTTGGAATGCCATTGGCTGCGGCACACGCTGGCAGACGGGTGTCTGTGGCGGTGAAATCAGTTACTATACGTCCGAAGACCAGAAGAATTTCCTTAGCCCTGACGGACTTTATGGTCACACCTGGGCAGAGCAAGCCGCCAAATACCATATCACTTTCATGATAGCCAATGACGCACCGGATGGTGGGGTAGCCACACCTGAAAGATTCCGTGAGGGCTCTTTGGCCACCGGCTATCATTTTGTCGTCAGGCAGTGCCAGACGGATGGCAATGTCACCCGTTTGTTGGTCGCCAACGAAGGCGTCGCGCCTCTCTACAAAGATGCCTGGTTTGCGATTGGAGTTGCCCGTTCCGCTACCACTCTGCGTGGTTTACTCCCGGGTGCTGAATGTTGGATGGAAATACCGGCTCAGCCCAATGCCGACGGAAGCAATATACAGATAGTCAGCGACTGCATCCTGCCTCAGCAGACCATCGAGTTTGATGCCGACATCCAGTCGACAGGAATGACCTCCATCACCTCGCCATCAGTCTATCATCCTATCTACACATTGACAGGACAATGCCTGAAAAGCACGCCCACTCAGCCAGGAATCTATATTGTCGGTGGCAAGAAATATCTGAATAATCGGAAAATTCAGAATTCTCAGAATATTCCGAATACTCCGAATATTCCGAATTCTCCCAAATAAAAAATGTAGAGACACGCACATGTCGTGTCCCTACATAAAAATCAGAGTTTGATGTTGCGGATGGCGTCGAGGGTGTCGCCACCATGCTCGATGGCCGAAAGGACATCGAAGATGCGGTCGCTCCAACCAGCAATCAGGTATACGTCGGGTCGTACCATGCGCAGAGGCGTGTTGCCATAACCTACGAGGTCGAAGAGGTAGAGCTTGGCATCTGGGGCAATCTTCTTGTAGGCCTTCCAAGTTTGCTCGATGCTGACGGTACCGCCATAACGGCTGTCCCACATCTGGAGGTCGGTGAACAGCATCACCTTGTCCATCACCTTTTGGTTCTCGATAAGCCACTTGATTACCTCGTAGCCGTTGGTGCTGTAACCTACCTTACCACTAATGCTGCGCAAGTTCTGGGTGGCCATCAGGATGTTGTCGCTCGGCAAGTTCACTGGCAGCCAGGTGTCACCGAAAATACCGGTGATTACTTGGTGGCAGCGGTTGCGAAGCAGCATGGCCAGTAGAAGACCGATGTCGTAGCAACTCACCGTGCTGTTGGCGCTGATGCGGGAGTACATCGAACCGCTGACGTCGCAGGCCAGGAGCACGCGGGTTTGTGGGTCGAAACCCTCGATGTTGTTGGCGCTGTGCTTGACAGCGTTCTCAAGGGCAGTCAGCACAAGTTGGGTGCTGGTGCTGGTTACACCCAGCAACTCGCGGAAAGCAGAGAGGTAACGGAACGGCAACTGCTTTGACTTGGCCACCTGGACGGGGTCGGACAGACGGGCCGACACTTGCTCCATGATGTGGTAAGGCACCTGGGCCTGAAGCATGTTGCGCAGGTTGCGCATCAGGGCCATGTAGCCCACTTTGCCGCTCATAATCAACTCGCTCCATTTCTCGCCGAAGGCCTGCTCACGCTCGGTGGCGGAGGCAAACTGTTGCTGGCCCAGAGCCGATAACTCCGTCTCCCAGGTGTAGGGAGTGGCCAACTGGCGATTGGTAATCTTGTCGAAAATCTCCTGTTGATGGATGTCCTTGGCCTTCGGGTGAACGAGGAAAAGGGCGTCGCGGAGTTTTACCTCCAGGTTGTCACGGTCGTATTTGGCAAACTGATACTCATCGAAATGGTTGAAGGCTCGCTCCAGACCGTTCTGCAACTGGTGAGAGAGGGGGCCGATTTTCTTGTTGCTCTTGCCGGTGGGGTTGCGCATCTGATAGCAAATCAGCAACTCCATAATCTCGTCGGCACGAAGTACCGTCTTCTCAACGGCGCGGGCTACAAGGTCGTCACCCTTGTGAACTTTGGCCAGTTCTACGAGCAAAAGCAGTGGGACGCTGCGAAGATGCATCTCAGTGCGGGTGTAAACGGCAAGCTGAGCCACGAACTCGGGCGATACTTTGCCCACCAACTCGACGATGCGGTTCATGCGGTCGCCTTGCTCCTCGTAAAACGTGTTGCTAAGCGAAGTGGTCACTACGGCAGTGTAAAGCTCCAACTCGGGGGTCTGGGCATAAGCCGGGGCGCCCTCGTGGTTGACCACTTTTGACATGCTCTTGAACATTGAATTGAAATTCATCTTTTTACGTCTTTAAAGGGTTAAACATATAGAAATTATTGAACTCACTTATAAAAAAGGCAAGGCGACAGGCGCAGAGACCTTATAATTCTGTTACTCTACCTACTGAGCTACACATCTTGACGATGAGACGGGACTCGAACCCGTGACCCACAGTGCGGAACGAAGGAATTCTCCACTACGGCACTTGCTGTTTTTTGTCAGTTTATCAATGAACTCTCATTTTCTGGGTGCAAAGGTATAACCCCAGTCCGCAATCTTTCTGCGTAGTCGATTTTTTATTTGAAAAAAGTTTGTTTTTGTCTTACGGAACTGAAATTTCCCATCGTTTTACGAACACAAATTGCCCTGCCGACATGAGGGACTATTAGGAGTTGCATAAGATTTATCTGCAATGTGGTTAGGACTTGCAAATATCCCCTGCGGCAGTGCAAACTTCGTAGGGAATTAGCTCGTCTAATTCCGCCACAGAGCAAATGGCCATGCGCAGTATTCCCAGCGGCAGTGCAAACTTCGTAGGGAATTAGCTCGTCTAATTCCGTATCGCCAAAAGGCCGTGAGCAGCGCCTCCCCTCCCCGCTGGCGGGGAGCGGGTCGGGGGTGGGGGAGAAGAAGATGAAAGATGAAAGATTAAAGATTAAAAATTGAGATTTGAAAATTGAAAGATGAAAGATGAAAGATAAAGGCATCATACCTAAACAAATAACTGTCATAGACCCCGATTTCAGTGTGGAGTTTGGAGTTTGAAGTTTGGAGTCGATGAATCATAGCTAAACGAAAAACTGTCATAGACCCCGCCCCTAGCCCCGCCCCTACGAGGGGTGGGGAATCGTGGGGACGGACATTTCTCTCACCACTCACCTCTCACCACAAATATTAGAAGAGCTAATCCATTCTTGAAGCCTGAAAGGCTGATCAGACCATAGGCAGGTGGTTGAGTGCGCAGCACGGAACCCCTGCAATTTTGGCAACGCAACAAACCAAACCCTGAAAGGGTGACAGAGCATTTTGGCGAACGTCTGTCACCCCCTTCGGGGTTGAATGAAAATAACTATAGATTCAGCAACTTCAAACTCCACACTCCAAACTCCACACTGAAAAAGCATTTCTCTCACCCCTTACCCCTTACCTCTTACTACCAAAACACGTCAAACTCTCTCATTTACAGTAGTTTGACGACCCACCCCCGTCCCCTCCCCGCAAAGCGGTGGAGGGGAGTCGTTGCGCACGGTCTTTTGCAACACGGCGGAATTAGACGAGCTAATTCCCTATCTTTTTTAGTTTGGAGTTGTTATTAGTGGTGAGAGGTGAGAGACTATTTCACAAACTTCTTTCCGTTTTTGATGTAGAGATGTCCTGGTTGCGGCTGTGAGATGCGGCGCCCGTCGAGGGTGTAGATGGTGGGGGCTTGCTGCATGTTGCCGCCGGGCATGATGGTAGCGATACCTGTGGGGTCTGTCAGCGACACCTTGGTCAGTCGGATGCCGTGCCCCTGGATGACAATACCTTTCTGATAGATGATGTTGAGCACATCGGGCGCAAACGAGAACGCCGTGACATGACTTGTGCCACTGCCGGTGGAATAGGCGTTGCTCGGAGAGAAATCCCCTGTAAAACTGTTGCCGCCAACTGTGTATGGAACCATCGAACTCCAGTCGCCGTAGAATATCTGAATGTCGTCGTAGTCGGTGTAGTCCTGCGTATAGGAGAGCACCAGTTGCACTTGCTCGCCCTTCCCCTCAAAAAGAGAGCCCGGGATGGACAGTTGCAGTCCGTTGCCCCAGTCCAGCGTGGAATTGCCTTCCCAATAAATCAGGCCCTCAACGGGGTCGTCGTCATTCTGAGGCTCCGGCTCTTTATATTCGGTGCCCGCTCCCTCGGTGATGCCCATCAGGAAATAAGTGTTGCCAACGGCCATGTTCTGCCACCGCTTGAAGATGCCGAAGTTTTCCGGCCCGTTGTTGAAAGCGTTGTTGTCCCACACGAAAGCGGCGAAACCATGTTTGCGGGCATCGCTCACCAAGCATTTCAGGTAGTACTGCATGTTTTCCATCTGTGTCTGCTTGTCGTCCTCGGTGTAGTGATTGGATACCCCATATTCACCCATGACCACGCCCAGTCCTTTTTTCATCCAGTTGTTGGTGATGCGGTCGAACAGCGAGGTGATGGTCTGCTCGGTGCTGCTTGTGAGAATCTTGCCTTTGTCCTTATAGGCGTTGCCCCAATAGTAATAGGAGCAGTTGCCGCAATACTCGTAGGGGTCGTAATAATGAAATTCCACGCTGAGCCGGCCCTCCACCTTGTCCTCTGGAATGGTGAAGCCGTTGAGTCCGTGGTAGGGACTGCATGCGAATGTCTGGACAATCAGGTTGCGGTAGTAGTTCTTGCCGCCCGTCTCGCGCACCGCATTCACAAAAGTCTGGTTGTAACTGTTTTGCACGGCTTGCTGCTCGGTGGTGGGAGCCGACCAATTGACGGTGATTTCGTTGGTGCCGGCGAAAATCAGCCGTTCGTCGTAGTCACGGAAATAGGTGGCGATGGAAGTCCACATCGCGGCAATTTTTCTGTTGTTTTCCGTTTGACTGCTGTAATAGGGGTTGCGGTCGTACCAGTCTTCGTGATGGCTGTTGATAATGACATACATGTTCTCAGCAAGGCACCAGTCCACCACCTCTTTCACACGTGCAAGCCAGTTGGGGTCGATGTCCATCGTGCTGGTGCTGGTCACGTGATTAATCCATCTCACGGGGATGCGGATGGCGTTGAAGCCCGACTCGGCCACGGCGTGAATCATCGATTTCGTGGTTTTCGGGTTGCCCCATTCGGTCTCGTTGTTGGGGCATTCGAGCGAATTGCCCAGGTTCCAGCCCATCACCACGTTGCGGGTCCATTCTTGTGCGCTCAGGTTCATGCCTTCGCTGTCGGGGGTCACGGTCTGTGAGTAGCCACATATTGCCATGCACAGGGCAATGGCCATTGTTATCATCTTCTGCATGCTCTTAGTGATTTTGTTTATAGGCGACAAATATACATATTTTTTGAGAATAATGCTCTATCCTTGTTCTGAAATCAATTATTTTCTTTATTTTTGCAAAATCAAGAGGGGGAGGTCAGTTTGGAGTTTGGAGTTTGGAGTTTGGAGTGGCCACCCCACCCCCGACCCCTCCCCGCCAGCGGGGAGGGGAGGCGCTAACCACATATATAGAGGTGAGAGGTGATGGGTGAGAGGTGAGAGAAATGCACATCCCCACGGTTCCCCGCCCCTCGTAGGGGAGGGGTTAGGGGTGGGGTCTATGCCAGTTATTCGTTAGGGATGATGCTTTCATCTTCTTCCATTTTCCACCCCACCCCCGACCCACTCCCTGCCAGCGGGGAGGGGAGGCGCTAACCACGGTGTTCAAAACACGATATTCATACTAAATGTAATCATCAATCAACTATAATCATCAATCAACTATAATCATCAATCAAATAAAAAATGACCTATTCAATCAGAACAATCATCATTGCGGCCGTTGGTCTTTTCCTTGTCCATCATGTGCAGGCACAGACCTATTACGACTTAACACATGCATATCTGACCAATGCCGGGTTCGACAGTGAATTCGACTACACCATCGATGATACCGGCAATGTGGCCCAGGAAATCCTCGACGTGAACGGATGGACCAAAAACATCAGCGTCAATTACACCATCACCGGCGTATATCAGTTGGGCACCAAGAAGACTTTCAACGGAGCCTCTGTGCCAGCGACAGGACAGGACGGCACCGCCGAGGGTGGCGTGCTCGCCCTGAGTACAGGCTGGAACCAGTCGATGCTCTTCTACCAAAATGTCACCCTGCCACCAGGAAACTATGCGCTCGTGTCGGCGTGGTACAACAGTGCCGAGAGGACCGACGGCTGCAGCCGCGTGGGCTGGCGCCCCACAGGCAGCGTGATGAAACAATCCACCGTGAATTCCTTCCCCACAGGGGAGTGGTTCACCGACACCGTCTATTTTGAACTGACCGAGACCAAGAAGGGCATCATCCAGATAGGTTTCCAGGCAAACGCCGACAAAGGTTCGGCCAACTTCGCCAAGCCCGTGCTCGACTACGTGAAACTGCTGCGTGACACACCTTTCGGACAAACCGACATGGATGCCTACAAGACACGCCTGCAGTCGCTTATCGACGAGGCTACGGCTCTCTATGGTGCTGGCACCGGCAATGCCGCCGAGACCCTGTTGCAGGCCATTCAGACCGCGCAAGCCGTCATGGCCGACGGGGAGGCTACCATGGAGCAGGTGGATGCCGCAGTCGAGGCACTTGCCGCCGCCATGGAGGAATATATGTGGGCCAACCCCACAGGAGCCATTCCCACTGTGACCACCGACCGCCGCTATGCCCGTGGCGCCACCATGGCTTTCGGGCGCATGAGTGTGGCCGGTGTGCCCGCCAGTCAGATCAGCGAGCAGGGCTTCTGCTGGAGCGAGCAGCCCGAGCCATCCATCCGCGACCACCGCACCACCCGCTACCTGACCAACAATGGCAACATCTACTGGCTGGAGAACCTGCAGCCCGGTACCAAATACTACATGCGCGCCTATGCTGTGACCAAGGGCCGACAGGTGGGCTATGGCGAGGTGATACGCTTCTACACCATCCCCAAGGGAAAAATCTCGTTCAGCATCCGCGGCAGCAGTGACGCGGCAGCCGACCAGCGCATCCGCAATGCTGCGCAGACGGCCATCGACTGGTGGAACAACCTCACCGAGATGAAGGGATTCTCCACCAGCATCGGTTACAATCCTGGCGTGCCCACGGCCGAGTGTTCCTATGGCGGATGGATGAGCGTAGGCTCCAACCAGTCGTACCAGCGACCCGGCACCATTATGCATGAGATGCTCCACGGCGTGGGCGTCATCCCCTGGGCCGACACTGAGTGGAGCCGTTTCAACCTGCGCTCCGGCACCTCGAATGCCGCCGGATTCACCACAGGCAGCGGCCTGTGGCTGGGCGACCGCGTGACCGAGGTGATTCGCTTCTGGGACAACAGCAGCACCGCCCAACTTAACGGCGACTACCAGCACATGTGGCCCTACGGCATCAATGGTGCCTCGGAGGACAACGGTTCCGACGTGCTCTATATCGGCAATGGTCTTGTCTGTCAGGCGCTGGGTGAGGACGGTCTGCAGCACACCAGTCAGTTGTTCGCCGAGCCTTACCATGCCTTCGACCACGAGGACGACGTCAAGTACTACCTCAAGAACGAGGACCCTGAGCGTGGACTCTACAGCGCCTATTTAATCCCCAAAGCCAATAATACATTGACTTACAGGAATATGACCGACGAGGAAGCCCTGGCCAATGACAGTGTGGCATGGTACATCACTTTCACCCCCAGCAACCAGTATTACCAGTTGCGCAATGCCGCCACCGGTCAGTATCTCACTTACAACTCCGCAGGTTTCCGCACAGCAACGAAAGACGCACCCACGGCCATGGAAAACTTCCATGTGATGAAGAGCCGCAAGAATGCCGGCTCAACGGGCATGCGCGGTTACTGGCTCATCCATCCCACGACCAACTGGACACCACCCTGCATGCAGGCAAATGCCAACGGCGCAGTTGGCTCCGCCACCTTCGATATCTCCAACAGTGCCACGACACAGCGCTGGCTGATTCTCACCCAGGACGACATGACCGGAATTTCGGAAAGCATGCTCGCCGCCATGAAGACGAGGGCCACGCAATTGCTGGCACGTATCAAGGCACTCGTGGCCGTGCCACACAGTGAGGACGTGGAAGGTGCCGACCTGACCATCAACACGCTGATAGAAAATCTGGAACTGAGTGTGGAGACCGCCACCACCACAGCCGAAATCCAGCCGCTGCTCGAACAGGCCGAGAACGCTGCCTTTAATTTCCTCTGCCAGGTGACACCGACCGATGTGGCCCAGCCTTTCGACCTGACCTATATGGTGCAGAATCCGGGCATGGACGCCACCGACGGTTGGTCGGACTCGCCCACGCTCAATTATTCCTGCGGTGAGTATTATGAGCGCACCTTCGATTTCAACCAGACCATCACCCACCTGCCCGCCGGCACCTACCAGTGGCGCGCAAAGGCTTTCCAACGCCCGGGACGCCCTGAGGAATGTGCCTCCGCACAGGTCACGGCATACCTCTATGCCGGACTGAAATCAGCCCGCATCGCACATGCCATGGATGAGGCACAAAACAGCAAACTTGGCGGAAACGAGTCGACAGTCAACGGACATTACATCCCCAACAATATGCAGGCTGCCAGCATCTACTTCGGCAAGGGACTCTATGAGAACAGTGTCACTTCCACCGTGGCCACAGACGGAGGACAGTTGAAGGTGGGATTGCGAAGTGGCACGATGAGTTCGTACTACTGGGTGATTTTCGACAATTTCCGCCTGTGCTACTTCGGTTCGATGGCCCCGGATGTCGTGGATGGCATCAGCACTGTGGAAACCGAGGCCATGCCAGTCGTCAGAACAGGAGTCTACAGCATCGACGGACGTAAATTGCTGCCCGACATGAAGGGAATACACCTCTTGCCACGTGGGCTCTATATTGTCAACGGCAAGGCCGTCGTCTGCGGAAAAGAATAGCCGACCGAAGTTTCTCTACCCTTGAAGCATCTTTCTCAAGTTTTTCTGTCAATTTAAGAACTGAAGTTACCCACCCTCACAAATTACGTAAAAGTTTTATTATCACGAATTTAAGAATTTAAGAATTGATAAGCAGATGAAAAGAATTTTGAAGAATTATCGTCGCAAGCGACGGAATGTCACCTTAGCTTTTGCAGAATGGCCTGCCATATCTTCTCCAATTCCTTATAATTCTTAATTCTCAAATTACTGCGTTCCGCTTGGGTTTTCGACAAATCTCTCAAATTCGTGCTCAATAAAAGATGAGTGCATTTGAATGGGGTAGAGAAACTTTAGTAGCCGACCCCAATCCATAAGAAACGACCCTGAGAGCAGACCATACTTTCAGGGTCATTTCGTATGTTGAGAACTCACGAAGGTCAGATAAAATGTCGTGTCCAGGCCACTTTTCTTACCCCCTCCATTAAACCTTTCCCGTTCTTTCTCATCTAAACAAAAATAAGATAAAATATTCCTAATGACAATTAACCCCCGATTTTCCTTTTTGACACTGTACTTGCTATGGGCTTTTGTTGCTGTCGCACAAGAGGCTTCGCTGTCGGGACGTGTCGTGGATGCCGAGAGTCACGAGGGATTGGCCAGGACCACCCTCCAGTTGTATAAATTAAGCACACACAGAAACCGAAGAGACACCACCTATGTTCAAGGAACACTTTCCGATGACCAGGGGCATTTCGCTTTCCGTGGAGTGGGAGAGGGCGAATTCCTTGTCAAGATCAGTTATATCGGATATGAGGATGTGACGCGACAGGTGAAAAAGGGCAAAACAGCGGTGCGACTGGGTGATATCTCGATGAAAGCCAACGATGTCATGCTCAGCGAGGCCGTCGTCACAGCCAATGTCCCGAAAATGGTTGTCAAGGACGACACAATCGTCTATAATGCCGATGCTTTCCGTGTGCCCGAAGGCTCTGTCATCGAAGCCTTGGTGGAGGCTCTGCCAGGAGCCAAAATCGATGAGAATGGCGGCATCACCGTCAATGGTAAGAATGTGAAGAAATTCAAGATGGACGGGCGCGATTTCATGACGGGCAACAACGATGCCGTGATGAAAAACCTGCCATCCTACGTCATCGACCAGGTGAAAGCCTATGATGAGAAGAGCGACCAGTCGAGACTCACTGGCATTGATGATGGCAATGATGACTTCGTGCTTGAGTTTGTCACCAAGAGAAGTGCGCGCAAGGGATTGCAAATGAATCCCGATGTGGGAATTGGTACTGACCACCGATATGGTATCAGGCTCACGGCGATGAAACCCTTCGGGGCCATGCGCTACACCTTCATGGGCAATGCCAACAACGTGAACGACCGCAACTTCTCGGGCCGTGGCGGCAGAGGCCGTGGCAATGGCGATGGACAGCGACACACCAAGACCGCTGCCCTCGATATCAGTTACGAGAAAGAAAGGACGCTGAGGGTGAGCGGACGTGTGACCTGGAACCATAACAATGCTGACAACTGGAACCGTACGGGTTCGGAAACCTTTGTCAATACACGTGGCGGAGCCTTTTCCAACAGCATCAACCAGCGCTACTCCCGGGCCAACAGTTGGACGGGCAACATGAATCTGCAGTGGACCATCGACACGTTGACCACCCTCTCTTTCCGCCCCAATGTCAACATCTCCACCAATGATAACCGTGGATGGGGAAATTCGGCGTCGTTCAATGAGAATCCTTTCGACTATACCACCAATCCCCTCGACGAGGCGGGACTGCAGACGATGAACGACCAGGGACTTGTCGTCAACAGCAGGGAGAACAAGTCGCTGGGGTACACCAGCAGTCAGGATCTCAGGTCGCAGTTGCAGTTGTACCGCAGGCTCAACCGTCGTGGGCGCAACATGGCCATCAATTCCGACATCTCTTACCGCAACTCCAACAACCGGAACGCCAATCTCTCGGCTGTGCATCTCTATCAGGAAAAGAACAAGTTCGGAAACGACTCCACCTATCAGACCAACCGATACAGCGACTCGCCTTCGGACAATTTCAATTATAGTCTGGGAGTCACTTATACGGAGCCTCTCATGCTTTTCAGCACCAGGCCTGTGGCAGGTGAGGAAAATCCTCGCATGCCTTCGTCGATGGGGAGAAGAGATAACCAGCGTGGTGGCGGAGGTGGACTGCAGGGCTTGTTCCTGCAAATGAATTACAGGTTCAGGCACAGTCATCAGAAGAACGATCCCTCCACTTACGATTTTCCCGATCTCACGAATGAGGCTTTTGCCGACGCCCTTCATCAATACCGTGACTGGACACGTCTTTTCGGATTCCTTGACAATCCATACGAGAGTTATCTCTCGGATAGTCTCAGCCGCTTTTCGGAGCGAACAGAGAGCGAGCACAACATAGACTTGCAGTTGCGACTGGTGAGACAGAAAATGAACATGAATGTGGGCGTGTCGGTGCAGCCACAGCGGTCGCACTACGTGCAGCAGTACCTTGGCATTCCCATTGACACCATCAGGAATGTGACCAATGTCACGCCCACGCTCAACATGCGATATCGGTTCAATCAGCAGACCAACCTGCAGGTGACGCTGAGAGGCTCCACCTCACAGCCATCCATCACGCAGTTGCTTGATATCTACGATGACACCAATCCCCTGTCGATAACGATGGGAAATCCGGGACTGAAACCCTCGTTCACCACCAATCTGAATGCCAATTTCCAAATGCAGCGACGCCCCAAATTTGCCACTGACAGTCTTGGAATGAATGTCCCCGTCAACCAGCGGCACTGGAGTTTCACCACCAACGGCTCGTTCCAGCGCACCAGCAACTCCATCGGCAATGTGGTAACTTACAACGAGACAACGGGCGGGCGCATCAGCCGGCCTGAGAATATCAATGGCAACTGGAACGTGAACGGAGGCATGACGTTCAACATCGGACTCGACACGCTCAATCGTTGGGATGTGAGCGGGTCGCTCCGTGGTAATTATAGCCATCATGTGGGATATGTCAATCTCAAACGTACGGCCATTCCCGACCGTAACATTACGCACACCTACAATCTGTCGCCGTCGCTCTCTCTTAGTTTCCGAAACAGTTGGCTCAATGTCTCGCTCAACAGCAACACCACCTATGCACATACAGAAAACAGGCTGCAGGCGTCGAACAACCTCACAACCTGGAATTTCTCGTATGGTGGCAACACAAGAATCACTTTCCCGTGGGGAACCAGCCTGTCTACCGACATTCACATGTACAGCAAACGTGGATATGACGACCAGTCGCTCAACACCAACGAACTGATATGGAACGCCCAGCTCTCGCACAGTTTCCTCAAAGGAAAGCCACTTACCGTCATGTTGCAGTGGTATGATATCCTCAACGAGCAAACCAATTTCACGCGAACGGTCAATGCCAATGGATGGACAGACAGAGAGGTCAATGCCATCACTTCCTACGCCATGCTGCATGTCAGTTACAGATACAATGCTTTCGGCAGAGGACGAGGCGGTGGCAGAGGTGAAGGGCAAAGAGGCGACTGGCAAAGAGGCGACAGACCCTCACGGGGTGGCAGGCCTGATTTCCAGCGTGGTGGCTTCGGAGGTGGCTTCGGAGGGTTCTGACAATGATACTCATTTTCATATACGGCTTTTGCTATCGTTTCCCACTAATTCTGATTGAAAAATTTGGAGAGTAATAATTTATGCATTATCTTTGCGGTGAACAAGAGTCGATGCGACAATGGGAAAATTTATTAATCCTTTCACAGATGTAGGTTTCAAGCGTATCTTTGGTCAGGAGGTGACAAAGGATTTGCTGATATCTTTCCTCAATACTCTACTTGAGGGTGAGCGTCATATTACCGATGTTCAGTTTCTTGACAAAGAACAGTTGCCCGAAAATTCTCACGACCGCGGTTTGATTTATGACATTTATTGCATGACAGAAAGCGGAGAACGTATTGTGGTGGAGATGCAGAATCGCTCTCAGGCCAATTTCAAGGATCGTGCTCTTCTTTATTTGTCCAAGGCAATTGTTGGGCAAAGCAAGAAAGGAGAAGAAGGCAACACTTATGCTGTAAATGCTGTTTATGGTGTGTTTTTCATGAATTTCAGTGAGAAACAGTTTGGAAGTGAATTCCGTACCGATGTAGGACTGATGGATATGAAAACACGTACCTTATTCAGCGATAGGATGCGGATGATTTTTCTTCAACTTCCTGAGTTTAACAAGGAACCAGAAGAATGTGAGACTTTCTTTGACCGTTGGATATATGTATTGAAGAATATGGAAATTTTTGACAGAATGCCTTGGGCTGCTCAGTATGCGGCCTTCAAGCGACTTTCGGAAATATGTGAGGTGGCCGCCTTGACCCCCCGTGAGCGTGAACGTTATGAGGAAAGTATCAAAGTTTATCGTGACAATCTCGCCATAGCAGAAAGGGCGGTAGAAGAGGGGTTCGCCAAGGGCCATGCAGAGGGTCTTGCCAAAGGCCATGCAGAGGGCCTTGCCAAAGGCCATGCAGAGGGTCTTGCAGAGGGTGAACATCGTAAGCAGATAGATATAGCCTTGCAAATGAAAAAGGCCGGTCTTCCTCTTGAGCAAATCACACAATTTACAGGTTTGTCGGTTGATGAAATCAACCATTTGTGAGAAACAAGAGTGAACCCATGCCTTGGCAATTTCACTGCAGCCATTGCAGAACAGACCTCATAAACTACTGGCATGAATCAGTTCGGCGGATATTCCATGAGAATGGAATGTCCGCCGAACTGGTTTTTTCGATTGGTGAATCCTGTCTGGATATTCAGGCTAAAATCCCTATTTCACCACAATCTTTCGGATTTCGGTGCCTTTCACCTGGATGTAGATACCGGTGGGCAGTTGACCTTCGCTTTGAATGCGTCGGCCATCGAGGGTGTAAATGCCATTGTGTGCTGGGGTCGAGGGATTCAGAGTAGGACTGACAATGCCATCGGCTATTTCATTCCATGGTGTGTTGGAGATGGACAGGGTCGGACCGTTGAATGAGTCGAGGATGTTCATGCCATCCACGGTCCGGATGAGGGCCGTGTAATTGGTCATGCGTGAGCGGTGTCCTGTGGTGACCAGATAGAAGCCGTCGCCCACGAGCACATAGTTGCCCACGTTGTTACGTGAGTTGGTCCTCAGATAACCTCTCAGGTTGTTGTCGCCCGTCAAAGGCTCATCCACTGGATTTCCCGTCTCAAAGAAAGTCACTTCAGCGACATCAGTGTGGTAGATATAAGGCATTCCAGCCTCCATCATACTCACTTCCTCCAGGCAAATCTTGGTGGAGTCGGCCAGCAGTCCGGCAATCCGATACACGGTCACCCCCTCGGAGGCGGTGGCTGCGTAGGGCAGGCAGATGGTTCCCCATGAAGAATCGGCCGTGCGCTTGTAGAGCGGATGATAGAGCAGTTTGAAACCTGTGGCGCACCAACTTCCCTCGCGCAAGTCGTTGGTCGACGAAGCATTTCCATATTCCAGCCACATGCCGTCCTCTGCACCTGCCTTCGAACTGACGAATCCCACCTCTATCGGTGTGTCGTCATCGATGAAAATGGGATGGCTGGACAACGTCTGCCATGCCTCATCACTGGTCACGGAAGGAATGTCCTGGCGGTCGTAGGTGAGTGTGCCTGTGTTCAGTGTGTCACCGTTGACAATGAGATAACCGTGCTGGTCGGAGAGGCAGTTGTGCTCTGTCATCGCATCGCATTGCAGCATATAGATGCCGTGGGTGAGACCAGTTGAGACTTCCTGTTTGATTTGCATCGTGGTGCCCTTGCCCTCGGTGGCGCTGACACCAGTCCACTGAGCCAGCCAGCAGGTTCGTCCCTGTTTTGTGGCTGGGTATTGCGAACCTTGCGTGTAGGAGCCGCAGCGCATGACCCAGCCTTCGGTGCCGTCGAAATCGGGTGATTTCAGATAGGTGCTGGCGGTCATGGGCAGGTATTCCTGCCAGGCTGTGCGGAGTTGCCCGATGGCTGTGGTGTAGTTGGTGCTTTCCCGTGCCGAGGTGATGGCTTCCCGCAGTATGTCGGAATGGGGAAGACCATATTCGAGAGCCGTTTCAGCCTTGCTGATGAGTTCGTCGAGAATTTGTTTGTCGCAGATGCCTTGCAACACGTTGGCGGAGCCTTCCTCAAGGGCTTTCAGGGCCTGCTCGTCGGGGGTGGTGAGGGCGGAGACACTGTCGATGGTCGTTTGCAACCCGGCATTCAGTTCAGGGGCGGTTGTGTTGTATGCAATCACGGCTTGTGCCCTGCGCAGGGCCTGACGGACACCGTCGGCGACGGCCTCCTCTCGCGTTTCGAACAGCGGACACAGGGTCAGGTTGGCGAATTGCGACTTGGCGGCAAGCCAGCGGAAGGCCAGCATGGCTTGCTTGTAGTTGGCCGATTTGAACGTACAGAAATAGTGCGACCAGTCGGTGGACTTGTCAAGGCGTTTGATGGTGCCGCCCTCGTTGATGCCATCGGTCGTGAAACTCAGTCGCTGATAGCCACCACCATTGCCACGGCTATGTGCGGAGAAATAGTAAGTAGTGTTGGGTGTGAGGTCGATGGTCTTTCGCAGTGAGCCTTCTTTGTCGGCGGCCATGTTGGTCCAGCCAATCAGTTGCGGACCGCCTTGTGGACCGCCTACGGGAGACACCGAGAAACTGGGCTTGCTCAGGTCGGTTCCCTCGCCGTTTTGCCAGTCGGTCATTCCCATGGCGAAATCACCGTTGACCAACACATTTCCTCCTAAATACATGACGGAGCCATTGATGTGGATGGCTTCGCCTGCGCCTATGGTTTTGGGCATGGCGGTCACTTCCTGACTGTAGAGATGTCCCCCCTTGAAATCCTCCACATGGATGCGGTAGGTGTATCCATCCTCAGAGTTGGCATCCTCGTAGGTGTATTCCCCCTCACCTTCCTCGGGGGTGATGGTGGAGAGAACCTCCCAGTCGCCACCATATATCTTGCGCTCCACAGTCATGGAGTTGTTGAACTCGCCGTTGGTGTCTTTCCACGTCAGCGAGGCATGGCGGGTGTTCTTGTCGTAGGTCACGGATAGGCCACCAGGTGCTACAGTGCGCGGGTTGTTGGGAACATAGTCATATCTGCCGTTGTAGCCTAAGCCGGTGTTCATGCCGGCATAATATTCTCCGGCGGGTGTCAGGGAGCCGTCGCCCAGATACAGTTTTGAGCAGTTGGCCTCGCTGTTCCAGTAGTAGTATCGCTCGATATAGTCCCAGGAGTTGAGTTTGGAGCAAATGTTCTGTATGGCAGTTTTGTTCTGGTTGAGTTGGCTGGCTGTGGGATTGTCACGGTTGCTGCCGGTGGCTATGCCGAAGATACCGTTGTTGTTCCACGAGGCGCCCCATACCCATTCCGAAATCCATATCGGGCGGTGGTAGCGGTCCACCCAACTGCTTTTGATGTTGTTGAAACTGCCTTCAGTCCAGTAGCAGTGCAGGTCGATGATGTCGCAGCGCCATCCTCGTGCGTCGATGGAGTCCATGAAGGCACGCAGGTGGTTCAGGCTGCCGTCGTGGGAGGATGGCGAGCAGAGGCGCATGCCGGTGGCCATCAGGTTTTCCCAGTTGTTGAGGATGTCGTCGACGCTTTGCGGATGGTCGTCGGCAGAGTTGCCCGGCTCGTTGTTGGTCTTCATGTGCGGTGAGTATTTCACGCTGCCGCAGGCGCTGGCCGATGGCCAGTCTTCATAGATGTGGTGTGGCACGCACTCGCAGTCGGAGCCACGGTCTTCGCCCAGGCCAAATGAATAGCATGAGGTGACGTTGAGTTTGCTCACGGGGTCGCTGCGTGTGTCGTTGGCTATTCCCGACTTGCTGGTGTCGTTCCATTTGAAGATGCGGTATGAGGTGATGCGCCCGTCGAGCACTGAGGGCAGTTGGGCTATTTCCAGGTCTTTTGTGGCGGCGATGAAGCACCGGCTGTATCCACGTCCGCGGGCACGGGTTGAGAACGTGACCATGTAGCCTCGTTTGAGTTTGAAACTGTGGATACGGTTGTTGAGTTTCTCGTCGGTAAGGGTGTTCATGAAACCACCGCTGTTCTCAAGGCCAAAATCGTCGACTGCCTCACCTTGGAAATCAGGTTCGGAATAGACGGTCAGAGGGCGGATGTCCTTGTTGTAAGGCATGACGATACATCCGCGGTTGTGAATCTTCACCTGGCAGTTGACATTGTTGGATGCCGTCTGGCCGTTGATGAGGATATGCTGGAGTTCCTTGATGCCCTCGGAGGGTTTCAACGCACTTAGAATCACCACTGCATGTTCGGTGTTGACGATGTCGATTTGTCCACCCGAGATGAAGGGAGTCTTGGAGGTGACCACATAGTCGACGTCGTCGGTGAGTGTGACTTTACCTTCTACCTGTGTGACGGTGACGGTGGTGTTGGACAGCGCACAGAGGCTGCATGTCCATATCAGAAGCAGTGTCAACAGATGTCGCTGAAAACGATAAGGTTGATGTTTCATAGTGATGGCTGTGTTTATTTGATAATGCTGGTTTTGCTCTGCGTGCTACCGTCGTCGTAATAGTCTTTCACGATGTTCAGACCCTTTTGGGGTTGTGACAGTTGCTTGCCGTCAGGGCTGTAATAGGATGTGCCGATTTTGGCGCGCTGTGTGGTTTCTACCGGCGAGATGCCCAGTTCGGTGCCTGCCATGACGGCGGCCACTTCGCCGGCATCGAGGGCGTAATCATAGATGCGCACATCGTCGAGGCATGCTTTGAGCAGTGGGTCGCTGGCAAACTGGCTGCAGCCGAGGAAATTGAGCACGGGGTGAAAGTCGGAGGGCCGGATGCTGAGGGCGCCGGTCTGTGCCACGGCCTCGCCGTCGATATAGAGGGTGGTTTCTGTTGCTCCCAGTGTTACAGCGATGTGTGTCCAATGGTAAGTGGGGAGACGGCTGGCCGAAAGTATTTGCTCATCACCACCGTTCTTGGCCACCAGCCGCATCTCGCTGCCGTTGCTCGGTGTGAGGAACAGGTATTGGCTGGTGCCGTTGCCGAAGTCGAACAGTCGTTGCCAGGCGGTACCACCTTGCCAGTAAGCCCACAGGGTGATGGTCATTTCCTGCAAGTCGGCCACTTTGGGGGGCAGTTGAAGATATCTGCTGCCGTCCAGGTAGATGGATTTCTCGCCTTCCCGTTTCTGGATGGTCTGGTAGGTGTGCGCGCTGCTCTCCACGGCGTCCATCTGGTTGACGCTGGTGTCGAGGGTCTCGCCCTCGAAGGTGTATCTGGCCACCAACGATTTGCCGCTGGAGATGGAGGCAGAAGCCTGAGAGGACGCCTCGGAGCGGTTGCCCGACAGGTCTACGGCTTTTACCTTATAAATATAGTCGTTCCCTGGGACGCAGGTGTTGTCGATGAACTCAACACCGTTGATGTCCCGGCCGATGACATTCCAGAGAATGCTGTCGCTGCTGACTTGCTCGCCCCGCAGCACGTAGTAGCCCGCCAGGTCGTCTTCGGTGTTGGCATCCCAATGAAGTCTCACCGAGTGACTTTGTGGGGTGGCCGTGAGGTTGACGGGGGCAGCGGGGGCGTCGGTCTCGCAGGCGGCTCCTGCAGGAAGCAGCCGCCAGCGCTGGTTGTCGTCGCCGGTCAGGTTGCCCTGTTGAATCATCGCATTGTTGACCGTGCTGCCGCTCCTCACTTCCAGACAGAGTGAACTGTGCCGCGAACGGATGAAGAAGTCGCCGTCGCCGGCATATTCAAAGTACCATTGCTCGTTGGCGCCGCCGTCACCGTTCCAGAGAATGGCCTGTCCGCCGGAACCCAGTGCCCAGTCGCGGATATCTATGAGCAGGTTGTCATTGCCCTCACTGCGCAGGTAGGCGTAACTGAAATCACCACCAACCCTGTCGCTCACCGGCATTACTTTCCACAGGTGGTGTGACTGGGGATTGGCGGGGTCGTAGGTTTGCTGGACGATGGTCTTGCCTGCCTGGGCGCTGTTGCCCTGTACGCCCACCACTTTCTTCGACTTCTTGTTCATCAGTACGAATGTTCCGCCTTCCAGTGGGGCAAGGGGTGGCACGTCTTCGCCTCGGATAATCTGGATGCAGCGCTCGGCGCTGGTCTGACCCTTTTGGTAGCCTGTGCCTCCGGGCATGTCTATCGACCACGCGTCAACGGGGCCGTGGCCATCGTAATAGACGCTGCCGTCGAGACTTACGAGTTGGTAGGTGGAGTTGGTGGCCTGGCGCTCACTGGTGCCCAGAATGGCGTTTACATGACCGTCGGGCAGGCGATAGACGCCGCCAGCCGACCATGCGGAGCGGTTCTCGGCATAACCCAGACGAGCACCCTCGCCCGTGTTGGCCTTGCAGAAATTGCCCCTTGCCAGTCCGTCGTACCCCCACCAGATGCCCGACTGCATACCATATTCTACACCCACCAGTGCCTCCATCACATTGTGCAACTCGTCGGCTGTGGCATAGTTGCCGTCGTCGCGCACATGCTTGAAGAAGTTGGCATAGTTGTCGAAACTGCCTGCCAACTGATGGGTGTTCCCCTCTTGCACGTATGGTTTCATGTAGTCATACCATTCCCGGGCAAAATCCGTGTTGAGCGTGTTGCCGGCGCAGATGCGGATGTTGGTGAAGTCGGCATCCTGGCTCAGCAGTTCGCAGATGGCACGGAAATCGTTCTTGCTGCCTTCGTTCCAGCCCGAGAAGTCGGGCTCGTTGAATGGTGCCACCGCCACGACGTTCATGCCCAGGCTCTGGGCGTAGCGCACACTGGCCTTGATGACCTTGTACCATTCCTCGGGCTTACCCTTGTATTGATAATTGGTGGTGGCCATGGCCTCGTGGTCGCAGTTCAGTAGCACATCGGTCACTCCTGAGAGTTTGATGTGGGTGATACGACGTCGGAGGGCGGATTTCTGGCTTTCAGTCAGTTGGCCGTTCTCATCCACAAAATAGTCGGGCTGAAAGGAGATGCGGCCCGTGCCCAGATAGTCCTTGCCAATGAATGCGGTGCCGCGGCGGACATTGCTCTCGCTGTCCCATGCGGTGTCCATGCCAAACCGGGCCTGGTGGCGAACACCCTCGCCATAGAATAAGTAGGGCAGGGTGGTGCCTCTTTTCACGGTTTGCATCCATTGACTGGCATGTGCGGGGCGGGATGTCTCCTGACCGTTGGCGCCGATGGAGATAGACGAGGCTAATATCAGAAAGAGTAGTTTGAATAAATCTTGTTTCATGTCAGGAAAGTTATTTTGCTGCAAATTTAGGAAATTTTTAGTAATTTCTAACTTGATGAGAATGAAAAAACAGATGAGGACTTAAATATTCTATTCGGTGGTTCGCTCAAGGTTGATATATGAATGAAAAAAGGCATTTTTGGATGCTGACCTATGGCGAAAATACCCTTTTCCGCCCATTGTGACCAAAAATAAGTGTTAAAAATACGCTTATTGTAATTATTTTCAAAAAAAATATTGAATTTTCAATAATTTTATATATCTTTGTGCGCTATAACAGGATAGAATCAAAACGACACAATCTTTACTAATAACATTATTTCTTTTTTATTAAACAACAACGCCTATGAAATTTTCAAAACTACTTGTTTTGGGAGCATTGTTGCTCATTGGCAGCAGTGCTAATGCAGAATTGGTCAATGGCGTTCGCCAGAAGCCAGTGCCCGCTACGATAGGGTTCACTGCAAGCAGCGACACCGAGACCTTCTACTATCTCTACAACACCGAGGCCAAGATGTTCTTCGTCGAGGGCAATGCCTGGGGCACACAGGCCAGTCTTGGTGAAACAGGATTGAAGGTGGCCTTTACCCTTTATGAGGGTGGAGAGGCTTACATCTTCAATGACTTCTCTCTTGCAAAGAATGCCTGGAAAGAGGTGTTCTTCGACAGCGAGACACAGATGTATGTGGACCGTAACGGCCAGGCCAACTATGGATGGGCTGTGGAGGACAACGGAAGCACATTCCGTCTGCACGTGGCCGATGACCCCATCATCAACCCCTTGTACAGCTGGACTTCATACCCCAGTCTCTATGTGGGTCTTGATGTCACAGAGGTGGCTGCCAACACCGCCCTTTCGCCATTCCTCTCCGTAGGTGAGGGTCACTATCTGAATTGGGCTATGGTGACAAGTGAGGCATACGATGCCTATCAGGAGGTATACAAGGTGTATGCCAAGGCTCAGGAACTGAAGGATGCCATCGACGCCGCTGAGGAGCAGGGTGTGGATGTGAGCGCTCAGAAAGCAGTCTATGAGAATGAGAACGCCACTATCGAGGAACTCGAGGCCGCCATTCTGGCTGTGAAAGAGGCTATCCTCTATGCTTCTGAGGGCAAGGCTTCCGTGGCCAACCCCATCGAGATGACTTCTTCGATTACCAACCCCAAATATGAGGGCAACAGCAATGGTTGGAGTGGTACCGCTCCCGACCTGCAGTACAATGTCGCCGAGTTCTACAACAAGACCTACGACATGTACCAGAAGCTGGTGACCATGCCAAGGGGTGTCTATGGTTTGAAGTTGAAGGGTTATTATCGCGACGGTGGCTATTCAGGTGGCGCTTACGACAATTACCTGAAGGGCACCGACCAGAAGAACGCTCTCATGTATGCCACTGCTGGTGAGGAGACACTCACACAGCCGCTGATGTCAATCTACGCCGGTGGCGTGGAGGAGACCTATGGCAATGGCACTGAGGTGACTGTCACTTCTTCGGATGGACGCACCATCTACATCCCCAACATGCGTGAGTCGGCAGAGATCTACATCAACGACAACCGCTACAGCGACAATCTGCTCGTATTCGGTACAAACGCCAATGAATTCACCATCGGTCTGAAGAAAACCGCTTCCGTAGGCAGTGACTGGACATGCTTCGTGGGATGGGAACTGGTTTACTACGGAACAGGCGCTGACGCCTTCCAGCTCTGGGCTCAGGACCTCGTGAAGAACCCGCGCAATGTGGACAACTTCACTTACTACACCACTGCAGTCAACGAGGCTTACAAGGCCGCCCTCGAGGAGGCTAAGCAGGCTTCCACCTACGACGAGGTGATTGCTGCTTCCAAGAAGATTGCTGAGGCCAGCAAGGCTATCGACGATAACCAGGCTGCATGGGCAACCTTCAACGAGGCTGTGGCTTATGCCATCAACATCGCCGCCAACCCCAACCTTGACCTCGACGACGAGCGTTTCGACGACTTCGTTGACTACATGGACGAGGGCTTCGACGGCATGAACTACCGCAAGTTCCAGCAGGATCACAGCAAGACCACCGAGGAGGTGCTGGCCGAGGCCGCACGTCTGCGTGAGATGGCTGAGTATGCTGCCAAGAACGCCATCAAGGAGGATACCGACGTAACCGAAATGTATCTTGTCAACCCAAGATACGAGGATGGCACCAAGGGTTGGGAAGGTGGCCCCGTGATTGGTGGACCTGCCAACAACAAGTGCGCTGAGGCTTACGACCGTTCCAACTTCGACATTTACCAGGTGGTGAAAGAGGCTCCCGTGGGTGTCTATGAGATTTCACTCCAGGGATTCTTCCGTCTGCAGAGAGACCAGACCGCTTACGACCTCTACAACGAGGGTGGTCAGATTTGCCCTGTATGGGTCTATGTGAACAACAACCAGTCGCCGTTCAAGTGCGTGTTCGACGAGCCGGTGGCCGTCAACACTGTCTATACCGAGGGTGCATGGGCTCCCGCCGACAGCATCTACTGGTTCCCCAACACCATGGTCAGTGCCGGTCAGGCATTCTCCGCCGGTATGTATGTCAGTTCCGCATTTGGCCTCGTGGCTAAGGAGGGCGGCGAACTCCGTCTGGGTGTGAAGGGTAACCTCTCTGGCCCCAACTGGGCTATCTGGGACAACTTCCGCATGGTGTACAAAGGCTTTAATGCCGATGCTATCCGTCCTGAACTCGAGAAAGCTATCGCCGAAATGCAGATGTTCAAGGATGCTGAGATGAGCCAGCAGACACTCGATGCTGTCAACGCTGCCCTCAACGATGCCAACACGGCACTCCTCGGCACCGACGGCAAGGCCATGTTCAATGCGCTGGCCGCACTCTTCGATGTGCGTGATGCAGCCAACAATTCTATCGCACTTTACGAGAAACTGCGCTCCGCACTCAACGAACTGGGTGCCGGCATGCTCAACGCACAGTGCTCCGAGGCAACCATGTTGGCCGCTTCGGCTCTCTACGACGAGGTGGAGAGTGGACTCAACGCCAAGTCCATCACCAACGAGCAGGTTCCTGAGTATCTGAAGCAAATCGCTGAGATGCGCATCAAACTCATGGGCGACGCTTCTGACAGCAATCCTGTCAACGTGACAGCCATTCTCGTGACTCCAAACTTCAACGATGCCGACGGCAACGATTCACAGGCTGGATGGAGTGGCACAGCAGGTGCTTTCGCTCAGACTGCCAATACTGGTACACCGGCCATAGAGTACTACGAGAAAGACGATGTCGACATCTATCAGGATGTTGAGGGTCTGCCCAATGGTATCTATGAGGTGAAGGCTGTGGCTATGTGCCGTCTCGGATCCTCCGACCAGGACTTCGATGCTTACACAGCAAATCCCGACTCCAGCAGCGCTTATCTCTATGCTGTTTCTGGTGATGTCATCAGTTCTGTGCCAGTGAAGGCTCTTGCCTCCGGTGCCATGACCGAGGATCCCGGTGTGGACGGACAGACCAGTTACACAAAGGGTGAGACCACATACTTTGTGCCCAATACGATGCTTTCGCTCCTCGCTTGGTCTGAGTTTGACAACAAGCCCTACCAGAACAGTGTGTTCACGAGAGTGACCGACGGCAAACTTCGTATCGGTATCAAGAAGCCAGGTACTCATGTCAGTTACGACTGGCTCATCATGGACAACTTCCGTCTCTACTACTACGGTGAGAACAGTGCCATCAATCCATCTGGCGACGCTGAGGGTATCGACGAGATCCAGGGCGTAAGCACCGTGAAGGTGGAAATCTACACACTCAACGGCGCACGTGTACAGGGTCTGCAGAAGGGTGTCAACATCGTGAGACAGACCATGAGCGACGGCTCTGTGAAGATCCAGAAGATCCTCGTCAAGTAACCCTATGGTGAAGACGAAATCAAACCACTGAAAATCAGAGAGCAGGAAACACCTCGAGGGGTGTTTCCTCTCTCTCGTTTTTTCAAACAGCCTTCTCTTTTCCTTACATCTCCACTGCTAACTGACTACTATAATTCTCCTGCATGGGAACCGACCTAATAACCTTTTTGTCTGCCACAGCCCTTTTTATGCTTGCTTCTGAAAGACTGATGCAAGGTGGATTTGCACACCAGAAACATACACATAGAACCCCTCACCGGCCCTTTTATAGAATGGCTTCAGGTATTATCCCGGCCATGGGCGATGGAGGGTGCTATTCCAATTAATGTGCAAGACATTCTTCGACACAGGCATCTATGAAAAGACAATCCCTGCAGATATAGATAAGAATACATAAATTATATTAAATATGCTTCTATGAAAAAAAGTATTTTCCTAAACAACGGACACAAACTGGCAGTGGCCATTTGCGGTCTGCTCATGGGAGCCTCGGTGCTGTCGTCGTGTGACGACGACATACTCACCGGACAGCCTTCCTGGCTGGGAAACTCCATTTATGAGCGACTGCAAGAGGATGGCACCTACCAGACGACCCTGAGGCTTATCGATGACCTCGGGCAGAAGGAAGTGTTGAGTAGGACAGGCTCGAAGACACTCTTCGTGGCTGATGACAATGCTTATGCCGAATGGTTCCGCACCAACTCTTGGGGAGTGCGCTCCTACGAGCAACTCTCGGAGTCGCAGAAGAAATTGTTGCTCAACAATTCCATGGTCAACAATGCTTACCTCATCGAGTTGCTATCCAACCTGAGTGGAAATCCGCCTCAGGAGGGTATGTGCATGCGCCGTGCCACAGCGGCATCGGAGTTCGACTCGGTGTCGGTGTTGCTTCCCTCGCAGATGCCCAACACGGCAGCGTGGGACAAGCACCGTGAGAAGAAAAACGGTATCCTCATTCTCAAGGATGCCACTGCTTCGCCCATGATTCACTTCATGCCAGCCTTCATGCACACCAATCAGATTACCGACCAGGACCTCACTATCCTGACCAATGGCGAGTCGAACAGTATCAGCGACGCCTGGGTCAATGGCAAGAAAGTGGTCGATCGTGACATCACTTGCAAGAATGGCTACATTCAGAAAGTGTCGGGCGTCATCGAGTCGTCGAGCAATATCGCCGAGATTTTGCGGCAGCATCCCAACATGAGCCTGTGGTCGCACCTTATCGACCGCTACAGCGCACCCTATTACAGCGAGGCTGCCAGCCGCTCCTGGTATGAGAAGACCGGAAGTCTTGACTCTGTCTATGTGTTGCGCTATTTTTCCGACCTTGCCTACAACAGGGCTCCCAACGGACTCCAGCAGGACCCCGATGGCGAGGCTGTCGAGGCCACACTGGTTTACGACCCGGGATGGAATCAGTACTATAATTATGGAGCCACCACCAACTCGGGCATCAGCAACGACGCTGCGGTGATGATTGTGCCAAGGGACGAGGCCCTGCAGTATTGGTGGGAGCATGATGGAAAAGTGCTCCAGGATGAGTATAAGGAATGGGACTCCATCCCCGACCTGGTGCTTGCCGAGTTGCTCAATGTCAATATGCTCAATTCGTTCACATCCTCTGTACCCTCCAAGTTTGGCTCGATTCTCAACGACGCCAAGATGGAGATGGGAGTGAAGCCCGAGCACATCGACTCGTGTTTCATGGGATGCAATGGCGTGGTCTATCTTTCCAACCATGTCTTCGCGCCAAGCGCCTATTCCAGCGTGTCGTTCCCCGCACTGATTCACCAGGATGTGATGAGCATCATCTACTGGGCTGTCGACCAGTATGACTTCAGTCCTTATCTCAACTCGATGGAGTCGTACTACAGTTTCTTCATTCCCACCAACAATGCGATGCTCTACTACATCGACCCCACCACCTATGGGCAGCCTATACAGACGCTCTATGAGTTCTACTGGGACCCCAAGGCTTTGAAGGAAAACCGTGTCAAGGCTCGCCGCTATCAGATTATCATCGATCCCGCCACTGGTGGATACACCATCGGAGGGTCGCTTGGAAACGCCACCACGGCACAGATACGCAACAGGCTCACCGACCTCATCGACATGCTCATTGTCGTGGGCGACGTGGAGAGCGGACAGCAACTCTACAAGACCAAGGGCGGCTCGGTCATCAAGGTGACCAACGCCGGCAAGTCGGGTGCGATGACAGTGAGCGGAGGTTATCAGATGGAGCAGGACAAGCCAATTACCATCTCCACCATCTACGACCAGAGCACTTCTGGCAACGGAAAGTCTTATGTGATGGAAGACGGTCTGATTCAGGGCGCCAGCAAGTCGGTCTACGCCACGCTCAAAGACCATCCGGAAATGAGCCTCTTCCTCGATATGCTCAGTGGCAACGACGAGGACTCCACCAAATACAACCTGCTTATCAGCCAGGATGGCAACTATCGTTGTGTGGACCCCACCAACAATTACAACATCCGCCTTTTCGACAAATACAACTATACCGTCTACGTGCCCTCCAACGAGGCCATTCAGCAACTCATCGACCAGGGCTATCTGCCCACATGGGACGACTATGAGGCACAGACCCTCGAGGCATGGGGCGACAACGATGCCCAGTTGCGCGCCGCACGCGCGGCAATCCGCAACCGCATCTTCAATTTCGTGCGATACCACATCCAGGATAATGCGGTTTATATCGGCAGCGATCCTGTCAGTCAGATGCGTTTCGAGACAGCGAAACTCAATCCCGTGAACCAGCGATTCTTCTCCCTGGAGGTCAATGCCGGAGCATCTTCGCTCACAGTCACCGACCAGTTGGGAAATACTCGGCACGTGAACACTAACAGGGGACTTTACAACAATGTGTGCAGAGAGTACTGGTTTAGTGGCAGTGGAAACAATATGTCCATCAACTCTGCCTCAGATGCCGTAGTCCATCTCATTGACGGTGTCCTATTATACAACAATGACCTGACGTCGAGAACATGGCAGCAGGAACTCAATGAAATCAGAAATCAGAGGTAACAGGACCATGAAAATATTTAGAACCATCATCACACTGTGGGCACTGTTCCTGGCTATGGGAATGCAGGCCCAGATCACGTCGGTGTCGGGTACAGTGAGTGACGAGGAAGAGCCGCTCATTGGTGCCACCGTCTGTGAGATCGACGCCACCGGGCGTATCATCGAAAGTGCGATTACCGATATCAATGGTAACTTCTCGATGAAAATCAAGAATACGAAAGACAAGATACGGTTCAGTTATGTGGGATACGAGACTCAGACTTTGCCCATCAACAAGACCGTCTATAATGTGGTGCTTGATGTCAAGGGACAGCTCGAGACAGTGACCGTCGTCTCCAAGCGCCGACTGAAGGGTAACGGACTTGCACTCACCGAGGACGAGGTCTCATTCTCCACACAGTCTCTTTCCACCAAGGAATTTGAGGGACTTTCGGTGACCTCTATCGAGGAGGCCATGCAGGGACGTATCGCCGGACTCGACATCATCGGTAATTCCGGTAACCTCGGCTCCGGCTCCACCATGCGTCTGCGTGGTACGTCGAGTCTTTCCACGCTCACCAGCCAGAACCCGCTGATTGTAATCGACGGAAACATCTGGACCGACGATTCCGGAGAATTGTCAACGTTCGACTTGAGTTCTTCGAGCGACGAGCAGTTCGCACAACTCCTCCGCATCAATCCCGAGGACATCGAGGACATCCAGGTGCTCAAGGACGCCACCGCCACCTCCATGTATGGTCCTCAGGGCGGTAGTGGTGTCATCGAGATTACCACCAAGCGTGGTACCATCGGCAAGCCACGCATCACCTATTCGCTCAAACTCTCCGGCACCTATCAGCCCAAAGGATACGACTTGCTCTCGGGCGACGACTACACCATGCTGCTCAAGGAGAGTTACTTCAACCCTCAGCAGAGCAATGCGGCAGCCGACATCCCTGAGATTAACTACGACCCGCAGTTCTCGGAATACGAGCAGTACAACAACAATACCGACTGGGTGGATGCTGTCACGCAGTGGGGTCTTCGCCAGAACCATTATATCACCATTGCCGGTGGTGGCGAGAAAGCCAAGTTCCGCCTCTCGGGAGGTCTTGACAACGAGACCGGTTCGGTGATTGAGCAGAATCTGAAGCGATTCACCACCCGTGTCAACCTCGACTACGATGTGTCGGAGCGTATCCGCGTTCAGACCAACTTCGCGCTTACCTACACCGACAATAAGATGAATTCCGACAATCTCCTCTCCATTGCCATGATCAAGATGCCGAATATGAGCATCTATGAGCAGGACAGGGTGACTGGCGAGAATACCGACCACTACTACAATATGTTGCAGAGCGGTCCCAACATCGGTTCTGAGGTGTTCAGATACGACCAGCGCACTTACCCCAATCCCGTGGCATCGGCACACCTGGCCAAGAACGAGAGCCGTTCCTATGACATGCAGCCAGAATTGGTGATGAGATACCAGTTGCTCGGACTCGATGCCGACCACTGGCAACTGGAGTGGCGCGGTTCGGTCTACATGAACATCTCCAACAGGTATTACGACAGTTACTATCCTTCAGAACTAGTCACCACCACATGGCAGAGCGGTCACAACACATCCTACTCCGGAAGTTCCAAGAATGTGGAATTCACAACCAAGCAACAACTTCAACTCACACCTCATTTCAACGACCGCGACCGCCACAAACTGCTGGTGCTCGGACGTATGGAGTTGAAAACCGGAACCTCGAGCGGACAAGACAACAGCGGAAAGGGTCTGCCTTCGGGCAATATCACAAGCCCTGATGCCGGAGGTCTGATTACCCGTCTGGGCAGTAGTTTCTCGGAGTGGCGCTCACTTTATTTCACTGGTATGGCCAACTACACATTCATGGACAGGTATATCCTCTATACCAGTTTGAATGTCACGGGTACCACCAAGTTCGGTCCCGGCCGCCGCTGGGGTTATTTCCCCGGAGTCTCTCTCAGATGGAACATCATCAAGGAGGGCTTTATGGACAAACTGAGGGAAAGCAAGAAGGTAAGCATGCTCGGCATCCGCGTGGGATGGGGACTTTCAGGCTCGGCACCCAGGCGCGACTACCTCTACACCAGTAAATACGGTGTCACCGATACATACATCGACATGAATGCGATGCGGCCCCTCAATATCCGTCTCAACGACCTGCAGTGGGAAACGGTGAGTGGCTACAACCTCGCCCTCGAACTGGGATTATGGGACGACCGTCTCAAGTTTACCCTCGAGGCATACCACAATACCACCAACAACATGCTCTCGTCGTATTTCCGTATCCCGTCCAACAGTGGATACACCAGTCTGGATTACAAAAACGACGGTAAGATGAGAAATGTGGGCTGGGAGTTCCATATCAACACCAATAAACTGATAAAGACTGGCGATTTCCAATTTGACCTGAATGCCAACTTCGGTAACAACAAGAACGAAATCCTTGAGATGGATCCCAATGTGCTCAACAATCTGAACATCCCGTTCAAATACGATAATGCACAGGTGCTGCAGCGTGTGCAACTCCACAACCCCTTCGGCGCCATCTACGGATTCCGTTATAAAGGAGTATATCAGTACAACTACGACACCTTTGCCGACATGAACGAGGAGCAGCGCAGCCAGTTCATCACCGATGGCAAGACCGCACCTGTGGCCATGACAGGTGAGGGCAATGTCATCCTCGACGACAAGGGACAGCCCGTGCGCATGCAGTTTGGATATTCCAACGACCCCTCACAGATGGTCAATTATAAGTTCTCTGGAGGTGATGCCATCTACGAGGATATCAACCACGATGGCAACATCAATGCCCTTGATATCGTATATCTGGGAAGTTCGCTGCCCAAACTCACTGGTGGTTTCGGCTTTACGGCATCATACAGCGGATGGAGGCTCATGGCACAGTTCACCTATCGAGTGGGCAACAAGATTCTCAATATGGCACGTCTGAACACAGAGGCTATGATAGACAACAAGAACCAGAGCCAGGCCGTCAACTACCGCTGGCGCAAGGAGGGTGACGTCACCACCATTCCCAGGGCCATGTATGGAGCCTCTTCCAACTACAACACCTTGATCAGCGACCGCTTCGTCGAGGATGGTAGTTACCTGCGTGTGGGATACATACAACTTTCCTACACCCTGAGGGCAAAGTTCCTCTCGGCTTGCGGAATCAACAAAGTCGGCTTCTTTGCCAGTGTCAACAACCCCTTCGTGTTTACAAAATACTCGGGTGTCGATCCCGACGTTAACTATTCCGGCTACGGTGCTGCCACCGACTGGGGACAGACCCCACGCCCACGGTCCTTCACCGGAACTATCTCGGTAGAATTCTAAGACAAGTATGTAAAAAACGAATATTGACGATTATGAGAACAAGACATATCAATATGAAGAATAAACTGGGTTGCGCCGCTCTCTCGATGTTGGCTCTCACATCGTGTGGTGACTTCCTCGAAATCGAGCCGCGCAATGAAATCATACTGGAGCAGTTCTGGAACGAAAAGAATGACGTGGACAATATTGTCGCTGGATGCTATTCCGGACTGCAGTCCCACAATGTGGTCAGCCGCATGATGGCATGGGGAGAGTTGCGCTCCGAAAATGTCAACAGCACAGGTGCCGCGCAAAACATGGATATCAGTTTGTACAGGGTGCTTGTCGAGAACATCAATGCTTCAAATGCCTATTCGGGATGGAGTGGTTTTTACGATGTGATCAACCGTTGCAACACCGTGATTTACTATGCACCCATGGTGGCCGAAAAAGACCCCTCGTATACACAGGGTGAACTCAGGGCCACCATCGCCGAGGCCACAGCATTGCGCTGTCTGTGCTATTTCTACCTCATACGCACATTCCGCGATGTGCCCTACAGCACGGAGCCTTTCCTCGACGACGACCAGCCAATGGCTCTGCCCGCCACACCTTTCAACACGGTGCTCGACAATCTCATTGCCGACTTGGAGCGTGTGCAGCAAGATGCCGTGAAACGCTATCCCGAGAGTGGCAGATTTTCCAACGAATACCAGACGGGGCGTATCACCCGGGATGCCATTTATGCCATGTTGTGCGAGATGTATCTCTGGAAAAAAGACTATGCCAACTGTGTGCGCTACGCCGATATGGTGATTGAGTCGAAGAGACAACGCGCACGCGAGGAGGAAGGCACGCTCTTAAGTGATATGCAGCAACGCTTCAATGGGTTCCCCCTGCAGAGGGAGAATTTCTCCACCTCGCAGTTTGGAAGAGCCTATTCTTATATGTTTGGCGAGGGCAATAGTCCTGAGAGTGTGTTTGAACTGACGTATATGGACAATGACAATATGCTGTCCAACAATGCTGTCAGTTCATTCTATGGCAATTTTGGCGCCTCTTTGGTCTATTTGGTGAAGCCATCGGATTATGTGGGACTCGACCAACTCAATAGTGCGTTCACCATTTTCACCAACAAGTACGACGCACGGGCATACGAGTCTCTGTTTCCCATCTCTTCCACCTCGACAACCATTTGCAAGTACATCTATAGAAATGTGACCATCTCGTTCGACCAGAATGCCACCAATGCCTCGGTGCTATACTCAGGCAACTATGCTGAGAACAAGAACCACTCCAACTGGATTATCTACAGATTGTCGGACATCATGCTTCTCAAGGCCGAGGCTCTTGTGCAGATGATGAGTGAAGACCAGAGCGAGGCAAACCGCCAACTTCAGGAGCAGGCCTTCAACTTGGTGAATGCCGTCAACAAGCGAAGCATCTGCAAGGCAACGCTTACCGACAAGGATACGCTGCATTTAGCCGATTTTGAAACCAAGGCTCTGATGGAGGAACTGGTCATGAAAGAGCGCCATCGTGAACTGCTTTTCGAGGGCAAGCGATGGTACGACCTCGTGCGCCGCTCACTGCGAGATGGCAACACGCTCTATCTCCGCACCCAGATAGCACAGAAGGGACTCGAGAACGGCTCAATCGTCAGCAGCAAACTGGCTCGTCTGGAGGCTATCTTCTGGCCTTACAACCTTGATGAGATGAAAGTGAACCCAAATCTTGTGCAGAATCCTGCCTTCGGAAGTGGCGAGGATGACAGCATGGAGCGAACAGGCACTACTAAATAAAAGAAACCCAATTATCACGTTCTAAATACGAAATCATTATGACGAACAAGAAAATAGCAATGCTGATGGGCTGTCTTTGCATGCTCTCCGCCATGGTGGTGAGTTGCACCGACGAACCCGATGGCGAAAACTACTATACTTTCAAGGGCGAAATGATGAGCACCTATCTCGAATCCCCCAACCGGCCGCAGTTCAGCCAGTTCGCAGCCATCGTGCGAAGGGCCGGACTGATGGACTTGCTTTCCGCCTATGGTGCCTACACCTGTTTCGCCCCCGACAACGATGCTGTCAGCAGGTATCTCTCCGAGCGAGGGCTTAGTTCGATTGACGAACTGAGCAAGGCCGATTGCGACACCATCGCCCGCACCCACCTCATGAATGTGATGTACACCACCTACGACATGCCTGATGGTGTGCTCACCACGCCCAACATGAACAACCGATACCTGGAGGTGACGCGCAAACTCGACAATGACAGCAATGCGGTGGTCTTCCTCAACGACGATGCGCACATCTATTTCACGCAGCAGGACGACTCGGTGGAAAATGGTATTGTCCAGCCCATCGACAGAGTGCTGCGGAGTTCCAACCGTATGCTGCCCGACATCATCAAGCAGAATCCCAACGTGAGCCTGTTCAGCGATGCTCTCACCCTCACCGGACTGCGCGACTCGCTCTATCGCTACAAGGATGAGTCGTATAAACAGCCTCTCAATGTCAACGGACAGCCAGAGTGGCACGATTACAACACTGGCGGCGACGCCAACAACCCCATCCGCGAGGCCGCCAGAGCTCCCGAGGAGCGACTGCTCGGATATACGGCATTCCTGGTGCCCGACTCGGTGCTGAGCAGTAAATATGGTATCCACGACATCCAGGGACTCTACGAGAAGGCATGCCAGGTCTACGACCCTATGTATGGAGGACAGGGCGAGGAATGGCACCGGCTGGAGAATGCCACCGACCGCCGCAATCCGCTCAACCGCCTCATTGCCTATCATCTGCTCAACCGCAATGTCCATGGCTACAACTTGCTCACTGTGCTCGAGGACATCGGTATCGACACGCAGAAGATGAACCCCACAGAGTGGTATGGTACGCTCATGCCATATACCCTGATGAAGGTGGAGAAACTCACCGTACGTAAATTCCAGGGACAGGGCGTGCTCACCGACCGCTATATCAATCGCCGTGTCGACAACCAGTACAGCATCGAGGGCGTACACATTCAGCCCGCCGTTGGTGGAGGTTATCGCGGTGAGGCCCTCAACGGTTGCTACTTCTATGTCGACGAGCTGATTGTATACGACGACAAGGTCATCAACGACGTGATGAACTGCCGCATGCGCATGGACCTCTCGGCTGTCTTCCCTGAACTCATGACCAACAACATGCGCATGAACTATAAAGGCAATGGTCTCTATTCCGACGACCAACGCTATAGTCATGAGGAATTGCTGGGTACCTGCTATTTCTTCCCCAACGGTTATCTCGACGGTGTCACCGTGGGAAACAACGGCTATTTCGTCTATCGCCGCCCGCGTTACGGATATTGGTCGTATAGTGGGGATGAGTTTGTGTGCAACGGCGACTTCGACCTCTCGTTCCGCATCCCGCCAGTGCCCACCGAGGGCGACTACCAAATCCGTCTGGGATATGCCGCCATGTCTATCCGCGGTATAGCACAGGTGTATTTCGATGGCGAGCCACAAGGTATCCCACTCGATATGCGCCGCGACCTGCGTGACGAGTCGCTGCTTGGTAATGCATATTGGGGCTCGCACGACAATGAGTATAACACCACCATGACCGAGGATGAAAAACTCGAGGAGCGAAAGGACCTCAAGAACAAGGGCTTCTATCGTGGTGCCAACGGCGCGTTCAGAAAGGGCAGCGCCTCTGACGCCGGACAGTATTTTGCCGAAATCTACGCCACCCTGCGCATCGTGCTTTGTACGGTGCACATCAAGCCCGGCGAGAACCATTATCTGCGGTTCCGCTGCGTGTCGGAGGGCCTGGGCAACAATGAGATTATGCTCGACTATCTGGAACTTGTGCCCAAGAGCGTGTATGGAGTAACCGACGAAGGCATACAGGAAGACGACCTCTAAGGCTTTCGCTTCGTATTCAAATATGTATTAATCAAGATTCAACATATTTATGAGACTATATCATATCAACCGCAGTATCCTGGGCATGGCTTTGGCTGCCCTCGCACTTGTCGCCTGCAACGACACCTGGGACGAACATTACAGTCCCTCGCAGTCGTCGGAACTCACCTTATGGCAGACGATACAGCAAAACAGCGATCTGAGCAATTTCGCCCGTGTGGTGCAGGCTACGGGCTTCGACAAGTCGCTGGACGGAGCGCAGATGTTCACTGTCTTCGCACCCACCAACAGCGCCTTCACGTCGGCTGAGGCCGATGCGCTCATCGCGGCTTACCAGAACGAGAAGGCACGCAATGTGAAGGACAACGAAAACTCCACCATCAAGGAGTTCATACACAATCACATTGCACTCTACAACTATTCGGCGTCGTCGCTTTCCAACGACTCCATCACCATGATGAACGGCAAGTATATCATACTCACGCCCGACAAGTTTGGAAAAAGCCCCATCGCTTCGGCCAATCAGATTGCCAACAATGGCGTGTTGTTCACCATCGGAGAGAAAGCCGACTATTTCCGCAATATTTACGAGTGGCTGTGCTACGACCACGATCACGACAGCATTGCCAATTTCCTCAAGGCTTACAACACCTATTATTTTGATGCCGATGAGAGTGTGCCGGGCGACATCGTCGATGGAAAGACTGTCTATCTTGATTCCGTCACCGTGCTTTACAATGAACTTTTCGGCTATGACGTTGGGCGCATCAACTCCGAGGACAGCACCTACTGGATGGTAGCACCCACCAATCGTGTGTGGAATGAATTAGTGGCTGAATATACGCCCTATTTCAATTACGACAACACCGTCGACAAGCGCGACTCCATGCAGTGGGCCAACACCCGCCTGTCCATCATCAAGGGGTCGGTGTTCAGCCGCACACGCAACACCGACGCCTCTATCCGTGACTCTGTCTTGTCGGTCAATGCTGTCGAATACACGAGTAGAAAATACACTTATGGGAGTCCAGACCTGGCCTATTATCAATATGCCCGGCCTTTCGACCAGGGTGGCGTCTTCACCGAGACTGTCAACACCGACTGCAGCAATGGAGTGGTGATGAAGAGCGACAACTGGAAATTCGACAAGCGCCTCACATTCTATCAGACCATCATCAATGAGGGTGAGTCGAGAAGTGTTTTCAAGGAGGTGAACGAGAACAACACCGCCACACCCTCCTATCGGCCTGTGGAAACCACAAATCCTTTCTACAACAAAGTGTCGAATAATTCTTTTACCGTCATCTCACCATTGGGAGCCACCAACCCCGAGGTGGTGTTCTATCTGCCCAATATGCTGTCGAATATCGACTACGACCTCTATGTGGTGATGGTGCCGGCGGTGGCCGAAGACACCTTGGTGGCTGAGACGCAGCGCAGACCCTGCAAATTCCGCTGTTCATACAAGTACAATGGTCAGGACGGCAAGGAAATCAAGGACTCTGTGGTGCTGATGAATGGAGCACAAAACTATTTCACCACCGACCCCGAGAAGGTGGATACTGTATTCCTTGGCACTATCAGCGTGCCGACTTGCTCTTACGACTTGCGGGACCCGCAGGTTACTCTTCGCATCGCCAGCAACCTTTCCAACCGTGAGCGGCGCGACAACACCTATACGCAAATCCTGCGCATCGACTGTGTCATCGTAAAGCCCCACGAGGAGTAATCCATGTATCACCCTAAATAGTAAGCCTCACATGAAAAGATATATTTTATTCGGACTTATTTGTATGGTGGCATTCCCCGTCTCTGTCATGGCACAGGACGACGACGAGTATGGCAACGAGTCGGAAAAGCCACAGAAGGTGCTTGTTCGCAAACACAAGAACTATGAGACACGCACCATCAAGGGAAGGGTGCTTAATGCAATCACAAAAACTCCCGTTCCGGGTGTGATTGTCGGTGTCAGCGACATTGATGGATACACCAAACTGACGGGCGAGGACGGTACCTACGAGTTGGCTGTCCCCACGTTCGCCTCTTCTATCTTCGTCAACGCGCCCGATTACAATGTGGCTGTCATCGGTCTGCAGGCAGATAGTCAGCAGAAGGACATCCTGCTCTATCCCGGTGTCTTCCAGCAGGACTACTCCACGAAGACCAATGTGCGCAGCGACAAGCAAATCAGCGATTTCAAGCATTCCAGTGCTATTAATGTCAAGGAGGAGGTGCAGAACCAACTGGGCGCACAGGCCTACACCGTCAACCGCAGCGGCATGCCGGGCGTGGGCAGTGTGATGTTCCTGCAAGGACTCAACTCGCTCAATGTCAACGCGCAGCCTCTCGTCGTGGTGGATGGGGTTATCATCGAGCAGCAATACGACCGCACGATGATTCACAGTGGATTCTACAACGACATCCTCAACAACATCAACCCCGTTGATATCGAGAATGTGACCATTCTGCGCAATGGTACTGCTCTCTATGGTGCCAAGGGAGCCAATGGCGTCATCCTCATACAGACACGCCGCAACAAGTCGATGGCCACGCGCATCACCGCCACCCTGTCGGCCGGAGTGACCCTGGAGCCACGCTCCACTTCTGTAATGGATGCCGAGCAATACCGCAACTACGTATCCGAGTTGCTCAAATCCACTGGCACGAGAATCAAGTCGTTCAAGTTCCTCAACGAAGACCCCTCATACTATTATTATCCGCAGTATCACAACAACACCGACTGGAAAGACTTTGTCTACCGCTCGGCCATCTCGCAGAACTACGGAATCAATGTCGAGGGTGGCGACAACGTGGCCAACTACAACCTCTCGGTGGGCTATACCACGGCAAACAGCACGCTGAAATTCAACGATATGACAAGGCTCAGCATCCGCTTCAACACCGACATCAAACTTTCGTATAAGTTTGACGTGAGGTTCGACGCTTCGTTTGCCAATCAGACACGTAACATCCGCGACGACGGAGCACCTGAGGGCTACAATGAGGGTACCCCCACGTCGCCTTCCTTCCTCGCCTACGTGAAAAGCCCGTTCCTGAGTCCTTACACCTATGGGCGGGGCGTGATGAGCACCAACCATATCGATGTGGGCGACGAGACTTATCTCGACGAGGCGCTGACTTATTATCCCAACTACAACTGGAAGTTGTCCAACCCCGTCGCGCTCAATGAGTATGCCGATGCCGAAAACAAGAACAGGTTTGAGAACTCCATGTTCAATCTCGCGGTCATGCCACGCTTTAGATTCAATGCCAATCTGTCGCTCAGCGAGCATTTCAGTTACAATCTGGTCAACACCAACGAGAAATACTACATACCCATCAATGGTGTGCCCGATTACTATGTGGCCAGCCTCAACGCTTACCGTCAGAACGAGGTGCGCTCGCTGGCTTCCAAGCAAAACTCCCTGATGAGCGACACCCGTCTCGATTGGTCTGGTCGTTTCGGTGAGCACAGCCTGGATGTCTTTGGCGGTGTGCGCATCAACTGGGAAAACTACACGCTCAACAACCAATGGGGATACAACACGGGTTCCGACAAAACTCCACACATGAGCGAGAGTCTGCAAAACCGCGACGCAAGTGGTACGAAGGACTCCTGGAACTCCGTGGCATGGTATGCCCAGGTCAACCACAACTGGAAATCACGCTATTTTCTCCAACTCAATCTCACCACGGAAAGTTCTTCAAGATTCGGTTCCGAGGCCAATGGTCTGAAAATGTTCGACACGGTGTGGGGTCTCTTCCCCTCGCTGCAGGCAGCGTGGGTGATTTCCAACGAGCCTTGGCTTGCAAAAGTCAAAGCCATCGATTACCTGAAACTTTCAGCGGGATTCGATGTGAGCGGAAACGATGACATCGACTATTATGCCGCCCGCAGTTACTTCCGTGCCTCACAGTACATGACTTCTATCTCAGGATTGTCGCTGGCAAGTATCGGCAACACCGAAATTCAGTGGGAGACCACCAACCGCTTCAACGTGGGACTGGAAACCCGGTTTCTCAACAATCGACTCGGACTGTCGTTCAACTGGTTCACGAGCCGTACCAACAACCTGCTCACCTACCAGGCACTCAATTTCCTGTCGGGTCTGGAGCGTAACTGGTCGAATGGTGGAAAACTTGAGAACACAGGTTTCGACGCCTCCTTCACCGCCAAAGTGCTTGCGCTGAAAGACTGGCAGTGGCAGGTGGGAGCAAGCGTGGGACACTATAAGAACAAAATCACCGAACTGGCCGACGGAGTCCAGTTTATGGACACTGAACTCTATGGGGGTACTGTCCGCTCACAGGTGGGAGAGGCCGCCAATCTCTTCTATGGATACAGGACCAACGGCGTCTTCGCCACAAGCGAGGAGGCTGCCTCTGCAGGTCTCTATGTGCTCGACAACAATGGTGTCACACATCATAATTTCGGTGCCGGCGACATAAGGTTTGTCGATATGGATGGCAACCAGGAAATCAATGCCGCCGACCGGGAAATCATCGGTGACCCCAATCCCGACTTCTATGGCAACATCTTCTCCACACTCGCATACAAGAATTTCAAACTCGACGTGAGGTTCAACTACTGTATGGGAAATGATGTATACAACTACATGCGCTCACAGACCGAGGGTGGAAGCCGCTTCTTGAATCAGTCTACTGCTCTGCTCGCAAGATGGCAGATGGAGGGACAACAAACGGCTATTCCCAAAGCCACGTTCCAGGACCCCATGGGCAACTCCAGATTCAGCGACCGCTGGATAGAGGATGGCAGTTACCTGAGGCTCAAGGCAGTCACACTGTCATACAACCTGCCGATGAAATCCGAGTTCATACAGGGACTGCAATTCTGGATACAGGGCAACAACCTGCTCACGTTCACCAAGTACCTGGGCTCCGACCCCGAATTCAGCATGACCTCACGTGTGATTGGACAAGGCATCGACCTCGGGCTCCTCGGACAAGGGCGCTCATTCGTGGCTGGTGTGAAGATTAACCTCTAATAACTCAAAACAAATACGGATTATGAAAAAGTGGATTATTAGTATATTTGCCTGTGTCGGACTCATGACACTCAACGGATGCGCCGACTTCTTCGACCAGGAGTCCGACCATGTGGCCTTCGCCGATGATTACCAACTCAATCACGCCACCGACACCATCTATGGCGTGACAGGTATCCTCAACAAAATGCAGGCACTCGCCGACCGCACCATCCTCCTTGGTGAGGTGCGGGGCGACCTTGTGGATATCACCGATGCCACATCGGCCGATTTGCGCGAGGTGGCACTCTTCAGCATCGACGATGAGAATATTTATAACCGCCCGCGTGACTACTATGCGGTAATCAACAATTGCAATTATTTCCTGGCCAATGTGGATACTGCACTGGTCAACAGCCGGAACGAGAAAATCTTCAGGCGTGAATATTCCGTGGTGAAGGGCTTCCGCGCATGGACCTACCTGCAACTGGCGCTCAACTATGGCTCCGTGCCTTTCGTCACGCAGCCTATCCTGACCAAAATCGACGCCGACAAGCAGTATGAGCGGAAAAACATTCAGGAAATCTGCGACTGGCTGATCGAGGACCTCAAGCCGCTTACCACCGATGAATACCTGTTGCGCTATGGCGACATACCGCAGTATGGCGAGATTCGCAATACCGACTCACGCTTCTTCTATTTCCCGACACTCCTGTTGCTCGGCGAGTTGAACTTGTGGGCCGGGCATTATCGTGAGGCTGCTGAGTGGTATTACAAATACATCACCACTCGCAATGGAACCAACAGTGCATATACCACAGGACTCTGCTCCCAGACGTGGGATTCGCCTGAATGGAATTTCTCAAGCGGAAATTGGATGCCGTTTATCACACGAGAGAGGTATTCCCTCCAGCCTACCGATGAGTCGGAACTGATTACCATGATTCCCGCCGACTCCATACCTTCGGAGGGTAATTTCTCTGAGTTGCGTAACACATTCAACACACGCGACATCACTACCATGGAATACCATCCGGCCAATCTCGTGCCTTCCAACAGTCTTATCGCTCTCTCTGCGGCACAGAAATACTGTTATGTCCAGGACCGTGATACGATTTATGCGCCATCCAATCTCGAGGATTATTACACAGGCGACCTGAGACTGAGTGCCACGCTGAATGAATTTGACTCCTACTACAACAATCAGCGAGTGACCATGCAGACGAATCAGAAGTATAACTCGCGCAATGTGCATATCTGGCGCCGCCAAATGGTGTGGCTGCATTTCGCCGAGGCTCTCAACAGGGCTGGATACCCGAGATTTGCCTACCAGATTCTCGCACGCGGACTCTCCGACCAGGTCATCGAGGCACATGTGATACCATACTATCGCAATGACTCCACCTATCTGCGCACGTTCAGTTTCCCCAATGAGCGCTATGTCGTCGCCTCACCCATGAACACATACGGGCAGAATATGCAGGGCATCCACTCCCGTGGCTCGGGATGGTCGTATTGCAACAAGTACTACCAGATGCCTGTCGACACATTGATAACCGATTCCTTACAGCAGATTCAGTATCAAATCGACCAGGTGGAGAAGATGATTGTCGATGAGGGCGCTCTGGAGTTTGCATTTGAGGGTTTACGTTTCTACGACCTCATGCGTGTGGCCTTGAGACGTGGCGACCCGTCGTTCCTTGCCAGCCGTGTCTATGGACGACGTGGTGAGGAGCAGCGCAGTGTCATGCAGTCGCTCATTCCCGTCGACTTGAACAACACCAACAACTGGTTCCTCAAATGGAACGGACAAATAGGAATCGGTCAATAGGCTTTCATTCATTTACCCCTCTTCTTTAACTCCCCTTACCTGAAATATCTTGAAAAAAATATCAATTATTTTGGCTTTGCTGTGTATGTCTCTCCTTGCTGTGGCGCAGGACGACATGCACAGCAAGTCGTTTGCTCAGCAGATAGCCACACCAGCCGACAATATCCGTGTCTCGCGCCGCCCCAGTCCAGAGGAGCGATTGTTCCAGTCTGAAACCATCGAGAAGAAAATCAAGGAGGTGCAGCGTCTCCTCAAGGATGCGCCTTATCTGGCGTGGATGTTTGGCAATTGCTTTCCCAACACTCTCGACACCACAGTCCATTATGCTACCACCGACGATGGCGACGACGACACGTTCGTCTATACGGGCGACATACATGCCATGTGGCTTCGTGACTCGGGTGCACAGGTATGGCCCTATGTGCAGTTTGCCGGAAAAGACGAGAAAATCCGGAAAATGGTGCGAGGCACTATCCTGCGGCAACTGAAATGTATCTGCATCGACCCTTACGCCAACGCGTTCAACATGGGGCCAACGGGCAGTGAGTGGGAGAAGGATATGACCACAATGAACCCCTATCTGCATGAGCGCAAATACGAGATTGACTCTCTTTGTTATCCTATCCGTCTGGCTTATTACTATTGGCTAGTGACGGGCGACGACAGCATCTTTGGAGATGTGTGGCAGGAGGCCATGCGGAAAATCCTCACCACATTCCGCGAGCAGCAGCGAAAAGAGGGTAGGGGGCCGTATCGCTTCATGCGGGTCACCAACCGTTCCTACGACACGATGTCCAACGATGGCTATGGCAATCCCGTGAAGCCTGTGGGACTCATCGCATCGGCCTTCCGGCCTTCCGACGATGCCACGGTCTTTCTATATCTCGTTCCGGCCAATTTCTTTGCCGTCTCCTCTTTGCGCAAGGCGGCCGATGTGCTCACGCGGGTCAATCACGATGCTGCCACAGCGGCGGAGTGCCTGAACCTTGCCGACGAGGTGGAGGCAGCACTCAGAAAATATGCCATCCACGACCATCCGAAATATGGCAAAATTTACGCCTACGAGGTGGATGGATTTGGCAACCAACTGCTGATGGACGATGCCAATGTGCCCAGTCTGTTGGCCATGGCCTATCTGGGCGACGTGGACATCAACGACCCCATCTATCAGAATACGCGGCGCTTCGTGTGGAGTGAGGACAATCCTTATTTCTTCCGCGGAACAGCGGGCGAGGGTATAGGCGGTCCGCATGTGGGTTACGATATGGTGTGGCCCATGTCTATCATGATGAGGGCTTTCACCTCTCAGGACGATGACGAGATACGTCAGTGTCTGCAAATGCTGGTCGACACCGACAATGGCACGGGTTTCATGCACGAGTCGTTCAACAAAAACGATGCTTCCGATTACACCCGGTCGTGGTTCGCATGGCAAAATACACTCTTCGGCGAACTCATCCTCAAACTCATCGACGACGGCAAGCTCGACCTCCTCAGAGGCATCCAGAAGAAATGATGATTATTGTGACGTGGCCTGGTTTCCGATGATTTGGGAGGCCACAGAGGGGTGGCCTCAGCTCGGCCCCTCATGGCCGTTGATTGTCTTATACCTTTGTTCTACATCAAACCACAACCGCTGCTTGCCTCTGCCTTTTTTGGCTGCTATTGTCTTATACCTTTGTTCTACATCAAACCACAACCGCTGCTTGCCTCTGCCTTTTTTGGCTGCTATTGTCTTATACCTTTGTTCTACATCAAACCACAACTTCCTTGAGCACCTCGGCGTATGCCTCAGATTGTCTTATACCTTTGTTCTACATCAAACCACAACCTCGATGGCTATTTCGTCCACGTCCATATAATTGTCTTATACCTTTGTTCTACATCAAACCACAACTGGCGGTCGTTCTTGGTGTCGGTGGTGTTATTGTCTTATACCTTTGTTCTACATCAAACCACAACGAAGATTTCTTTAATCCTTATTATGAAAATATTGTCTTATACCTTTGTTCTACATCAAACCACAACTGAAGTTTGACCATTGCTTCTCGCCACCATATTGTCTTATACCTTTGTTCTACATCAAACCACAACTCAGCAATAGATACACAGTTTGGTCCAATATTGTCTTATACCTTTGTTCTACATCAAACCACAACACGGGCAATCTTGCACAACGCAAGGTTGGATTGTCTTATACCTTTGTTCTACATCAAACCACAACTCAAGGGTGCCTACGATGGCGTAGGGCGTTATTGTCTTATACCTTTGTTCTACATCAAACCACAACAAACTGAGCGTTTGGTTGGTAATTCCGTTGATTGTCTTATACCTTTGTTCTACATCAAACCACAACTGCGAGACATGGCCTCTTTGGGTTTTTCCAATTGTCTTATACCTTTGTTCTACATCAAACCACAACGTTGATAGCATCAAGGAAATAAAAGACACGATTGTCTTATACCTTTGTTCTACATCAAACCACAACCATCATCGTCATCAACTTCTGGATGCGTGGATTGTCTTATACCTTTGTTCTACATCAAACCACAACTGGTGACGGTGACAGATACGTTCGCCTTATATTGTCTTATACCTTTGTTCTACATCAAACCACAACAAACCGACCGTTTGGTTGGTAATTCCGTTGATTGTCTTATACCTTTGTTCTACATCAAACCACAACCATGAAATCGTTGGTGCAATTCCTCTTACAATTGTCTTATACCTTTGTTCTACATCAAACCACAACTGAATAATTCTTCCTCTAATTTCCATTTATATTGTCTTATACCTTTGTTCTACATCAAACCACAACTATTCTCAGTTGTATCGTTATTACGATAATATTGTCTTATACCTTTGTTCTACATCAAACCACAACTGGCTGACATTTCAACCGCCTGGCCTTGTGATTGTCTTATACCTTTGTTCTACATCAAACCACAACTAGGTGTTAAGGAACAAAATATTTGGAGAATTGTCTTATACCTTTGTTCTACATCAAACCACAACAGTAACTTACTTAAGGATAGACTCCTTAAAATTGTCTTATACCTTTGTTCTACATCAAACCACAACGTGTTCGCCTCCGACGACTTGATTTCCTCGATTGTCTTATACCTTTGTTCTACATCAAACCACAACATACAGAATTAAGAATCTTTTCCATGCCAAATTGTCTTATACCTTTGTTCTACATCAAACCACAACTCACCTATCCTTTTGCCAAATGGCTCTTCAATTGTCTTATACCTTTGTTCTACATCAAACCACAACTGACGCTGCATCTCGGTGTCGTGGTCGTCATTGTCTTATACCTTTGTTCTACATCAAACCACAACGATAGCCGCCTTCCAGTTTTCTAAGGAGTAATTGTCTTATACCTTTGTTCTACATCAAACCACAACCATGATGCCGAAGACTATTGCATCGAGCGCATTGTCTTATACCTTTGTTCTACATCAAACCACAACTAGGCCGATGATCCTCCATATGATATTATATTGTCTTATACCTTTGTTCTACATCAAACCACAACCAAGGAGGTGGGGAAGACCGTTGCCAACACATTGTCTTATACCTTTGTTCTACATCAAACCACAACCGTCCCAGTTGATGCCCGTCGTGAGCCATCATTGTCTTATACCTTTGTTCTACATCAAACCACAACGTCGAGGGAAATTGGTTTCTGAATCAACAAATTGTCTTATACCTTTGTTCTACATCAAACCACAACTATTGTCCGGCAATGGGAGGAGAACAACAATTGTCTTATACCTTTGTTCTACATCAAACCACAACGTACAAGGTGATGGACCGCCTGTCGTTCAATTGTCTTATACCTTTGTTCTACATCAAACCACAACGCATTGAGGGTTTACCAATGCCTAAAGATATTGTCTTATACCTTTGTTCTACATCAAACCACAACGCTCACTAGTCAAATGAATTTGAGCAGATGATTGTCTTATACCTTTGTTCTACATCAAACCACAACCTGATGCAGCTGGATATCAGGCAAATTGGGATTGTCTTATACCTTTGTTCTACATCAAACCACAACTATGCTTGGTCTTCGCTGCCTTCTATTTCATTGTCTTATACCTTTGTTCTACATCAAACCACAACCTTGTCGCGCAGTGCGATGACGGGCGAGACATTGTCTTATACCTTTGTTCTACATCAAACCACAACTGTATGTTGACAACAATGTTATCCACACCAATTGTCTTATACCTTTGTTCTACATCAAACCACAACTCTTGAGGGATGAGAGGAATTTGTAGTCGGATTGTCTTATACCTTTGTTCTACATCAAACCACAACGGTAAGTCTTGCGACCAAGGGACGCTCCTATTGTCTTATACCTTTGTTCTACATCAAACCACAACCTTCAGACAACCTTTATTCTCTTGATGGTATTGTCTTATACCTTTGTTCTACATCAAACCACAACCCACAATTTTTGCACGCTCATCATGTGCTATTGTCTTATACCTTTGTTCTACATCAAACCACAACCCCGAAGGTGACGTGCAACCAGTCGAACAAATTGTCTTATACCTTTGTTCTACATCAAACCACAACTGTCTGACCCTGCTTGTCCATCCCTAATTAATTGTCTTATACCTTTGTTCTACATCAAACCACAACCCCTGCTGTTCCGAACGTCAAAATCAAAGCATTGTCTTATACCTTTGTTCTACATCAAACCACAACTTCCTCGATGCTGCGGATGTGGGTGTGAGATTGTCTTATACCTTTGTTCTACATCAAACCACAACTTCACTCAGGGTCACCAATATCTATTTGGCATTGTCTTATACCTTTGTTCTACATCAAACCACAACCTCCTGTGCCCGCTGCTTGGCCAGTGCCTTATTGTCTTATACCTTTGTTCTACATCAAACCACAACTATCTTCCTTGTCTTCCTCAAAAATTTCTTATTGTCTTATACCTTTGTTCTACATCAAACCACAACTATCAGTTACGAGCGTCTTTTGGAAGACAGATTGTCTTATACCTTTGTTCTACATCAAACCACAACTATTGAATCCAGTCTTTAGTTGTCATGTTATTGTCTTATACCTTTGTTCTACATCAAACCACAACCGCGAAGTTGACCCCGAAGGCCATGCCGAGAATTGTCTTATACCTTTGTTCTACATCAAACCACAACTCAATCAAAGGGTCAGTAGTGAATGATAGGATTGTCTTATACCTTTGTTCTACATCAAACCACAACAAAATTCCTAATAATATTATTTGTCATAATATTGTCTTATACCTTTGTTCTACATCAAACCACAACTGTGTGGCCGTCCTGGGTGCTCGTATGGTATTGTCTTATACCTTTGTTCTACATCAAACCACAACTACACCAAGGAGGGCGACAGCGCAAGCGAATTGTCTTATACCTTTGTTCTACATCAAACCACAACTCTGCCATCACCTTTTGGTAGTATGGCAGAATTGTCTTATACCTTTGTTCTACATCAAACCACAACCGAAGTCCTGCACCTGGATATAGCCATTGAATTGTCTTATACCTTTGTTCTACATCAAACCACAACCTATACATTGTATTTTGCTTATTTATAAGCGTTTTTATTTGATTAAACATATATGAAGTGGCAAAAAATAGAATCTTGATTTTGCAAAATTACTAAAAAAACTCTAGTTGTAAGGGGGTAAGCTTTGTTTTTTTCTCTATTGCACCCCAAATATGTATTATGTTAGAATATTGTTTGTCGGTAATAGAAAGAATACTCACATGCCCCTTTACAGGGATAAAACTCTTCACTCTTTTTATATGTACTTGAGCACTTTCTAAGGAACCGCAGTTTCTAATGTAAACGCTATATTGATGCATGGTAAAGCCATCTTTCTCCAAGTTTTTACGAAATAGAGCTGCTTCTTTTCGTTCCTTCTTGGTCATAACAGGCAAGTCGAACATCACAAATAGCCACATAATGTGATATGCATTTAGTCTTTCAAATGTCATGGAAATGCAGGCAAACTTAATGTGATTTGTTCTTTTGAGAGGCATTTCGCCATACTTGCGGTAGTCATAGATAATCCAACGCTAAGCGGACGCTTTACTTTTTTGTACATAGTATCTGTGTACAATACATTGATTAATTCTCCTTTGACATCTTTAGTCAGTTCTAACTTTCCACGCATGATGATATCGTACACGATTCTATCAACAAAGGGCCTGAATGGCTCCATCAGATCATCTGCTAAAGGGTAAGCATTACTTCTGTTATGATGGCAAATACCTATTGCAGGAAATAATCCCGATGATACGATTGCCCTACAAGTTGCAGCTCTCAAAATAGAATACCCGTAGTTGAGCAAAGCGTTGATTCCAGGTTCATCTCTATTGCGTACAAAACCATCACCGAATAGATGTTGAAAGTAAATCCGTGCAGCTATGCCCTCTTTGTTGTCTGCATCACCACTTCGTATATTTGTATAGAAAGATTTTAGGACATTGCCTTCTTCTCCAATACAATCCAAAACAGATGCTTGATTCCTTATTTTAGCTCCAACCACTTGCTTCCATAATTGTTTCTTTAGGACCTCACCACAGACAATTTGATTTCTTAGGTTTGCACCTTGCAAGTTGTTGCTATTCATGCCTTGAACCATAGCACTTGGCATCCCTTTGCTGTTGCATATAACAACCTGCACCTCATTCTCTGCTAATGCATTCAATAAAGGTAGAGTTATATTTGTCTGTTGATTTTCCAGAAGAACAACTCCAACGTCCTCAATTGGTACAGTTACTGTCTCATTTTTAGAATCTTTATATGCAATTACTATTTGCTGATTCTTAAGAGAAAGAACCATAGGACTAGAAAAGACAAGTGTGCGTTTCAACATAGGACTTCTATTATAGCATAACTATTTCGCCAAGCGCATTGATTTTGAAATCAACACCTTCAATCAAAGCATGGAAGTCGGATAAAGATAACATGATTTCTGACCTATATTGTTCACCAACTTTATAAGCACCCGATTTGCGTTCTTTTTTCAATATCTTCGCTTCTCGTGCTTCTTGATTAAATCGGAGAACTAATCTGCCGTCTTTTTGCATCACAGCTACAAAGTATAACCTTCTTGTTAAATCATTCTTGTTTGCAAGGTTTATCTCTTCATTATCTGATTGTAAAAGTATGATATGCGTGCCAGTACGTACAGTACATCTGTATTTAAATCCGTTTTTGTTCTCTGGAGCTATTGGGTATTGCTTTGTCAAATCTGAACTCTTCTTGAAATAGTTTGCTGCATCAATCATATTTACTATTTCATAAGTTCGTTTCACCTTTCCTTTCACCTCTCCCTCATAAATTGCCATACAATAGTTTCCATCCGAAGTAACATGGAACTGTTGCTTGTATTCCTTTTGTGACAGGTCTCTGTGCGTGCGAATATGTAGAGGCTTTGTGACAGATGGAACGAAACACCTAATTTTTTTTATCTTGATGCCTTTTTCTTTATTCATAAAGATGTCTCCTGACATTGCTTCCTTAAATCCCTTTTCTGCAATAGCTTGTTTAACAATCTCTTTTACAGTTTGATCAACAATGTTTTCAATGTCGTTTTCTGTTATTTTACTCAGCATTTTGCGAATAACATATTTAATGTCACCATCTCGTTCAATGGCTCCATAGTAGCTGTCATTATGCAATGAACCACGTGCAGAGTCGCCCTTTGCAAGTTTCTTGCCCTTGACTGTCTTAATATATTTGCGGGCACGTTTGGGCATATTGTCTGGTGTACTATGAACAACCATCATCTCATGTGCGATAGCTTTAATATCCTCAGTAAATGTTGGCCAAGGTTTGGGGAAAGAAGGCTTTGGCGCCTTATTTCTCTCATACTCCTCCAACTGTTGATAATATCTGGCTGTTTCATTGTATTCTCCAGGTTCTATGCAGGCTATAGTAATGGCATCAATGCAATGATGAACATGGTTGTCGCGTGACTTCTTCTCATATTCATCTTGGATGCCCCACATTTTCCTATATTCGGCTGTAGTGGCTCCCTTAACAACACGCACATTGCTCTTGTTCCTGTCATCTGTCTTATGGAATAGAGACTTAAGATACAGACCAGCATATTTGCCTACAAGACCTATACCTACACCTTGTCTGCGGGCAAAACCCTCTGGCACATCTTCCATTTGGAAACGTTTATATTTTCCAATCCAATAGTTAAGTTCCAACTTGAGAAAATGACGTTTTTGTATTTGCTGGTCTTTTTTCTCCTTTTTCATGTTAGAATATGTCTTCACATGGTCTATATCTTTACGAAGTGTCTCTATCTTGTTGCGCCACTTCTCAAGTCTTTCTATTATGTCATCATAGTTGGCCAATTGAGTAGGTAGTTTGGCATTCTTGACTTCACGATTAAATTTGCTATAGCATAGAGTCATGTTTTCAAGTGTGCTGTCGCCTCCAATACTACGAGGAATGGTGTGTTCAATATCATAACTTGGGTTTGGTCCAACAAATTCAGTTATGCCTATAGATTTTCCTGTATAAAGACAGATGTGATCTTGTTCCTCCCACAGTTGGTATTTGATGATGTCATCATTTGTGGGCTCAATCTCTTTTCCGCATTCTTGTTTATATAATATGCGAATCTCTTCTGCATATTTCTTACGTAAAGTTTCTCTTTTCTTATTCCATTGAGATATGGCCTTACGCTTGTTTGCATCGTTCAGTTCACGGGCATACTCAATGTGCACTTCAGTTTGGTTATTGATGGTGCCGTCCAAAAGTAATGTGTTTATGACTTTCCTAAGTTGGTGAAGTGAGCGCATTGCCATAGGATTTCGTATGGAATTTGTTTTTGGAGAACCTAATTGAAAAATGCCTTGTGAGTTCTTTTTTGCATCTGGATAGGTTTCTATCATTGATGGGTGATACAATTTATCCACCGCCTCAGGCATAAGTTCACACATATCCTTCAGAACGTCTTTGATGCAGAAGTCTAATGTTCCTGTCAAAGAAATATCTTTGGGGTCAAAGTTATTTATCAAGAACAACAATTCTTTTGCAATGGATGTTCCTCGACTCTTCCAAATATCTTTTCCTACAATATCAGGAACTTTTGCCATTAACACTGCATGAGGATAAATAAGCCCTTGCTCCAACCAAGGAAGAATGTTATTGACGGCTGCCAAACTAAGTGATGCAAAACTATGTGTAAGCCTTATTCTTGAAAACTTTTCTGCTTCGTTTTCGTCCATTTGAAGTTTGTCCATTCCCCATAGCTTTACTTTTTCCTTGTCGCTGAAACTATATAAAACATTCCATACATCATTGACTATTTGTTTTGTCGTTTTCCCTTTATGAAGTATATATCGTTCGGCAATTGCAGTTTCATAGTCGTCGCCAAAAATGGAAATGAGATTTGCAATTGTGGGGCATCCGGTAACGCTTTGCGTCATCCTGTAGTTGAATTTGTATTCCTTTTCTCCCACATCTTTGATGTGTTGATATTTATTTCTACCCGCAATTGCTTTGGCTATGTCTTCAAAATCAAATTGAGACTTGCTCTTTCTGAAGAACATTGATTTTGCCTTTTCATATTCTTCTGTGGAGAGAGGACGCATTTCTACATCGTATGGTCCTTTTACCTTGATGCTGTTAACAAAAGACAACATCCTGAATAGTTCGAATGCTGGATGAGAATCGGAAATACGGCTTTTCTTAGGCTCAAAAGTACACTTTCCAACACTTTTTCGCTGACTTTTCAATGGACGTTGGAAATAAATAGCTTTCTCCAATTTTGATATCTGTTCCTTTGGAATATTCTGTTTGCTGCAAATAGCATAAAATTCCTTTTTGTAATGCTCCTCACGGTCTGTATAACGCGTCCGTATCTTTACTTTGTTTCCTTTTTCTTTGTATAATTTGTAGAAAAAATCGCCAAGATACTCGCATCCTTCATCCGACATGCTTTTAGACAATGAGGATATGGCTTCCTTAACCTTACCCGTTTCATCGTCATTTCCCTGTTCAAGACGATTACTTAGGAAACCTCTTCTTTGTGCTAGATGATAAATAGCCCTTCCCAAAATATATCTGTCCGACTTTTCATTTAAATCTAACTGTTCATGTAAGCAAATGTGTCTATAATAGTATGGGTTTACGTCTAAATTATCATTAGTGCGTTGCCATGATAAGAAAGCATCATCCACAGGGTATTTTTTCTTTACATGCCATTGGTGAAGGGCTTCTGGTGACAAATATGGACACCAATCTAATTCAATAAGAACCTTGAGAACTTCAATCTTTCTGAGTCTTCTGCGAAAATAATTTTTTCGGAGGGCACGATGCAAAGTTCTTTCAGCCGCTTTTGATGACTCTATCCCCTTTTCAACTTTTACACCCTCTTGAAAAACAAGGCATCCTTTATTGATTAAGGTATAATTACCATTTTCATTCTTATCAAGAACCGCCCAACCTAGGCTATTTGTTCCTGTATCTATACCAAGTATTCTCTTTTTCATATCATTAGGTTTATTAGAATGTGTAAAATTATAAAAAAAAGTGACGAGAACGAAATTTATTGGTGATTTTTTTTAGATTTCTAAGATTTTTTGCTATCTTTGCAATCAATAAGATATTCTACATCTTATCACAATAAGGCTATATGCCGAAGGTTTTTATCCTATATGCCCTCTTCGGAGGGCATTGTTTTTTTATGGCCTCTCTTGGAATATTTTTGTCACTCTGTCGGTCCAAATATCTCCATTGCGTGAAAAATATCTCCGAAAAAGTGACATTTTTGAGATTTATTGCTTATTTTTGCCATTCCATTGATGATTTTGCCTGTTTTTGTTTTGAAGCAAGAAGGTAAGTGAAAAATCAGACATGGTAAAAATATGGGCAATCCGTTGCTGCTCAGGAACTTATAAAAGTGTTAAACTAAATTGCTTCGGAATTTAGGTGTTTAATAAAACATGATTGATATGAAGAGATTTTTCATCCTAATGCTGATGACTGTCGCCGTAATCGTGGCATCAGCACAGACCAAAAAAGTTTCCATTCTGGGCGACTCGTATTCCACCTTCCAAGGCATTATCCCCGCCGAATATTCCTCGTTCTACCCCAATGACAGAAACGATGTCGTGGAGGTCGAACAGACATGGTGGAGCCTTTACATCAAGGCAAAGGGCTATCAGTTGGAAAAAAACGATTCGTGGGGTGGAACCACTATCTGTGGCACAGGTTACGGTGGAATGGATTCCTCACGCAATAATTTCATTGCCCGAGTCGACAGCCTGGGCAACCCTGATATCATCTTTGTGTTTGGCGGCACCAACGACGCCTGGGCAAGGTCTCCTCTGGGAGAGTATCAGTACTCCGACTGGACCAAGGAGGATTGCAAGAAGCTCCGTCCCGCTCTCGCCTGCCTGCTCGACAAGCTCCAGAAGCGCTATCCCCAGGCTGAAATCTACTCGCTGCTGAACTCCGAACTCCAGGAGCCCGTCAATGAGTCTTTCCGCGAGATTTGCAAGCACTACAACGTGCAACTCATCGAACTTCACGACATCGAAAAACAGAATGGCCACCCCTCCATCAGTGGCATGAGAAGCATCTGTGACCAATTGCAGGAAGCCATCCAATACTGAGGCTGGCGGTCGTCTGTGGGTCAGTCTGCTCTATGGAAGGTCATGCCGTCCCATTTCAGTGTCAGGGGAGTAATCTTTTTCCCTTCGTAGATTTTCACGATAATGTCTTTTCCCACTCTGGGGAGTTCATAGATGACAGATGGTTTCACCTCATACCATTTGTCATACTCCTCTTTTGTCATCTTGATGACCCTGTCAGGATTTGAATAGGATATAAAATAACTGTCGATGTCACTCTTGTATCCATAGCTGGATGGTCCCGTTTCCTTTTCTGTCAGGCAGGCACTGATGGGGTCATCATCCAGGCTCTCCCATTCGCGCTTGGCCGGATTGTAAAGGATGACGTCGGTATATGTGCATTCGGTGAAGGCTGGTTTGCCCTCGGCTATGCAGACGCTGTTCCACGCTATCATTTGCTTGCCGTCGCTGCGGTTCCAGTAGCATATCTCCACATAAGTGTGTTCGTCTATATCAGTCGGATTCCAGTCGAAGCGGAAATAGCCGTTCTTGGCGTCGAGTGTGATTTTCTCCCCCTCCTTTTGTGGTTTGCCTTTCAGATAACGTTGCCAGGCATCATGCACAGTACCTATCAGTTCGCCTTCTGGCTCGCTCAAATAGTTGTTCACGATTTTCTTGATGGTCAGTTTGCTTCTGCCTTTCCTTGAGGTCTGGGCAGTGGCGCTGCAGCATAGCAGCATCAAGAATAGTGCGAAGATTGTCGTTTTTCCCATACCGCAAAATGATTGTGTGTTATGTCATTTGGTTTTATGTCTTTTCTGTCAGAACGAGGGATTATAAATCCACATCCCCTTTGAGGGGCAGATTATTTGACGAGCCACCTGCCATTACGCTGATTCTGCCTGGCTCAAGCATCCATGTCTGAGCGGTTTCGTCCCAGTGGCAGAGGTCGGAGCGGCGAATGGGTATGGTCACGGTTTTGCGCTCTCCAGCCTTGACGGAAACACGTTTGAATCCCTTGAGTTCTTTTTCGGGACGTTCGATGTGAGAATAGGGATAGGCAACGTATACCTGTGCCACCTCCTCAGCTTCCACTTCCGACGTGTTGGTCAGGGTGAACGTCACTTCAATTCCCTCGGCAGTGTTCTTGACGGTAAGATTGTCGTAATGGAACTGTGCGTATGAAAGTCCGTATCCAAAGGGATAGGCTACGGCCACATCCTTGCAGTCATACCAGCGGTAGCCCACCAGTCCCTCTTCGGCATAGTTGGCGATGAGTTGCTGGTTGTTTCTGTTGTTTCTGTTGTTCACCAGACCGACAAAGATGTCACCCTGTTCGTTGGAGGCGTTTTGTGGATAACTGCCAGTGGCATAGGCAGGCACGTCGTCCAGTTTTCTGGGCCATGTCATGGGCAGTTTGCCAGAGGGCGAAATCTTGCCTGTGAGCACCTCTGCCAGTGCCTGTCCGCCCATTGACCCATTGAACCATGACACCATCAATGCCCCGGAGACATTGTCGATGGTTGACACATCTACCGGTCCGCCTGCCACCACAATGGTGACCATCTTCTTGTTGGCCTTTGCCAGCGCCACTGCCAGTTCGTCCTGGCCTGATGGCAAGGTGATGGACTTGCGGTCGGAGCCTTCAGTTTCCACCTCACGGTTGTCACCGGCGAAGTAGATGACCATGTCGGCCCGTTTGGCGGCTTTTACAGCCTGTGCCATGAGTTGACGGTCGGCCTGTCGTATCGGGTCCTCACGTTTGAAGCGGCTGTCCCGGTCGAAACTTTTGTAGCCTGGCACGTAGGTGATTTTCACTTGTCCGCCAAGCAACTGTTGTAGTCCCTCAAGGGGTGTTATCTCACGTTTTGTCTTCACGCCGGCACCAACACCGCCAAGAGACATTTTAGTGACGGCATTCTCACCTACGACGAGTATATTCCTGGTGCGTTTCGGGACGATGGGCAGTAATCCCTCGTTTTTGAGGAGCACAATCGAGCGCCTGGCTACGTCGAGTGCCGTGGCCATCTCTTCGGGATTTCCCACGGGATAGCGGTTGGCCTCTTCCCGCGCAATTGGCTTCACTGTCAGCCTTACCCTGAGAATCTCTTTCACACGCTGGTTGATAACCTCCTCGCTCACTTTTCCTGCCACGACGGAGTCGAGCAGCGCCTTGCCCATATATCGGTCGCCGGGCATTTCCACGTTCATTCCCGCCGTGACGGCATCGACAGTGGAGTGCACGCCACCCCAGTCGCTTATGACCATGCCGGGAAAACCCCATTGCTCGCGCAGGATGGTGTTGAGCAGCATTTCATTCTCTGAGCACCAGCGGCCGTTGACTTTATTGTATGCAGCCATCACTCCCCATGCGTCGCCTTCTGTCACTGCCATCTCAAACGGCCTCAGGTATATCTCATGCATGGCGCGGTCGGACAGGCGGACATCCACAAATCCCCGGTAGTCTTCCTGGTTGTTCAGCGCATAGTGCTTCAGGCACACCGCCGTACCAGCATCCTGAGCCCCCTTTGTGTAGGCCACGGCAAGGAAACCATTGAGCAAGGGGTCTTCGCTGAGGTATTCGTATGTCCGGCCTCCGGTGGGAATGCGCTGGATGTTCATGGCTGGCCCCAGAATCATGTCCTTGCCGCGGAGTCTTGCCTCGCGGCTGAGCGCGCGCCCGTAAGCGTATGCATAGTCTGTGCTCCATGTGGCGGCCAGTGCGGAACCCGTGGGGAAGAACGTGGCTGAGTCTGTGGTCAGGTGGATGGAATTCCATGAGTGTGGCTCCATCTCCTCTCGTATGCCAAAGGGACCATCGGCATATTCCATGTCGGCGATACCCATCCGGGGTAGTCCGGCCGACGAGAACATGTTCTTGCCATGCAGCATGGCGATTTTTTCTTCGAGGGTCATGTGACTGACGATAGAGTCAATTTGTCGCTCATGCCCCATCAGGCGGGTGGGGTATTGCTGTGCTGCACAGGTGGCGGCCATCCCGATGGCCACTACGGTAATGAGTAATTTGTTGTATAAGGCTTTCATGGGTAGAGTGTATGATGATTTGTCGATTATGAATTATGCGTTGAGGGTTGTGAGTTGCCGCTTCTTTCCACCAACCTCACATACACATGCTTGCCATGGCCCACCTCAGCCTTGCGCTTCTCCACCTCAAAATATTTGGGGCACGCCTCTATCAGTGGGGTGAGACGGGGGAAACCATAGTTGCGGGGGTCGAAGTCGGGGCGTTTTTTCAAAATCAAACTGCCTACCTCGGCCATCGACACCCAGTCGTTGTCGTCGGTCAGGTCGTAGATGGTATGCCGCAGTAGTTTGATGAGCGAGTAACTGATTTTCTCCTTCACAGGGGCGGGTTTCTTTTCGTTTTCCTCATTGTCGCGGCGGCTGGCTGTGTCGTCATCGTCGCTTCCCAGGTTTTCGATGTAGATGAATTTGTCGCAGGAGACGATGAACGGACGGGGTGTCTTGCGCTCTCCCATGCCGATGACCAGTTTGCTCGACTCCCGCAGGCGTGTGGCCAGACGGGTGAAGTCGCTGTCGCTCGAGATGATGCAAAAGCCATCCACCTTGTCGCTGTGCAGGATGTCCATCGCGTCGATAATCATTGCCGAGTCGGTGGCGTTCTTACCGGTGGTGTAACTATATTGTTGTATGGGAGTGATGGCATTTTCGAGCAGCGCCGGTTTCCAGCCAGCCACTGTGGGCTTGGTCCAGTCGCCGTAGATGCGTTTGATGGTGGGGACGCCATATTTTGCTATCTCGCTGAGCATTTCCTCCACATGGGAATAGGGCACGTTGTCTGCATCAAACAGCACGGCCAGGTTGAGTTCTTTCTTATTTTCTGTCATATCGTTTTCTTTTTCATTATGCGATGAGGCTTTTGGCTCATCTGTATTTCTCTGTGAAACTCCTCAATGTTGAGTTGTTTTTTTTCATCCATTCGCGGCGCTCCGAGTCGCTCATTTGCTCGATGGCGTAGCGCAGGGTGGTGCGTGGCATCTCATGGGCATGCTGTGCAAGAAAGTCGCGGAGCAGGTCCATCCCTATGCGCTTCCCCATCTCGCGTAGCATCCATCCTACAGCCTTGTGCATCAGGTCGTGAGGATGGTGCAGGTGCATTTCGGCATAGCGCAGACACCACGACGGGTCGCCATGCTGGGTGGTCTTCCACGTGCAGACCATGCTGATACGTTTTCGCCAGAGACTGTCGCTTTGGGCAAGTCCGTCCACAATAGCCGTTTTGTCGCCCAGGTGGGTCGGCAGCAGCAGCCAGTGGCCGAGTATTTTGGGAGCCGAGAGGTCTACCAAGTCCCAGTTGTTGGCTTGGTCGGCATATTTCAGATACATGGTCACGATTTTGTCGCGCCCGTCGATGGCTTCCGCTTGATTGGCAAGGCGCTTGGTGGCAAGTCGCTCAAACTTGCTGACAAGAATCAGCAGGCCACAGAGGCGCACCTCGTGCCAGTGGCTTTGCAACAATGCCGGCACTTCGTCGAGAGCGGTGTCTTTTTCCGCTGCTTTTGCCACCTCACGTGTCTGGGGCACTTTCAGGCCCAGGAAATCATCACCGTGACCATATTCGCCCGGGGCGCACTTGAAGAAGCGTGTCAGAACCTCACGTTGCTCCTCATTGAGCAGCGTCTCCATGTATTCGATGATTTCTCTTGCTGTTGCCATCGCCTGAATAATCTTTTTTTACGAGGTGCTGTGCTATCCGTGAAGGATTTTGCAGGTGTGTGTCTTTGTCTCTTTGTCGTAGTTGACACCCACGAGAAGGAGGTCATCGACATATTGCGCCACTTTAGCCGGATATTGCTTGTGGAGAATCTGGCCGATGGCGGAGTCGGCATTCTTGTCGTATTTCAACTCAAGGACGATAGCGGGAGAATCGACGTTCTTGCGGGGGATGAGCACTAGGTCGGCAAAGCCCTTGCCCGATGCCAGCTCACGGTGTATGACATAGTTATTGCGGGCATAATAATAGGCAATAGAGAGCACACATGCCAGAGAGTTCTCGTTGTTGTAGGAGAGGATGCTCGTATGCTCGTCGTGAGGGGCATCCACGCCTCGCGCCACAGCCTCGCAGTCACCGTCGAGGGTGGATTGGAGCAATTGTTTAGACTGTTCTATGGCATCAATGACGTGCCGCCAGTTGGTGGCCTTCACCGCATTGACCATTTCACCCGCTACTTCGCGATTGGGGATGTAACACTCCTCCTCATTCCAGTCGAAACCAAGATAGCCCAAATGGATAAGCACCGTGAGCACATCATCACGACTCCGTATGACCGACATGTCGTTCTGGAATCCAGTAGGGTCAACAGAACGCCTTTCTCCAGCCAGCATGCTGATGATGTCATCCTTCAGTCCCTCGAAGTTCATTTGAATGTAATCCTTCACGGCATCGAAGGCACCCGTGTAAGCCCAGTAACTTTTGCACATATCGCTGTCGATGGCTTGCATCACCGAGTTGGGATTGAACATCGACGGCTGGTTGCCTATCTGATAACCATCGTACCACTTCACCAACTCGTCGAAATCCACATCATATTTTTTTGCCAAAGTCCTCACCTCGTCCTTGGTAAAACCGAAATAACGCGCCATCTTGCGCGGTGTTACCATGGAATACTCGATAAAATTGTTCAGTGCCGACTCTGTCTTATATTTCTTCACGGGGAGGATGCCAGTCATATATACACCAGCGAAGACATTGCTGGCGTTTACCTCCTTGAACAACCGACGCAGCCAGTTGACATAGCGGTCCATTGCCGATGTGCCGGACTTGAACTCACGGCAGATGGCATCCCACTCGTCGATGATGAAGAAAAACCTCTCACCCGTTGCGGCGGCAATACGAATGAGACATTCCATCAAGTCGCTTTTCTCTCTCACCTTTACATCGGGATAGGATTCAAGGATGTCGGCTCTCAGTTCTGCGTCAATCATTCCGACGATGTCATCGTCGTGGAAGCGTGTCACAAACGAGGTCATATCGAGATAGATGACGGGATATTTGTTCAAGTGCTTCTCAAATGAGGGGTCAGAGGCAATCTCCAGGTCTGTAAACAGTGCATGGGAATCTACAGAGTGGTCGTAGTAGGCGCAAAGCATTTTCGCCGCCATCGACTTGCCGAAACGGCGGCAGCGGGTGACGCAACTGAAACGCTGTTCGGTGAAAAGTTTACTGTTGACAATGGCAATCAGGCCTGATTTGTCGACATATTCACTGTTACGGGCGGACTGAAATCCCTCATTACCGATGTTGATGTACGTTCCCATAATTGTATGATTTCTAAACAGAGTAGTGCAAACCGAGTGGCCGAGGCATAGCCTGTCTTCGTAAGCAGTGCAAAGATAATCGTTTTTTTGGCAAAAAACAAAATATTTTTTTATCTTTCCGACATTGGTTTCAACACAATCTCAACAAAGTAGGTAAGGCTGGCGCATCACGCTGAGCAACGGGGCATCGTATTCGTCGATGAGCACCACCACTTTCTTTCCGTATTTCTTGGCGCAGCCTTTGATGAGTTGTGCCAGACACCAATGGTTCGCCTGTCATGTCGTACTCATCTCCCCATTTATTGCCGGGCACAGCCAAGATATAGGGTACGTTGGGCAGCCTTTTTGCAATCATGCAAGGTGCTAATCAGTTGAATCATTGTAAGAGTATTTCACCCATCTCGTCTTTTTATGATTTTGAGCGAGGCGACCGCAATAAAAGGTATGATTGAGGTGTTCAATTGACAAATCATATTTGCAATCCGGAGTTCATTATACAACCGAAATTGTTTGTTGTCCAAAAATTTGGTCATAATGAAAATAGTTTGTACTTTTGCACCGCAATACAGAGATGTGTTGTCCGCGAAGGTGCACTTAACCGTGCTTAATTGGGAACGTGAGTGTGAATCTCCGACTGTCCCGCAGCTGTGAACTCCATTATGGCCTTGAAGCAAGACAAGCCATTGCCCGTTTGGGCGAGAAGGCGCTTTAGGGTGGAGGAAAGTCAGAAGACCAGCCTTCCAACGGTTTAAATGCCACCTCTCCACGATGTATGGTGATGGTAGGTGCAACTTTTATCTTAATATCAAACCAAAGGAAGGGATTGTTATGTTCAAGAACTTCAATGGGTTCCATCTTGTGGATGCATATCATAGCATGCGTCTTGCAAGGGGGCTCCAACCCGGAAGGGTGTTCAAGAAAACGGTCGAGGCCATAGTAATAGTGTTTCTGACACTTCTGCTGTGGAATCTGCCAAGTAGTTCATTTTGCATCGAGGGACTGAATGTTGTCCAGCAACGCATCATCGCCATCTTTGTCTTTGCCACGTTGATGTGGGTGTTCGAGGTGGTTCCTTCTTGGGCCACCAGTGTCGCCATCATTGTGCTGATGCTGTTGTTCTGCAGCGACTCTGGTGTGAAATGGATTTGCCAGCCCGATGAGGTGGGCGAGTTGCTCTCCTACAAGGGAGTGATGGCGTGTTTTGCCGACCCGGTCATCATGTTGTTCATCGGGGGATTCACCCTGGCCATCGCTGCCACGAAGACGGGGCTTGATGCACAGTTGGCCAAAGTGTTGCTCAAGCCATTCGGGAAGAGAAGTGAGATGGTGCTTCTGGGGTTCCTGCTCATCACAGGCCTTTTCTCCATGTTTGTCAGCAACACGGCTACTGCAGCGATGATGCTGACGTTTCTCACGCCGGTGTTCAAACAGTTGCCACCCGAAGGAAAGGGCCGTATTGCATTGGCCCTCTCCATCCCCATCGCAGCCAATCTTGGAGGAATGGGCACACCTATTGGCACCCCGCCCAACACCATCGCCCTGAAATATCTTAATGACCCCGAGGGCCTGAACCTTCAACTTGGCTTCGGACAATGGATGCTTTTCATGGTACCGCTTGTTTTGCTGCTGTTGTTTTTCGGGTGGATGATGCTCAAAAAACTATTCCCTTTCACCCAGAAGACCATCCAACTTGACATAGAGGGAGGTGTGAAGCCCGGTATAAAGAGCAAGATCGTCATTGTCACCTTCATCGTCACGGTGAGCCTGTGGCTGCTCGATTCTGTCACCGGCATCAATTCCTATACTGTTGCGTTGATTCCATTCGTCGTGTTTTCGCTGACGGGTGTAGTCAACCGTCGCGACTTGGAGGAAATCAACTGGAGTGTCATATGGATGGTGGCCGGAGGATTTGCCTTTGGTTATGGCCTGAATGAATCAGGGTTGGCAGCACTCGCCGTCAAGAGTATTCCCTTCGGTGAGTTCTCACCCTTGTTCATTCTCCTGTTGTCGGGAATGCTCTGTTACATCCTTTCCAATTTCATCTCCAACTCGGCCACTGCAGCCCTTCTCATGCCCATTCTTGTGGTTGTATGTTCGGCTATGGGCGACAAACTGTCGGCAATAGGTGGCACGCCTACCATTCTCATCGGTGTGGCCATTGCTTCGAGTAGTGCCATGGTGCTGCCCATATCAACACCCCCCAATGCATTGGCGTATGCCACCAACCTTGTCCATCAAAACGACATGGCTAAAATAGGTATCATCACTGGTATTGTCAGTATGATTTTAGGATATGTCTTACTCTATTTCATCGGGGTTTCACATTTTTTGTAAAAGGAAATAATGCTCATATATCGATTGAAGGGTATCAATCAAATTTACCTGGAGGGAATCTGTCGAGAGACAGACTCTCTCCTTTCCCATCAAATCACAGGTAATTTGTCATACCACTTCAATATAGAAAAAGGTTTTTAGAAAAAATAGAAAAATGAAACATGAATCCATCATCGTTGTATACGATAGTTGTCAGGCAATAGCAGAAGAGATAGCCGACTTGTTGGGTGCTGAAAGCATCAGTGTGCAAAGTGTGAACAACAGGCATGTGGAGAACGGCCAGAGTTTTGTTCTTGCCGTAGAATATCAGGCAGATGGTCACTTGACACCACACTGGCAGTATGCTTTTCAGACTTTTTGCAGAACCGACCTCAATGGTAAGAATATCGCGATATTCGTTGCTCTTGGAAATATTCAAGACCATGGCGTTGGAAAGGAATTGTGTGAAGAACTAAGGAAAGGTCGTGCAAACATTGTCGGCGACCTACCCAATGCTGGGTCTCCTCAGTGGAACCTGGACGACTGGGTATGTTCCATCTCTCCAAACCTTTAGTCATGGAATATAAATATCTATTTGTATTGCGAGTACGAGATTTGTAGAAGACCCACTGACCATTAGGGAGGTTCTTTCACGAATTACAAATTAGTTGCACTTGATAGATAAAGGCGGCAGGACGACCATTGGGGAAAAGTGGAGACGTCACATCGTGGCGTCTCCTTTTTCTTGAATGCGGAATTAGACGAGCTAATTCCCTACTGAGATTTGCACTGCCGTTATGGACACTTTTGCAAAAGGTCAGGATTTGCAAATTCCAACGAACGTGCTAACTAAAAATCTATCATTCCAGTAATTCGTGACCTTTTTATTCGTGACCTGTCATTGACCTCATCCCCTCGTAGAATTTTTCTTGCAGTTGCTTGGCCAGTTCGTTGTTGGGGTTGAGTTTGAGGGCTTTTTCGTAGTTTTCCATCACATCGAGGTAATATTTCTGACCATTCTGCGACGGATTTTGCACGATACGCACCATATAGAAGAAGCCACGCAGGGTGCAGACGTCCGACTGATTGGCGTTCCGCATTTTTCCCATTTTGTCGATGATTTGCTCTGTTTCGGTTAGCAAGTTCTCCGTTTGCTCAGCATGCGGATTCATCACGGAAAAGTTCAGACTTTGCAGGGCCATCAGATATTTGGGCTGTACGCTGTCGGGAAACATCGCGTCGATGCGCTTCAGTTCGGCGACGCAGTTGAGCATACTCTCTGGCGACGACTGTAGTTTGCTGAGCGACTGGTTGATAAGAGTCTGCATCTGCGACTCCTGGGCATTCACACTAATCATTGCCATCAGAGAGAGAGCGATGGCGATCACACGGGTTTTAAAAATTTGAGATGTCATAAGCTTTATTGTTTTTTAGTGATATAAAAATTCCGATAAAGAAAAAACGGTCGCGCGTGGCGGTGATGGCTGTGCCATCGGCCTTGTATCCAAAAATGTTTTTGCGGCCAAGGATATTGTTGAGCGAGGTGTAGACAATTACTTTTGGACTGAGCAGATAGGTGACATTGGCATCGATGCTGTTGTAGTGGGGTGTGGTGCCAATAGGGTATTTGCGTCCACTGGTATACGACTCTGCCAGTCCGACAATCGTTTTGCCAAATGCGTATTTGGCGGTCAGCGTGAGGTTGTGTCGCGAGGCATATTCTGGTGTGCGTGGCGCAGTGTAGTCGAGATACAGGCGCTCAGAGTCGTTGAAGGAATAGGATAGGGTAGTGGTGAGATTCCTGGCGATAGAATGACACTCAAAGAAGATGTCGAGACCTTTGCTGTCGCCATAGCCATCATTCAGGTAAAGGCCATTGCTCAGCAGGGGCAGATGATGATATTTCTTGTAGTAACCCTCGATGCGCAACAGGGTTTTCAAGGTGCTGTGCTGCATGCTGAGGATAGCGTGGTCGGCGGTGCTTTGGCCCAGGTTTTCCTGGCTTCTTGCGATGTGTTCATCCTCTGCCGTCTGACTGTATCTTCCCAGCATGGCCGATGCCTGGAAATGGTTGCTGGGCACATAACTCAATGTTGCGCGGGGCAGCAACAGCCATTTGTGGTCGTATGTGGTGTGCTCCGCTCTTGCCGAGATATTCAAAAACAGGCGGGGAACCACTCTCAGTTGTGCGTCGATGTGGGAGCCCAGCAGCGAGTATCCGAGGTTGTAATGATATGGGTCGAAATTCAAGGTGCTGTTTCGGATGTATCCCTCTGTGCCTGTCGACATTTTCAAGACAGGCGAATACACTTTACGAACCTCGGTTTTCAGGTGGGTCTCATTGCGGTAGTTGTGGTAATGGTCGCCCGCGCTTACCGCTCCGTCGATGTTGTCGACCACCGATGAATGGGCGATGCCGGCAAAGAGGGTGTAACCTCTTCCGATATTGGTTTTGAGTGTGGTGTTGGCATAGATGTTGTGCTCCACGAGCGACAGCCTTCGCCCGTCGATGTGCTGCCCCACAGAGGTGAAATCATAGCCGGCGTAAGACTTCAGCGTGCTGGTCGGTGAGAGTTCGGCCTTGTATTGTGCCTCGCCCGAAAGTTTCCGGTAGGGGCGTGCCCAGTCGCAGCGGTCGGGGAAAATCTCATTGTATAGTCCCATGCTGGTATAGTCGGCATTGAACGACAGACTGCTATGGTCGAATGCTTTTGTGCCGCCCAGATTCCAGTCTACAAGTGATGTGCTCACGCCGAGTTTGTCGCCTGTCGAAACATCGGTGGTTTCCATGGGCAGCACGGAGGAAAGCGCCTGGCCGTATTCGCCACCGTAACCACCTAATGAGAAGTTGATTCCCTTGAAGAGGAACGGCGAGAAGCGGCCGCGCGAAGCATTGTTTTCCGTCGTGGTGCTGTAGGGAATCAGCACGTGCATGCCGTTGACGAAAGTCTGGCATTCATTGCTCTCGCCTCCGCGTACATAGAGTTTGCCGTTCTCGCCCACTTTCTGCGTGCCTGGCAGGGTCTGCAGGGCCGCCACGATGTCGCCACACGAATTGCCTGCCATCACCACGTCGAGCGCATCCATCGTCTTGAAATTGTCGCTTTTCCCAAAACTGTAGGTGCTGGCGGTGACCACCACCTCGTCGATGGACGTTGCCTTCTCGTGCATTTTGATGGTGATGCCTGTAGGCTGGGCGATGGTTTGTGTATAGTCATCGTAACCAATGTATGTTGCCCTCAGGGTCATCTCCCCGGTCTTGTCGGTCTGGAAAGAGAATTTCCCCAGCGAGTCGGTCAGGCACCCGTCTATCGTTCCTACAATAAAAACGTTGGCACCGGCGAGTGGTTCGCGTCCGTCGGTGACGATGCCCGAAATGGTGGTCTGACTTTGTGCGCCAGTGGCCACGAGGAGCATCAAAATGAGTTGTGTGAGTCGTTGTTTCATGCCGCAAAGATAGGCATGAAAGTGATTGTCGCCAAATTTCCATGACAGACAGCTAAAAGCACTGACAGTAAACTACTTCAGTGGACGAATGACTATAAAAAATGACGAATGACTAAGCGATAAACGACTTCAGTTTGGGCACGAAAGTGCGTGATACGGGGATGGTCGAGGGGCAGTTGCCAAGTTTGAGTTGATAGCCGTTGGAATTGCCCTGTGCCGAGGTGATATTGTTCAGGTTCACCACAAACGAGCGGTGGCACTGGAAGATATTTCCGTATTCACGCAGGTCGTCGAGCACGGCTGTGAGTGTGGTGTGCAGTTCGGTGGTCTCGGTCTTGCCGTCTTTCATGTAGCACACCGACACATTGTTTTTCTGGGCCTCGATGTAGAGCAGGTCGTTGATGGGTAGTTGCAGGTCGCTTCCTCGCACGCTCGTGTCGTGAATGGTGATGACCACTCCTGTCTGTTGTTCCGTTGTCTTGTTGAGCAATTCTCCCAACTGGTTTCGCAATTGCCGGTGATAATTGATACTCACGGCTATAGCGCTAATGAAAAAACCGATTATCAGCGTCCAATAGAGGAATGCCAAAAAATACCCCATCTTAATCGGATAATGGAATATTTGCGAGAACAGCAGGAAATTGCAAATGCCAATCATCAGAATCAAGCCCAGTTCGTTTAGTGCCTGATGCCAGATACGCCATGGCTTCACGCGCTTGGTCAGTGGCATGCACACTGCCACTCCATACAGGGCGCAACAGCAGAATGTCACTATGCCAAAAAGCAACGAAACCAGGAATTTGTTTCCCTGATACATGCTAAACCCAAAGGGCTGTAGAAACAGCAATATCAAAAACACAATGATGCTGTAGATTCCGCAGTCTATATACCAGTGAGGACCACTTTGCGGAAAGGGATATTTTCGGGTGAGAAACGACATTTTTATACTTCAAATGTTTCTATAACACTGCAAATTTAGTGATTTCCACAAATTACACAAAAGAAACGGGCAAAGAATGTGAATTTTATTCGAAAGGAGAAGATTTTCCCAACATGGACCCCACCCTAACCCTCCCCTGCGAGGGGAGGGAAAAATTGTTTTCGCAGTGCAAACTTCGTAGGGAATTAGCTCGTCTAATTCCGTCACACAGCAGAATGGCGCAGTTCAAACCCCGAAGGGGTGGCAAGACCACAGGCAGGCGGTGGAGCGAAGCGGAACCCCTGCTAATGGTTGCCACACATGGTAAACCCCGAAGGGGGTGACAGACATTCGCCAAGTGTGCTCTGTCACCCTTTCAGGGTTTGGGCTTGTTGCGTTGCCAAAAATGCAGGGGTTCCGTGCTACGCACTCCACCGCCTGCCTGTGGTCTGTCACCCCCTTCGGGGTTTAGCAACTCCAAACTCCAAACTTGAGACAGGGGTTCCGTGCTACGCACTTCACCGCCTGCCTGTGGTCTGTCACCCCCTTCGGGGTTTAGCAACTCCAAACTCCACACTCCAAACTCCACACTGATAAATACCCCTCACCACTAATAACACCTCCAAACTGAAAAAGACAGTTAATGATGAATTTTGTTTTAATACATCCATTCTATGTGGTATCTTTTTCTTAATTTTGCAGTATGTATAAGTGAAAATGGATATTGCCCTGTATGTGAATCATCAATGAAAGGCTCTTAGCGACTACGTATATAAAGGAACTAAAAATTAGGTGTGATTGAAAAAATGAATCCTGTACCACTCCGACTTCTCAATCAGCAACTGATGGCACCGCAGTTTGCCGACCCAGCCCAGGTGGTGAGCCACATGGGTGCCATGCAGGCGCAGGAATACCGGCTGATGCGATGGGCTGTGGCCATGCGTACGCGCAAACCTTCGGCCCAAGCCTTCAAAAAGGCGTTCGAAGCAGGGAGAATCATCCGCCTGCACCTTATGCGTGGCACCTGGCAACTGGTGTCGGCCGACGACTATTGGCCTTTTCTGCAACTCTGTGGACCTAAGGCCATAGCCGTGACAAAAGGGTGGATGAGCAGCAACAGAATCTCCATTTCCGATGAGGAATTGCTGCGCATCAGAGACATACTCATGCAGACGGCTGCCGACAAAGGAAGCGTGACCAAAGAGGACCTCGTAAATGCATTGGCCGAAAACGACATCAGCATGGACGACCACCGACTGTCGTATCACATCCGCATGTGCGAGTTGACAGGGGCACTGTGCAGTGGCGATTTGTTGCCGATGAAAGCCACTTACGCACTCACGGCTGATAAAGTGGGGCCATCCTGTAGCATCGACCGCGACGAGGCCTTACAGGTTTTCACCCGAAAGTATTTCCAAAGTCATCAACCTGCCACTTTGGAGGATTTTGTGTGGTGGTCGGGAATGAATATCAGTGATTGCAGGAGGGGAATCATGCTTTTGGGCAATGCCACCCATACCGTGAAATGGAAAGGACGGGAGTTTTATCTCACCGACCAGTGCCGCACACGTGGATTCCGCAAGGGAAAATACCTTCTGATACCTCCCTACGATGAATATCTGATTGGTTACAAGAGCCGCGACATTGTGCTCTCGCCCGAATACAGGCACAAGGCACACAACAACAGTGGCATTTTCCAACCCATCATCGCCAAAGACGGCATCGTCTGTGGCAACTGGAGTCCTTTTAAAAAAGACCAGTGCCAGACCGACTTCTTCATCGGCGAACACAGCACCGATATGCAAGAAGAATGGACGAAATATATTGGCTTTCACAACTGAAAACGATTGAAAACAATAGGATGCACTGCGAATAATGCGGAATTAGACGAGCTAATTCCCTACGAGGTTTGCACTGCGAATATAAGCTTTTAAGATGAAAGATGAAAAATGAAAGATGAAAGATGAAAAAAATGATGATACACTCCAAACTCCACACTCCAAACTCCACACTTCAAACTCCAAACTCCAAACTGATAACCCTACTTGTCATCATGATATTCATGGCAGCCAATGCTTTCTCCATCAACGAGAAGCCTATGGCTGAGCTAACAATGGTCAATGACAGCACGGACGTGGAAGGATACATGCACTTTCTGTACCGAAGCATGCCCCTTCCCGACCGTTACGATTACAGCGAGGATTTTTACCGGCGCAATGTGATGGCTGCCATGGCGGCGCGGCAGGAGATGCCCTGGGGCGGCAGGATTCCCGAAAGGGAGTTCCGGCATTTCGTGTTGCCCATCAGGGTCAACAATGAGAATTTGGACAACAGCCGCATGGTGTTTTTCGATGAGTTGCGCCAGCGCGTGTCGGGCCTGTCCATGCAGGATGCGATTCTTGAGGTAAACCACTGGTGCCACGAGAAAGCCACCTATCGTCCGAGTGATGCCCGTACAAGCAGTCCGCTGGCCACGGTCAGAACCGCCTATGGACGGTGTGGTGAGGAGAGCACCCTGTTGGTGGCCGCCCTGCGGTCGGTATGTATTCCCGCCCGGCAAGTCTATACCCCCCGGTGGGCGCACACCGACGACAATCATGCCTGGGTGGAGGCCTGGGCCGACGGGCAATGGTATTTCCTCGGAGCCTGTGAGCCGGAACCTGTGCTCAATTTGGGGTGGTTCAACGAGAGTGCTTCGCGTGGAATGCTCATGCACACGAAGGTGTTCGGCGACTACGACGGTCCGGAGGAGGTGATGAGCCAGACCCCTTGCTACACCGAAATCAATGTGGTAGACCACTATGCGCCAGTGTCACAGATGGAGGTGGCGGTGGTGGACGCCAAGGGCCATCCCGTGGCTGGGGCCTTGGTGGAATTCAAACTATACAATTATGCGGAATTCTACACGGTGGCTCAGAAGACCACCGACACCAACGGGCACACACGGCTGACGGCAGGACTGGGTGATATGCTGCTATGGGTGACTAAGGATGGCATGGCGGCCATCGAGAAAGTGAGTTTCGGAAAACAGCGAGAGGTGACCATCGTCATGGATGGCCGGCCGATACCGCGCTATACCGAGATAGACATCGTTCCACCTCCCGTGAGTGCCACATTGCCGGTGGTCACACCCGGGCAACGGGCCGAGAACAACCGGCGCCTGGCCCAGGAGGACAGCATTCGCCGCCGGTATGAGCAGACCATGCCCAATGAGGCATGGAGAGGCAACCATGAGGTGATACAGCAGTTTCTCGACGAGGCGAAGAATCCTCTGATGGCCCGCAGACTACTGGAAGTCATCTCGCCCAAGGACTTGCGCGACATCTCGCTCGAAGTGCTGAGAGACAATGAGGTGACCGATGTGGATACGACGGAAATCTTTGGCAAGTATTTGCTCAATCCGCGTGTGGAAAACGAATGGCTCACACCCTATAAGGCATTTTTCAGGCAGCAATTCCGAGGGGTGTTGCATCGTCCTCACGACCTTGTCGGCTGGTGCACTGAACATATACGCATCGACAGCGTTCACAACCCGCAGCAACTGCGTATGAGGCCTATGAGCGTCTACAATAGCAAGGTGACCGACGAGTTGGGGCGCAAGATTTTCTTCGTGAGTGTGGCCCGTAGTCTGGGGTGGCCGGCGCGTATCAATGAGGTGGATGGCACTTTGCAATATTACGAAAATGGTGCCTGGCAGGATGTGAGTTTTCAGGCGCAGCATCTCGCAGCGGCAGTCCCTCAGGCTACACTGGCGCTCAGATACCAGCCGGTGGAATACTACGACGACCCCAAATACTATATCCATTTCACACTGAGCAAACTGGAGAATGGGCGCCCCCAATTGCTCACCTATCCCGAGGATGCCACTTGGCGTGGCTATTTTAGCGAGGGGGTGAAGGTGTCGCGCTCAGGCGAAAACGATGAATACTTGCTGACCACAGGCACCCGAATGGCCAGTGGAAAGGTGCTTGCCACCATGCGGCGTATCACAATTCCACGGGATGAGATGCGCCATGAGGTGACGTTTACGATGCGTGAGGACAAACAGGGCGTACAGGTCATCGGGAGTTTCAATGCCGAGAACAAATACCGCGGACTGACAGAGACGTCAGAGCCCAAGACGCTGTTGAGCGTCACCGGACGCGGATACAATGTGCTGGGCATCGTGGTGCCAGGTCATGAGCCTACCAATCATGCCCTGAGGGACATCTGCGCCTGCAAGGATGAATGGGAGAAGTGGGGCCGCAAGATGATGCTTCTGTTTGAAAGTGAGGAGGAGGCGCAACGGTTCGATTTCACAGAATTGCCACAGTTGCCTTCCACCGTGCAGTGGGGCATCGATGTGGATGGGAAATGCCTGGAGGAAATCCGTGAGCAGATGAAACTGCATTCACCTACTCTGCCAGTCTTCATCATCTACGATTCCTTCAACCGTGTGGTGTATGTGCAGCAAGGTTACACCATCAATTTGGGTGAGCAGTTGCTCAAAGTGATTAAGAAGATTGGAAATTGAATGCCTTTCCCCCGATGAGACGCCTCGATGAGACGTCTCTACCGTGCATTCCTCTCACCTCTCACCTCTCATCCCTCACCTCTTCAATTATCCTCCTTACTATCTCATGGTTGGTGATGCCGTTGGAGGATGAGGCCGACCCGTGGATTTCGCAGACACCCGTCTGCTCGATAATCTGGCGCGCGTTCCTTTCGTTCACACCACTGCCAGGCATGATGATGATGCGCCCGGCGGCAAGCGAGTGAAGACGCCTGAGGAGCGGGATGCCCTCCACGGCTGTTGGCTGTTGTCCGGACGTAAGCAGCCGGCTGCAGCCAAGGTCAATGACTTGTTCAAGCCCCGTCACAGGGTCGCGGCAAACGTCGAACGCACGATGGAAAGTGACGGGTTTCCCGCTGGCCACCTTGATGAGTCGCCGCATGGTGGCGGTGTCGATGTCGCCAGTGGGCAGCAGGGCACCGCAGACGAATCCGTCGACAAACGGCATGGCTTCCTCCATGTCGCGCTCCATCACGGCAATCTCGTCCTCCCGATAGACGAAGTCGCCCTCACGTGGACGGACAAGCAGGTGAATGGTGAGACGGGGAGCATTGCTCCTGACAGCCTTGATCATGCCTATCGATGGTGTGAGCCCACCAAGCGGGAGGGCTGTGCATAGTTCGATACGTTCGGCACCACCCAGAACGGCTTCCTCTACGCTCATCATGCTGGCAGTGCATGCCTCAAACAAATATTTCATACTCTTGGCGATGGATTAATGTGGGGCAAAGGTAACAAAAACCCAACATACAAACAAATTTTCGGCAAAGTCACCATCCAAACCCAACTTTTTCCGTATTTTTGCAACCAGTAATTAGAATAGTATGGAAAAAGACGTGGCATTGGTGTTGTCGAGTGGTGGCGCAAGGGGCCTTGCCCATATCGGCGCAATTGAGGAACTGGAGGCACAAGGTTATCACATCACTTCCATTGCGGGGTGCTCGATGGGTGCCCTTATCGGTGGTGTCTATGCGGCGGGAAAACTTGATGAATTCCGTGAATGGATGAAAACCGTAGACCGGAAGAAGATGCTTGAACTGACCGACTTCTCGCTCAGTCTCAATCATCTTGTCAAGGGAACGCGCATCATCGAGGCCATCATGGAGTTCGTCCCCGACGTGCTTATCGAGGATTTGCCAATTCCTTATTGTGCCGTGGCCACTGATTTGAAAGCCGGGCGTGAAGTGGTGTTCCGTAAGGGCAGTCTTTTTCAGGCTATCCGGGCATCCATATCCCTTCCGTCGTTTTATCAGCCTGTGCGGCGCGACGGCATGATACTTATCGATGGTGGCGTCACCAACCCTATTCCGATGAACCGGGTGGAGCGGCACAAAGGCGATATCCTGGTCGGGGTGGATGTCAGTGGGCAAGACTACAAGACACAGTCGGAAATCAAGGAAGAACTGATGGAAAAACGTAAGCGCAGCAAGTCGCTGAGAGTGCAGATTCTCAACAAACTGTTGCCCGACAACCTGGATTTCAACTACTATACGATGCTTTCACGGGCCAGTTCGCTGATGATTCGTCAAAACTCCATCCTGATGGCTCAACTGATGAAACCCGATATACTCGTAGATATTCAGATGAGCCGCTACGGAGGTTTCGACTACGACAAGTCGGAAAAACTCATTGCCATCGGCCACCATAAAACCTCCCAGGCCATCACGAAGTACCTGTCACAAAAAGAGAAAAAGACGTGGAACTTTTTCTGGAGAAAGATGGGTGGATGAGGGGACAAGGGGACGAGTGGACAAGGGGACGAGTAGACAAGTAGACGAGTGGACAAGTGGACAAGTAGACAAGTGGACGAGTGGACGAGTAGACGAGTGGACAAGTGGACTTGGTGCCATCGACGTGAAACTAAGTAGGCGGTCGTTCTCCAGCAAGAATGGTTCACGCTCGACTGCAGAAAACTCTCAGTCAAGCCCACAGCCAAGGGCATCTATATCAACAACGGACGCAAAATAGTGATTAAGTGAGAGAAGTGTCGGTAATCCCCCCCTCACCCCAGTTTCTGAAATCTCTCGGCGCAGCCTCCATGAATATCCCATGGAGGCTGCCGCTGTTTCCCCATGTGGAATTCCACTCCCCGTTTAGGCTATAGAAAGACCCTGAAAGAAAAAAATGAAGGAAAATGAAAAAAAGTGGCGATTTCTCGTTTAGATTGTGATAGGTTGTTCGCTATATAAATGTAATGACACAAGAAGAATTCCAGTATATGGCCAACGAGACGCGGATAAAGGCCGTGTCGGTGGCAGAGAAGTTCGGGTGCTCCGAGTATGACGCAGAAGACATTGCGCAAGACGTGATGCTTCGGCTATGGAGCCTGCACGAGCATTTCACCAATGCTGCCCACCTGAAAGCCTCTGCTACCATTACTGCCCGGCACTTGTGTATAGACAGATGGCGCACGACACATCAGCACAAGGAGATAGACAATGCCATCCCGATTGCAGATGAGGGCACGCTCTACGACCGACTCGAATACACCGAACTGGAACAATGGCTGGCAGAGCAGATAGACCACCTGCCTTCCACATCGGCGACGGTGCTGAGGATGCGCCAGCTGGAACACCGTGAAGTGGGCGAGATAGCCGATATCTTAGGCATACGTCCCCGCTCTGTCTCAACGTTGCTCTCACGGGCAAGAAACGAATTGCTAAACAAATTGAAGAGGAGGAACCAACAATGAAAAGACAGTACGACAAACAGGAAATAGTCCAGTTGTTAAGCAAGTTCATGGCAGGTGAGACAAGCCTTGCCGAGGAACAAGTGCTGGCACAGTACTTCCGTACGCATGAGGTGGACGAAGAGTGGACGGAATATAAGGAAATGTTCGCGCTCTTCGACAATGGTGAGGTGGACATTGAGTTGGAAACCGGAACGTCGGAACATCTTGACCATGGTGACAGCGGGAAGATCAGGATGCTTCCAAAAACGGTCAGGGAGAAGCCAAAAATCGCCGCTCTCAAGTGGCTCGCTGCTGTAGCCGCTGCCTGCGTGCTCCTGCTTTTGACATTCCATTTCGGCCGGAACCAGACTGAGGGAAAGTCCGAGGTGGCAGAGGTGGTGGAGCGCAACACTCCCCAAGTCGTTTCCCCGCCAGCCTCACCATCTGTCGTTGAAGAAAAGAAGGACGAGCCATTGGCCGAAGTGCAGCCGGCATCACAGCCAGTGAGGAAGCAAAGGAAAACCGTCAGAAGAAGAATCGCTCAGGCCCCCCCCATGCTTGCTGAGGCAGAACCAAGGCAGGAAGGCACAGAAACAAGACTGGAAAGCACCGAACCTGTCAACCATCCCGACGGCCCAGACACGACGCCTGCTTTCATTTCATCCATGGAAGACCCGTTCGTTCTGGCAGCAGCACAGGCACAAACCATCCGTTCCCGCGGAGAACGGCTCCATCAAGAAATCTCAATGTTAATGAACAACCCCTAAATACAGAACCATCAGAATCATGAAGAAGTATATATTTACAATGTTGCTGGCTTTCCTCACTACCACAGCACAGGGGCAACCCAACCAGCGGCTCCAGCAACTGGAGGAATTCTTTCAGCAGCAAGGCATCGCCGTCAGCCACAAGCAGACAAATGCCATAGACGGCAGTATCACGCATATCATGCATGCCTATCCCAACATGGTCAATCTGCAAGCTGACTCTTTTTCGGAGGACATAAGCGAGGAAGAGAAGCAAAAGGTCATCCACGTGTATGACAGCATCAATGCCTTGCGTCGTCAGTATTTCGACAACATTCTCGACTCCATCCGCATCACCTTCGCCATTCTCGGCAAGGACGCCTCGGAGAACTATATGTACGAATATCACAAGAACGGTGTGGATACCATCAGTTACTCCCTGGCCTTCCTGGGCGAAAACGATACGCTCCAATCTTCGCGCCTCAACAATCTCGTTATTTTTGGCAGAGCCCGCGAGGCCGCCTTGTTCGACTATCACAAGGGATATAGCAAATGGTTTGGGGGGACTGAGGAGGCTGGCAACTACAATCACTCCTATTCGATACCAACCGGCATCACCTGGAACGACATGCAGCCCTTCGACACAGTTGCTTTCAACTCACACATTCAGCCTGTTCTGAAACAGTTGAAAAAACTGAAGGGGGCGAAGGCATATCCGGTATACTGGCGGCACGACGAAGGCTTTAAGAACGATGATGATTTCATCTTTTGGGCTACTCGCCAGAGCGAATACGGCGACAACAAGCATACAGGATTGACCACAGGCACTCACTATCTCATCCCGTCTCAGCATAAAGACGAGGCAGAAGCCATCTATCGGCAACTCGATTCGCTGGCATTCGATTATGTCAACAGTCACCCCAAGCAGCCTTATTCCTACAATTACACCCAACGCTTCCCCTATTTGAATCTCAAGAACATTGTCCTAGGGCACAGTTATAAAGACGACAAAGAGTTCTATCTGAGTTGTATGTGCGATGAAGACGGCAATTTCCACATCCTCACCCTCAACAACAAGGGTGAACTCTGGATTCCCCGCGACTGGCAGAAACTGAAGAGTTACATCAATGGAGAGAGGGTCTATCTGACGAGTGGACGAGGAGACAAGTAGACGAGTTGACAAGTAGACGAGTTGACGAGTTGACAAGGGGACAAGTGGACGAGTGGACAAGTAGACAAGTAGACAAGTGGACGAGTGGACAAGTAGACGAGTGGACAAGGGGACGTGACAAGAATTCTATAATTCTACCAATTCGTGACAAGTAAACGTGACCAGAATTCTATAATTCTACCAATTACCTCCCTTTGGTCGGTGGGTCTTCGACAAATCTCGTGACCTAAAGACGTGACTAAAAGATTCCCTGGGACATGGCATGGCGCTCAGTGATGCGCCCCGTGCCTTTGCCCGATAAAAACGAAAAGAACAATGAACAAGAAAACCATCATCACCATCCTGCTCGCTTGCGTTGCAGTGATAGCGATGGCCATCGACGAATACCAGTTCCACAGCGGAACAGCAGTATTAAAGGGACGTATCCTGAACAAACCAGAAGACAAATGGAATATCATCTCCGTTCGCGCCTATGATTTGTTCATGGGCAAGGAACTGGTATATACCATCCCCGTAGCCCATGACGGCACATTCGAGGGTAGCATACACCTGCCGCACTCGCAGAGCGTACTGGCCTTGGATGTGTCAGACGTGTTTCTGGCCGTGGGCGACACGGTGGAGGTGACGAAGGACGCGGCACAGGACGAATACGAGGGCGTGACCATCGGCGGGCACGGTATGAGCGCCGACATCAACCGCCTCTGGCCAGAGGTGAAGCGGCATTACTTCGGTGGCAAGCGGCTGTTTATCAATGGCTTGGTGAGGGAGGATATCCCCAAGTGGAAAAGCGACATGGTGAAACTGATGGACACCGTCATTGCCGATATGGAAGCCGACCGCCTGCCTCTGCCTGCTGGCACCAACGCCTATGTCAAGGAAGTGATGGGTGCCAGTTTGCTGGGCGAACTGCTCATGGCTTTCATGGAAAACTTCCGCTACAACATGACCGAAGGAGGCAATTTCTATAATTTCAGGATTGAGGAACTGGGCGACTACTACGATTTCCTGGCCGACCGCGAAAGATGGCTGTTGGACAATCCCGCCCTGCTGCTCGTCACAAAAGACCCTTCATTCCTTATCAATTACGCAGGGGTTTACATCATGACTGATATCAGCATGATGCACAACAGATTACTTCTTGGCGTCCGCGACGATGACAATGCCGACGACATCGCCTACAAGACGTGGAAAGTGCTGCCACACGACTATGATGCCGACCAGCACCGCCGTCTGCTCGCCATGCGACAGGACACGCTGCTGACCATTGCCGACTACTACCAGATGGCATCCCATGCCATCACTTCGCGCTACGGCCTCAAGCGCATCGGCTTCCTGCAACAGATGGTGCTTTGCCAGAATGTCTTCCGTGAAGACCATATTGACGAGGGCTCCAACCCCGACCATGTGGCTGCCTGCTTTGCTGGCGCCATGCCCCTCATCAGCAATCCCATTGTAGCCTATCACGCCCTGGACCGCTACCGCCAGTATGTAAAAGAGCACGAGGGCAAGGCAACGGTTGCCACATCCAATAATCCCCTGGCCGATGCCGCCTTCCAGCGCATCATTGAGCCTTACAAGGGTAATGCTCTTTTTGTCGACTTCTGGGACATGGGGTGTGCTCCTTGCCGGCGTAACATGCTGGACGAGCGCGAAAAAGTGGAACGGCTGAAAGACAAGCCCGTCCGCTTCCTCTATATCTGCGACGAGAAGACCAGTCCCCGCGACTATGCTGAGCCTTGGTTGCAAAAGAACAACATCAAGGGTGAGCACATCTACGTCTCGCACGAGGACTGGCTCTTGCTCGGTGACAAGTTTCAGTTCAATGCCGTCCCTTTCTATATCGGAGTCGACAAAGACGGAAACATCGTTTCGTATGAACGAGTTGACGAGTTGACGAGTGGACAAGTGGACGAGTAGACGAGTGGACAAGTGGACGAGTTGACAAGTTGACAAGGTGCTTGTCCCTTGTATCTCGTCTCCTTGCCAAAAAATTCCCATAATTTTGAGCGAAGCGACCAGTTAAATTAGTGGTGAGTGGTGAGTGGTGAGTGGTGAGAGGTGAGAGAAATGCCCGTCCCCACGATTGAGAGTGTGTCAAAAGTGAATGACTTGAGAACAAAACTTACAGATTGTAAGGAAGAAGAACGGCCTGAAAGGCCAGCAGCTGTCAGCCTAGGGCAATCGCCCTAGGTATAAGGCAGAGTATTAATGTCGCCCTGAAAGGGCAAAAGCATTGACTATTAACGCTTTTGCCCTTTCAGGGCGACAATTGTTCCATACATAAAAACCTAGGGCGTTGCCCTGGGCTATGTTCTTGTTGGCCTTTCAGGCCGACATAATGATTACAAATTGAAAATATCGGTAATGCAAATCTCCATTTTGACACACCCTCTTAGGGGCAGGGTCTATGCCAGTTGTTCGTTTTGGCATGATGCAGCGACTCCAAACTTCAAATTCCAAACTGAAATCGGGGAGGGGAGGCGTTGCACATGGCCATTTGGCTGTGCGGAATTAGACGAGGTGATTCCCTACGAAGAATGCACTGCCGATGTGGACACTGCACACGGTCATTTGCTGTGTGGTTGGGGTCGGCCTGCGGCCTCAAAATTACAAAAAAAATAGAACAAAAATTATAGAACATGCAGTTGCTATGATAATTTTACGGATAATTTTTCTATAATTTTGAGCGAAGCGACCAGTTAAATTAGGGGTGAGGGGTGAGGGGTGAGAGGTGAGAGAATTTGCCAAAATATGCTCTGTCACCCCTTCGGGGTTTGGCTTACATACTACTTGTTAGCAGGGGTTCCGCTTCGCTCCACCGCCTGCCTGTGGTCTTACCACCCCTTCGGGGTTTAGCAACTTCAAACTCCTAACTCCACACTCCACACTGGAAACAGGGGTTCCGCTTCGCTCCACCGCCTGCCTGTGGTCTTACCACCCCTTCGGGGTTTAGCAACTTCAAACTCCTAACTCCACACTCCACACTGGAAACAGGGGTTCCGCATCGCTCCACCGCCTGCCTGTGGTCTTGCCACCCCTTCGGGGTTTGGACCGCGCCATTTGCCATAATACAGATTTGCCTTGTGGAATGAAAAAACGACTATTGTGAAGCGGTCGAGAAGCAACAAAATTAAGATAAGATACCGATGATGAGACACAAACAATCGGCATTGCGAAAAAAATCGGAAAAAGTGATGGTTTTTACGGGAATTGTTCGTATATTTGTCGCATCAAGAAAAAATCCATATTGCCTGTTGACTTCCTATGATGCTCATTTATGCGGAAGTCTCTATTTATTCTTGAAATCAACGTATAGGAAAACAATAATAAAAACAAGATGAGAAAAAAATACACAAAGCCCATGATAGAGGCAGTGCCCTTGAATATGGATAGACCTTTGCTCGCTGGAAGCAACGAAAAAGGCATTAAAGCTACCATTTCTGGCTATCAGTCGTCGGATGCTGATGATGACGATGATGACAGCGATGGTTTTTCACAAGAATTATTTGAGAACTAATACCTTAAAGACGAGGAATTATGAAGCATATTGGTTTTCTTTTACTCCTATTATCAGGCATGGCATTGGCAGCCTGTTCTTCCGACGATGATGAATCGGTGGAAAGCAGTAACGGCAGAAAACTGCGCCAACTGACTATTGCCGAAGTGCCAGTCACCAAAGACGCACCCACATCTAAGAAGGTCAAGATCACCGACAACTCATCGTCGCTGGACGCCTCATGGACTAAGGATGATATGGTCACCTACTTCAATGTGAGTTCACTCAGCCAAGTGGATATGGATTACGGGAAACTGACAGCAGCATCCTCTACCAGCACTTCGATGTTTCAAGGTTCGGTGAACTGTAAAACCGGTGACAGAGTGGCATTGCTTTACCCCGCCAAGAATCCAATTCTTTCGGGAAAAGACCGAGGCAAATTCACCATCAGCCTCAGCGGACAGAAGGGCACGCTGGAAGATATAGAAGAGCATTTCCACTATGTCTATGGTGTGGCAGAGGTGACTTCCGTGACTGACCAAACGGCCACTGCCACAATAGACAACATGCAGTCGCTATTGGCAGTGTGCAAATTCTCGTTTACTGATGGCTCGGTAGCCATACCTGTAAAGACACTGACCATCAACTTTTATTATGCTGATCCGATGGGCTATTCCTTGACGGCTATGCTGACGCCAGCGGCAGGTGTCAGTTCTCTTACTCTGGCATATCCAGATCAAGAAGATTGGGAAGAAACAGGACTTTCCGTCGCCCTCGACCAAGAGACTTCCGGCGGAGTGTATGTTGCCCTCTTCCCCTATAGTCCGACAGGCTATATGCACTTTACCGTGACAGGCAGTTCCGGCACCTACACTGGCATGGCCAAGGCCTCTCTGAAAGCCGGTAGATACTATCCTACCACCCTGAAGCTAACCAGACAATAATAAAAACTGAAAGAATATGATTAAGGCAAAACATTTCTCCCGACTGCTCATGATGGCTCTCATGCTCATCGGAGCGACAACCGACGTGCTTGCCCAGGAATATATCACCGAGGTGATGACCCTCGGCGCAGAGCAAGGCAAGGGTGTTAATGTCAGGCGGGAGTACGAAAGCAAAGGTTGGACCGTCCTCAATAACGATCTGAACAGAAATGCTGGTGGATGGGATGTCTATATCGCCTACAAGACCAGCGGCACTGCCAATCCTGAGACCGGCTACATCACCGACATCTGCGCATCCAACAAGAAAGTTGACTCCTTCACCTTTGAGGGACGAACCTACTACAGGGTTTCGAACAACAGCGGATTCAACGGAGACCTCAACAAAGGAGCCGGCGGAGCAGACATCTACATCTATTACACGCGCAACCGAGGAAAACTCGGATCTTACGGGGCCGACAAACGCGTCATAACAAAGTTGTCAGTATTAAACCAAAGCGAGGACAACGACTCTTGGACTGCCGCCATCTCCTGGCGCAACTCGAGTTATAGTGGCATCTGTGACTTGAACAGAGGAGCCGGCGGCGATTACATCTACATACATCAGCACTTCACCACCCAGAAAGTGAAGTGGAGTGAAAAGCCCACCTTCGCCTCGGACCTCGTCTACAACGGACAGACACAGAACCTCATAGCCAAGGATACGTGGAAGAACAACTACGGCACGCTGAAATACCGTGTCGGCAATGAGCCGTGGTCGTGCGCCGTGCCCGGTGCCATCGATGTGGGCAACTATAAAGTGGAGGCACGCCTTGAAGGCACCTCGGTCAGCGGCATCGTCTTCGCCGACAACAGCGAAGTCGTCACGAAGACCGTCACCATCAACCCGCCCATCGTGAAGGCCGACAACCTGAAAGGCATCTTCAACCAAGGAGACAAACGGGTGAACCTCATGTGGGATTCGCCTTCCATTCCCAACAATTACTCCGATTTCAAGTGGGTGGTCTATCGTGACGGCACGAAGATAGCCGAACTCGCTCCCAGCGTACACACCTACGCCGATGACGGCTTCGCCAACGAGTCGTCGCCGACCTACGACGTGTACTATGTCTCGAACTTCTGGGACTTGACGACGCAGCGCGACGACACGAAGGCCACGGTGACTGTCAACACCACGCGTGAAGTGCCCGTGCGCAACCTGAAGGTGGAACAGCAGTCCGACCGCATCGTGTTTACATGGACCTCCGATGCCTATCCCAAAGGCTTCGGCCACAAGTTCCGTATCTATGTCGATGGCGAGGAGGACCCCATCTACACACTCACACCCGATGACATGCAGGACTTGCTGCAATGGGAGCACCGAACCACTGACCAGCACAGCAACCGACAGAACAAGGTTGACCCGGAGACGGGCGTGCCCTATACCGAGGAGCCGCTGAACGCCTGCGCCCCCAAGCCCTACCGCATAGAGGGTGTCATTGGCGACGCTGTGCTCAACACCATGACCATCAACCCGAAGGCCATCGGCGAGGCTACAAAGTTCTACTCGCTCGATGCCTCGAAGGGGAGCTATGAGGGAGCGGTGAAGTTGTCGTGGCATGTGGACCAGCAAGGCTCCCTCTATGCCAAGACCTACATCGTGGAGCGACGCCGTGCCGAACAACAGGAGGAGGCATGGGAGGTGCTGACCCGTCTGTCGAGCAACGAAGACTATCTGTTCTATACCGACGAGACGGCATTGCCCGGCGTTTACTACGACTACCGCATCACCGTGGAGGATAAGTGCGACGACGGCTCTATCCTCAACAGCGAAGTGACCAACATAGGCTTCGCCAAGAGCACCGGCACCGTGACGGGCCGCATAGCCTACGGCTCCACAGGTACGGCGGTGCAGGGTGTCGATGTGGTGATGACCATGACCAGTTCTGAGGGTGACCAGTTAGAGCAGTTCCACGCCATGTACTTTACCGACGTAAACGGTGCTGTGACGTGGCAATACCCTGTTGGAGGGGATCAGCAATCCTCGACCAAGAACTACGCTACAGAAAAGTTCGCCACCGGCGACTTCTCCATGCAGATATGGCTTAACCCGGAGTCGTTTAATGAAACTACGATTGTAGATTTCGGCAACGGCATCGGTTTGGGCATGACAGCCAGTGGCGGACTGACCTTCAACGGCCAGCTCTTCGACGGCATCGTGCTCCAGCAGAATGTCTATAATCACGTAGCACTGACCCGCAACGGCAAGACACTGACCTGCTATGTGCTGACAAAGGATGCCAACAGCAGCGAGCCCAATGTGCAAAAAGCCACTCTGACGATGGCTGACGGTTCATTAACATTGACCAATGCTGAAGAGTTCCGCCTGGGACGTTTCAAGGGTTTGGCAGATGAGTTCCGCCTGTGGACAAGGTGCCTCAGCGAGGACGACATCCTGGAGAACTACGACCACCTGCTGGTGGGCGACGAGAAGCAGTTGGAGACCTACTGGACCTTTGACGAGGGCCTGCGCACACAGTTCTTCGACTACTCGCGCGACGGCACCAACTACCGCAAGCACCACGGTGTTGTGGGCAGCAACGCCCAACCCTCCACCCTCACGCCCACAGCGCTGAAGCTGAAGGCCAAGACCGACGCCGACGGCAACTACATCATTCAGGGCATACCGTTCACCGGCGAAGGAACGACCTACTCAGTGCTGCCTCTCTATGGCATCCATGAGTTCAACCCCGCCAAGACGCTACTTTTCGTGGGTAAGAACGCCCTTGTCCACACCGCCGACTTCGAGGACGTTTCATCGTTCCCCATGAGCGGGTACATCTACTACGCCGGCACCAACGTACCCGTAGAGGGCGTGCAGATGTATGTAGACGGCATACTGCAGAACAAGGACGGACAGGTGTTGCAGACCGACGGTAGTGGCAAATACAACATCTCCGTTCCCATTGGTCACCACTTCGTAGAAGCCAAGTTGGGCGGACATACGATGGTGGCGGGCGGACGCTGGCCCACTGCAGGGACGTTCTACTTCGACCGCCCCGTGCAGTACGACTTTGCCGACTCCACACTGGTGAACTTCGTGGGTCGTGTGGGTGGCGGTCTGAGCAACGACACTCTGGCCGTAGGTTTCAACTTGTCGAAGAACAACATAGGAATAGCCAACATACAACTGGCACTGAACAATGAGTCGTTCTCACTGAACTGTCAGGACGACCACATCAGCAATGCCCTCACCAAGCGCACGTGGGAGAGCGACACCACGAGTATCAGCAGCCATGCCTTTACGGGCACCGACTACGATGCGAAGTACATCACCATACGCACTGACTCGCTCACTGGCGAGTTCTCTGCCCTGCTGCCCCCGCTCAAATACAAGGTGAAGAGCATAAACGTCAAAAGCGGCATAGATTTCGGTACGCTGCCAGAGATTGATTTGACAGTCGTATCGCAAGTACAAACGGACTCAATCACTGAAATCCTGGATGACGGTACGGAACAGGAGAAATACTACACCTACAATACCAAGATGGTGAAGACCTATTTTGCCGACCCGCAATTAGAGATCATCCAAATGTCCGTCAACGGCGAAGGCGATGCGCCGAAGGGCGTGTTCGGGCGCAAGGTGTTCGAGGACTTCAGCGATGATTTCGGTACTACCTCCATTGACAACATCTGGACCATCAATGAAAGCGGCAAGCCCACCTACACCTACGGCTATCCCATCTACGATATAGCCGACAAAGTGAAAATGAGCGTCTACGGCTATGAAGCTTACATGAACTACGACAGCACCCCTGCCGTTGCCGACACCATTCCACTGAACGGACAGGTGGTGACCATCAGCAACGAGATGAGCAGCGAACAGATGGTGGTGGCTCGCGTTGATGATGAGTCGCTGGGCCTGAAGCCAGGCGACATCTACGACTTGAAGCAAGACCAACTGATACTCGACGCTCGTGGCATGAACGAGTTCACATTCTTAACCGGACTGCCTAATATCGTGGCTCCTTATACCCGTCAGTTGAGTTTGGAGATGGAGCGCAACAACCGTACCTATACTTACAGCGGTGTCAATGCCATTGTCCTCGGCTCGCTGACCACGGGCACCAACTTCGTAACTCTCGGACCCGACATTGTGACGATGGTGCTACGCGACCCACCGGGTGCAACGTCGAAGACCACTTGGACTACAGGCACTACCAAAACCAAGCTGCGCTCTGAGACACAAGGCTATTTTGGGGCTGAAACCTTCAAGGCTGACCAGAACATGGGTGCTTCGGGAAAAGTGTCGGCAGGAGCGGCGGTCTTGGTGCAAACAGTACAATACAAACAGAGTACGGATACTGGAGGCACTTATAATTTCGATGTGTCGTATGACAACAAAACCGAGCGGACATGGTCTACAACCGTCACCAAGTCGGTCTCTACAGGCACAGGACAGACGTTTGTGGGGGCTGCAGGCGATGTCTTCATCGGTGCTTCCACCAATCTCATTATAGGTAACTGCCGCAAACTGGGATTCTTCCGCAAAGGCATCGACTACCCCTTCGAACTAGATTTGAGAGATGCCATCTCTGTAGATGACAGCATCAAGACAAGCTTTACCTATTCTACCTACGAGCTGGAGAATGTAATGATACCCAAGTGGGAGGAGACACGACGCTCGCTGTTCACCTTTGTCAAGAACAAGGCTGAGGCAGAGAGATATGAGAACACCAGCAGCCACTGCGTCTATGTCACATGGCTGAAAGAGGACGATCCTAAATTAGGCATCGAAGACTCAACTTATATCCAGATTATTCCGAAAAACGCCAAAGAGAACGAGGTCTTCCCCGACAGTGTGAGGTGGTGTACTGACCAGATTGAGAGCTGGCATCAAGTGCTTGCCGACAATGAGCAAGACAAGGTGGAAGCGATAAATAACCATGACTACTTCAAACGTAATATCTCGTTCGACGGTGGTTCCTCTACCTCCTACAGTGAGCGATGTGACACAACTTACCAGCGGCGCCACGACTACCAGCACAAGATGAGCATGGCAGTCAGGATTGGTTTCACCAGCGAAGAGACTGCAACGGCGGTCTATTGGAAAATTGTCGCATCTAATGAAATCAAGAACGGCTGGCACATGGCAACGACCGAAAGCGACCCCGATGAGAACCACAAGGAATGGGCACAGTTTGACTATTCGTTCAGCGATGGCAACAAGGGCACGGATTTCAGTACCAATATCTATAAGTCGCCCAGAGGCTATAGCGACAGCTTCTACCTCGTTGGCGGGCAGAGTTACAACCCCTACGAAGGCGAGCAGAAGACTAAATACTACGAACCAGGAAAACATATCCTCAGCAACGGCACCGAGCAGATGGAGATGCCCAACATACGCATCAGCCTCGACGGCAATGCCGACAACAGTGCCAAGGAGGTAACCCTGAGCGACGTACCCGCAGGACAGACAGGCCAACTGACGCTGCACCTCACCAACTTGAGCAACACCAACCAGGGCTTCGACTTCAGTTACAATATCATGGTGCAGGAGAAAGCAAACCAGATGGGACTGGAAATCCTGATGGATGGCTATCCTGCCAACGGGCGCTCCGTATTCATCCCTGCGGGCGAGACTGTGAAGAAGATCATCACCGTCAGGCAGACCGACCAAAGTGTGCTCGACTATGAGGATCTGGAACTGTACTTCTGTTCGCAGTACCAGCCCATCAAGATTAAAGACATGGCGAAATTCAACGTACACTTCAAACCCTCGTCATCGCCCATCAACCTTGCCATCACTGATCCGGTGCTCAACATCGAGACGCTGGACAGCAACGAGGGTGACCTGGTGCTGAAAGTCACTGGTTTCGACCGTCAGTTCAAGGGCATGACGAAGTTGGGCGTGGAATACCGCTACGAGGGTTCCACCACCTGGACGAGGCCCGACACACTGACCTTCCTTGTCAACCGCGCCGACTCCACCAAGCTGCACGACCAGGTGCTGCCCGCCACTGGCGACCTGCTCCTGCGTTTCAACATGAAAGATGACAATCTCTACCCACAAGGCAACTACACCTTCCGAGCCTACACCACCACGATGTATGGCACCGAAGACATCAATGTGTACAGCAGCGAGGTAAACGTGGTGAAGGACAACGTGCGGCCACGTAATCTCACTACTCCAGAGCCCACCGACGGCATCCTGCGCTATGGCGATGACATCATTGTGGAGTTCAACGAGGACATCGTGCCCGGCTATGTCTCTGATAAGAACATCATCGTCACCGCTAAGCTGAACAACCAGCCTATCCAACACGATGTGGCACTGCAGCTCATCCCCTACGGTGTAACAGCTCATACGAAAAATCCCGTATTTCTCAACGGCGACTTCTCCATCGAATTCTGGGTGAAGTGGACTCAGGGAGGCCATATCCTCCGATGGGGAGAGGGGCTCGCCAATACGACAATGAGTATTGACAGCAGCGGGCACTTTGTCATTTTGGTTGGCGGAAATTCTTACATCAGCACAGCAGTTCTGCCAAAGGATACTTGGACGTATATCGCTGCCAGCTACAAGGCCAGCGACTTGACCTTCTCGGCACTCGGGCAGTATGATACCGAGTCGGTACTGCTCTTCGACCACCAGCCTGTCACGTTCTCGTCATTGGAATCCTTCCTCCATTCCGGCGACCACGCCTTCTACCTTGGCGGTGGTGTTACGGCGGCCATCCACGACCTGGCCTTGTACGACATCTACCGCGATGTCTATGAGGCTGGAGCAACAAAGTATGTCTCGAAAGACCAATACACCTATGGACTCGCCAACTATTGGCCCATGAACGAAGGACACGGTACGGTGGCTGCCGACTCGCGCCACACACACGACTTTGAGGTGACCGACCGATGGGAACTCTCCAACGTAAACTACAGCTTTGATACAACTTCGTCAGGTGGACTGACAGCCGACATCTCCCGCATCAACACATCGGCCGGCGACAGCTACGCCATCGAGTTTTGGGCATCTACTTATAAAAATGCTGTTACCCTCTTCGAGACGGGCAGCAACGCATCCAACAAGATCTGCCTACGCTATGATGATGAGATGAACCTGCTACTTGACTATGGCGAGAAGTCGCAGGTGGTGGCAAGCCACAACGATTTCCCACTATACAACTCGTGGCATCACATGGCTTTGAATGTCGTACGCGGACAAGCTGCCAGTTTCTATTACAACGGACAGCGCACGGCGGTCATTGCTGAAGTGGATATGCCCCCGCTGGAAGGTTCGCAGATAAAGATTGGAACAAACAATGACAGTCGCATTGACGAACTGCGCATCTGGCATGCATCATTGACGGAAGACCGTCTGCTCGCTAATATGTACAACTGCATCGACACGACCGACATCTATTCGCGTGGACTCGTGGCCTACTATCCCTTCGAAAAGAGGGAAACGGTCAACGGTGTTCTGACATACGTCGGAACGCTCGAAGACATGGCACCGGCCAATACCATTCCGGGACATGCCGTTACCGCGGACCCGTCGGGGTTGGTTTCCTTCGGTCCTCCGCTGAAGAAGGCCCCCGAGGAGAGCCGCCTCATCGCACGTCAAGTGGCCTCGGAACGCAAGATTGTCGTCCGGTTGGATGAAGGATCCGGCGTCACAGCCCGCGATGTGGAGGGTGCCACGCTCAACATCACCATTGACAAGATTCACGACATGCATGGCAACGAGTCGCTGCCAATCCGCTGGCAAGCCTACTGCTACTTGAACACCCTGAAGTGGACCAAGGACTCTGTGAACGTCATCAAGCGCTATGGCGATGACTATACTTTCGACGTGAACATCGAGAACCGTGGCGGACACACCGAGTACTACACATTATATAATATGCCGCAATGGCTCACCCTCATCAACAGCTACAATACCGATGACATTGCGCCGCAGAAGACAAAGACACTGCGATTCCAGGTGAACCCCTTGGTGGCCGTGGGCAACTACGACATCACCATAGGCCTGCAAGGCAATAACGGGATTCTGGAACCTCTGCGCATTGTAATGAAGGTCAGGGGAGAGGCTCCCAACTGGAGCGTTGATCCGAATGCCTACGAGAACAATATGAGCATTGTGGGTCAGATTTACATTAACGGCATACTGATGAGTAACAGCGAAAGCATCTTGGCTGCCTTTATCGACGACGAGTGCCGGGGTGTCGCCTCACCCAAGCAGATGCGTGGTGCGGCCTACGTACCCATGAGCATCTACGGCACCGCCATGCAGCAAATCAACGGTGTGCCTGCCGACCTTGACAGGGGCCGTACCGTGACCTTCCGCCTGTGGGATGCCTCAACGGGCATCGCCTATCCCGATGTCAGTATCACACTGCCCGATGGCACGGTGACCGACACGCTCACCTTTGACCCAACGAAAAACTACGGCACCTTCAACGAACCCATCATCTTCACCAAGACCGACCTCGTGGAGCAGCATCTTGCTCTCAGAAAAGGCTGGAACTGGATTTCATTGGGCGTGGAGCCATCTAAGCCAAAGGTTGCCGCAGTCTTCAAAGATGTGACATCGTGGGAAGCACGCCTGAAAGACCATGACACTGGAACAGCCTACTGCAACGGCACCTACTGGGCAGGAACCCTGAAGCAGGTGAAAGCCAACACCATGTACAAGTTATTGCTTGCAGAGCTCGAACAGAGCAAAGACTTGCCACCCTACATTGTCATTAAAGGCCAGCAGATAAAACTCGACGAGACTCCCGACACGCTGAAAAAGGGCTGGAACTGGCTTCCATTTACGCCCGCGACTACGATGTCTATCGGAGAAGCACTCGCCGGTGCCAATCCGAAGGTTGGCGACCAGGTGAAGTCGCAGACAGCCTTCGCCTATTACAGCCGCTACGGATGGGAGGGTGACCTCGATGCCTTGGAGAGCGGAAAGGGCTACCTCTACATGAGCACCGACACCCTGACAAAGACGTTTGTCTATCCTTCCGGAAGCCTCAGCAGTCAGGCTGCTCATTCCCCGAAAGCGAATGGCAGAAGGGCAAACCAGACATCTGTGTTCACCCCCGTTCCTCCCACCGACTATCCTGACAACATGACGATGGTCGTTATGTTCACCAACGGTGGTATGCCTGTCGCCGATGCCGAAGTTGCTGCCTTCGTCGATGGAGAGTGCCGCGGTGCAGCCGTTGCCACTATGGATGATGAGCATGAGCAGCCGCTCTACTACCTGCTTATTGCCGGCGAGGGTAGCGGACAGCCCATGCAACTGCAAGTCTATATTGATGGCAGCATCATAACCTTGTCGGCCGACCTCATCTATAGCAGCGATGGCAACATCGGTACGCCGTGGGAACCCTATGTCATCGATATAAGCGACGCACTTGGCATCAGCAGTGTGGAAGACGTTGATGGCAACCCATCGGCATGGTACTCACTGCAAGGCATTTATCTGGGTACCACTCAACCCACGACACCGGGTGTCTACCTCTGCCGCACAGCCAAAGACAACCAGCAGGGCAAGAACGGAAGGAAAATCGTGATCAAGGAAAGAAAATAATATGTTACACTTCGAGGAACAAATCCCGTTCTTCCCGTGGGAATAAGAGGTCACTCCCGCCTACACTCAAGATGAGGGTGTGTCTAAATTTTGACACACCCTCATCGTTCTTTGGTCAGAGTTCGGCTGTGTATCAAGGGGACGGGGAATCTGATACGTTTTTGAGCCTTTTTATGATACTGAACCAACTGCTGAAAGTTTGGGCCTTTGCCAGACAAGTAATCATGTGTTAATTTCCTCGTCCACCTGATACATGTAACGAACACGAATATACCGAATCACACGAATCCCACGTCACTTTTAAATAGTCGCAAGCGACAGAACGAATTTCACGAATATCCTACCACAAGGCAAATCCGTATCACAGCAAATGGCGAAACCCCGAAGGGGTGGCAAGACCACAGGCAGGCGGTGGAGCGAAGCGGAACCCCTGTTTCCAGTGTGGAGTTAGGAGTTTGAAGTTGCTAAACCCCGAAGGGGTGGTAGATTACAGGCAGGTGGTGGAGCGAAGCGGAACCCCTGCTAACAAGTAGTATGCAAGCCAAACCCCGAAGGGGTGACAGAGCATATTTTGGCAAATTCTCTCACCTCTCACCCCTCACCCCTCACCCCTAATTAAACTGGTCGCTTCGCTCAAAATTATAGAAAAATTATCAGGAAAATTATCATGGCAACTGCAAATGCTCTATAATTTTTGTTCTAATTTTTTTGCAATTTTGAGGCAGCAGGCCGACCCCAACCACATAGCAAATGGCCGTGAGTAGCGCCTCCCCTCCCCGCTGGGGGCTGCTGAAAAAGTAGGTTAATCCAATTTTTCATATCTCGATTATTCGTACCCCTATCTTGGAGCATAGTCAAAAATTGAAATCTCAGAGGCCACTTTTGATAGAAACAGGACTTTTTCAGCAGCCCCCCGCTGGCGGGGAGCGGGTCGGGGGTGGGGTGGAAGAAGATGAAAGATGAAAAATGAAAAATGAAGGCATCATACCTAAACGAATAATTGGCATAGACCCCGCCCCTAGCCCCGCCCCTACGATGGGCGGGGAATCGTGGGGACGGGCATTTCTCTCACCCCTTACCTCTCACCTCTCACCACTCACTATCCTTTACACCCATAAAAATTCTTGTGGCAAATAAACATTTCTCAGTTCTCTTGCCTCTTGAAACAGGGGGGCGATGTCGCTTGGTGCAAAACCTGCTATGCCGCAACCAACAGGCGTGACATAAAACACCTGTTCGGGATGACTCATGGCATAGTTGATAAATAAAAGCACATAAGGCCTGATGTTGTGAAGGCCACCGACAATGGTGGGGATGGCATAATATCGGTCTTGAGGTCCAATCCCCTTGCCCAACTCAGCGCCCAGACTGCGCAGCGTCTGATAAACTGTTCCTGCACAGAACATACCCTGCAAATCACTGCCAAAGACCAAAACCTCGTTTTCTTGCAGCGTATGAATAACCGACGGGGTGACACGAATGCGCATACGAGCCTCTTGTCGATCCTCTTCCTTGTGGTCTTTCCGGAAAAATTCGAAGAGTCCTCCCTTTCTCGAACTCTTGGAAGACGTCCTTCTTTCCATATACCTCATGCCTTCATCAGAAATTGAATCGTTTTTGAACCGAGGTATGCTGAATGATACTCGCGACTCTGAATAATACGGTGATTCTGTATAATACTTAAAAAAATAGGGTCGAACCACCTGGTCCATCATTCTGTGGTAGCGTTGACTCACGGCAGCGGGAGAGATGCCCAACACCGACGCCACATCCTTGCCCTTCATGCCCATGATAAGAATCATGCGAAGGATATTCTGCGCATTGCTGTCGGAACCATAATAGGCATGGCAGATTTCCTCTACCATTTTGTTTGCCTCTTCCTCGCTGTTGACATCAGGAGCGTCGAACACCAACTGACCTTTGGAAGCCCTTTCCTCTATGCTCTCTTCGAATTCACCTTTCGAATAGGTATGAAGTCGTTCGCGCACAAGATAGTGAAATCCATTCATCATCCAATTGGCAAGGGTGATGTTGGATTTGCGCTTCTCCAATTGCCTCCAGTCGTTTTTTAGCAACCGCAGATAATATTCATGGGCGAGGGAGAAGAAATCCATCCCAGTCTTGTATTGTAGCCCATATTTCTTGTTGTCGATGCAATAGGCAATGTGGCAAGTGTCGTAGAAAAACTCCTTTGTCACTTTCTCGTCGCAATGTTTCAGCCTCTGCAAAATCTCATTATCTGTCAAGTTTTCAACCATTGGTTCTCATTTTTTTTTGCAAAAATACTTTTTTTTTCTGTTACTGCTTAATTTTTTTCTGTTTTTTGCCTTATTGGAGTTAGAAGCATGCTTCAAGAACACAATTACAAATCGTCTAAAGAAAAAGGAAATGAAAACAAGAGTATTCAATCTGATTATTGTCGATGAGAGCGGCAGTATGTCCTCCATCCGTCAACAAGCATTCTCTGGCATGAACGAAACCTTACAGACCATCAAGATTGTCGCCGAACGGAATCCTGAAATGGAACAGTATGTAACGTTGATAACATTCGACTCCAACCACACCAAACTCCACTACGACAATGCCAATGGACTAAATGTGGTGCCACTACACGAACGCGACTACCAGCCGGGAGGCTGCACCCCGCTCTACGATGCCATCGGGACAGGCATCGCCAGGGTGAACGCCATGACCAAGGAAGGCGACTCGGTGCTGGTGACCATCATCACCGACGGCTATGAGAACGACTCTAAAGAATACAGCCTCAAGATGGTGAAGAACCTCATCGAGAAACTGAAGGAGCAAAACTGGACTTTCGCATTCATCGGCACCGACGACCTGGATGTGGAGGGCATGGCCGCCTCGATGGGCATCCGCGAAACACTCTGCTTCGCACGTAATCCAAGTCAGGCCGAAGAAATGTTTAGGGAGGAAAAAGCATGTCGGATGGCTTTCTACGATTGCTTAATAGATCCTGATAAACACTCAGAAAAAAAGAGTTTCTTCAAGAAGAAGCATGTTTAATTATATGTTGAAAATGGAAGATTGAAAATTTTTTCCCGCGACTCAATTACTTTGATCTACTTACCTCTACTCAGATTTTGAGATTTGATGTTTATAATTACAACACACCGGATGATGACAAGTATCAGGGGGAAGTAACCTAAACGAACAACTGGCATAGATCCCGCCCCTACGAGGGGCGGGGAATCGTGGGGACGGGCATTTCTCTCACCCCTCACCACTAATTTAACTGGTCGCCTCGCTCAAAATTATAGAAAAATTGTATAAGACAATTATAAAACAGTAGCCTTTGCCGGACAGGTAATCATGTATCAATTTCCCCGTCCCCTTGATACACGTCCCCTTGATACATAAATAAAGGGGGAATGATAATTATTCACGAATTGTGTTGTAATAATATAGCAACAAAAATCCCCACACCTATGACGAGGTGAGGGGTATTATCTTATGACGGTGTAAATGATCTAAACCATTTCCATCATGTCGAAATACATCAGGCGTGTGTGGTCATCCTCTTCTTTTTGTGTCAGTTGTATGAAACCGTTCTTCTCGTAGAAGGGGATAGCCGAAAGATAAGCATCTACAGTGATGAAACGGAAAGCCGACTGGCTCACGCCATCGTTAAGCCGCTCCTTCAGTTTGTCCATTAGCCAGCTGCCGACGTTCTGACCGCGATAATCCACCGACACGGCGAAACGGCCAATCTTGATGCTCGGATAACTGCGGAACCGCTTGCCATCAGGGAAACTGTCCTTGATTTTCTTCCACCGGCTATTCGTTATCTCAACACGACTAATCTTGTCGTTCAACAAGCAAAAATAGGCAACAATACGTCCTTCATCTTCAAGGATGAAAGTATTTGCAATACGCTTTTCATGGAAGAGCTTCGCATCCTCCATCAAGAACTCGTTGAGGTCGCTGTCGCCACAGTCGAAGGCGGTCAGCACGTAGTCTGGGGTCAAACGAACAAGATTCATCCCTTACCAACACCAGATTATATGCTTGTTAGCCTCGGCCACACGCTCCATCAACCTGGCACGGTTGGCGGCGCGCTCCTCCTTGCTCATATTCTCAACACGCTCAGCTCTCTCCACGAAACGCTCAGCGTCTTCACCCGTGAGAATCGGGGTTTCTTTTATCATTCTTGCCATAACTGTAACTTATAATATGGTTTTGCAATGCAAAATTAGACAATTTTTTGGGAAAGAACAAAATATGTGTAAAAAAATCCCATAAAATACATGTGCAGAACAACAAAGCCCTACATCCCTCGTCCTCTGCCACCATTCATAACCCTCCGTACTCGCCCATCGTATCTTCCGATGGCGACATCGTTGACCTCCCGGGCAACGTTTTTCTTCTCCCAGTCACTGAACTTGCTGATGGGGTTCAACTCATTAGCCATCCAAACAAGGAGACTTCCTGTTTGTACTGCTGCCACATGTGTCAGCTTATAGAAATATTCCATGAAGGCCTTGATGCAAAAAGCTTCTTCGTCCGCAAAGAAAGACTTGTACTGCTTTCCTCGGCCACCACGGCCAGAACAGGCATAGTCCTGAATGGCTTTGATGCAAGTCTTCATACATATGGAACTCCTTTGTAATTATGTAAGCCTCTGACAGTCAATAACAATTGAAAATACTCCATTTTAAACGGTACAAAAACAGTGCAAACCGAATGGAAAGTAAAAACGAAGTTTTTCTTTCCTGAGGTGCCGCCTGTTTTCATACGAAGTATAAATTTTTATTACCCGATAATGGATTCTTTGGTGTTACTTTGTTAATTTTTTTGACAATCACAAGGCGGTCGATGGGCAACAAAGTTTAAGATTTGATTAAGATTGTTTAAGCATAGTCTAAGTTTGAAAACTCTGCGAAATCTTGTTTTTTTACCCGCTTTTCGCAGAGTATTGTTTTGAGGCTTTTTGCCGTTTGTTAAATCTGACTGACAATAAAAGCATATTTTGGGGCTTCATTGAAGGTGTGAAGAATAGGGCTAAAGGCGTTCTCTTAACCTTTTCTTAACGACAAATTAGTTGTAGTTGCTGGAAAAGTTATATCTTTGCATTCAAAGTTTGAAATACACAAGACAATATGGCAAAGATCATTGTTCAAAATACGCAGATAACGGTTATTAAGCAGAATGAAGATGACTACATCAGCCTGACAGATATGTTGAAAGCTAAAGATGGTGAGTCTGCGCAATCGCAATACAATTGAGTTCCTTGGAATATGGGAGCGGTTGATGAACCCAAATTTTAATTGTGCCGAATTCGACATAATTAAATCTCAGGCCGGACTGAACCGTTTCCGTCTCAGTGCCAAAGAGTGGACAGAGAAGACTAATGCCATCGGTATTATCTCAAAGGCAGGGCGTTATGGTGGCACTTACGCCCACAAGGACATTGCCTTTGAGTTCGCTATGT
>Ga0247611_10000242_pt1 | contig 115472 bp, 75 predicted proteins | sample 177DNAGHGhighgp2_FD_192422 | JGI IMG/M metagenome (GOLD analysis project Ga0247611, IMG submission 192422) | Sheep rumen microbial communities from Palmerston North, Manawatu-Wanganui, New Zealand - 1770 DNA GHGhigh gp2 | ecosystem: Host-associated > Mammals > Digestive system > Stomach >... | reverse complement strand
TTTTGGCGCCCATGTCCACGCTCTCCATTGCATCTGCGAGACGTGCCACCGCGCTCTCGCTGTGGGTCACCGCCAGCGTGCGCTTCCTCAGGTCGAAGTCGAGCGACGCGATGTCGTCGCCCAGCTCCGCCAGCTTCATCCGGATGATGTTCTCCTCGCTCGGGCAGTCCATTTCCTTTACCTTGAAGAGCGTTACCGTCATTTTCTTTTGATTGTCCATTTGTGTCTGTGTTTATTGTTTCTGTTCAATCTTTTGTTTCATTCGTGCAATTTTACCGCGTGCGGGAGCGACGCCCCGCAGAAGATTGAGATGTGCATTGTGATGTTTCTGTTTTCTTTGCCGTCACCTCCGCTATGGTCGGTGGCCATAGCACGCAAGGATGGCAGCCGTTTTTTAATCCGATTGGAATTTCCGCGCCCCGCGACAGGCGGTGTCAAAAGCGGCCGGGGCTGGCGCAGGGTTGAGAATAGGTGTTATTATTTGCGGTGGTAGAAGTATGAAGTTGCAGACATGCCTTTAGGACACTTGAACGACAGGAATGTCTCGACAGCAGGCGGAGTGATGGTCATGTTGTCCTCGTGCAGCTGTAGTTGGCAGACAACCGTTGCATCTTCGGTTGTGATGGTGATTTCAGCCACGCCGCGGACATCTTTGCCGATACTCCATTTCGCCTCGTAGGTGGAGAACATATAGTTCCCGTCGGGGTCTCGGTCGACAGCCACCTGCACCGAAAGAGTCCCGTCGGGGCGGAATTCAATGTCGCGCATCAGGGAGAACACCGTTTCGCCCACGGCGGCATGTTCTCCATGTAGATACAGACCAACGTTAGGAGACTGGAAATTTTGCGCTTCTTTGAATTCCCATTTGCCAACAATGTCGCTTTCGGTTACATTTTGTGCCGAAACATTGGCGGTCATCATTCCGAGGGCGCACACCATGGCGCCGAGCAAAAATATCTTCTTCATTGTCTAAATGTGTTTATTGTTTTACTTCATTTTGTTGTTTCATTCAGTCATTTTCACCGCGCTCGGGAGCGGGGTGTTGTTTCGGTGCGTTGTCACGCCTCCGTCGGCTCTTCGCCACGCTGTCTTTGAGGTCTGCATAGTCAAAGCCGGTGTTGCCGCTCTCCCATTCGCCACGGTTGATGTAGTTGGTGATGTTCTCGCTGATGTATCGGTAGAAAAGGATACCGAGTATTTACGACTTGAAGTCCCAACCATCCACGCTGCCTCTCATCTCGTCCGCTATCGCCCAGATGGTGCGGTGCAGTTCGTTTCGTTCTTGCTCTTTCTTATTATCTGTCATTGTTATAACTGTCTTATTGTTCGTGATGACCCCATCGTTATTCAATAGGAACCACATTTTATGATAGTTATAACGTATTAATTGTGTTATTATTGCCTTTCATATATAAAAAAAATGACCCCGCCGGATATTCCGAAGGGGTCAATGCCATTTCATACCGAGTGTTATTCACTCATCCTTACAAGTCTTTTATGGGACAACCAGTGGTGCATCTTGCTTGGATGGTTCTGTCTTAACCAATCCACAAACAAATCACAATCATCGTCGGACAGACGGTTCTTGATGACAAACAGGGCTTGGTGCCGCTCGCCGTCTTGGTCGTGCTCACCGTAATATGATATTGCCCGCTCCAATGTCCAACAGTCGGTGAGGGTGAAATGCCCGTTGTGGCGGATTTGCAATCCGCCACAGTAGAGAACGGGATTTGCAATCCCACAGCAAATAGAAGCGGGCGGCTAAAGCCGCCCGCTTCTATTGTGTACCCCATAATTGGTCAGATGAAGAAGAGGCTTACGCCCACCACGCTGATGACGGCTCCGAGGATTTGGCGGGGGGTGACGCGCTGGTGGAAGAGCCAGACGGAGGGGGCTATGATAAGAATGGGGGTCAGGGCGAAGAGGGTCTGGGCAATGCCGGTGGAGGTGTACATGGTGGCCAGCAGCGACATGCTGACGCCCACAAAGGGACCGAAGACGGTGGCCCCAAGGACGCACCACATGGCCTTGCGGTCGCGCACGGCGCGGCGCAGCTTGGCCTTGCCGTCGCGCTCAAAGAGCAGCAACAGCGCCACGAAGCCCACCAGCCCCATCGACGCCCGTATCATGGTGGCGGCAAAGGGCATGCTGATATAGAGCGGCAGGGGGACGAGAGCCTCGGCGGGTGCGGTGTCGAGGGCATGGCCGGAGGCAAGGATAGAAGCATTGTAGTGTTCAAGACCTATCTTGCTCAGCACCAATCCAAAGCCCTGGCAGATGCCGGCCAGACTGGCGTAGAACACTCCGCGGCGGGGCAGGCTGAGCTTGAAGTGGGGAACCTGGTGGGGCGAGGCCGTGGGCTCGTCGCGACGGGAGAGGATGGAGAGGCCGATGCCGAAGAGGGTGACGCACATGCCTATGATGGCCAAGGGACGCATCTGCTCGCCGATGAGCAGGCGGCCCATGATGGCGGCGGTGGGGGCAGAGAGGGTCATGAAGAGCTGGCCGAAGCGCGACCCGATATAGATATAGCCCTGCATGAGGCAGTAGTCGCCAATGACATAGCCCACCACGCCGCTGAGCAGCAGCCACAGCCAGGTGTCGGCATCGGCAAAACGAGGCCACGGCACACCCATGACCACCCACAGCGTGAGAGCCAGCAACGAGAGGGACATGACCATGCGCACCACATTGAGCGGAAGGGAGCCCATGCGTTTGGACGCCACTTCGGCAAAGAGGGCTGTAACTGTCCACGACACAGCCACAAAGAGGGATATAATTTCTCCGATAAACATGGGGGCATAACGCTACCCCGCCACTTTTATTGCATCAGCCGTGATGAGTCTATGTCTGAAAGTGCTATTTCTTGGTCGGCAAGGAATATTTCACGGCAGACTGGCGAGCGACGAGGTGCGGCAGCAAGCCGACGCCGGTTGCAATCTCCGCCGCACCCGCAAGCTGCATGGTGATTCTTGAATCTTTCAGGGGTCCGCCCTGGGGCTGGCGGAGGGCATTTTGTGGTATGTGGATTTTTTTGTGTATTTTTGCACCCGCTTATGATCAGTTTTGCTCGATGGTTACGACTTGGATGTGAACGGGATGACCGAATGTCCAGACATGTTATTTTGTTGGCGTTATTTATGCTGATGCCGGTGGCTGCGGCGCTGGGCCAGACGAGGGGTTTCCCTGTGTCGGGCACGGTGGTGGACCGCGTCAGCGGCGAGCCGCTGGCTTTTGTGCAGATTGCCATCCCCGGCACAAGGTACGGCACTGTGTCGGACATTGAGGGGCGTTTCGACCTGAGTGTGACGGCAACGGACACCGTGTTGCAGTTCCGTATGGTGGGCTACAGGCCTCAAACCGTGTCGCTCAAAAAGCGCGGCCTGCGCCGCCTGAAGGTCGCCATGGAGCCCGACGTGAAAACACTCCAGGCCGTGAACGTCACCGCCCAGCGCGGCAGCGGACGCTACAGTAGGCGCAACAACCCCGCCGTGGAGCTGGTGCGCAAGGTGATTGCCCACAAGGGACAGACGGACCTGACGCGGAACGGCACCTTCAGCCGACGCGTGTTCGAGAAACTGAACATGTGTCTGGACCAGTTCCACCCCGATTTTGAGCATCACGCATTCTGGAAGCACTTCCAGTTTGTGGAGAAGTATATTGACCGCGCCGAGTTCGACAATGCCGAGATACTGCATTTCTCCATCCACGAGCGGATGCAGACACAAAACTGCAAAGGGGGAAGCATGCGCACCCTGACCACCGCCAACCGCGCCGACGGCGTGGATGCCAACGTGACACAGGAGGGCTGGAACGACGACCTGGACGCCCTCTTCCCCACGGTGGATATTTTTGCGAACGAGATACCACTGATGTCGGTGCGGTTTGTGAGCCCGCTGTCGTCGGTGCTGGCCACCACCTTCTACCACTATTTTATAACGGACACCGTGGAAGTGGACAGTGTGCGGTGCATCGAGTTGTCGTTTGTGCCGGCCACCAAAGGGAACTTCGGCTTTGTGGGTACGATGTATGTGGTGGCTGACAGCAGCTATGGCATAAAGGGATTCTCGCTGCGTGTGCCCGAGGCGGTGGATCTCAACTTTGCCCGCGACCTGAATGTGGTGCAGTCGTTTGAACTCGACTCGGCCGGACACTACCGCCCCACACGCACCGACACCTATGGTCGTTTCTATATCGGGAAACGGCTGCGCCAGATATACGCCCACAAGATGCAGCTTTACTACGACTACAGTTTCGACACACTTCTCCCCCAGCCCGACAGCCTGTTTACCCCCATGTCGTCGCGCGCCGAGTTGCCCAATGCCCACCACGTGATGCGGCGGGAGTGGAACGCCCGCCGTCCCGTAGAGCTCACCCTGGCCGAAACATTCCTGGACAGCATGCGCTACGAGCTGATGCGCATCCCCTCGATCCGCTACACCATCAAGACGGTGGAGACTCTTTTCACCGGCTATTTCCCCACCCGCTCCAAACGGGACAGCAGCCGGTTCGACTTCGGCCCCATCTATAATTTCGTCAGCCACAACGGCACAGAAGGGCTGCGCCTCAGGCTGGGCGGCATGACCACCGCGCGGCTCAATGCCCGCAACTTTGCCGATGGCTACGTGGCCTATGGATTTAAGGACAAACGAGTCAAATTCAACCTGAACCTTATCCACACCTTTGCGCCCAAGCGCCGTTTTGCACGCGAGAGCCCACAAGGGTATATCTGTCTCCATGCGGGGTACGACATCGAGTCGCCCGGACTCTCGTTCGACCAATACGACCGCGACAACATACTCATGTGGACCAACAAAGAGGTGCCCGCCCAATATGTGGCCGACATCCAGCTGCGCTTGCGCCAGCAGTGGCCCGACTTTATAGGTATCGACACCTGGGTCGGCGCACAGGACATCCGTCCCATCGGGCTGCTTAACTACTACCGCATCACTCCTGACGGCACCGAAAGGGTGGACAACATTTTCTATGCCCAATGGGCCACCACTCTCAGTTTCTCGCCCACCACGCTGTCCCGCAGTGGCCGTTCGGGCGAAAGCTCGATGCTGAACCTGACCGGCAACGCCACCTCCATCTCGCTGAGCCATGAGATGGGACTGCTGGATGGTTTCTACTATAACCGCTCCACATTCAACATGTTCGGGAGGCTTTGGTTCGCTGCTTTCGGGTTTCTGGACGTGCGGATGCAAGGCGGCATCGTGTGGAACCGGGTGCCTATGCCCAAACTGTTTGTCCCCAATGGAAACAGCAGCACCTTCATGTCCGAGAACTCGTTCAACACCATGCGCCCCATGGAGTTCATCACCGACCGATATGCCGCCCTCCATGCCACCTACCACATGAAAGGCCTTATCCTCAACCATATCCCCCTTATCAAAGAGCTGAAGCTGCGCGAGGTGTTGGGATTCAATATACTGTACGGAGGCATGTCCGAGGAGAACGACCCCGCCTATGGCCACTCAGGTCTCTACCTGCTCCCTGCCGGAGCCAACTTCCTCACCAACACTCCATACATGGAATATAGCATCGGCATTGAAAATATCCTCAAGCTGATACGCATCGACTATGTGCGTCGGCTCACCTACCTTGACGACGGGGCCTCACCACATGCCATCAAGGTGTGCCTGCAATTCACCATGTAAGCGGACTTCGACAGAAGCCCTGCTGCCGGAGGAATGTGTTTTTACGGTCTTTATGTCGCGCCCCTGTCGGGACACGCGCCTTGGATTCTGTCAGGATGTGAGGGTATTAAAAAAAAGCGCACCCGGATGGAGGGTGCGCTTTGTGTGGTATGCTGCTGTAAGGTCAGAGCTTGTCGTTGCTGCCGAGGACGTTGACGATTTTGTGGATGTACATCTTCTTCATGCTCTCGCGGGCAGGTTTGAGGTACTGGCGGGGGTCGAAGTGGTCGGGATGCTCAGCCAGGTGTTTGCGGATGGCGGCGGTCATGGCCAGGCGGCTGTCGCTGTCGATGTTAATCTTGCAGACGGCACTCTTGGCGGCTTTGCGCAGCTGCTCCTCGGGGATGCCGACGGCGGCTTTGAGTGCGCCTCCATAGGCGTTGATGGTGTCCACCTCGTCCTGGGGCACGGAGCTGGAGCCGTGCAGCACGATGGGGAAGCCGGGCAGTTTCTTCTCGATGGCTTCGAGCACGTCGAAGGCTAAGGGAGGAGGCACGAGGCGGCCGGTCTGTGGGTCGACGGTGCACTGCTCGGGTTTGAATTTATAGGCGCCATGGCTGGTGCCGATGCTGATGGCCAAGGAGTCGCAGCCGGTGCGGGTGGCGAAATCAATGACTTCTTCGGGTTTGGTGTAGTGGCTCACCTCGGACGAAACTTCGTCCTCGACACCAGCCAGCACGCCGAGTTCGCACTCGACGGTGACATCGTACTTGTGGGCATATTCCACCACCTGGCGGGAAATCTTGATGTTCTCTTCGTAGGGCAGGGCGCTGCCGTCGTACATCACGCTGCTGAAGCCCATGTCGATGCAGCTCTTGCAGGTTTCGAAGCTGTCGCCGTGGTCAAGGTGCAGCACAATCTGGGGGTTGGGGCAGCCCAGCTCTTTGGCGTAAGCCACAGCACCCTCGGCCATGTAGCGCAGGAGGGTCTGGTTGGCATAGTCGCGGGCACCCTTGCTGACTTGCAGGATGACGGGGCTTTTGGTCTCGACGGCGGCCTGTATGATGGCCTGCATCTGCTCCATATTGTTGAAGTTGAAAGCGGGGATGGCATAGCCGCCGTCCACTGCCTTGGCGAACATAGCGCGGGTGTTCACCAGTCCTATTGATTTGTAATCTACCATATTGTTGAGTTTTTGATATTTGATATTGAACGTTTGTTTACTAAGCCGAACGATGGTGCAAAAATACTAAAAATATTTAATATCGCAAGATTATTTTTCGAAGAGACCGAACACGGCGGCTCCGCTACCGGTCATGCTGGCATATAGAGCACCGCGGCGGTACATATCCTGCTTGAGGGCGGCGATGGCCGGATGGGCTGGGAACACAGAGGTTTCGAAGTCGTTGGTGATGAGGTGGCGCCACTCGGCTATGGGCTGACGGACGGCCGCAGGCAGATGTGGCCTACTGCCGCCGAGGAGCCGAAGGCCGGCATAGGCCTCGCGGGTGTTGACATGTTCGTCAGGGGGGATTTCGATGACGATGTCGAAGGCCGAGAGGTCAAGGTCGATGGGTTGGAGGCAGTCGCCGATGCCGGTGGCGAAGGCGGGGCGGTTCTGGATGAAGAAGGCACAGTCGGCTCCCAGTCGGGCTGCCCGCTGTTCAAGCCCTTCTGTGGTCAGCCCAAGAGCGAAGAGCTGGTTGAGCATTTTGAGGGTGAAGGCGGCGTCGCTGCTGCCACCGCCCAGCCCGGCTCCGAAGGGGATGCATTTGTGGAGACGGATGGCTATGGGGGGGATGCCAAATTCCTGTTGCAGCAGCCGGTAGGCACGCATGCAGAGGTTGTCTTCCGGAGCATTGTCCAGCGCAATGCCGTCCTGCGTCATGGTGGTCTCACCGTCGGGCTGGAGAGCTATTTCCAACTCGTCGGCCAGCTGAGCCACGGGCAGGAAGATGGTTTCGAGGTCGTGGTAGCCGTCAGGCCGTTTGCCGACCACATGGAGGCCAAGGTTAATCTTGCAGTTTGGGCGGCTCTTGAGACGGGGTGTCGGCGAGGTGTTCATAGGCGCGGATGATTTTGGTGACGAGACTGTGGCGTATCACATCCGTGTTGTCGAGACGGATGATGGAGATGCCTTTTATATTGTCGAGAATGCCCAAGGCCTGCACAAGACCCGACTGCTGATGGCGGGGGAGGTCTATCTGGGTGATGTCGCCCGTGATGACGAACTTGGCGTTGCGGCCCATGCGGGTGAGGAACATCTTGAGCTGGGCGGAGGTGGCGTTCTGGGCCTCGTCAAGGATGACGAAAGCGTTGTCGAGGGTGCGGCCACGCATGAACGCCAACGGGGCTATCTCGATGGTGTTGTCCTCCCAGTAGGAAAGGAGCTTCTGCTGCGGTATCATGTCGCGCAGGGCATCGTAGAGGGGCTGGAGATAGGGGTCGAGCTTGTCGCGCAGGTCGCCAGGCAGGAAACCCAGGTTCTCACCTGCCTCAACAGCGGGACGTGTGAGGATGATGCGGCGGATTTCCTTGTTCTTTAGAGCCCGGACGGCTAAGGCCACGGCGGTGTAGGTTTTGCCGGTGCCAGCGGGGCCGATGGCAAAAACCATGTCGTTCTCCTTTACGGCACGCACCAGCCGCTGCTGGTTCGGAGTGCGGGCCCGCACCAACAAGCCGTTGCGGCCATGGACAAGAATCTCGTCATTGGTCTCGGCCTCGGGGGTGGACCCCCCATTCTCGAAAATCTGCATGATGACGTTCTCGTTCAGACGGCCCACCTTGTCGTAGTAGGTCTTCATGGCCTGCAACTTCCCCTCGAAATGGTTGATATCATCAGGGCTGCCCACCACTTTCAACATGTCGCCGCGCACAATGATTTTCAGTTTGGGAAACAGTATGCGGACAAAGTCGAGTATCTTGTCGTTATCGCCCCAAAAGCGTGTGTAGTCAATCTCTTCGAGCGACAATATTTTTTCTGTAACGGGTTCTTCCATGATGCAAAGGTACAAAAGTTTTGTTACATGGAGGCGATTATTGAAAAAAAATGTGTATTTTTGCATTCCATTGTAAAACAAAAAACGCAACACGAATATGCAAAATTCATACGCTATCGGAATTGACGTCGGAGGCACTAACACCGACATCGGATTGGTAAGAGACGACTCTAAAATCGTATCACGCAGCAGCATCCCCACCAGCAACTACTCTGCCTTGGAGCCCTACGTGGCCGACATCATGGACCAAATCAGTGCCATGGTGGCCAACGGCGACCCCGAGAAAGGCGTGGCCTCGATCGGGCTGAACGAACTCACAGGCATCGGCATAGGCGCTCCCAACGGCAACTTCTATACAGGCTGTGTTGAATGGGCCCCCAACCTGACCATCCGTGGGCTGCTGAATTTCGAGGAGGAATTCCACAAATATGTCTCCATCCCCGTGGTGCTGAGCAACGATGCCAACGCCGCCGCCTATGGCGAATACGTCTACGGCGGAGCCAAAGGGATGGACCATTTCATCATGATCACCCTCGGCACGGGCGTGGGCAGCGGCATCGTAGTGGACGGCAAGCTGGTTCACGGCTCCACCGGCACGGCTGGCGAGCTGGGCCATAACATCCTCATTCCCGGAGGCCGCCGCTGCAGCTGTGGGCGCAAAGGCTGTCTGGAGGCCTACACTTCGGCCCGTGGCATCGTGCAGACATACGTCGAACTGCGCAAAGAGAAAGGCACTCCCGCCGAGGCAAGCCACATGGACGGCTGGATTAAAGCCGACATCGACGACAAGGACATCACCTGCAAGATGATTGGCGATGCCGCCAACGCCGGCGACACCCTGGCCAAAGAAACCTACCGCATGGTGGGCGAGTGGCTCGGACTGGCCTGTGCCAACGCCTGCACCTTCTCGGCTCCGCAAGCCATCTTCCTCATGGGTGGCCCCACCAAAGTGGGCGACCCCCTTCTGATTCCCCTGAAAGAGTCGTTCGAGGCCAATCTGCTGAATATCTATAAAGGCAAGTGCGAGATACACATGTCGCAGCTTGCGGCCAACGAAGTGGCCATACTCGGCGCCGCCGCCCTCATCAGGCTGAAAAGTTCAAGGTAGACGTCGCACCGCAGAAGGTTAGTTGAAGTTTCGACGCCTGTGCGGCGGCACTTCCCTTGTCCCTATCTTATCCCAACACCAAACAATATTGCAAAATGCATACATCAAAACAACCTCTTTCGAGAATACCCGTGCTCCTGACCCTCATGCTCACCATGCTCGTTTTTGCGAGCTGCGAGCAGGGCCTGAGCCGTTTCGTGAATCCGCTGGTGGGCACCGACGGACACGGCCACACCTACCCCGGAGCCATCGTCCCCTTTGGGCAGATACAACCCGGCCCCGACACCAGGCTCAGCGGCTGGGACGGCTGTAGCGGCTATCACTACAGCGACGACACCCTCTATGGCTTCAGCCATACCCACCTCAACGGAACTGGCTGCGAGGACTATGGCGACATACTCCTCATGCCCGTCGCCGCCGAGGGCAGGGAGTGGCATTTCTCGCCCGATATGCCCCAGTCCGAGTTCCGCTCCCCTTTCAGCCACAGAGGGGAGAAAGCAACCCCCGGCTACTATCGTGTGGTGTTGGACCGCAACCGCATCATGGTCGAGCTGACCACCTCCGAACGGGTGGCATGCCACCGCTACACCTTCCCCGGTCGGGGACTCAAAGGCTTTGTCGTCGACCTGCGCCATCGCGACAAGGTAATCAGCGCCGGCTTCAACCGCGTGGGCGACACCCTCCTCACCGGCTGGCGCCAAAGCAGCGCCTGGAATCCCAACCAATGGTGCCACTTCGCACTCGAATGCAGCCAGCCCATAGTGGATGTGAAATACTTCGACGGCGGCAAGAAAGCCCTTGTCGTCCTGCCCGAAGATTGTAAGGACGCCGAGGTCTATGTCGCCATCTCGGGTGTCGACGCCGACGGCGCACGTCTCAATCTCGCCACCCGCCAGGGTCGCACCTTCACCCAACTCCGTGCCGACGCCCACAACCGCTGGGAGGAAACCCTGGGCAAAATACAAGTCGAAGGCGGCACACGTACCCAACGCCGCAATTTCTACACCGCCCTCTACCATTGCTACACCTCCCCTTACCTATGGAGCGATGTGGACGGACGCTACCGAGGCATGAACGACACCATCTATCATAGCGACCGCCCCATCTACACCGTCTTCTCCCTCTGGGACACCTACCGCACCCTCCACCCGCTCATGACCATCCTCGAGCCCCAAATCACCGAGGACTGGATTGCCACCATGCTCGACCAATACGACAAAGGCGGCGAACTGACCATGTGGGAACTCTCCGCCCACGAAACTCACTGCATGATTGGCTACCACGCCTGCCCAGTCATACTCACCGCCCAACAGGCGGGCATCCTCGACCAGTGGACCGTCCGCCGTCGCCTTGCGCTGCTCGACGCCATGATAGCCACCTCCAACCGCACCGAAGCCCACCAGGCCTACGCCGACCAGGGCTATCTCGACAGCCAGCAGGACAATGAATCGGTCTCCAAAACCCTCGAATATGCTTACGACGACTGGTGCATAGCCCGCTATGCCCAGCACGAGATGATGCACGGAGCGTTCAAAACCGACACCTCCGCCACCTACCGCCGCCTGCAGGACATCTACAACACCTACATGCGCCGTGCCCAGTCATGGCAGAACATCATGGACCCCGACGGATTCATGCGCGCACGCCGCAACGGAGGCTTCATCACCCCCTTCAACCCCACCGAGGTCAACAACCACTACACCGAAGCCAACAGCTGGCAGTACAGCTCCTACGTGCCACACGACGTGGCAGGCTGGATTGCCCAGCACGGCGGAAAAAAGCGTGCCGAAACCTTCCTCGACTCCCTCTTCAACTCCAGCAGCCAGACCACCGGCCGTGACCAGAGCGACATCACCGGCATGATAGGCCAATACGCCCACGGCAACGAGCCCTCACACCACGCCGCCTACCTCTACGCCTACCTCGACGCCCCCGACAAGCTGGACAACATCGTCCACCGCATACTTGACGAACTCTACACTCCCCATCCCGACGGCCTCTGTGGCAACGAGGACTGCGGTCAGATGAGCGCTTGGTACGTCATGAGCGCCATGGGCTTCTACCCCCTCTGCCCCGGCAGCGGCGAGTATGTCACCGTCACACCCCTCTTCGACCGCATCACCATCGCCGGCGCCAAAGAAAACATCATAATATCCAAGTCCGACTGGGCTCCGGGCAAATTCTGGGACGGCAAAACCCTCGTCGACACCCCTGCCAACTCCTTCCCCGACGACCTCCGAGTGCCACCCGCTCCCTACTTCTCCGACTGGCAGCAGCGCTTCAAGGACTCCACCATCATAACCCTCAGCGCCCGTGCCATCATGGCTGCCTCCTCTCCTGAAAAGGGAGAGAGCATCGCCCCCCGCATCTACTACACCACCGACGGACGCACCCCCGACACCAACGCCCTCCTCTACCTCAACCCCATCCCCGTCAACCGCGACATCACCCTACGCGCCGTAGCCTTCGACCCCCAGAGCGGCCGCTACAGCCCCGTCGTCACACAGAACCTCACCCGCTTCATAGCCGACAAACGCCTGCGCTACATCACCCATCCCGCTCCCCAATACGAGGAGAACGGTCCCGAAGGCCTCATCGACCGCCTCTACGGCACCCCCAACTACCGCATCGGCGGCTGGCAAGGCTGGCAAGGCGACATGGAAGTGGTCATCGACCTCCTGCAAAGCAAAACCGTCACCAGCGTGGCCGTCGACTGTCTCGACAACATGAAAAGCTGGATAATCTTCCCCACCCGCATCGAAGTCAGCATCTCTGCCGACGGACAGCACTTCACCCCCTGGGCACACCTCGACAACGACGAGTTTGCACCCGCGCGCGAACGGCAGGAAGAAAGCGTTCAACACAAATTCATCTGCCACGGCCCCTACGCCACTGCCCGCTACGTCAAAGTCAAAGCCATAAACTTCGGCCCCCTGCCCGACTGGCACATCAGCTCCGGCGAACAGGCCTGGCTCTTTGTCGACGAGATTGAAGTGGGGAGCCATATAGCCACCTTCCTCTCCGGAGGATATGGCTCCTCCACAGAGGGAGGCGAACCATCCGCCGAGTAACCCGACGACACAAACGCCACCCATACAAACTACAAACACATGAACAGATTAACAACTCAACGCATCATGAAAAAATACATCATAGCATTGGCCGCACTGGCCCTCCTCAGCCTCAGTTCCTGCGATACCAAAGACTGCCGCTGCTACCAACTGGTAGGCGGCCGCTGGACAGGCCCCCACACCACCGTCGCAACCGCCGGCACCCCCTGCAACTCCCTCAACAGCCGCACCGAAGTCTGCAACGAGATGGACGACCCCATCCTCGACCCCTCCGACATCGGCGTCGACAACAAACGCAGACAACCTGCACTATAGTCCTCACCGGACAGGAGTCAGAGAAGTCGCTTTTTCGGCTTCCACTATGCCATGGGCAAACAACTCGCTCCATCGGCATACGGGCTGACTTTTATCGTCACCTCCAAGCTCATCGCGCTTGGATAGGTGCCCGCGAGGTCGGTGCCGCATGCCATTCGGCAAATCCCTTACCCATAAAGCTGAAAGGCACAGCCTTTCTCTGGCATGCAGGCCCTACCGCCCTTGGGCGAAGCGTTTCAGCCGCTCCTCTGTCATCCGCTGCACCGTCCACTCCTCCAGCGGCACCGCCCCGATAGCGCGATAGACCGACAGCGCGGGCTTGTTCCAGTCGAGGCATATCCACTCCATCCGCCCGCACCCGCGCTCCACCGCTATGTCGGCCAGATGGCGCAACACGGCAGTGCCATACCCTTTGCCCCGTTTCTCCGGCACGATGTACAGCTCCTCCACATATAGCCCCCTCCGCCCTACAAAGGTCGAGAAATTGTGAAAGAAAACCGCAAACCCAATCACCGCCTCGGCACCCGCCTCGCGCACCAGCAGACACTCGGCCGCCCGCTGCTCGAACAGCGATTTGCGCAAAGTCGCCTCGTCGGTCACAAAGTCGGCCTCGCATTTCTCATAAACCGCCATCGCATGGACGAAGTCATAAATCACGTGAATATCGTCCGGCATGGCTGGTGTGATGGTAATCATACTGTTTTCCATAATGCTTATTATTGAGTGATAAAATATTCAATATCTGATAATTCCACCCCCACAAGCGGACCCCACAACCCTCAACCCCACCCTGCAAAAATACACAACATTCCCCACATAATCGCACTTAAACAGTACTCCAGCCCTCCAATAGCCAAACCAACCCGCCTCCCGCCCCCCACAGCCCTCGCAGAAGATCCATTGAAGATTCATTGAAAGTCCAATGAAGCTCCATTGAAAGTCCGTTGAAGGCCTGTTGAAAGTCCGTTGAAGCTCCGTTGCAGGTCCGCTCCTCCCTCGCTATTTATACTCTACTTAGTTTCTCTTTTGTTTCTCTTTTGTTTCTCCTGAGAGGTTATTTGAACAGGTAAGTGCCGTGGATTCCGAGGCCAAGAAACGAAGGCCGAGCCTTGACAGCCCGGTGGTCGATGGGCAGCGGGAGAGGCATGCAGCAAAGCGCGGCGGGGCAAAAAGAAAAACGCTGCGGGCGTCGATTGCTCTCAGCTCGCAGCGTTTTTCGGGCGGAAAGAGAGGGATTCGAACCCCCGGACCCTCGCAGGTCAACGGTTTTCAAGACCGCCGCATTCGACCGCTCTGCCATCTTTCCCTATGTCAACCAGCGTTTTGCACGATTGGCATCGTTCCGATTGATTTTGCAAATATACGAAGATTGTCGGATATGGCAAAAAAATTTTTAGACCAGTGGGCAAAAATGAGGGAAAGGCTCTGTATATTATTTTTTTTTCGTATATTTGCACGGTTTAAAAGAGAAAGCCACCAGTGCTTAGTTATTATATAAAAGTATAATAATGAGAAAGATTTGGATTTGGATAGTGAAGATGTGCGGTTGGCACTTTGAGATTCCCACCCTGCGGGAGCGGCCGGAATTGCGCCATTGTGTGGTTGCGGTGGCTCCGCATACGGCTTTTGCCGACTATCTGGTTGGGGGTGCGGTGCTTTTTGCCGTAGGGGTGAATCCCCGGATTTTTGTAAAGAAAGAATTTTTCAATGTTTTCACGCGCGGTCTGCTGACCCGGCTTGGGCTGGTGGCCGTGGACCGCGGCAACATTCACAATGACCTTGTGGCCAAGGCTGTAGAGACCTTGAAGAGCAGCGATAACGTCTGTATTGTCATCACACCTGAGGGTACTCGCAAGCCTGTGAAACGGTTCAAACGGGGTTTTTACCAGATTGCCATGCAGGCGGGAGTGCCCATCGCGCTGGGATTTATGGACTTTAAGAACAAGCGCGCAGGCTATGGCCCCACGATTTACCCCACGGGAGATTATGAGGCCGATGTGGAGCGGATGGTGGAGTTCTTCGACCGCCATACGCCTTGTCATCCCGAAGGGTGGGCCATCAGGCCCAAACGGCAATCGTGACCGGGATATGCCAACAACAAAGATAGAACTATAGAAAACAAGTATTCATTCAAGCGAAAATAACTGCAATATGATAAGAAGAATTTATGTTGAGAAGAAAGAGGCTTACGCTGCCGGAGCCAAAGGGCTGCGCGAGGAGCTGGAACGCTATTTGGGCGTGGAGCCTGAAGGGGTGCGCATGATGGTGCGCTACGATATAGAGAACCTGTCGGACGAGACATACGATAAAGCCCGTGGCACGGTGTTTGCCGAGCCGCCGGTGGATGTGCTGTATGAGGAGGAGTTTCCCCACAGCGAGGATGATTTTGTGTTCACGGTTGAGTATCTGCCTGGGCAGTTCGACCAACGGGCCGACAGTGCCATGCAGTGTGTGCGGCTGCTGAACGCCGCCGAGCAGCCCATCATCCGCTCGGCCACGACATACGTGATCAGTGGCCACCTGACCGACCAGCAGCGCGAGGCTGTGGTGAAGCACTGTGTGAACCCGGTGGACAGCCGGGTGACGGACGCGCCCAAGCCGGCGACCCTGGAGGAGCATTACGACGAGCCCGCCGACGTGGCCATACTGGACGGCTTTGCCTCCATGGGTGCCGACGAGCTGGAGAAGCTATACGGCTCGATGGGTCTGGCCATGACGCTGGCCGACTTCCAGCATATCCAGCATTACTTTGCTGAGGAGGAGAAGCGCGACCCGAGTGTGACCGAAATCCGAGTGCTGGACACTTACTGGAGCGACCACTGCCGCCATACCACTTTTGCCACCGAGCTGAAGGGTGTAGAGTTTGACGAGGGCAAGTACCGTCCGCTGCTGGAGGAGGCTTTCGCCAAGTATCTGGCCGACCACAAGGACCAGTATGAGGGCCGGGACGACAAGTATGTGTGTCTGATGGACCTCGGCACCTTGGCCGCCAAACGGATGCGCAAAGCCGGATTGCTGAACGACCAAGAGGTGAGCGACGAAATCAATGCATGCAGCATTGTGGTGCCTGTGAAGATGGACGGAAAGACCGAGGAGTGGCTGGTGAATTTCAAAAACGAGACCCACAACCACCCCACCGAGATAGAACCTTTTGGCGGAGCAGCCACCTGCCTTGGCGGATGCATCAGAGACCCATTGAGCGGTCGCACATACGTCTACCAGGCCATGCGTGTGACGGGAGCCGCCGACCCGCGCAAGCCTGTCAGCGAGACCCTTCCGGGCAAGCTTCCGCAAAGCAAGATCGTCACCACTGCCGCCCGTGGCTACAGCAGCTACGGCAACCAGATCGGCCTTGCAACAGGGCTGGTGAACGAGATTTACCACCCCAACTATGTGGCCAAGCGCATGGAGATAGGGGCTGTGATGGCCGCTGCACCGCGCCGACAGGTGAAAAGACTGACCAGCGACCCCGGCGATGTGGTCATCCTGCTGGGTGGCCGCACTGGCCGCGACGGCTGCGGCGGTGCCACCGGCGCCTCCAAGGCCCACAACTCGTCGTCGCTGACCACCTGTGGAGCCGAGGTGCAGAAGGGCAACGCCCCCACCGAACGGAAAATCCAGCGCCTGTTCCGCCGCGAAGAGGTGTCGAGCCTCATCAAGAAGTGCAACGATTTTGGCGCGGGCGGAGTGAGTGTAGCCATCGGCGAGTTGGCCGACGGTCTGCAAATCGACCTTGACAAAGTGCCCAAGAAATATGCCGGACTGGACGGCACGGAGCTGGCCATCAGCGAGAGCCAGGAACGTATGGCTGTGGTGGTGGCACCCGCCGATGTGGAGAAGATGCTGAAGTATGCCGACGAGGAGAACCTGGAAGCTGTGGTGGTGGCCACCGTCACCGCCGAACCCCGCATGGTTATCAGCTGGCGCGGCAAAGAAATTGTGAACCTGAGCCGCCGTTTTATCGACACCAACGGGGCCCATCAGGAGACCGAGGTGCGCGTGGCAATGCCTGCCGACCGGGCGACCGCCGACACCGGCGCCACCCACCCGCAGGAGAGCGTGAAGAGCCGCTGGATTGAGAATCTCGCCAACCTGAATGTGTGCTCGCAGAAGGGGCTGGTGGAGATGTTCGACAGCACGGTGGGCGCCGGCAGTGTGGTGATGCCATACGGCGGGCAGACTCAGATGACGCCGACCCAATGCATGATAGGCATGCTGCCCACCCTGACCGCACAGAGCGACACGGTGACACTGATGAGCTATGGCTACGACCCCTATCTGAGCAGCTGGAGCCCCTTCCACGGAGCCGCCTACGCGGTGGTGGACTCGGTGGCCAAGATTGCGGCATCGGGTGGCAACGTTAGCCGTATCAGGCTCACGTTCCAAGAGTACTTCAAGAAACTGGGCAAAGACCCCTACCGCTGGGGCGAACCCTTTGCGGCCCTGCTGGGTGCCTATAACGCACAGATGGGGCTGAAGATGCCCGCCATCGGAGGCAAGGACTCGATGAGCGGCACTTTCAACGACATAGATGTGCCCCCCACTCTGTGCAGCTTTGCCGTGTGTGTGAGCAACCTGAAGCATGTGGTGACCCCGGAACTGAAGCGCGCTGGCAGCTACCTCTACCTGCTCGAGGTGAAGCCCGACGCGATGGGAATGCCTAACTACAAGCTGCTGCTCTCCATGTATAACGCCCTGCATCAGGCCGTGGGCAAAGGCTCCATCAAGTCGGCCTACGCCGTGGGATTTGGCGGCATAGCCGAGGCTGTGAGCAAGATGGCCTTTGGCAACCGGCTGGGCGTGACCTTCGACGGCGCTTTCAGCCCGGACGAGCTGTTCGAGAAGAAATACGGTGCCATAGTGGTGGAGGTGACCAATTGCGGCTCGCTGCCCGCCGTGGCACGCAAGATAGGCCGTGTGACCGACAGTGGCACGTTTGTCATAGGCAACGAGAGCATCAGCATGGACGAGATGCTGAAAGCCTGGACCGGCACGCTGGAGAGCATCTTCCCTACCACGAGCGGGAGCACCCCGACCCGGATGGGACAGCCGAAACTTTATAAGACCAAACAGGTGCATATTTGTAAGCACAAGACCGCACGGCCCAAGGTGTTTATCCCCGCTTTCCCCGGCACCAACTGCGAGTACGACTCGGCCCGCGCTTTCCTGCGGGCAGGAGCGGAGGTGGAGACCCTGGTGTTCCGCAACCTGAGCAGCAGCCATATCGAGCAGAGTGTCGAGGCCTTCACCAAGGCCATCGACAACAGCCAGATTGTGATGATACCCGGCGGTTTCTCGGCCGGCGACGAGCCTGACGGCAGCGCCAAGTTCATCACCAGCGTGTTCCGTAACCCCATGATAAGCGATGCCGTAATGCGGCTGTTGAAAGAGCGGGACGGCCTGATGCTGGGCATCTGCAACGGATTCCAGGCCCTGGTGAAACTGGGACTGGTTCCCTACGGCGAGATACGCCCGCAGGAAGCCGACGCACCCACCCTCACGTTCAACACCATCGGCCGCCACCAAAGCATGATTGCTCACACCCGCGTGGTGAGCAACCTGTCGCCCTGGCTGCAACAGGCCGAGCTGGGCAAGACCTACGTGGTGCCCATCTCTCACGGCGAGGGCCGCTTTGTGGCTCCACAGGCTTGCATCGACCAGCTGTTTGCCAATGGGCAGGTGGCCACGCAGTATGTTGACCTGCACGGCAACGCCACGATGCAGGAGCCGTATAACATGAACGGCTCGTTCCTGGCCATCGAGGGCATTACCAGCCCCGACGGACGTGTGCTGGGCAAGATGGCCCACAGCGAACGCTGGCGTCCCGGCACATATATGAACATCGTCGGTGATCAGGACCAGCGCATCTTTGAGAGCGGTGTGGCCTACTTTGGCAATTGAATTGACAACCCATAATGATAACACACTATGAAAAAATCGATTATTTTCTGCATTATGCTGCTGGCGGCAATGGCCACCTTTGCCACACCCGTGGGCAAAGAGCGTGCCACCCGTGTTGCTCAAAACGCCGTGGCTCTTTTCTGCGCCGAACTGCACAACACCAACGCCAAGCAGCCTGTGGAGCTTACCCCCGTCTCTTTGGGGATGGAGCCCAAGCTCTACATCTTTAACTATAGAAACAACGGCATTGAGGGCTTTATCATCGTCAGCGGCGACGACATGTCCGACCCCGTGCTGGCTTTCTCCGACGAGGGCATGCTTGACCTCAGCGGTACCTACAATGGCAGCACCCCTTCTGTCAAGAATCCCGCTTTCCTCGACCATCTATTGCGCTATATGGACCAGATTGACTATGGCCAGCAAACCAAGGCCACTGCCCCCGCCCATGTAGCCCTGAAATGGCAGAAACTGGAGAGTGGCAACACCGCGCCAAAGGGTGACTTTTACCACGACCGCATCAATAAACTCCTCTCCACCCGCTGGGATCAGTCCAAGCCCTACAACAACTATTGCCCGGGCAACTCCGTCACAGGATGTGTGGCCACAGCTTTCGCACAGATAATGCGCGTGTGGAGCTACCCCGAACATGGCTTCGGCTACCACGCATACAATGGTGAAAACAACCCCGCCGCCTATCCCAACTGGCGATGGGGTGTGCTCGAAGCCGACTACGAGAACACCTACTATGACTGGGAACACATGCCCGACTACCTGACCCTCAACAGCCCGGCCGAAGAAATCGACGCCGTCGCAAAACTCATGTTCCATGTGGGCGTGGCATTCGAGATGAAGTACACACCCAACGGCAGCGGCAGCTGGTCGCTGCCCGAATATGCCATTTTCGACACCAGTCTCCACCTCGGGACTGAAAACAGTGCTCCCTATTGCTTGCACAAATATTTTGGCTACAAATGTTCATACTCCGGTATGCGCGACTCCATCGGCGACGACACTCTCTGGATGACCATGATTTACAACAGTCTTTCCGCGGGCATGCCCGTCTACTATGCAGGGTGGGCCAAGGACGACAGCCCCGCTGGACACAGCGGCACTGAAGGCCATGCCTACGTCATCGACGGCTATTTCTCCGACGAGGTGGACTCCAACATGTTCCACATCAACTGGGGCTGGGGCGGGACGGCCAACGCTTATTTCAAGCTCGATGCCATGACCCCGAACGGAAGCGACTTCACCCAATGGCACGGCGCAGTGATAGGGATGGAACCCGACACCTCCTACCACGGTTATAACTACCTCGACATCCACACCACCGAGACACCCACACACCAGCTTTCGATCCGCAACCACTCTATCGTGGCGCAAGGCGTGGCCGGACAGACTGTAGCCCTCTACGACGTCATGGGACGGCGCCTTGCCTACCGTGCCGCCGAACAAGGCGACAGCTGGACAGTCCCCGCCAAACCGGGCATCTACATTGTCAGAATTGGCCAGCAGCCCGGGCAGAAAGTCATCGTACTCAAGTAGCCGACACCATCTTTTCAATCATTATACAACACACGACTCTTAAAACATAAAATATAACTCAACAATTATGAACAAAACACTCGAAAATCTCCAGCCCGCCGCAGTATGGCAATACTTCGGCCAACTGATGAACATACCCCGACCCTCCAAGCATGAAGCCAAAGTCTCCGCCTTTCTGCAAGAATTTGGGCGAGGCCTCGGCTACGAAACCCTTGCCGACGAGGTGGGCAACGTCCTAATCCGCAAACCCGCCGCCCCTGGCTACGAGAACGCTCCCGGTGTCTGCCTCCAGGCCCACATGGACATGGTGTGCGAAAAGAACGGCGACAAGGAATTTGACTTCCTCACCCAACCCATCCAGGCCTACGTCGAAGACGGATGGCTGATAGGTGATGGCACCACCCTCGGCGCCGACGACGGCATAGGCGTGGCCACCGCCATGGCCATCCTGGCCGACAAAAGTATCCAGCACGGCCCGCTGGAGTGCCTCTTCACGGTCGACGAGGAAACCGGCCTCACAGGCGCCGCCAACCTGCACACCGACTGGCTCAAGAGCAGCATCCTCCTCAACTTCGACGACGAGGACGAAGGCGAGTACTGCATCGGTTGCGCCGGTGGCATCGACACCACCGTGGCCATCGACTACACCACACGTCCCGTCCCCGCTGGCGAGAGTTCCTACCGCGTCAAAGTGTCCGGCCTGCAAGGCGGCCACAGCGGCGACGACATCAACCGTGGACGCGGCTGCGCCATCAAAATCCTCAACCGCATCCTGTGGAACGCCACAGAGCAGCACAAGATTGGCCTTGCCCGCATCGATGGCGGCAACCTTCGCAATGCCATCGCCCGCGAAGCCTGGGCCGACATCGTCGTGGCTCACGACCACGAGGAGGCCTTCAAGCAGATGGTAGACAATTTTGCCAAACACATCTGCTTTGAGTTCCGCTCCACCGAGCCTAACCTCCAGGTCACCCTCGAACCCATTGCCGAACCGGCCTGCCTCATCGACCGCCAGACACAGTACAACCTCCTCAACGCCCTCTACGCCTGTGCCCACGGGGTGCTGGCCATGAGCCGCGAGATTGAGAACTTTGTCGAGACTTCCACCAACCTGGCCTCTGTCAAGATGGACGACCACCAAATCCATATCGCCACCAGCCAGCGCAGCTCTGTCGAGAGCGCCAAGCATGCGGCAGCTCAGAAAATCGAAGCCACCTTCCGCATGATCGGAGCCCACGTCTCCCACGGCGACGGCTATCCCGGCTGGACCCCCAACCCCGACAGCAAGGTGCTCAAGGTCGGCGTGGAGACCTATAAGCGCATGTTCGGCCACGACCCCATCGTCCGCGCCATCCATGCCGGTCTCGAATGCGGCCTGATTGGCGAGAAGTACCCCCACATGGACATGATCAGCTACGGCCCCACGCTGCGTGGTGTCCACGCTCCGGGCGAGAAAATCGAAATCCGCACCGTCCAGATGTTCTGGGACCTCACCTGTGAAATATTACGCAACCTGAAATGATAGGAGTACTTGGAAGTGGCTCCTGGGCCACCGCTATCGTCAAAATGCTGCTCGAACAGCCCTCCGCACGTGTCTGCTGGTACGTGCGCGAACCCGACATCCGCAAAAGCCTCTCCTCCCATGGCCGCAATTTCCGCTACCTTGCCGAGGTCATCATCGACCCCTCGCGCATAGAGATATGCAGCCATCCCCAGGACGTGGTGGACCGTTGCGACATCATCTATCTCGTCATCCCCACTGCCTTCCTGCACAAAACCATGCTACAGATAAACCCCGACACCCTGCGCCGCCGCCAGTTCGTCTCCGCCATCAAAGGGTTTATCCCCGAGGCCGACATGATTGTCACCGACTACCTACAGAGCTACTACCATGTGCCCGAGAGCCAGCTGGCCATCGTCTCCGGCCCCACCCACGCCGAAGAGGTGGCCCGCGAGCGCCTCACCTTCATCACCGCCGCCAGCCTCAACCCCGACCTCACCAACACCGTCATGCAGCACCTGCGCTGCCAGTACATCAACATCAACCCCTCCACCGACATACGCGGCATCCAGTACGCCACAGCCCTCAAAAACATCTACGCCGTCGCCGCCGGTCTCTGCATCGGCATGGGCAGCGGCGACAACCTCATGGCCGTCCTCGTCAGCTACGCCATCGCCGAGATGCACGCCTTCCTCAAAACGATGGACACCGCCCCCAACCTGGCCATCACCCCCGAGACCATGCCGCCCTACGTCGGCGACCTCCTCGTCACCTGCTACTCCCAGCTCAGTCGCAACCGCACCTTCGGCACCATGGTGGGCCGAGGCTACTCCGTCAAGACAGCCCAGCTCGAAATGCACATGATTGCCGAAGGCTACTACGCCGTCAACAGTCTCGAGAAACTGCGGCGCGCCAAAGGCATATCCATGCCCATAGCCCAAGCCGTCTACAAAGTCCTCTACGAAGGCGCACGACCCGACGTGCTCCTCCGTGCCTGGCAGATATTCCACAAACAAGAATAACCCCCTACAATCACAAGCAAACAACAATGACCCCCTTAGTCAGCATCATCATGGGCTCCACCTCCGACCTCCCCGTCATGGAAAAAGCCTGTCAGTTTTTTGAAGAGATGGCCATCCCCTTCGAGGTCAACGCCCTCTCCGCCCACCGCACCCCCGCCGAAGTCTCCGACTTTGCCCGTGGCGCCGCCACCCGCGGCATACGTGTCATCATAGCCGGCGCCGGCATGGCCGCCGCCCTGCCCGGCGTAATCGCCGCCGAGACACCCCTGCCCGTCATCGGAGTCCCCATCAAAGGCAGCACCCTTGAAGGCCTCGACGCCACCCTCGCCATCCTCCAGATGCCTCCGGGAATCCCCGTGGCCACCGTGGCCATCAACGGCGCGCAAAACGCAGCCATCCTCGCCATGCAGATGCTCGCCCTCGCCGACCCCGACATCATGCAACGCCTCGTAGCTTACAAGGCTGGCCTTAAAAACAAAATCGTCAAAGCCAACCAGGAACTCTCCCAGCTACAGTACAAATACAAATGCTAAACACACTAACACATTAACGCATTCCCACATTAACGAGTTCCCACATTAACGCATTCCCACATTAACACATTAACACATTCTTCATGATCACCATCGGCATCACAGGCACCCTCGGGGCCGGAAAAGGCACCATCGTCGACTATCTTCAGAAAGAAAAAGGATTCGACCACTATTCCGTCCGCGCCTTCCTTATCGACGAAATCAAACGGCGCGGTCTCGAAGTCAACCGCGACAGCATGACACTCGTGGGCAACGACCTCCGCGCCGCCCACTCCCCCTCATGGATTGTCGAACAACTCTACGACCAAGCCCAAGCCTCGGGCCGCAACTGCATCATCGAAAGCATACGCACCCCCGGCGAGGTCGAGGCCCTCCGCGCCAAGCAGAACTTCTACCTCTTCGCCGTCGATGCCGACACCCGCGTGCGCTACGAGCGTGCAGTGCTGCGCGGCAGCGAGACCGACCACATCGACTACCAGACCTTCCTCGCCAACGAGCAGCGCGAAATGACCAGCGACGACCCCAACAAGCAAAACCTCCGCTATTGCATCGACCACGCCGACTTCCGTTTCGACAACAACGGCTCCATCGACGACCTCAACCGCCAAGTGGAGCAAGTGCTGGGCCAAATCATGTACCGCAGGCCCTCGTGGGACGAATACTTCATGGAGTTGGCCAACACAGCCTCCAAACGTGCCACCTGCGACCGTGGGCGCTCCGGCTGCGTCATCGTCAAAGACCGCCAGCTGCTGGTCACCGGCTATGTCGGCTCGCCCTCGGGCCTACCCCACTGCGACGAGGTGGGACACCTCTTCCGCAAAACCATCGAGGCCGACGGCCGCATCACCACCCACTGCGTCCGCACCGTACATGCCGAGCAGAACGCCATCTGCCAGGCCGCCCGCCGTGGCATAGCCCTCGACGGCGCCACCCTCTACTGCCGCATGACCCCCTGCCGCACCTGCGCCATGCTTATCATCAACTGCGGCATCAAGCGTGTTGTCTGTGAGCGCAAATATCACGCCGGGGCCGAGAGCGAAGAACTCTTCCGGCAAGCCGGCGTAGCTATTGAATTCTTCCACGACGAAGTGCAGCAATATGCCAACCAGTAAAGCCGTCACGCCAAGCACACTGCCCGACCCCGACCCTCAACCCACACCGCTGCACCATTCTTTGTGACAAACACTCAGACCCAAACAGCGAGATAGAACGGAAGAATGCACGACGGTCGCTGATAAGTTGAAAGCAGCACCAAGATTGTAAAAACACAGCGCGGGGACTGGCCGAACCAGTCCCCGCGCTACAATTTAGTCTTATCAGTCCTGACAGGAAAGGGCTGTTCGCGGGCTACTTCTTAATCAACGACACCAGCCAGAGCAGCAGGCACGAGCCAATGACCGACGTGACAAGAGCGCCCACAAACGTGTCGCCCCAATGGATGCCGAGCCACGAAAGCACATTGCCGCCCAAAAAACCACCGACCACACCCACAAGCAGGTTGACAAAAAAACCAAAACCAGAACCTTTCAACAGCTTTCCGGCGAGAAAGCCCGCCAAAGCTCCAATAATGATACTTACAATGATACTCATAATAGCAAATGCGTTTAATGTTTACTTAAGAATAACGCCGCGGGTGGCAAAAAATTGCCCGACACTCAGACAATCCGCACCATCACCTCCAGACGTCAGTCTGACCAACATGTCAGACAGGGTGCAAACAGGCAGTTAGTCAAATATATGACTGCATTATATTTTATTCTTTGTCTACACTTCTCCTATTTCAGTTAAATAAAAGGTAGAATAAAGCTTGGAGAAGTATCGGGGAAGGAGCGAAGGCAGAACGACCGTGGGGTGGAATCAAGGACATCCATCCTCCCGCAGCTGTCGGGGACAATACGGGCCGTGGGTGGAATCAAGGACATCTATCCCCCCGCAGTTGTCGGGGACAATACGGGCCGTCGGCTGAGAATGGACGGCACAGACGAGGCTTAATTGGCAAACTGCTGCACCACCTCTTGGGCGTAGGTCTTGGATACGGGGATAAGACGTTCGCAATAAGAGATTTCCAGCACCAAGCCGTCTTTCTCCTTGCGCATGTAGCGCACGTTGGCCAGATTGACCAGGAAGCCGCGGTGGCAGCGCACCATGCCCTGCGATGAGAAAGTCTCGGCTATGTTTTTGAGGGAGTTGTGCAGCACGAGCGAATCCTCTTTGTCGGCACTGATGTAATGGATTACGGTGTAGTTGTCGGCCGCTTCGATATAGAGGACGTTGCTGCGTTTGGTGACAAAGACCAGCCGCCCTCCCTTGTCGTAGAACTGTAGCACATCGTCGCGGCCGGAGTCGATGGCGCTGGAGTGGTTTTCAAGCAGTTGATTGGTGAGCGACGCGATTTCGATGCGTTTCTGCTGGAGAAGGAACACCAATGCTGTGACGATGTAGGGCATGGCGAGCAGCAGAATAATATCGACTGTCACACGGCCCACAAGCACTGGAAGTGTGAGGTTTTCGTCTTGATTGAGAGACCATGCGACGGCCGAAATGGAGGCCACCAGCACCAAAAACTCTACTCCAACCCAGATGAAGTAGTGCTGTAGCCTCATGTCGACCCGTTTCTGTGTGAGGAAGAGGAAGCGCCGGCTGACGCCGAACACCAGCAGGCCGATGGCCACCAGAATGAGAGAATAGAACCGATAGTTGAGGAGCCGCAGGACCGGAGGGGGATTTAACAGACCGAGGGGCCTATATACAACGACAAAAAAGGCACAAAAAAAGAGCACCAGAGCAAAGAAAAGAACAATGGTCTTTTTTTGCGTGAGGAACTTCGGAATATATAATTTTAACTGATTTACAAGGGTCATTGCGCTTGTGTATTTAACAAATTTCGCCCATTATATGACGATTTCGCCCACTATAACGGGAGTTGGCCAACTAAATTGTGTGGTAGGCTGAATTTAACATTCAGGTATGGAAGTTTCGTTGTTTCTTTGCACTCCGATTTTGAAATATAATGAGGGTGAATTATGCCCTCACAAAAAAGAAATAAAGCTCTACTGAAATGAAAATTATTGGAACTGGAAGCGCTCTGCCCAAAAAGGTTGTGACGAACGACATGCTGACAGAGTTCTTCGACACCAGCGACGAGTGGATTCGCACCCGCACGGGTATTGAGACTCGTCGCATCATCACTGACGAAAGTTTACTCGAATTAGCCATTACCGCCTCCAACCGCGCGCTGGAGGCATCGGGACTGAAAGCCCAAGACCTCGACTACATAATTTGTTCGAATGTGAACAATAATTATGTGTACCCCTCGATGAGCTGCATGGTGCAGGGGGCTATCGGAGCCACATGCCCTTGCTTTGACATCAGGATAGCCTGTGCCGGATTCGTCTATGCGATGGACTTGGCAGACTCGTTCCTCAAAACCGGACGCGCCACGAGAATACTGGTGCTGGCTGCCGAGGAGCCTACGCGGTTCTGCAACTGGGCTCAACGCGAGACGAGCGTGCTGTTTGGCGACGGCGCCGCCGCCGCAATAGTGGAGGACAGCGACGGTTATATGGGTGCGCGGATGACCACGACCAGCAATACCGAAGTGCTGTTTCAGCGCAAACGGCTGGAGCCTACCCCCTTCGAGGTTGAAGGCAAATACCTCGACCACCCCATGGTGATGAACGGCCGCGAGGTGTTCCGCATGGCGGTGAGCAGCTGCTCGAGCGAGATCAGCAGTCTGCTGAACGATGCCGGTTACAAGGTGGAGGACATCAAATACTTTATTCTTCACCAGGCCAATTTGCGCATTATCAAAGGGATTGAGCAATATCTGGGTGGAATCCCCGAACAATATCCCACTACGGTGCAGAAATACGGCAACACCTCGTCGGCCAGCATTCCCATCCTGCTGGACGAGTTGGTGAGAGCAAACAAGATAGAACGCGGCGACTTGATTGTGATGAGCGGGTTCGGCTCGGGATTCACCACGGGTTCGCTGCTGATGAGATATTAACAGAGCGCGCGGGCAGGGATGCCCGGCAAAAGTATTATTAACCAATTAAAAACAAGAAACAAGATGAATAAGGTATATATCACAGGCCTGGGGTGCGTGACACCGCTTGGCAACAACATTGAGACATTGTGGGAAGGACTGATGGCAGGCCGTTGCGGCATAGCCCCCATCGCGGCTCCGCACAGCGACACACTCCCTATCCATGTGGCAGGCGAGGTGAAAGACTTCAACCCCGAAGACTATGACATTGACAAGGGCACGGTGCGCCGCAACGACATGTACACACTCTTTGCGCTGGCCGCCGCCCATCAGGCCATGACCGACAGCGGTCTGCAGGTGGGCACGGATGTGGACCCGTTGCGCATAGGCTGCGCCGTGGGTTCGGGCATCGGTGGCATCAAGACCTTCAACACTGAGCACAAGAAACTGCTTGAAGAGGGCACCCGCCGTGTGTCGCCCCACTTCATCCCCATGATGATTGCCAACATCGGCTCGGCCAATGTGGCCATCAAATACAACTGCCAAGGTCCCAACCTGCCCGTTGTGACGGCTTGCGCCACCGGCACCCACGCTGTGGGCGAGGCATACAGAATGATTCGCGAGGGCAGAGCAGACGCCATGATTTGCGGTGGCGCCGAGAGCGCAATATGCGATATGGCTCTGGCCGGTTTCAACAATATGAAGGCCCTCACGCAGAACCCCGACCCGCTGACGGCTTCGGTACCCTTCGATGCCCGCCGCAAAGGGTTCGTGATGGGCGAAGGAGCCGGCATCCTGGTGCTGGAGAGCGAAGAGTGCGCCCGCAAACGTGGAGCGAAGATCTATGCCGAAGTGAGCGGCTATGGCAACACTTGCGACGCTTACCACTACACAGCTCCCCATCCCGAAGGACGTAACGCAGCCGAGGCCATCCGTCTGGCCGCCGAGGAGGCTGGTTTCCAGCCCACGGAGAAGATGTATATCAACGCCCACGGCACCAGCACCCCCCTCAACGATGCCAGCGAGACTATGGCCATCAAGAAGGCCCTGGGCGAAGAGGTGGCACGCAAGGTGGAAATCAGCTCGACCAAATCGATGCTGGGCCACATGCTTGGCGCCGCAGGTGCAGTGGAGTTGATTATCTGCGCCCTCGCCATCAAGCACGGCATGCTGCCCCCCACCATCGGCTACCAGGAGCCTGACCCGGCATGCGACCTCGACTATATCCCGAACAAGGCCCGCAAGAGCGAGGTGGACATCACGCTTTCCAACTCGTTCGGCTTTGGCGGACAGAACGCCTGTGTGGCACTGAGAAGAGTGAAATAATCCCGCAAAGAAAAGAGCAAGAAATCCTGATTTGGAATAGACGAAAGGCAAGAAGGGGTCGAGGCGGAATAGACGGTAATTTGAAAGAACACCTTAGCCCCTTTGAACCTGAGTTAAACATAAAAAAACAAAAAGAAATAAGACGTTATGTTGACACGTGAAGAAATCAAACAATTCCTGCCCCACCGCGAGCCGATGCTGCTGGTGGACGACATGTCGATGGAAGGCGACATGGCTGTATCGCACTACCATGTACGCGGTGACGAGTTTTTCGTGCAAGGCCACTTTCCGGGCAACCCCATCGTGCCGGGAGTGATCCTGTGCGAGATAATGGGACAGGCATCGTCCATTTTGGTTTTGGAGGAGTTGAAAAACCGTCTCACCTTATACAGCGGGTTGAACGATGTGCGTTTCCGCCAACCCGTGCGTCCTGGCGACACTATCACCGTGAAATCACGCATCACGGCCCGCAAAGGACTTATTTTCTTTATCGACGCTACCGCTTATGTGGGAGACAAGGTGGCCTGCAAGGGCAAGTTGTCTTTTGTGCTGGTGGACAAAGAGTAAATCATTTTTTGCTGAAGCCACACAATAATAACGGAGAAGGCACGTTAAAGAAACTTAACAGACCGGTGGTGCATGGACTCCATCGGCATAATGATTAGTAAATAAAAAAAGAAAGACTGAAATGAACCTGTTAGAGAACAAGATAGCCCTGATTACGGGTGCTGCCCGTGGCATAGGCCGCCGCACGGCTGAGCTTTTTGCCGAAGAGGGCGCAACGGTGATTGTCACCGACCTGAAAGAGACCGACAGCAGCGTGGAGCTGATGGAGAAGTTGAAAGGTATCAATCCTGAATGTGCATTCTACACCGCCAACGCCGCCGACTGGGCACAGACCGATGCCCTGGCCAAGACTGTGATAGAGCGTTACGGCCGCGTGGACGCCATCGTGAATAATGCCGGCATCACGCGCGACAACCTGTTGCTGCGCATGAGCCCCGAAGACTGGGATTTGGTCATACAGATCAACCTGCGGTCGGTGTTCAACTACTGCAAAGCCTTCATCCCTTATATGATGAAAAAGCGCAGTGGCAGCATTATCAACACCAGCTCGGTGGTGGGCGTGAACGGCAACGGAGGCCAGTGCAACTACTCGGCAGCCAAAGCCGGTATCATCGGTTTCACTAAATCGTTTGCACAGGAGTTCGGGTCGCGCAACATACGCTGCAACGCCATTGCCCCCGGTTTCATTCAGACGGCCATGACCGATGCCATTCCCGACGATGCCCGTAAGAAATGGCTTGACGATATCCCCATGCACCGCGCCGGCACAGAGCTGGACGTGGCAAGGGTGAGCCTCTTCCTGGCGTCGGACCTCTCGGAGTATGTCACCGGTCAAGTGATTTGCATTGATGGAGGCATAAGCTTATAATTGAACAACTAAAATGCGGGGAGTGCCGACGGGTTCTCTCCGCTCACTATTTAATACAAACAAGACTTTAAAACATGAAAGCATACGTTTTCCCCGGTCAGGGAGCCCAATTCGTAGGGATGGGCAAAGACCTGTATGACAACAATGACCGCTGCCGCGAGATGTTCGAGCGCGCCAACGAAATCATAGGTTTCCGCATTACCGACCTGATGTTTGCGGGCACCCCCGAAGACCTGAAACAGACCAAGGTGACGCAACCCGCCATTTTCCTCCACTCGGTGATACTGGCCACGTATATGGGCAGCGAGTTTATGCCCGACATGGTGGGCGGCCACTCGCTGGGCGAATTCAGCGCCCTGGTGGCCACGGGCGCCATGGACTTTGAGGACGGCCTGAAGCTGGTCATTGCCCGCGCCAACGCCATGCAACGCTGCTGCGAGAAACAGCCCTCGACCATGGCCGCCATCCTCAAGCTGGACGACAAGACGGTGGAGGATGTCTGCGCCGAAATCACGGCGGCTGGACAGGTGGTCGTGGCCGCCAACTACAACACTCCCGGACAGCTGGTGATCAGCGGTACCGTGGAGGGTGTGGCCCAGGCTTGCGACCGACTGAAAGAGCTGAAGGGCCGCGCTGTGCCTTTAGCCGTGGGCGGCGCATTCCACAGCCCCCTGATGGAGCCTGCCCGTGTGGAGCTGGCCGAAGCCATTGAGCGCACCCAGTTCCATACCCCCATCTGTCCTTGCTACCAGAATGTGTGTGCCACCCCCGTCGACAATCCCGACCAAATCAAGCGCAACCTTGTGGCTCAGCTCACCTCGCCCGTCCGCTGGACGGCCACTGTGCAGAACATGATAGCCGACGGCGCCACCGAATTCATCGAAGTGGGTCCCGGCACTGCCTTGCAAGGCATGGTGAAACGCATCAGCCCCGACACCGACGCCCATTCGGCCTGCTGAAAGAAACGGCATCCCGCCTCCAACCTTGCACAGGATGGACACGGGATGCCCCAATCATAGCGCTGGACGCCACAGCAATCAACAAATCATTTTTGAATCATTAACTTAGAACAGTATGAGTATAAAAATCGTAGTATTGGCCAAGCAGGTGCCCGACACACGCAATGTGGGGCCCGAGGCCATGACCCCCGAAGGCACAATCAACCGTTCCGCCCTTCCGGCAGTCTACAACCCCGAAGACCTCAACGCTCTGGAGATGGCTCTCCAGGTGAAAGAGCTGCTGCCCGGCGCCACCATCACCGTGGTGACCATGGGACCTCCGCGCGCTGAAGAGATAATCCGCGAGGCTATCTACCGTGGTGCCGACGACGGCTTTGTCCTTTCCGACCGCCGCTTTGCCGGTGCCGACACGCTGGCCACCTCCTACGCCATCTCCTGCGCCGTGAAAAAGCTGGGCCATGTCGACCTCGTTTTCGGCGGTCGCCAAGCCATCGACGGCGACACCGCACAGGTGGGACCCCAAGTGGCCGAAAAGATGGATATACCCCAAATCACATACGCCGAAGAGCTGCTGGAAGTGAGCGAAAAGAGCATCCGTATCAAGCGCCGTATCTCGAGCGGCACCGAGGTGGTGGAGGCTCCGCTGCCCGTGCTCGTCACCGTGTGCGGCAGTGCCCCGCGGCCTCGTTTCCGCCACGCCCATCTGGTGCTGAAAAACCGTCACCTCGAAGTCCCCGTGTGGACAGCCGACGATGTGAACCCCGAGTTCGACCGTCTGGGTCTCTCCGGATCGCCCACCAAGGTGAAGAACGTGGACAGCGTGGTGTTGACCCAAAAGGATAACATCCGCGTGGAGAACACACAGGAATCACTTAACAACCTCATCTCAAATCTTGTCACCAACCATATCATAGGATAGTTATATGAACAGCATACTCGTATATATTGAAATCAACGAATCGGGTCGCGTAGCCGACGTGAGCCTTGAGCTTTGCTCCAAAGGCCGCCGTCTGGCCGACCGTCTGGGTGGGCAACTGGAAGCCATCGTGGCTGGGAACAACGTAGCCGACCTCGAACAGCAATTATACCCTTACGGTGTCGACACCATCCTCTATGCCAACGACCCGCGCCTGTCGCCCTACCGCACGCTGCCCCATTTCAGCATCGTCGACGGCATCATCCGCGAGCGTCAGCCCGAAGTGGTGCTCTATGGAGCCACCAGCGTAGGCCGTGACCTTGCCCCGCGCATCGCCTCCCACCTGCGCTGTGGCCTCACCGCCGACTGCACAGCCCTCGAAATCGGCGACCACACCGACCTCAAGACCGGCAAAGAGTATCACGACATCCTTTACCAGATTCGTCCCGCATTCGGTGGCAACATTGTGGCCACCATCGTCAGTCCCGAAACACGGCCCCAGATGGCCACCGTGCGCGAAGGCGTGATGCGCAAAGAGATTATCGACGCCAACCGCAAGGGGCAACTCATCAACCTCGACGCTGCAAAATACCTGCGTGCCGAGGACGAGTGCCTCAAGGTCATCAGCCGCCAGATTGACCCCCAGGGCGTAGACATCAAAGGAGCCTCCATCATCGTGGCCGGTGGCTACGGCATGGGCAGCAAGGAAAACTTCGACATGCTGTATAAATTCGCCAACATGATAGGCGGAGAGGTGGGAGCCAGCCGTGCCGCCATCGATGCCGGTTTCTGCTCCAACGACCGCCAGATAGGCCAGACCGGCGTCACCGTCCGTCCCAAGCTCTACATAGCCTGCGGCATCTCAGGTGCCGTGCAGCACCGTGTGGGCATGGAACAGTCCGGCCAAATCATCTCCATCAACACCGACCCCGACGCGCCCATCAACTCCATTGCCGACTACACCATCATCGGCGATGTGTGCGAAATCATTCCGCGCCTGATGAACGCCTATCAGTCGTGCAAAAAATAATTAACCTCAGCAAATTCAGCCATGAACTATTATAGCGACAACGAAAGCCTGAAGTTCTACCTTCAGCACCCCGATATCGAAAAGATAGCCACCCTCCGCGAAAACAACTTCGAAGAGGCTGGCCAATACCCCGACGCCCCGGCCAATGTGACCGAGGCCGTCGAAGGCTACCAACAAGCCATGGACCTCATTGGCGAAATCACCGCCGAGGTTATCGCACCCAATGCCGCCGAAGTCGACGCCGAAGGCCCCAAAGTGGTCGACGGCCGCGTGGTCTATGCTCCCGGCACTGCCCAGAACCACCAGGTTCTCACCCAGTCCGGCCTTTATGGCATCAAACAACGCCGCAAATATCACGGCCTCAACATGCCCGGCACTGTCACCACCATGGCGGGCGAAATCGTAGCCCGTGCCGATGTGGGCTTTGCCACCATCTGGATGCTCCAAGACTGCGCCGACACCATCGAGGACTTTGCCTCCGAAGAAATCAAAGACAAATACCTCCCCCGCATCTATCAGGGAGCCACCTGCAGCATGGACCTCACCGAGCCTGACGCCGGTTCCGACCTCCAGTCCGTGCGCCTCAAAGCCACCTTCGACGAAGCTGCCAACTGCTGGCGCCTCAACGGTGTGAAACGGTTCATCACCAACGGCGATGCCGACATCCACCTCGTCCTTGCACGCTCCGAAGAGGGCACCACCGACGGCCGAGGCCTCTCCTACTTCGTCTACGACCGCAACGACGGTGGCCTCACCGTCCGTCGCATCGAGCACAAGATGGGCATCATCGGCTCTCCCACCGCCGAGCTCGTCTTCACCAACGCTCCTTGCCAGCTGGTGGGCGAACGCCGTTTAGGCCTCATCAAGTACACCATGTCCCTCATGAACGGGGCACGCCTTGGCGTCGGCGCACAAGCCGTAGGCCTGTGCGAAGCCGCTTGCCGCGAGGCAGTCGAATATGCCGCCACCCGCGAGCAGTTCGGCAAAACCATCAATCAGATGATCCCCGTCCAGGACATCCTCAGCACCATGCGCGCCAAGACCGACGCCGTCCGCTCGCTCCTCTACGAGACCGCCCGTCAGGTCGACCTCGCCAACTGCTACGACCGACTCTCCAAAGTCCGTCCGCTCACAGCCGAAGAGCGCCAGGCCATGAAGGCACACCTTCGCAATGCCGACTGCCTCACCCCCATCACCAAGCTCATGGCCAGCGAGTATTCCAACCAGTGCGCCTACGACTGCATCCAAATCCATGGCGGAAGCGGCTTCATGAAGGAATACACCTGCGAGCGCCTCTATCGCGATGCCCGAATCCTCAGCATCTACGAAGGCACCTCCCAACTCCAGGTGGTCGCTGCCACCAAAGGCATCAGCAACGGCAACTACCTCAAACGCATTGCCGACTACGACGCCATGCCCATCAGCGCTGAACTCGAATCCCTCCGCGAAATCCTTCGCGGCATGACTGCTGACTATCGAACCATGCACGACAAGCTCACCGAAGGTGGGGCTGGCGAAGCCTTCGAGCACCACGTCCGCGCACTGGCCGAGAGCCTGGCCTATATCATCATGGGCTACCTCCTGCTCCTCGACTCCGAGCGCGACCGCCGTTTCCTCGACTCCTGCCGCCGCATGATACAGATTGGCCGCGCCGTAATTGCTAAACACCAGTGCGAAATAAACTGCAACTTCTAATTTTTTTCAATCCATATTGTAGATTGAAAAAAAATTACTATTTTTGTATTGAAAACTAAAAAACAATATCATGAATAAAAGCAGTTATATCAAATCGTTATGCCTCGGTGCCGTCCTTATCTTTGCTGGTATTCGTGTTAATGCTCAGCATATTGAGACATCTGTGTTTGTCAACGGTACCCTTCCTGTAGTGCAGTTCAACAATGCCGTTGAGCTGGAGCCGTTTGGCAGTTTCGCTGTTCTTGACCGCAACAGTATAGGCAAAGGAGCCAGTGCCGGTCTCGGATTCACTGGCCGTTTCGGCCTTTGGTTCGACGTAGGAGTTGGCGAGCTGCAACCCTATGTCGAGGCCAGCGTACTGTGGAACAACTCTGGTTCCAAAATCCGCAAAGCCTACGACAACCATGCCGACTCGCTGGGCAATTACCCCACCTTCCCCCAGTACATCAATATCCCCGTCATGCTGGGTCTGAAATATCGCTACAATCTGATGCCCGATGTGCGTCCCTTTGCCGAACTGGCCATTGGCTACGACATGCTCATCATCACCAAGAACGGCTATCCCTCACAGACCTACCGCTACAAGATGACGGGCGAACTGGCCTGGATGGCTGGCATCGGCACCTACCTTGGCGAGTTTGTCAGCGTCAACCTCTACTACATGGGTCTTGGCAACCACTACATCGAATACTCCGCCAAATCAGCCTCCCCGGCCGAGGAAGTCTTCGAAGGCCGTCCCAGCAGCAGCCTTGGCGTGCTCGGACTCCGCGTCGGTTTCCATTTCTAACCCTCACGACTTGCGGCTGCAAAGCATAGCATGCCGCAAGCCGCACACTCTGGAGCAAGAGAAAATTTCCTCCTTTCTATTAATGTCAAGGGCAGCCCGATTTCGAGCTGCCCTTACTCTTTTTATCTCCAAAGGGAACAGGCCTTATTTAATCTCGAGCCGAAACATCGGTTGGCCCTCAATCCGGCCCTCCAGCACATCGCCTATCTCCACTGGGCCCACACCCGCCGGAGTTCCGGTAAAAATCATATCCCCCGTTCGCAGCGTCATAAACTGCGACACGTGGGCTATCAGCCTGTCCACCGAGAAAATCATATCCTCCGTATTGCCCTGCTGCACCATCTTCCCGTTTCGGCTCAAATCAAAGCCCATATTGTTTATCGCGAGGGTTTCCTTCCCCGTTGCCTGCCTCAGCGCTTCCAGCGTCACAAAAGGCCCCACCACGGCGCTGCCGTCAAAGCCCTTCGACAACAGCCAAGGCAGTCCCGCCGCCTTAGCCTTGCGCTGCAAATCTCGCGCCGTGAAATCGATTCCCAGCGCCACAGCATCGTAATACTTGTGGGCAAACCGGGGCTCTATGCACTTCCCCAGCCGGTCTATCCTCACCACAATCTCCACCTCATGCTGCAAATCCTGCGTAAAATCAGGATAGAACAGCGGCATTTGTTTCGGGTTCAACGCACTGTCCGGCTTCAAAAAAAAGGTCGGTTCAGAAGGCACCTCAGCCTTCATCTCGCCCGCATGGGGGGCATAATTGCGCACCACACATAAAATCTTCATATCCTTGTCCTTTAGCTCTATTTGATATATTCATAATCAACAATGTCAATCCTCCGTGCGTGGGCAGCCTCCATACTGTACACCGACTTCACACTCCGGGGATTACGCAAAGGGTCCGACGGCGCCACCGCAGTGCTGTCGGCTGCGCCATGCGCCACAATTTTCAGCTTCAGCGAGCCGTTGTTCCAGAAAGGCAGCAGCGCCTGATTGTTCCAGTGCAGCAGCTCATTGCGGAAACTATATATTCTCCTCTTCGACAGATTCACATTATACAGGCTCTCAAACAGCGGGCTTGCGTAGCCATCAACCGTAATGCACACCCTGCGGCCTGCCCGCAGATCGGCATACATCAGTTCCAGGAATTCCACCAGATTGCTGTAGCCCTTCTTCAGCTCATAGTCAAAAAACATGTCCACCGCACCCTGCACCGAGTCCCATTTGCGCCGGTCCACAGGGCTCGGCTGCGCACCTTTATACTCGTCGCGCATCTGATAGTAGCGTCTGAACGTAGTGGAGTAATCAAGCCGCGTCACCGTGTCCAGCGTGCAGGGCGTAGGCTCGTCGTTATGGAAATAAAGGCTCAGCGGCAGCAAATCCAGTGCCCGTTGGCTCGGTGGCAGCGGTGCCTGTGCCACAGGGGCGTTCTGCGGTCGGTAGAGCCTCCGCCAGCGGAACAAATCGTTGCAACAATTGCTGTCCGACTCATAGAGCGACCCCGGTCGGTTCGACGAAAGGAAACCGCAAGCCGCCACCACCTCGGTCGTATCCTCGCGCTCCTGCACACAGCGGCAGCGGCAAGGCTGGACATTGAAAAACAAATCATCATAGGCGCTGTTCACCTCCTTGCCCAGTGTCTGGGGCAACTGCCAGCTGTTGCGGAACCCCTCCGACACATACACATCAAAGCCGCCTTGACCTCCGGTGCGGTTGCTGGAGAAATACAGGCAACCCTCCTCGTTCGAGTAAAACGGCGTCACATCATCCTTCTCGCTGTTCACCGGTTGCCCCAGATTCGTACTGTTGCCCGGTTTCCCCTCATCAATCATTATGGCGTACCATATATCCATCCCGCCGATACCGCCCTCGCGGTTCGAGCTGAAATAGAGAATCGTCTTCCCGTCGGGCAGATAACCCACGGCCGGGTGAGTGCTCGAGTAGCCCTCAACATTCACATCGCCCCCCAGTTTCACCGCCTTTCTCCAGCGCTTATTCACCCTCTTCGTGTAATAAATATGGGTCGCGTCTTCTTTGCCATTCGTGCTACGCGTGAAATACAGAACATCATTCTTCGCATCATAGGCCACATGCCCGCAATTCATGCTCACCGTATTCAGTCCCCAGCGGTTTTGCTCCGCCTGACCCAGCGATCCGTCTGCGCCCACCCTCACCTGCATCACCTGTGTCAGCACAGGCGTAAAGTCAACCAGATACAACCTGTTCGCACTCTGACTCATCATCGACGTATATAACAAAACGCTGTCATCCACCAACACTCCTCCCGTCTCACTGCCAGCGGTATTCACACCCACCGGAACATGCGTAATCTCATAGCGCGTCTGACCCCAAGTGCAAACAGCAAACATCGTCGCTGCCACCAATACTAACAATTCTTTCTTCATACAGTCAAATAATTTTATCCATCCCGGCAACTGCCGGCCATTGTTTTCCTTCATTCGTGGCTGTGGGGCTTCCCCTCATCAATACTTCGGACACTTAATGCGCTTGGTCCGCTTGCTGTTTTTGGCAAAACGGTACACAACGCCCACCTCAAAAGCCCCCACGCCGCCGCTGGCCACCGCCAGTCCCGACACATTGGCATCATAACAGAACGAGAACAGGAACGCATCGTACTCCATCATCAGGTTGGCAATCAGTGCATCGGCATGACGATAGGCCAACCCGGCCCGCAGGCTCACCTCGCGTGCGCCGCCCTCCTCAATATACCACTTCACATCGCCGCCATACACCAGCTCCCGGTGCCTCCCCTGCGCCTGTGCCATCACCACCGGCAACAGCGAAATGCTCTGCCAGCAGCGCCATTCGGCCCGTGCAAAAAGACTGTACCTCCGCTCCAGGAAAGTCTCATCCAGCCCCATATACGAAATATTGGGCCTGTTCATATTGCGGGCCGAAAAACCCACTTTCGTATGGAAATCGGCCATCGGCTGCCAATACCACGCCACGCCCAGTGCCAACAGGGGATAGTCCACCTTCGGACTCTCAAAACTCTCCGAGGCATCCTCCATCTCGGCATTCGAGGGGTCGAACCCACTCTGTGCCCATCCGCCTTCCACGCCCACCGACAGCACACTCGTCCCCGCGCGGTTCAGCGCCTGATAGTAGGCCAACGACAGATGGCCTGAAGTAGTGCCATAGCCCAATGTGCCGGCATCGTCGTTGAACACCGCCGCGCCCACACTCAAGCCACTGCTCACCCCTCCGCGCCACAATGCCATCTCGCCCGTCACAGCCACCGTCTGATAAGGGATGCTGACCGAAGCCCACTGGTTCCGGTACACCACCCCGAAACGTCCCGCTCCCTGATAGAATCCTGCATAGGCCGGATTCAGCAGCAACGGGTCGGCATCCACCTGCGAAAAGTGGATGTCCTGTCCACTGCCCGCCACCGAGCCAAGCAACATCGTCAATATGAGCGTCAAACGTTTCATCAAACAATATATATCACATTCAATTCAACCCATCAACCCTCAGCCAGTCCGTTTCCTGCGCGTGCATAAGGAGGCAGCGCAATGTCGGCAAAGTCGCCCTTCAGATACTTGAAATAGCCCGCAATGCCCACCATGGCGGCATTGTCGGTGCAGAACTGGAACTTGGGGATAAACACCTGCAGCTTTCTGCGCCGTCCCAGCCGCTCCACTTCGCTGCGCAACAGACTATTGGCCGACACACCACCCGCAATGGCCACCTGCTTCACACCCGTCTCCTTCACGGCCTTCTCAAGCTTCTTGACCAAAAAACCCACAATACACTGCTGTATCGAGGCGCAGAGGTCGGCCTTGTTCTTCGCAATGAAATCCGGATCTTCGGCCAGACGGTCGCGCAGAAAGTAGAGGAACGACGTCTTGATGCCACTGAAACTGTAGTCATTGCCCGGGATGTGAGGTGTGGCGAAATGGAATGCGTCGGCGTTGCCCTCGCGTGCCAAGCGGTCTATCACCGGCCCGCCGGGATAGCCCAAGTCCATGATTTTGGCGGCCTTGTCTATCGCCTCGCCCGCTGCGTCGTCGATTGTCTGACCCAGCACCTCCATGTCGAAATGGCTGCGCAGCAGCAATATCTGCGTGTGTCCGCCGCTCACCAGCAGGCAGATGAACGGGAACTGCGGCACCACGCTCTCATCATTCTCCTTGATAAAATGCGACAACACATGCGCCTGCAAATGGTTCACCTCAATCAGCGGAATGCCCAGCGACTGCGCAAACCCCTTGGCAAACGACACCCCCACCATCAGCGACCCCAGCAGCCCGGGGCCACGCGTGAAAGCCACCGCACTCACCGCCCGGCGGTCCACCCCGGCATTGGCCAAGGCGGCGTCAACCACCGGCACTATATTCTGCTGGTGGGCCCGTGATGCCAGCTCCGGCACCACGCCGCCATATTGCTCATGCACCTTCTGCGAGGCTATGACGTTGCTCAGTATGCGGTCGCCGCTCAGCACGGCAGCCGACGTATCGTCACACGATGACTCGATCGACAGTATTAAAGGCTTCTCCATTACATCTATCCTTGATATGTTTTTACAAGCAGTACATTTTAGTTAGTAAGATGCAAAAGTACAAATAAATTCTCAATTATCGCAAAAAAAATTCATTCCACCGCCGACCGACCCTCTTTCAGCGGTCGCTCCCGGCCGTTTCGGCCCCGCCTCCGCCCTCGCTCGGTGGCCGCCACTTCTCCTACATTTAGTTGAGATTTATCCAGCATTTATTTTCTATTTATATTCTATTTATATTCTCTTTATACTCTCTTCAAGAGTCAAAGTAGTGTACAAAAGATGGGTAAATGGCGACTAAGCACAGGGGCTGCGGCGGCCTCGCACGGTGACCGCCGCGGGCGGCCGCCGCCGGGGCTTAAACTTTTCGAACAACTTTCGGCCTTGCGATACAATAATAACGCCCCGTTTGCGTTGTAGTAAATTAATCGGCACAGAGGCCTTCCGGCAGGGCCGGGGCAGCACCACCCCCACCCTCGGCAGGCCATCCGAAGAGAGACGCCATGAGCAAGGTAAAAAAATATGCGTTGCGGCGCGTGGCCATCGGGCTTGTTCTGGGGCTTTACGTCCTGATTGCGCTGCTCAACAGCACGGTAGTACAGTCGTACATCGGTGCTGCGGTGGGCAGTTATTTCTCGAACCAATGGGGCGGAAAGGTGCGTATCGGGGCGCTGCACGCCAGTCCCATAAGCCACGTGATACTGGACAAGATAGAGCTCATCTCGCCCACGGACGACACCATCTTTGTGGGCGACCGCATCACATGCCGTTTCAAACGGTTCCCGTTCCACAATTCGAGACTATCGTTCCGCTCGGTCGAGCTGTGGAACGGGCGTTACCACCTACATACTTTTCGCCACCCCGATGGGCAATCGGGCATCAATCTGGACTTCATCATTAATTACTTCAAACAGAATGCCAAGCCCGACGACGGAGTGCCGGCCCCGGTGTTCACGGTCGAGGTGGGAGAGCTGAGGCTGCACAATATCGACTATATCCAGGACCTGGCCGAACCCGCGAGCTATCAACCCCGCGCCCACGGGGTGGATATATCCCACATGCGCTATTGGGACATCAGCGGCGTGATTCGCAATGTGCGGGTTGAGAACGACCACGTCAAGGCCCGTTTCGTGTCGCTCAGCACCACTGAGCAGTCGGGTCTGCACATCGTGGACCTCTCGATGGATGCGGAGGTGGGCCCCACGGGCATATATGCCACCAACCTCGACCTACAGACCGACGACAGCCGTGTGTTTATGGACGCCAGCCTGAAATACAACGGCTGGGAGGAGATGAGCGACTATTGCAACACGGTGGTGCATGACGTGGTGCTGAAAGAGGGCACCGAGGTGAGCATGCGCGATGCCGCCTACTGGGCTCCCCTGTTGTGGGATGCCGAGGTCAAGGCCCGACCGCAGGGCCATGTGTACGGCACCATCGCCAACCTCACGGCCGAGAACTTCCTGGCCTTTTTCGGCAACCACAGCAACCTGCTGTTCGACGGCAATATCACGGGCTTGCCACATATTGAGCGCACGCAGGTGCATGCCGTGCTGCACCGGCTCCACACCAGCTATGCCGACCTGAGCGAGGTGCGGCTGCCCGACAGTGTGCCGCTGCCGCTGCCCGCCGCCGTGCGGCACATGGGGACGATAGACCTCAGCGCCGAAGCCACCGGAGGGATGCAGGACATAGAGGCGTGGGTGAACATGAACAGCCAGGTGGGCGACCTCGAGGCCCATGCCCGGCTGATGCACGACACGCTGAGAAACGACTATGCCTACTGGGGGGATGTCGACTCCCGTATGCTGGGCATACGGTCGCTGCTGCCCAACGAGTGGGTGTGGCGCTCGGGGATGCACCTCTCCTTCCAAGGCACGGGACTGGACCCCGAAAAGATGGACGTCTCGGTGGAGGGACGGCTGTACAACACCTCGCTGCGGGGTGCCACACTGCAACGCACCGCCATCTCGGCCGAGTTGGCAGGGGGAGTGGCCTCGGCCGAAGCCGAGTTGCGCGACTCGCTCATCCACCTCAACCTGACGGTCGATGCTGACCTCAACAAGGGCGACTACCACGCCGATGTGCAGCTCGACAACGCACAACTGACGGCGCTGCACCTGTTGCAGACCGACTCGACGGTGGCTCTGACCACTCAGCTCAAAGCCCATCTGACCGGGAAAGACCTGGAGCAGATGGCTGGCAATATTACTCTCGACAACACTCACCTACAATATGGGAGCCACAAGCTGGACATGAGGCACCTTGCCCTACAGGCTGAGTCGGAACCCAGCCTTGCCCCCATCGGCACGGACCAGCCCGACGGCTTGGCGCTGCCGGTGGCAAACTGGAAACGGCTGGCACTGCAATGCGACTGGCTGGACGCCACGGTGGAGGGCTTTTTTGCCTATACTCACCTGCCCGTCATAGCCCAGGATTTCTGCGCACGCTATCTGCCCTCCTACTATAACCCCTATCCCTACGACGACCAGAGCCGCAGCCAAGCCTACGAGCAGCTGGCGGACGACCGTCTGGACATGGAGCTGCAATGGGAGGACCGCTACGGCACTTTTGCCGAGCTGATGCCCTCCATCGTCATTGCCGAGGGGACAAGGCTGAGGGGCAACTACAACTATGGCGAGGCACTGAAACTTGTCATACAGAGCGACTCGCTGCGGGTGGGTTCGTTCGCGCTGCAAGATGTGGGCGTGGACGGAGGGTCGCTGGGCGACAGCTACAGGCTGCGCCTGCGCGCCACCAATGCCAAAACGGGTGCCATGACACTGATGCAGTCGCCCGCACTGACGGCTGCGGTGGGCCGCAACCTGTCCACCCTTGCACTGGAATGGGGCAACGAAAACCCCTCGACGGCAAGCAACAGCGGCAAACTGGAATTCCTCCTGACCTCGTCGGCCAGCGGCAACCGGCTGATGGTGACCCAACCCCATTTCTACGTCATGGGACAGAAGTGGACTGTAGTGTGTCCGGACGGGGTGTGGCTGAACCGCGAGCGCATCAGGGTGGACAATCTGAAGGTGTATGGGCTGGAGCAGGCCATGCGCATCGACGCCAATATACCCAGCGCGGGCCAGCCCGCCACCACCGAGCAGGAAGACTATGTCCGGGCCAGTTTTGACGACTTTGCAGTGGGGCAGCTGAGTTCATTGCTCTTGGCCTCCAGCTCGTTGAACATCGAAGGGACGCTGGACGGATACCTCCAGGTGCAGGGGCTGAGCAGCCAGGCACTGGTCGACGCCGACTTGAACGTCCAGCAGTTTGCGGTGAACAACATGGCGTTGGGCGACCTGTCCATCACCACCCACCAGCAGCCCAACGACCCCTTGCTGTATATCGATGCGGTGGCCGACGCTCAGGGGCATCACCCCATCGACATACACGGGCACCTGAACCCCGAGGGAAAGCCAATGGATTTGTCGTTTGACCTGAACGCCGACCAACTGCCCATCGGGATGGCGCAGCCGTTCTTGGCTTCGGTGGCTTCGAAGATGGAAGGCATGGCCGGAGGCAAGGTGTCGGTGCGCGGAACGACGGAGGCCTTGCGGGTGGATGGGTACATCAGCCTATCACAAGGACGCATCGGGCTGGCCCCGACCGGCGTGGAATATCTGGTGGACGACACCGTGAGGATTGAGAACAACACGCTGAACCTGCGCAATTTCATTATCCGCGACTTGGAGAACAACACAGCCTATGCCAACGGGACGCTGGCCCTGCTGCCCGAGCCAAGGCTCGCCATGCGGCTGCACACCTCACGAATCATGGCGCTCAACAAGCCGGCGGACGGCGAGACCTTCCACGGAAAACTGATGGCTTCGGCCGATGCCGACATCAATGGTCCCCTCAACGCCCTACAGGTCACCGTGCAGGCTACGGCCCAGAACGGGAGCGACCTGTATGTGCCCATCAGCAACAAGAAGCAGGTGAGCGAGAACGAATACATCGTGTTTGTGTCGCCCTACCCCACACAGCGCCGCAACCGGCCCACTTCCCGTGCCGCCACGACGGGCTCCATTAACTTGCAGGCCAATGTCAGCGTGACGCCCGGCGTCACCGTGCACCTGCCCATGGATTTCGAGCAGCTCACGGCCAACGTGACCGCTGTGGGACGAGGCGACATCCAGGTGGTGATGCGCGACGGCAAGACCCCCGACATCTTGGGCGACTATGAGTTCACATCGGGCAATTTCTCCCTCACCCTGTTGCAACTGATTAATAAGACCTTTGCCATAGAAGAGGGCAGCACGCTCAACTTCCCCGGCGACATCAACAACGCCCGTTTCAACGTCAACGCCGTCTACTCCCAGCGCGTAAACCTTTCCACCCTGATGGGCAACAGCTCGTCGTCCTCCGCCTCGGACAACTATGTGCAGGTGCAAGACATCATCACCCTGGCCGGCACCCTGCAAGACCCCTCCATCAAGTTCGACATCCAGATACCCAACGCCGAGCAGAGCGTTCAAGATCAGGTGTTCACCTATATCGACAAAAACAATGAACGCGACATGCTTAACCAGTCCATATCACTTCTGCTGTTGGGACGGTTCACTCCCCAAGGCACTACCGACAACGACGCGAGCCCCTTGGGCGACGGCGGCAGCATCAACATCCTCACCTCGTCGGCCAGCAGTCTGGTGTCGCGACTGGTGAAGGTGGTGGATGTGAACTTCAACTATTATGCCGGCTCGGGCAATACGCCGGGCCAGTTTGATGTGGGCATCAGCAAACAATGGAACAAATTCTATTTCGAGTCCACCTTTGGTTACGCCAACACCACGGGCGAGATGGAAAACACCACCTCCAGTGTGCTGGTTGGCGACGTGGAGGTGGGCTACCGTTTCAATCCCTACTTCAACATATATGGCTTCCACCGCTCCAACACCAGCTTCTACACCCGCACCGAGCTGCCCTACAAGCAGGGCATAGGCATTAAGCTGACCAAAGACCTGGACAATCTCAGCGACCTCTTCCCCTGGCTGAGGAAACGGAAAAAACTGACCTTCGAATAAGCACACAACATCCCAATACACCCATTCCACCATGCGAATATCCGAACAATACTACCACATTAAGAACAATATACTGTTTTGCATAGCAGTGCCGTTGTTCATCATGATGTTCATAGTGATATACCAGCCCCTTTTCTACGGCGAAGCCAACGCCCTGCAACTGGGGTGGCAGCAGCACATCAGTTTCTGTCTGCCGGTGGTGTGCGCCATCGTGCTGGTGGTGCTGGGGCTGAGCCGCACACTGCTGTGTGTGGCCATGGTGCGCCACTCCCTCAGCCGTAGGGAATGGACCCTGTGGCAGATATGCGAGTGGGTGGTGGGCAGCCTGTTTGTCGACCTCTTCCTCTCCCTTTTTCTGCATTTGGGTTTCTTTGCCCTGCTGCCCCAACTGCTGGTCACCGGATTCTCGCTCGTGGTGATACCCTATGTGTGCTACTGGCTGGCCATAGAGCTGATAGACCGCGACCTGAGGCTGCGCCAATCGGAGTCGTTGGTAGACGAGCTGCGCCGAGGAGTGGAGCGCAACGAAAGCGGCATGGTGCGTTTCGCCGACGAGAAAGGGAATGTGAAACTGGTGGTGGGAGCCGACCGGGTCATCTCGCTCGAGTCGGCCGGCAATTACGTCACCATCTGCTACGACGACGAGGGCAAGCTGGTGCGCTACAGCCTCCGCAACACCCTCAAAGCCATGGAAGGGCTGGCTGGCACCAGTGGGCTGGTGCGCTGCCACCGCTCCTACTTCATCAACCTCAGCCATGTCCGCACCCTGCGGCGCACACCGCAAGGCATATATGCCGAGATTGGGCATGCTGGCGTGGACGACATACCCGTTTCCAAATCCTATGCCTCCGACCTTATCCGCCTTTTCGGAAGCTGAGCTAACGACGGGGAAAACTGTCAAGAAAACATTTCGAGCCTATGAAGCACAACATACCCTCTAACCAACAATCCACCTTATCGTTTCTGAGTCCTCGAGCACTGCTGCGGGCAGTGTTTCTCTGCACGCTGGCCGTAGCCCTGCTGCCCGCACGGGTTTCTGCCCAACGGGACTATACCGCCGACTCCATCGCCTTCGTCAACGCCGACTGGCACGCCGACACACTGGACGGCTTCCTCTTCCTCCACCACCACTTCATGCACCGCCAGGTGTTCAACTCCAACCAGTGCTTCAGCGTTGTAGAAATACCCTCCGGCTCGCCAACAAAGATGAGATTCGTGGCCGACACACAGATGACCACCGTGGCCGATTTCGCCACCCGACACCAGGCCTTGGCTGCCATCAATGGCTCTTATTTTAACATGCGGACGGGAGCTCCCGTATGCTATCTCCGCATCGACGGACGCGAACTGGGCATCAACACCCCCGCAAGGAACGACAGCACTTACCGCAAGTATTATCAATACGCCACCATACGGCTTACGGCCACACGCCGTCCCCGTTTCCTCGTGCCCGACAGCAACCGACATGCCGAGCGGGCCCTGCCCGACAGCAACATCATGACCGCCGGGCCTATGCTGATTCGGAAAGGGACTGTCATCCCCCAACGGATGGACCGCCATTTTGTCTACGGACGGCACAACCGCACCGCCATCGGTCTCAAGCCCGACGGCACAGTAGTGCTGCTGGTAGTGGACGGACGCCACTCGCGCGAAGCCGAGGGGCTGAGCCTGCCCGAACTGACAAGGGTGATGCGGTGGCTGGGATGCTGCGACGCGGTCAACCTTGACGGAGGCGGCTCAACAACCATGTATATCAAAAACCGCGGCAACGGAGGCATCGTCAACCACCCGTCAGACAACGGCCGCTTCGACACTGCCGGCCAACGCCCCGTCGCCAACGCCATCATCCTCACCCATACCCCATCCAAGAAAAGCTCCCCGACCGAATGACACTGTAGCCATTCCCCCCACCACTACACCCGAAAAGCTAAACAAGAATAGCCGCATTCAGAGAGAACCCCTACGGGGTATTACGCTGGCCATGAGACAGGTGGCCTATTGAGAGAGAACCCCTAACGGGGTATGCCTCTGGTGGGGGAAGATACGCCGTTAGTCGTTTCCTCTTAATAGAGTGGCGCCTTTTTCTGTACGTATTCTCCCCCTTATGGGGATTCCGAAAGGGTCGCTATTGAGACCGCCCCCCCCCACGGTGTACGCTGTGGTGGGGATAGATACGCCGTTAGGCGTTTCCGCTTAATAGAGTGGCGCCTTTCCCTGTGCGTATTCTCCCCCTTATGGGGATTCCCTACATTAAGCACCCCGGAGGGGTGTGATTTCAATAACACCGTACAAGCCGAAGGCGCAGTGCGGTGGACGTCTCCGGCGCTGAATGGCGTCCCGGAGGGACGCGACATGGAATAAATCAAAAAAAGCCGCTTTCAGAGAAAAGCCCTACGGGGTATTACACTGGCTATGAGACATGATATCTTTTGAGAGAGAACCCCTAACGGGGTAGTATTCCTCCTCCATGCCCATGTTTCTACCAGTTCTTCGCGTCTTAATCCTTGTTGTGTTGGAAAGGGTTATTCTGCCCTGCGCGATGTGGCAGTGGTGGATGACCTGCCGTGTGGTCGGGCATTTGGAAAGAGGAATAATTGTTATGTCGCAAAAAAAGCGTACTTTTGCAAATCAAAAAAGATGGTATGATGAGAAATCTGATAAAGCGATTTTTTGCGGATATGCAGTGGTATGACGCTGTGTGGTATGTGGCTGCAATGCTGATGGCTGGCTCTGTTCCAATCGGCTGGAAGGTGGGTGTTTGGAGTCTGGTGTTGCTGTGTGTGGCGACGGTGGTGAAGTGTGTGGCAAGCCGGAAGGTGGGAAGCCAGGGGCAGAGCGCATGGGCCAAAGCCGGACTATGGCTGATGGTGGCATACTATGCACTGTGTGCCGCATCGGCATTATGGAGCAGCCAACCCAGCGAGGCCTGGGGCCGAGCCCTGACGATGCTGCCCATGGTTGCGCTGCCCTGTGTGTTTTTGGTGAGTGACCTGAGCCAATTGAAAAGACGGCATATCGAACTGCTGATAGCCGTATTGGCCGGGGTGTTGAGTGTGCGGTTTGGCGTGATGGGGACGAGGGCCGCGGTGCGTTATCTCCAAGGAGTACCCCCTTCGATGTTGGTGGACATCAACTTCGACCCTCTGCACCACAACTATCTATCGATGTATTTGATAGCAGCTATAGGCCTGCTGTATGCCACCGTGGAGCGGCACTGGCGTGCTGCCGGATGGAGGAAAAGACGATGGGTGGTGGTGGCAGACATGGTGATGCTGTCGGGATATATGGTGGTGATGGGTTCGCGGTCGGGGCTGGTGATCATGGCGTTGCTGGCCGCGGGCTGTCTGGCACATCTGGCTTTTGTGAGGCGCCGATGGGCGGTGGCCGGTGTGATAGGGGGTCTGCTGGTGGTGGGTGTTGGCACAACTTATCTGGCTGCGCCGAAACTGTATTGGCGCATCGTGTACTCGGCCGAGAAGATGCTGGCCGGCGAGCCCGGCGACGGCCGTCAGGTGATGTGGCAATGCGGCTTGGAATTGGTGAAAGAGCGCCCGTTATGGGGATGGGGCTGCGACGGCTACTGGCCTGAACTGAGGGAGCGATACAGGGCTCACGATTTTGCCGAGGGCTATGAACCCGAAAGGTACAACACGCACAACATGTATGTAGAGACCCTGCTAATGACAGGCGCCGTCGGGCTGGCATTGCTGCTGTTGATGGTGGCGGTGCCGGTTGTGGCATCGTTGCAGAAACCGAAGCGCAACCTGCCCATGGCTCTTTTCACGATTGTGTACGGCGGATTTTTGGTGTTTGAGGTTATGTTTGGACGGCAGATGGGACTCTTGTTTATATGTTTTTGGTATGGCGCACTGCTGACATGCAGCACTCGACGACAGGTTGAGCTGACGGGCTCGGCCACGGAGTGATACCGGCTAATGTCCCAGCCGAAGCTGCGGACATGCTGCAAGGAAACGCTTTTATTGCTAAACCAAAAAAAAAATGTATCTTTGCAATTTGAATTATTGTGGCCTCGAAAAGAAAAAAAACACATTATATAGTAATAAGAAACAATATAACAATATCTTATGCAAGAGATTAGAATTGCGGTCATAGGACTGGGATATGTCGGTCTGCCTTTGGCAAGACTTTTTTCTACTAAGTACAAAACTGTTGGATATGATTTGAGCAAGGCCCGCGTGGAAGCATTAATGGCTGGACATGATGCCACCCTGGAGGTGAGCGACGAGCTGCTGCAAGATGCCATTCATAAGCATGGGCTGCTATGTTCGAGCAATATCGAGGATATCCGGGACTGCAATTTCTATGTGGTGGCTGTTCCCACCCCTGTGGACAAGAACAACAATCCCGACTTGACCCCCCTATATGGCGCCAGCGAAGTGGTGGGCAAGGTGATTGCAAAGGGCGACACAGTTGTTTATGAGTCGACTGTATATCCGGGCGTTACCGAGGACGAGTGCCTGCCTGTGGTGGAGCGTGTGTCGGGTCTGAAGTTCAACGTTGACTTTTTTGCCGGTTACAGCCCTGAGCGTATCAACCCCGGCGATAAAGTCCATACCGTGGAGAAGATAAAGAAAATCACATCCGGCTCGACACCTGAGACGGCAGACCTGGTGGACAGGGTGTATGCCTCGGTGCTGGAAAACGGCACTCACCGGGCTTCGAGCATCAAGGTTGCAGAGGCCGCCAAGGTGATAGAAAACAGCCAGCGCGACATCAACATAGCATTTGTGAACGAGCTGTCAAAGATTTTCACCCTGATGGGCATAGACACACAGGATGTTCTCGAAGCCGCTGGTACGAAATGGAATTTCATCAAGATGAACCCTGGACTGGTGGGAGGACACTGCATTTCGGTAGACCCCTACTATCTGGCACAGTGCGCCCAGCGACTGGGCTACAACCCTGAGATTATTCTGGCCGGCCGCCGCATGAACGACGGCATGGGCGCCTACGTGGCAGACCAGACCGTGAAACTGATGCTGAAGAAAGGTATACAAGTGTTGCACTCAAAGATTATCATCATGGGATTTACTTTCAAAGAGAACTGCCCCGATGTGCGCAACACACGTGTGATAGATATTTACCACGCCCTGCAGGAGTATAACGCCGACATCACGGTGTTCGACCCGTGGGCATCGCCTGAGAGGGTGAAACATGAGTATGGCATCGACATTGTGAACGAGCTTCCCAAAGAGAAGTTTGCGGCAGCCATCATCGCCGTGGCTCACCGCCAGTTCCGCGAGATGGAGATTGATTTCGACTCTTTGCTTGAGCCGAACCACGTCATATACGACGTGAAGGCCATAATGCCACGCGAACTGGTGGACGGCAGACTTTGAGGCCTGCGCAAAGGCATGTCTATGCAAGAAATACACAATAAACGAGTATGAAGAATTTTGCATTGATAGGTGCTGCGGGATATATAGCACCACGACATCTGAAAGCTATAGCCGACACAGGCAACAGGCTGGTGGCGGCATACGATAAGTTCGACAGTGTGGGACGGCTGGACAGCTATTTCCCCGACTGTTCGTTTTTCACGGAGCAGGAGCAGTTCGACCGTTTCTGCTCGAAACAGCAGCACACGGACACCCCGCTGCACTGGGTGTCGATTTGCACGCCCAACTATACCCACGACGCTTTTATCCGCTATGGCCTCCGGCTGGGGTGCGACGTAATCTGCGAGAAACCACTTGTGCTGAACCCTTACAATATCGACAACCTGTTGGGCATGGAGGAGGAGACCGGCCACAAGGCCTACACCATTCTCCAGCTGCGACTGCACGACAGTATCGTGGCTTTGAAGAAAAAGGTGGAGCAGGGCCCTCGCGACAAGGTGTATGATGTCGACCTGACATACATCACTTCCCGGGGCAAATGGTACTACTCATCATGGAAAGGGGATGTGCACAAAAGCGGCGGCGTGGCTACCAACATCGGTGTGCATTTCTACGATATGCTGCAATGGGTTTTCGGGCCTGTGGAGAAGAGTGTGGTGCACGTGATGTCTCACGACCGGGTGGCTGGCTATCTGGAGCTGAAGCAAGCCCGGGTGCGTTATTTCCTGAGCATCAACGCTGCGTGCCTTCCCGAGAACGCCGTGCAGGGCGAGAAGCGCACCTATCGCACCATCATGATTGATGGCGACGAGTTTGAATTCAGCCAGGGCTTCACCGAGTTGCACACTCGCAGTTATGAGGAGATTTTAGCCGGACGGGGTTTCCGCATCAGCGAAGCCCGTCCCTGCATCCAGATGGTGAGCGACATTCGCCACTCCACCCCCATCGGGCTGAAGGGCGACTATCACCCGCTGGCCAAATTGCCTTTGGCTCCGCATCCTTTTGGGTGGACCGACATGAGATATTAGCGCTATGGGGGTGAGAGTGTGTCATGTCACGAGTGTGCACCCTGCGGGCGATGTGCGCATCTTCCATCGGGAGTGCGTCTCGTTGGCTCGCCGACATGACGAGGCGGGAGACAGCTGCTATGAGGTCTTTCTCGTGGCGCCCAATGTGGAGGACGGCTGCCTCGAGGGGGTGAATATTCGAGGGGTGGAACTGCCCACCGCAAGGCTGCAGAGGCAGCTGTTTCTGGACAGGGTGTTCCGAAAGGCGGTCGAGGTGGATGCCTTCCTGTATCATCTCCACGACCCAGAACTGCTCGATTTGGGCCTGAGGCTGAAGCGATGCGGGAAAAAGGTCGTTTTCGACTCGCACGAGGATGTCCCCGCCCAGCTGCTCACTAAGGAGTATCTGCCCCGGTGGAGCCGCAAACCGTTGTCGAAGCTTTATGCTAACATGGAACGGGAGAAGATTAAGCGGTTTGACGCTGTGGTGACGGTGACGCCTCTGATTGCCGACCGACTGCGGAGCGCCAACAGCCGATGCGTGATGGTGACCAATTTCCCCGTCTTCATTGACAGGCCCCACCGTTGGGAGGACCGCCAGGAGCGGTATGTGTGTTTTGCCGGAGGTGTGGACGAGCGGTATATGCACGACACGATTATCGAGAGCCTGCACTATACGCGTGCGCGCTATCTGCTTGCCGGCAAATCGTTCTTCCCATCCTACATGGACAAGCTGAAGAGTATGGACACGTGGGCGAAGGTGGACTATCTGGGAGTTGTGCCCCCCGAGCGGGTGTCCGAAATCTATGACCGGGCCGACATCGGGCTGGTTTTGCTGGACTATCTGCCCAACGTGGGATACAGAAAGGGCACATTGGGTGTGCTGAAGCTGTTTGAATATATGATGGCCGGAATACCTGTGGTGGCTACCGACTTCGATTTGTGGAAGGAGATTGTCGAGGGGGAACAGTGCGGCATCTGTGTCGACCCGCACGATGTCCACGCCATAGCCGACGCAATAAACCATCTGCTCGACCATCCCGACGAGGCACGGCAGATGGGTGAGAACGGCAGGCAGGCCGTGCGCCGAAAGTACAACTGGGCCACTCAGGAGCATGTTCTTTTCGGTTTGTACGACTCTTTGATTGCTAATATACACTAAACAATAGACGAGATAGGATAGACAAAGGGAATAATTATGGAATTTAGAGATTTAAAGAAACAGTACGCCGCCCTGAAGCAAGACCTCGACCAGGCCATGGCCGAGGTGGCAGCATCCGGGGCATTCATTATGGGAACCCCTGTAAAAGAGCTGGAACAAGAGCTGGCTCAATATGTGGGGGTGAAGCATTGTCTGACCTGCGCCAACGGAACTGATGCGCTGACTCTGGCCCTGAAAGCTCTTGGTGTGGGAAAAGGGGACGCGGTGTTTGTGCCCGATTTCACCTTTTTTGCCAGTGCCGAAGTGGTGTCGTTGGAAGGGGCCACACCCGTTTTTGTTGATGTCGACCCCCGCACATTCAACATGGATGCCAAAAGTCTGGACGACGCCATCCGCTCGGTCCACGACCACATGACCCTGCGGCCCAAGGCCGTGATAGCTGTCGACCTCTTCGGCCTTCCGGCCGACTTTGCAGCCTTGCGCGCCATTACCAAACGCGAGGGCATGTACCTGATAGAGGACGGGGCACAAGGGTTTGGCGGAAGTGTCAAACTTCCCAAGCCCAACGGCGAGGGCTTTGAACTGCACCGGGCTTGCAGTTTCGGCGATATTGCCACAACCTCATTCTTCCCGGCCAAACCCTTGGGGTGCTATGGTGATGGCGGGGCAGTCTTCACCGACAACGACGAATGGGCATCGCTGATAGAATCCTATCGCGTTCATGGCAAAGGGAGCTACAAGTACGACAACGTCCGCATCGGGCTCAACTCGCGTCTCGACACGCTCCAGGCAGCCATCCTGAAAGTGAAATTCAAGGCTTTCAAAGAACATGAGCTGGCGGATGTGAACAAGGTTGCCGAATACTACACCCAGCTCATCAGCGGCATGACCCGTTTCATCAAAAAAGAAATCCAGATTACCCCACCCTATATCCCCGACGGCTACACCAGCAGCTGGGCGCAGTATACGATACAACTCAGTGTGCCATCGGGCAACGGAACTTTCAACAGGGACGTTCTTCAAGCCAAGCTGAAAGCCAAGGGTATACCCACTATGGTGTACTACCCTACCCCCATGAGTGGACAGACTGCCTTCAAAGAGGTGCACAGTTTTGCCCTCACCCCCCAGGCACAGCGGCTCTCCAAAAGTGTGCTGTCCCTCCCCATGCACCCTTATCTGACACGGGAAGAAATCCGCATGGTGGCCGAGCAACTGATAAGCAACTTATAGTACGCCTCCCCCTCACTAAGGCCACTGCGTCATGAACATACTGATGATAAGCCACTATGCTGGAGCCCCGCAGTACGGCATGGAGTTCCGCTCTTTCTACATGGCCCGCGAATGGGTTAAGAAAGGGCATAAGGTGATGATAGTGGGCGCGGCATTTTCTCATCTCCGCAAGCATCAGCCCAACGTAGGGCATGAGAATCTGGAAGGGATTGACTACCTATGGCTCCCCACTCGCCACTATCAAGGCAACGGGGCGGCAAGGGTAATCACCATGTTCCAGTTCGTGCATCAGGTCTACCGCCATGCCGCCGAACTCGAGGCTTTCCATCCGGACATGGTGATTGCCTCATCGGTCTATACGTTCGACATATACCCCTGCCGGCACATAGCGCGCCGCTGCCATGCCCGACTGGTCTACGAAGTCCACGACCTCTGGCCTCTCTCGCCCATGATTATAGGCGGCTACTCTCAGTGGCACCCCTTCATTTTTCTGCTGCAGCGAGGTGAGAACTACGCCTACCGCCACTGCGATATGGTGGTGTCCATCCTCGACAAAGCTTTTCCACACATGCAAGCACACGGACTGAGCCCCGACCGTTTTTGTTGCATACCCAACGGCTTTGTGAGCGAGGAATGGCTGCCCGACAACATCGCTCCCCTCCCCGACCAACACCTCGCCCTGCTCCGACAGCTACGAGGCGAAGGCAAAACCATAGTCGGATTTGCCGGTGGTCACACTCAATCCACAGCCATGCATGTGTTTATCGAAGCCGCAAAGTTGCTGAGCGACCGTCCCAACCTGGTATTTGTGCTCGTTGGCCAAGGTCCCCAAAAAGAAGAGCTCCAAGCGCTATCACGCCAATACGGACTGACCAACGTGCATTTCCTTCCACCTGTCCACAAAGAAGCCATCCCACAGCTTCTCAACCTTTTTGACATCTGCTATGCGGGAGGTGTCCACAGCTCCCTCCACCAATACGGTACATCTTTCAACAAGATAACCGACTACATGGTGGCCGGCAAACCCATTGTAAACTCAGTCGACGAACCCGGCAGCCTTATTGAGAGGGTGGGCTGCGGCATACAGGTCGAGGCTGAGAATGCCCAACAAGTGGCGCACGCCATTGCCCGCATGGCCGACATGACTCCCTCCGAACGCAGTGCCATGGGCGAAAAAGGCAGAAACTATGCTTTGCAAAACCTCGACTATGCCACCCTCTCTCAACGATTCATCGACGCCGTCTCCAAATCCCAATCATGAAAATACTCACCATCATCGGGGCCCGCCCTCAAATCATCAAAGCCGCCGCCGTCAGCCGTGCGGTGAAACAGTTCTATCCGTCCCAAATCGAAGAGGACATCCTCCACACTGGTCAACACTACGACACAAACATGTCGCAAGTGTTTTTCGACCAGCTGGGCATTCCCCAACCCCATTTCAATCTGGGTGTAGGCTCCGGCTCACACGGCACACAGACCGCCCGCATGATTCAGGGCATAGAAGAGGTACTCCTCAACAACTCCTACAACGGCATCATACTCTATGGCGACACCAACTCCACCCTGGCCGGAGCCGTGGCCGCCTCCAAAATCCACATACCCGTGTTCCACATCGAAGCAGGCTTGCGCTCATTCAATATGGCCATGCCCGAAGAGGTGAACCGCATTGTCTGCGACCAACTCTCCAGCATCTGTTTCGCCCCCACCCAGACCGCCGTCGACAACCTGCGGCGCGAGGGCTTCATGGACAGCCCTGCCACCTTCCGCAACGGCAAACACCGGCGTGTGTGCAACTGCGGTGATGTCATGTACGACAACAGCATGCACTTCGCCTCCATCGCCCAGAAACACAGCTCCATCATGCAGCAACTCGGCCTGCAGCCCAACAACTACATCCTCGCCACCATCCACCGCGACCACAACACCGACGACCCCGTCCGCCTCGGAGCCATCCTCCGTGCGCTGACCGACATAGCCCGGCAGGATAATATCCGCATCGTACTGCCTCTCCATCCCCGCACACGCAAAATTCTCGACACCAACCCCGACCTCCTGTCCCAGCACTCCGACAGCCTCACCATCATCCCTCCTGCCAGTTTCTTCGACATCAGCATGCTCGAACAAAATGCCAAGCTGGTCATGACCGACAGCGGCGGTGTGCAGAAAGAGGCCTTCTTTTTCGAAAAGCCCTGTGTCATACTCCGGCCCGAAACCGAATGGGTCGAGATTGTGGACCACGGCGCCGGCATCATTGCCGATGCCGACTACGACCGCATCGTCAACGCCTATCGGCAATTGATTGACCACCCCGTCCATTTCCCACACCTTTTCGGCGATGCCCACGCCGCCGAAAAAATCCTCCAAACCATACTGGACTACTAAATAAAACGTCCAGAACCTGGAGGTCCCGCCGAACGGAGTGCCCTCGCCATCGTCATCACCCTTGTTCTCCCCAAAGGGTTAATCGTAAGAATATCATCAAAGAACCCACCTAAATATCCCGCACCATGAACCTCCACACCGATGTTCTGCACCGCATAGCCTATGCCACCGACGCCTCCGCCTACCGCGAGATGCCCCTTGCCGTGGCCTATCCGCAAAACGAGGACGACATCAAAGAGCTCATAGCCGAAGCCCGCCGCCGTGGCACACATCTTATCCCCCGCGCCGGAGGCACCAGCATTGCCGGTCAGGTTGTGGGCAACGGCATTGTTGTAGACATCAGCCGCCACCTCAACCGCATCCTTGAGTTCAACGCCGACGAACGGTGGGTCTGGGTCGAGCCGGGCGTGGTGCGCGACGAGCTCAACCTCTTTCTCAAACCCCACGGGCTTTTCTTCAGCCCCGAAACATCCACCAGCAACCGTTGCTGCATCGGTGGCATGGTGGGCAACAACTCGTGTGGCACCCATTCTCTCGTCTATGGAAGCACCCGCCATCATGTTCTCGAAATAAAAGGTCTGCTCAGCGACGGCACCCCCTTCTCCACAGCCAGCCGCACGGGCAGCCCTCTGTTGCAACAAATATATGCCCAACTGGAAGGCTGGGCCGCCGACCCTGCCACACGACAGCTCATCAACGACCATTTCCCCGACCCCTCTCTCCGCCGCCGCAGCTGCGGCTATGCCATCGACGAAGCCCTCTCGCCCAATCTCAACGCCCTCGACAACTCCCCGCTCCAGCCCGAGGGTATTGACCTCTGCAAACTCATTTGCGGCAGTGAGGGTACCCTCTGCTTCATCACCGCCATCAAACTCTCCCTCGACCCTCTGCCCCCGCAGCAAAAAATGGTGCTCTGCGCCCACTGCCATTCCCTTCCTCTCAGCTACCAAGCCAACCTTGTGGCCCTGCGCCACAGCCCCGTGGCCATCGAACTCATGGATGGAAAAATCCTTCAGCTCTGCCGCAACAACCGCACTCAGGACCGCAACCGTTTTTTCATCCAAGGTGAGCCTGCCGCCCTCCTCATTGCCGAATTCAACGGCCCGGACATGGACATCCATGCCGACGCCCTCGAACAAGAACTCCTGCAACAAAATCTCGCCTACCACTGCAGCCGTGTCAACGGCGACGACATAGCACGCGTCTGGGCCCTCCGCAAAGCAGGTCTGGGTGTGCTCACCGGCGAGAAAGGCGACAACAAACCCATTGGCGTGGTGGAGGACACCGCCGTTGCCCCCGAACGGTTGCCCCAATACCTTGATGAATTCGAACAGATGATGCAACGGCTCGGGCTGCAATGCGTCTACTATGGCCACATCAGCACTGGCGAGCTGCACCTGCGACCCATCATCAACATCAAAGAACCCCGTGGCCGTCAGCTATTCCGACAAGTGGCCGAAGAGTCAGCCCTCCTGGTCAGGAAACATCGGGGCAGCCTCAGTGGCGAACATGGCGATGGCCGTCTCCGAGGCGAATTCATCCCCCTCATGTACGGCGACGAAGTCTACCAGCTCATGCGCCAAGTAAAGCAATGCTGGGACCCCGATGGTGTTTTCAACATGAACAAAATCGTCGACGCACCGCCCATGGACCTCTCCCTCCGCTACGACGTCAACCAGTCGTACCGCTGCCACAATGCCGACCTCATGTGCAGCATCGAGCAGTGCAACGGCGCGGGCGACTGCCGCAAAAGCAATGCCATCGGAGGCACCCTCTGCCCCACCTTCAAGCAGTCGCACGACGAACTGCAGTCCACCCGGGGCCGCGCCAACATACTGCGCGAAGTGCTCACCCGCGGCCTGCCCGACAATGCCGACCCCTCTCCACTGCTGAAAGAAGTCCTCTACAGCTGCCTGGCCTGCAAAGGATGCAAAGGCGAATGCCCCTCAAACGTCGACATGACTCGCATCCGGGCCCAAGTGCTGCAAATGCTCTACGACCGCCACGGCACTCCCTTCCGTTCCTGGATGGTGGCCCGAATGGACATGGTCCAACAACTGGGACACCTCGTCTACCCCATCTACAACTATCTGGCCTCAGCCTGCTGGTCGTCGCAAATAATCAAACACATCGTCTCGTTCGCTCCCGAAAGGCGCATCCCCACCCTCTCGCCACGGTCCATGCGCCGCTTGGTCAAAGCCAACATCCCCCAAAACCCTGGCGGACGGAAAGTATATCTTTTTGCCGACGAGTTCACCAACCTGCAAGAAGCCGAGCTGGGACTGACCTTTGCCCGCCTGCTCTCGGCCCTGGGCTACCAAGTGGTCATACCCCGCCATGTGGAAAGCGGCCGTGCCGCCATCTCCAAAGGCTGTCTGCACCTGGCCTCACGGTTTGCCCGTCGCAACGTCGAGCTGCTTCGCAACCTCATCACCGACGACTCACCCCTCATCGGCATCGACCCCAGCTGCATCCTCTCCTTCCGCGACGAGTACCCCGACCTGGTGCCGCCCGCCATGCGCCACCAAGCCGAGCAACTGGCCCAAAACTGCTTGCTCTACGACGAGTTTATCATGCGCGAAGTGGCTCGCGGCAACATTCGCTCCGACCAATTCAGCACCCAGGCGGTCGAAATATGGCTCCACGGCCACTGCCATCAAAAAGCCCTTGTGGGTATAGAAAAAACCGCCGCCATGTTGCGGCTGCTCAAAGGCTGCCATTTGCACGTCATCCCCTCCAGCTGTTGTGGCATGGCTGGCTCTTTCGGCTACGAGAAGGAACACTACCGCACCTCGCTGGCCATAGGCGAGATGGTTCTCTTCCCCGCCGTTCGCAAAGCCATGGCCCACTCTTCCGACCCCGACAAACAGCACATCACCCTCGTGACCGCACCCGGCACCTCCTGCCGCCAGCAAATCCTCGACGGCACAGGCATCCACGCCGTCCACCCCATCGAAATCCTCTATCGCTGGCTACAGCCTCAACCCGCGGCACACTAAACGAAAAGCCCCCGCCAAAAGGCAGGGGCTTTAATCTAAAAACCTAAAACAAATTACTTCTTAGCATATTTCTTGTACTTGCTCATGAACTTATCGACGCGTCCGGCGGTGTCAACCAGTTTCAACTTGCCAGTAAAGAAAGGATGGGAAGTGTTGGAAATTTCCAACTTGACAACGGGATACTCATTGCCGTCGGTATAGGTGACGGTCTCTTTCGTTGCAGCGCAACTTCTGGTCAAAATCATGTTGTCGTTGGACATGTCCTTAAACACAACCAGTCTGTAATTCTCGGGATGGATACCTTTTTTCATCTTTTTGGGTTCTTTTTGCCGTTTTAAGCAGTGGCTCGTAAACGATTGTTAATATTAATTTTATCTTACTTTTTCTTTTGCTGTGAGGGCACTTTGCAGTACCATTTTGAGTTTGCAAAGATACGAACTTTTTCCGACATAGCAAACTTTTTCTTCAATCCGACGCAAAAAACTTCTACGGCAGCCGGTAGTTCATCCGCCTGTGCTCGGCCATGCGCTCATACTGCGTGCCCGGCCGCCCATAGTTCACATACGGATGGATGGCTATGCCTCCGCGGGGCGTGAAAATGCCCGTCACCTCGATATAGCGAGGGTCCATCAGCTTCACCAAGTCTTTCAGTATGATGTTGACACAATCCTCATGGAAATCACCGTGGTTGCGGAACGAGAACAAATACAGCTTCAGGCTCTTACTCTCCACCATGCGGTGGTCGGGGATATACATAATCCGGATTTCGGCAAAGTCCGGCTGCCCCGTGATGGGACAGAGGGAGGTGAATTCCGGGCAGAGGAACTCCACCCAGTAGTCATGATCGGGGTGCTGGTTCTCAAAAGCCTCCAACACTTCGGGCGAATAGTCTGTGCGGTAGGGCACCTTGTGCCCCAGCTGCTGCAAATGATCGGCTTTTCTGTCCATTCTAATGCTTTAATTAAAGATGTTATAGCGGATGCCCCTGTCGTACACATCCACGCCCTCCAGGCGCTTCACCACGCGCACCACGCGCACAGTAAGGGGCAAAATCAACAATTCATACAACGTCTTCAGCCCCACCTGCCAAAGCACGAAAGTGGGCATCATGGACCACGGCACCAGCCCCGCCAGCGCGATGGGGAAGAAGATGACCGAGTCGCATGCCTCGCCTGCCAGGGTGCTCAGCACAGCCCGCAGCGCGAAACGGCTGCCCTGCGTCCGCACCTTCATCTTCGACATCACCATGGCGTTGACAAACGAGCCCACCAGAAAGGCCAGGAACGACGCCACCGCCACCCTCGGCGCAAGGCCGAAAACCGAGTGGAAGGCATCCACATTCATCCCCTCGCCGGGCAACACATCGACCAGCGCGGCCAGCAGGACAAACAAAAAGTTCATCCCGAAAGCCATCCAAATCAATAGTCGTGCCCTGCGGAACCCCCACACTTCGGCCACCACATCGTTGATGATGTAGCTGATGGGGAACACCAACAGCGCTCCCGTGAAATGGGCCGGACCCACAGAAAATTGTTTTAACGCAAAAAGGTTTGCTGCCACCAGGCAGGTGGTGAAGAGTATTGCCAATAAGCAGAACAACACACTCACCGGTTGAGTCTTATTATTCATTATCTTGTTTTGTTAAAGGGGGTTAGCAAGTACCCCTAGGTTAATAAATCAGCGGCAAAGATACACATTTTTTTCTACATGCAAATAAAATCTGCCCCGCCAGCCCCAACCCTCCTCCTTTTCTGGTACGATTCCACATCTCCTGCTGATTGATTCCCGTTCATTGGGCTGAAAGGGTAAAACGCGAAACAACCAACCGAATAGGCAACGGAAGCCGCACCTGCCCAGGGAGGGCTGACAAAATGACACCCGCCAACGGTGGCACATTAATTGAAAGCCTTGGGCATGGCCTTTCGGCCTGACTAATGGAAAATAAAAATGACATTACAATATGAACGGTAATTTGAACGTACAGACCGAGAATATTTTCCCGGTGATTAAGAAATTCCTCTATTCGGACCACGAGATTTTTCTGCGCGAACTGGTGTCGAACGCCATCGACGCCACCCAGAAACTGAAAGCCCTCGCTTCGCGCGGCGAGCTGAAGGGCGACACGGGCGACCTGACCGTAGAAGTGGAGGTGGACAGCAAGAAGAAGACCCTCACGGTGAAGGACCGCGGCATAGGCATGACCGCCGACGAGGTGGAGAAATATATCAACCAGATAGCCTTCAGCGGCGCCACCGACTTCCTCGATAAATACAAGGATGTGCAGGAGAACTTGATAGGCCATTTCGGCCTCGGGTTCTACTCGGCCTTCATGGTGGCCGACAAGGTGGAGATTTTCTCCAAGTCTTATAAGGACGAGCCCGCCATTCACTGGAGCTGCGAGGGCAACCCTGAGTTCACCATGGAGGAGGACAAGAAGCACACCGACCGCGGCACCAACATCGTCCTGCACATTGCCGACGACTGCAAGGAGTTCCTCGACGAGCAGCAGGTGCTTCAGCTGTTGCGCAAATACTGCCGCTTCATGCCCATCGCCATCCGCTTTGGCGAGGAGAGCGTTTGGGTGGACAGCGAGACAGAGTTTGACGAGGTGGACGACGGCAACGGCGGCAAGAAGAAACAGCCCAAACGCGTGGAGAAGAAACAGCCTCGCATCATCAACGACACAGAGCCGGCATGGAAGAAAAGCCCTGCCAATCTGACAGACGAGGACTACAAGAAGTTCTATCATGAGCTGTACCCGATGAATTTCGAGGACCCCCTGTTCCAGATTCATCTTAACGTGGACTACCCCTTCAACCTGACGGGTATCCTTTATTTCCCCAAAGTGCGCAAGACCATCGACCCCACCCGCAACAAGATTCAACTCTACTGCAATCAGGTGTTCGTCACCGACAGCGTGGAGGGTGTGGTGCCCGACTACCTGATGCTGCTGCACGGTGTGCTGGACAGCCCCGACATCCCCCTGAACGTGAGCCGCAGCTACCTGCAAAGCGACTCCAATGTCAAGAAAATCTCCACCCACATCAGCAAGAAGGTGGCAGACAAGCTGGAAGAGATGTTCAAGAACGACCGTAAAGACTTCGAGGACAAGTGGGACGACATAAAGATTTTCGTGGAGTACGGCATGCTGACCGACGAGAAGTTCTGCGACCGCGCCATGAAGTTCGCCCTTTTGAAAAACACAGAAGGGAAGTATTTCAGTCTTGACGACTACCGCGAGAAGATAGCCCCCCTGCAAACCGACAAGGACAAGAATGTGTGCTACCTCTATGCCAACGACGCCGAGGAACAGCACGCCTACATAGCCAAGGCCAAGGCCAAAGGCTACGATGTGCTGCTGATGGACAGTGTGATGACGCCCCACTGGGTGAACCTGCTGGAACAGAAGAAGGACAAGAGCCGTTTTGTGCGCGTCGACGCCGACACGGTCGAGAAACTGATTGCCCACGACGACAAGATTCCCGAAAAGATGAGCAAAGAGGATCAGGAGAAGCTGAAACCCATCATCGAGGCCGAGGTGGACAAGCAGAAGTACACCGTGCAGCTTGAGAGCATGGAGAGCGACGACCAGCCCATGGTTATCACCCAGAGCGAATTTATGAGGAGATACAAAGAGATGGCGGCCACCAGTGGCGGCGGCATGGGCTTCTATGGCGAGCTGCCCGAAAGCTACAACCTTGTGGTGAACGTGAACCACCCCCTGATCGAGAAGGTACTGAATGAGACCGATGCCGACAAGCAGAAACAACTGGTGCACCAACTCACAGACTTGGCACTTCTGGCCAACGGCCTGCTGAAAGGCGAAGCCCTCACACAGTTTGTCAAACGCAGCACGGAAATGATTTGACCTATATTCGATAGTCCGGGGCCCCACCCCGGCAACCAAAAGCATCGACCCCCTGTCCGGGACCGATGCTTTTTCTTTGCCTCATGTCTCTCCCCTCCTTTCAAAATCAAGACAGGCCTAACACTCCAGCATCGGTCTCCTGTTCCCAAACGCTTGTCACTCCCATTGCCGGGGTTGCAGCGTTGCCGTCTCCTAATAGGGAGGGAAGAAAAAAGCCACACTTTCACCTTACGCCTGAAGCAGATGTAATCCATCATCAACGGACGAACCTCCGGCCACGGCCACCATGCCCAACCCCGCCCAAGGCTGTACAGGCTCAGCGGCGGACGCCAAACCCCTCGGCACCCTCAGGCCAAGCTCCCTGAACGAAGACCTCTCATTCCATCGGCAGTTCTGCAAAGCATAAAACGAATCTTTTAAAAAAAAGTCGTATCTTTGCACTCTCACCATTCTCCTGCTACAATGGCCATATATCTTATAATCACATTCATAGCGCTGACAGCCTACGAGCTGTTCTACTTCGCCCTCGCCAAGCGCCTGCACATTGTCGACCGCCCCAACGAGCGCAGCTCACACCACCGCGTAGTGCTTCTCGGTGCGGGCATTATTTTTATCCTTGCCCTCTTGCACTATGCCCTCTTCAACCCCGACAACGGCATCCTGCTGCATCTGGCAGCCCGGAGCCACCCCGGAGCCGGGTTCATCCCCTTCCTCTGTGGCGCACTGCTGCTGGCCGTGGTGAGCTATGCCGACGACCTCCGGCCACTCCCCAGCTGGCTGCGCCTGTTGGCACAGTTCGGGGCCATCGTCCTCGCCTTCCACACTTCCATCTCCACCCTCCATGCCTGGCAGATCATTCTGCTGGTCATCGTCTTTGCCGCCATCCTCAACGTCTACAACTTCATGGACGGCATCAACGGCATGCTGGCGGCCTACTCTTTTGCCGTCGTAGGCGCATTTCTGGCCATCAACCTCTTCATCCACCCCTTTGCCGACACCCTGCTGCTGGCCACCATCCTGCTGGCCATCCTCATATTCGGCTTCTTCAACTTCCGCACCCATGCCCGCTGTTTCTCAGGCGACGTAGGCAGTATCGTAATGGGCCTCACCGTGGTCTACCTCCTCATGCGCTACGATGCCTCACTGCCCGACCAGGGGCAAAACGTCAGCTTCCTTTGCTTCATCATCGTCTTTCTGGCCGATGGACTGCTTACCATTGCCAAACGGTTCCTCACCGGCCGCAACATCCTTGAGGCCCACCGAGAGCACCTCTACGAAACCCTCGTCAACGACCTCCACGTGCCCCACCTGCTCGTGGCCGCCGCCTATGCGCTCCTACAGGTGGCCATCACAGCGGGCTACCTTGCCGTGGCCGACAAGAATCTCTACACTTTCGTCGTGGCCCTCTGCTTAGTGGTGGCCTATGGCCTGTTTTTCAACTACTGCCGCCGCCGCGGTATCATTACCGACAAATAGTTATCCATCCGCACGCTCCAAGCCTGCACAACCCCCTGGCCTCTGGCCTTCATAACATTATGAAAAAAGAAACATTTATCGCCATCCTGACCACATTCCTTGTCACCTCCTTGTTGTGGCTCTTTATCTATCTTGTGGTGCTGCCCGCCGCCAAAAGCCCTGCCCGTCACACCGACGAGGCCGTCGAGCAGCCCGCCGCCACCCCCTCGCAATCCGAGGCCGAAGCACCGGCCTACCAGGCCAACGCCAACCGCCGGGTGGACTACACCCAGTCCATCATCGGCCACTGGACCCCGGTCGAGGTGTCGGAGGTCGAGCTGGACTTCTCGCAATACGGCACACTCAAAACCCTTTCGCACAAACACGGCCACCCCGTCACCACCCAATACAAGTACCAACTCCTGGGCGACCAGATGGGCTACACCCTGATGGCCGATTTCTACGAAGGCGACTGGCACCGCATTGAAATTGAGACCGCTGCCGACGGCAAGACCTACCTCTCCATTTTCGACGACCCCGAGCTGGGAGGTCGCTACAGCAAGCAGTAGCCCTCGCCCTATAGCCGCACTTTGGATGCCAGTTCCCCGTTCCTTCTTCGATAAATAATCGAAGAAGGAACGGGGAACTACTAATCAATGAGAGGCCAAACGCTGAGGAGCAAAACGACGCAGAGCCTCGCTGACGATGGTCGGCGCGGGGCTCTGCGGTAGGGTATGGGGACGGCTGCGGGGTCAGTCGATGATGTCGAATCCGAGGTAGGGACGCAGACATTCGGGCATGACGATGCCGTCGGGCGTCTGGTTGTTTTCCAACAGGGCGGCCACGATGCGGGGCAGGGCCAGGGCACTGCCGTTGAGGGTGTGGGCCAGCTTGGTCTTTCCGTCGCTGTCCTTGAAGCGCAGTTTCATGCGGTTGGCCTGGAAGGTCTCGAAATTGGACACGGACGACACTTCGAGCCATTTTTGCTGGGCGGCGCTCCACACTTCGAAGTCGAAGGTCATGGCGGAGGTGAAGCTGATGTCGCCGCCGCACAGTTTGAGGATGTGGTAGGGCAGCCCCAGCTTGTCGAGCAGTCCGCCCACGTGGTGTTTCATCACTTCGAGGGTGTCGTAGCTGCGGTCGGGATGCTCAATGACCACGATTTCCACTTTGCTGAACTCGTGCAGACGGTTCAAGCCGCGCACGTCCTTGCCATAGCTGCCGGCCTCGCGGCGGAAACACTCGCTGTAGCCTACGTGGCGGATGGGGAACTGGTCGGGGCTGACAATTACGTTGCGGTAGAGGTTGGTGATGGGCACCTCGGCGGTGGGAATCATGTAGAAGCCGTCGAGGGGTATGGCATACATTTGTCCCTCTTTGTCGGGCAGCTGGCCAGTGCCGAGGCCGGAGGCTTCGTTGACCATGAGGGGGGGCATGATTTCCTCATAGCCGGCGGCGGTGGCCTCGTTGAGGAAGAAGTTGATGAGGGCGCGTTGCAGACGGGCTCCCTTGCCTTTGTAGACGGGGAATCCGGCTCCGGTTATCTTGTTGCCCAGCTCAAAGTCCACCAGGTTGTATTTGGCGCAGAGCTCCCAGTGGGGCAGAGCCCCGTCGGGCAGGGTGGGCTTGGTGCCGAATTCGGCCACCACCACATTGTCGGCCTCGTTCTTGCCGCGGGGCACGGTGATGTGCGGGGCGTTGGGCAGGGAGATGAGCTTGGCGTTGAGGTCGGCGTCGACGGCGGATTGCTGTTCGTCGAGGGCTTTCTCCTGTGCCTTGAGGTCGGCGGTGAGAGCTTTCTTGGCATCAGCTTCGTCGCGTTTGCCTTGTTTGAAAAGCATGCCTATCTCCTTGGCGATGGCGTTCTGCTCGGCCTTGACGGCGTCGGCTTTTTGCTGGAGGGCGCGACGCTCGGCGTCGAGACGGATGATTTCGGCTATGCGTTCTTCGACATTTTCGACATTCTTGATTTTGAGGCGTTCGATTATTTCCTCTGTATGTTCCTTGATATATTGCAGTTGCAGCATTGTATGTTTGTTTTGTTCAAACGGCAAAGATACACATTTTTTTTTATTTGTGCAGATGTTGATGGGCGACAATGGGGTGAAACTCTGTGCAACCCCGTGGCGAACGGAACAGGCTCATCCGTGTGTGGTACACCCATCGGAGGTTGCACCTGACCCCTGGAATGGGAATTGTGGTTCGGGTGTGATAACTTTTGATGTTACACCCGAATTGGTCTATTGGGCAACGGAGTGTTCCGAAAGGACGGATGCGGCGCTCATTTCCCGATGCAGAAACGGGAAAAGATGGTTCCCAGCACTTCGTCGGAGGTGACTTGGCCGGTGATGGTGCCGAGGTGGTGAAGGGCGTCGCGAAGGTCAATGGCCACGAGGTCGGCAGGAAGATTGTCGGCAAGGCCTTGCTCTACGTGGTTGAGGGCTTGTTGCACATGGCTGAGGGCCTCGCGGTGGCGCAGGTTGGTGAGCATCACGCCTTCGGTGTGGTCCATACGCTGGCGGACTGCCTGGATGATGCTCTGCTTCAACTGGTCGAGTCCCTGTCCGGTGCGGGCGGAGATGGCGTGGCCAGGAGGATAGGGCGGTGGGACAAGATCAGCTTTGTTGTGGACGAAGAACATGATTTTCTCCTTTTGCGATATGCCGTCGAGCATCTGGCTGACCTCGTCGAGGAAGGTGCCGGAGTAGGGTTCGGTTGCGTCGCGGACAAAAAGTATGACGGTGGCCTTGCGGACGGATTGTATGGCGCGGTCGCGGCCGATGGCTTCGATGGGGTCGTCGGTCTGGCGTAGACCAGCGGTGTCGATGAAACGGAAGGTGAGGCCTTCGAGGGTGAGGGTCTCCTCGATGGTGTCGCGAGTGGTGCCGGGTATGGGGCTCACGATGGCCCGGTCGTCAGCCAAGAGGGCATTGAGCAGGGAGGATTTGCCCACGTTGGGTTTGCCCACTATGGCCACAGGGATGCCGCACTTGATGGCGTTGCCGAGCGAGAAGGAGTCGATCAGTTGCGACACATTGCGCTGGAGCTCGGCCACGAGGGAGCTCAGCTGGTGGCGGTCGGCAAATTCAACATCCTCATCGCTGAAGTCCAGTTCCAGTTCGAGGAGGGCGGTGATGTCGACCAGTTGTTGCCTCAGCTGGGCAAGGAGGCTGGCATATCCGCCCCGCAGTTGGCTGATGGCCAAGCGGTGGGCAGAGGCGTTGGTGGAGTCGATGAGGTCGGCCACGGCCTCGGCCTGACTGAGGTTGAGGCGGCCACTGAGGAAGGCCTGGCGGGTGAACTCGCCGGGTTCGGCCATGGAAGCCCCGCTGTCGAGGAGGGCTTGGAGCAGTGTCTGCTGGATATAGAGCGAGCCGTGGCAGGAGAACTCGACGGTGTCGAGGCCGGTATAGGAATGGGGAGCTGGGAAGAGGGTGACGACGACTTCGTCGAGGAGGGAATCGCCGATGCGGAAGGGGGACAGGCGATGGGAGCGGCTGTCGGACGGAAGGGCTACGTGGCACGCGGCTATGCGGAAGGCGTCGGGGCCGGAGAGCCGGACGACCGCTATGCCTCCGACGCCTGAAGGGGTGGAGATAGCAGCAATGGTGCGGTGGGGGGAGTAGGTGGACATGTGGGGACGTAGCTATTTGGAGTTGTTGGCGAAGGGGTCGCGGATGTAGTCGGAGCCAAAGAGGGATGTCATCTCGTCCTCGGTCAGTCCGAGGTCGTTTTTCATCTTGTACATGTTGGGGTAGGCCAGGAAGAGGAGGAGGATGAGCAGGATGGTGATCATGAGGAGCGAGGTGTCCGACATGAGGAGGATGAAGACACACTCGATGATGACGATGGAGAGGGAGCCTCGGTAGAGGTTGGTGATGTAAGTGGTGTAGCCGGTGAGTTTCTGGTCGAGGTCGGAGAGCTGGCGCAGACGGGGAGTGGTTTTTCGTATGGTCATAAGTGCCATGACTACGGCCAAGACAGCCAGGATGGCGCCGGCAATGAGCATCCAGCGCGACACTTGTGGGCTTTGATAGGTGATGTGCCAGGGGCTGAAATGGAAAATGACTACGAGCAGCACGGCGGCGATGGAGCCATAAAGGCCCCAGTTGGCTGTGCGGCGGATTTTGCGGATGAGGTTTTGCATGGTATTTGTGTATGTGTTAATTCGTGAATATGTTTATTGTGAGTGGTGGACAGTGGGATGGAGGTACGATTAGTGTGGCAGCTTGTCTTTGAGGAACTGGGCGGTGTAGGAGTCGGGGCATTGGACCAGATTCTCCGGAGTTCCGGCAAAGACTACACGGCCACCGTCGCGACCCCCGTCGGGTCCCATGTCGATGACCCAGTCGGCCACCTTGATGATGTCGGGATGGTGTTCGATGACGACGATGCTGTGGCCGCGCTCGATGAGACTGTTGAAGGCAGAGATAAGTTTCTGGATATCGTGGAAATGGAGGCCGGTGGAAGGTTCGTCGAAGATAAAGAGCTTGGGCGAGGTGGCTTCGCCACGGATGAGATAGGAGGCCAGTTTGACACGCTGGGCTTCACCACCGCTGAGGGAGCTGGAGGACTGCCCCAGCTTGAGATAGCCGAGGCCCACATCCTGGAGGGGTTTGAGCCGGGCAAGGATGGAGGGGTGCTGGCTGAAGAACTCGATGGCTTGGTCGACAGTCATGTCGAGCACCTGCGAGATGTTGGTGCCGTTGTAAAGCACTTCGAGGGTTTCCTCTTTAAAACGGGTGCCATGGCACTCCTCGCACACCAGGTGGAGGTCGGCCATGAACTGCATGCCCACAGTGACGTAGCCTTCGCCTTCACACACTTCGCAGCGGCCCCCCTCGGTGTTGAAGGAGAAATAGCCGGGCTTGTAGCCACGAGCTTTAGCCAGCGGCTGCTGGGCATAAAGCTGACGGATTTCGTCGTAGGCTTTCATGTAGGTGGCGGGGTTGCTGCGGGTGGAGCGGCCTATGGGGTTTTGGTCCACCAACTCGACACCCGAGATGCGGTTCAGGTCGCCGCTGATGCCTGCACATTTGCCTATATAGTCGGTGACTCCGTCGAAACGTTTTTGCAGCACATCATAAAGCACCTGTTTGACAAGGGATGTCTTGCCCGAGCCGCTGACACCGGTGACGACGGTGAGGACACCCAGAGGGAAGTCGACATCGACAAGGTTGAGGTTGTTGCAGTAGGCCCCGTGGACACTGATACGGTCGCGCCATGGGCGTCGGGAGGAGGGCACAGGGATAGTCAGCTTGCCCAGCAGATATTGGGCAGTGAGCGACTGGGCCGGAGGGTTGTCGACCATCTGCTGGGGAGTGCCGGCAAAGACCACCTCTCCGCCAAGCCGACCGGCACCAGGCCCGATGTCAATAATATAGTCGGCGGCACGCATGATGTCCTCGTCGTGCTCCACCACGATGACTGTATTGCCAAGATCGCGCAGCTGCTTGAGCACCCGGATGAGGCGGTCGGTGTCGCGGCTGTGGAGGCCGATGGAGGGCTCGTCGAGGATGTACATGCTGCCCACCAGCGAACTGCCGAGCGAGGTGGCAAGATTGATACGCTGCGATTCGCCGCCGCTCAGACTGTTGGAGAGGCGACCCAGTGTGAGGTAGCCAAGGCCGACATCGAGAAGATAAGCCACCCGGCTTTTCAACTCCTTAATCAGACGGGCAACCACCTTTTGCTCGTGCTCGGAAAGGACTTGGCTGTCGGGACCGCTGGAAGGCTGGTTGATGCTGTCTATCCATTGGGCAAAGTCGGACACTGGCATGTCGAGCAGCTCGGTGATGGAGCGGCCGCAGACCTTCACGTATGAGGCATCCTTGCGCAGACGGGTGCCGTTGCAGTCGGGACAAGTGGTCTTGCCCCTATAGCGGGACAGCATGACGCGGTACTGTATCTTGAAACTCTGGCTTTCAAGCCACTTGAAGAACCCGTCGATACCCTCCCACGAGCCTTTGCCATGCCACAGCACAGCACGCTGGGCGGCGGTGAGCTGGCAGTAGGGGGTGTGGATGGGGAAGTTGAGCGCTGGCGACAGACGGATAAGATGGCTCTTCCACTCGCTCATTTTCTCTCCCCGCCAACACATGACCGCATCGTCGTAGACCGAAAGGCTCTTGTTTGGCACCACGAGGTCCTCGCTAATCCCCATCACATTGCCATAGCCGCCGCATGTGGGGCAGGCACCATAGGGGTTGTTGAAACTGAAAAAGTTGGGGTTAGGTTTCTCGAACGTGATGCCGTCGGCCTCAAAACGATTGCTAAACTGGGCAGTATGGGGGTTGGCGCCTTGGGGTTCTTCGGAATGGACCAGACAGCTGCCGCGGCCCTCGAAAAAAGCCGTCTGGACCGACTCCGAAATGCGGGCCAGCTGGTCATCGTCGCCATGACGCACCTGTATGCGGTCCACCAGCAACGTGACATCCTCCTCGTCATCGGCACCGGAGGCCAGAAAATCCTCGATGCGCACAATTGTGCCCTTCACCGCAATGCGCACAAAACCCTCCTGATGGAGCATCTCTAACTGGGGACGCAGAGCATGGTCCTCGTCCCTAAGCAGGGGGGCATAGAGCGTGATGCGGGTGCCGTCGGCAAAGCTGTAGACATAGTCCACCACATCGCTCACCGAGTGGCGCTTCACCTCCACCCCTGAGACCGGGGAATAGGTGCGCCCGATGCGGGCAAACATCAGCTTCAAGTATTCATAAAGCTCGGTCGAAGTGCCCACCGTCGAACGGGGATTGTTCGTGTTCACCTTCTGCTCGATGGCCACAGCGGGCGAGATATTCTCAATCAAGTCCACCTCCGGCTTCGACATACGGCCCAGAAACTGGCGGGCATAGCTCGAAAGGCTCTCCACATAGCGCCGCTGGCCTTCGGCATAAAGCGTGTCGAAAGCCAAGCTCGACTTGCCCGAGCCGCTCAAGCCGGTGACCACCACCAGCTTCCCCTGCGGTATGTCGACAGATACGTTTTTAAGGTTGTTGACCCTCGCGCCATGAATCTTTATCATCGTAGTTCAGTATTAAGCATTACAATAAAAGCCGCTCCGCCCCCACCCCGTCAGCAAACGTAAAACCCATAGCCATAAGGCTTTTGCCTACATATCCCCCACACTGCGACACCTGCAAAGATACATAAAAAAGCGCAATTATCACCCAAACCGACGCATATTTCCAAACCAGCCGCCCATCTCGAGGCCAATAGTCGCGCCCCCTCGAGGCTGCCCCCAAGCCTCCACACAGCACGCCACCCGCCGCCCGCACCCAACCCCACAAAACCCAATAATCACACCCCCGCACAATAAAACCCCGTCCACCACGTTACGCACCAAAAAGAAACGACCCATGAAACGCAATATCATCATCACCGGAGGTGCAGGCTTCATCGGCAGCCACGTTGTAAGACTGTTCGTAAACAAATACCCCCAATACAATATCATCAACCTCGACAAACTGACCTACGCCGGCAATCTTGCCAACCTCAAAGACGTGGAAAACAAACCCAACTACCAGTTTGTCAAAATGGACATCTGCGACTTTGACGGCGTGCTGCAACTCATGCAGAACCAGCAAGTGGACGGCATCATCCATCTGGCCGCCGAAAGCCATGTGGACCGCAGCATCAAAGACCCCTTCACATTTGCCCGCACCAACGTCATGGGCACCCTCTCGCTCCTCCAGGCCGCCAAACTCTACTGGGAGTCCCTGCCCGAGAAATGGGAAGGCAAACTCTTCTACCACATCAGCACCGACGAAGTGTACGGAGCCCTCGAGCTCACCCACCCCGACGGCATCGAGCCCCCCTTCAGCACCCAGGCCTCCAGCGGACGCCACCACCTGGCCTACGGCGACACCTTCTTCACCGAAGAACTGAAATACCAGCCCCACAGCCCCTACAGCGCCGCCAAAGCCTCCAGCGACCACTTCGTGCGCGCCTTCCACGACACCTACGGCATGCCCACCATCGTCACAAACTGCAGCAACAACTACGGTCCCTACCAATTCCCCGAAAAGCTCATCCCCCTCTTCATCAACAACATCCGCCACCGCCGACCCCTCCCTGTCTACGGCAAAGGCTTGAACGTGCGCGACTGGCTTTACGTCGAAGACCACGCCCGCGCCATCGACACCATATTTCACAATGGCCGTGTGGCCGAAACCTACAACATCGGCGGGTTCAACGAATGGAAAAACATCGACATCATCCACCTCCTCATCCGCACCACCGACCGCATGCTGGGCCGCCCCGAGGGTGCCGACGACGACCTGATAACATTCGTCACCGACCGCGCCGGCCACGACATGCGCTACGCCATCGACAGCCGCAAACTCCAGCGCGAACTGGGCTGGGAGCCCTCCCTCCAGTTCGAAGAAGGAATCGAACGCACCGTGCGCTGGTATTTGGACAACCAGCAATGGATGGACAACGTGACCAGCGGCGACTACCTGAAATACTACGACGACATGTACTCCAACCGATAGCGCCGCCGCCATGCAGCCACACCGCAACCTGATATTCGACTTCGGCAACGTGCTGGTGCGATGGGAACCCCAACGCCTCTACCTGCCCTATTTCGGCGGCGACGAAGCGCGATACTGGTACTTCTGGCGCCACGTGTGCAGCCCCGAGCTGCGCAACCGCATCGACGCCGGACAAGACCAGCAACAATGCATCGACAGCCAGAAAAAAACCTTCCCCGACTACGCTGAGCCCTTGGACATGTTCATCACCCACTGGCCGGAGACCCTCCCGGGCGAAATGCCCGGCATGAGAGAGCTCCTGCTCCGGCTCAAAGCCGACCCCCGCTTCAGCATCTTCGGCCTGACAAACTGGTCAATGGAAACATTCCCCTTAGCCCGCGAGAAATTCGAAATACTGCAGGTGATAGACAACTACGTGGTTTCGGGCGACGTGGGGCTGGTGAAACCCGACCCCGCCATCTTCCGCCTTGTCCTTGACCGGTTCGGCCTCCGCCCGGAGCAGACCACCTTCATCGACGACAACCCCGACAACGTCAGCGCGGCCATCAGCCTCGGCATGACAGGAATCGTGTTCACCGACGCCGAATCCCTGCAAAACCAGCTGAACCAAGCATAGCCATCCCACCCGCCGACACCTGTCACACCACTATAAAAAGAGGGCTTTCCGACACGGAAGGCCCTTTTTTTTGCCCTGTATGATAGTGGCTAACCACTCCTCATATCAAATATTTTTATGCTGAATAAAAAAAAAGTTGTATTTTTGCAATTTGGTACTAACGGAAGACCTGACAGTACACCACTCATCGTTGCGGAACCTGCGTTGTGCAGCCAACCCCGCAACATGACCGCCTCTTCAGCCCTCGACCGTTTGCCTTTTGTTTCTTATGAAGAATAAACAAAGAATATACAAGGGAAATAAATACTGACTACTATGAAGAAAAATAGAAAAATATCAGTGAGGAACATCGTTTCCAACCTTATACTACGATACCGCCACATGCCCGCCTCGCGCTGGACAATATTGATTATCGACCTCTTCACATTGGTAGTCGCCTTTGCCGTCACCGACCTGTTCAGGTTGCGGAGCGCTGCCTTTATCGATTGGCCATCGCTCGTAGTCAAGCTTTGCGCCTTCGGACTTATTGCCACTGTTTGCTATATCCTGGTGGGCACCCACCGCAGCATTATCCGCCACTCGGGCATGTACGACATCTACAAAGTGGTCGTATCCAACTTTGCGGCCGTCGTTGTGCTGATTCTTTTCAACCTGATCAACAACAACCACCCCATCGTGGCCAACCGCTATACGCCAGCATATAGCGAGATACTCATGACCTTTGCCCTGCAGGTGGCTTTCATGATCAGCGTACGGCTTATCCTACAGAACATTTACAACGACTATATCCGCCGCCACCGGCCCACTTTGAACATCGCCATCTACGGCGCAGGAAGCGCAGGAACCATTGCCTACAACGCACTTACACAGGATCCCAACCACAACTACCGCATAGTTGCCTACATCGACGACGCCCGGCAGAAGAAAGATGCAGCCCTGAACGGAGTCCACATCATGCCGCGCAATGCGGTGCTCAATCCCGACTTCATCAAGAAGAACAAGATTTCCATCCTTCTCATTGCCATCCCATCCATCAAGATATCCTATAAGCAGGAAATCACCAATCAGGCGCTGGACCTCGGCCTTCAGGTCAAGTCGGTGCCCCATATCAGCAAGTGGATAAACGACTCGTTCACCGCCAATCAGATTCAGGACATCAAGATTGAGGACCTCCTTGAGCGCGAAAGCATAAAACTGGACAATGTCAATATCGTCCGCCAGGTGTATGACAAGGTGGTCATGGTGACGGGTGCCGCCGGATCGATAGGTAGCGAGATTTGCCGCCAACTCACCCAATACCATCCATCGAAAATCATCATGGTGGACCAAGCCGAATCACCCATGTACGACCTTCAGTTTGAGCTTCGCAACACGGCCCCATACAACAAAGCCATCGACAGCATGGTTTTCGTGATTGCCAACATCAAGGACAAGCCCCGCATGGAACAGGTGTTCCGACAGCACAAGCCCCAAATCATCTACCACGCGGCCGCTTACAAGCATGTCCCCTTCATGGAGGAGAATCCCTATGAGGCACTGCTCGTCAATGTCTTTGGCACCAAGAACATAGCTGACTTGGCCATGCAATATCATTCGGAGAAATTTGTGATGATCTCCACCGACAAGGCCGTGAACCCGACCAACGTGATGGGTGCCACCAAACGCATGGCAGAGATTTACATCCAAAGCCGTTCGTCGGCCGATACGCATTTCGTCACCACTCGATTCGGGAATGTCCTCGGCTCCAACGGCAGTGTGATACCTCTATTTAAGAAACAGCTGGCTGCTGGCGGTCCCCTCACCGTCACCCACCGCGACATTGTCCGCTACTTCATGACTATTCCCGAAGCCTGCAACTTGGTGCTCGAAGCCGGAGCCATGGGCGGCGGTGGAGACATCTTTGTTTTCGACATGGGCGCTCCCGTGAAGATTTACGACCTTGCCAGCAAGATGATTCAGCTCTCTGGCCTGAAAAATATTGAAATCAAGGAAATCGGCCTCCGTCCTGGCGAGAAGCTGTATGAAGAGCTCCTTGCCACCAAGGAGAACACCCTCCCCACCTACCACCCCAAGATTCTGCGGGCACAAGTGCGCAAATACGCCACTGCTGACATCGACGTCCTCTACCAGCAGCTGCGTGAGCTCATGCCCACATTCGACGAGATGAAACTGGTGGCCAAGATGAAACAAATCGTGCCTGAGTTTATCAGCCAGAACAGTATCTTTGCCCAACTCGACAACACGAAGAAACAATAAACCTGCACACAGGCATCAAGGCCAAGGCTTTTTATTGATTATTAACAGACCAGGCACAATAAAAAAACCGAATCGCAGTTACTGACAACACAAAAAAGCCCTCGGAGCAATATTTGGCATCCGGCTGATACTAAAAGACAAAACAAACAAAAAACTCAATAACATGAAAAAACTGTTTTTAGCATGCCTCATCGGCATCATGTCGATTGGCGCAGCAAATGCACAAGAACAAAAGAGCGAAGCCAACGAGGCCACCCATGGTCCCAAGATTGTCTTCGCTGAACGTGAACACAACTATGGTACCATCCAAAAGGGTGGCGACGGCAATTGTGTTTTCACCTTCACAAACACCGGCGACGAACCTCTGATTCTCAGCAGCGTGCGTGCCAGCTGTGGCTGCACCACCCCCAAATGGACCCAGAAGCCTGTCATGCCCGGCAAAACCGGTGAAATCGGTGTTCGCTACAACACCAACAACACTGGCGGATTCACCAAGACTGTCACCATCACATCCAACGCTGTCAACGAGGCCCGCGTAGTGGTCAAGATCAAAGGCAACGTTGTTCAGGAAAAGAATTAAACTTTTTGTGCTACAGCGATAGTGTGTTAATGTGTCAGAGCCTTAGCGTCAGCCACTCTCACATTAACACATTATCGTTCTAACATAATACCAAATAGTCACATTAACACATTCCAAAAGCCATGCCCTCCATCTCAAAAAAAGGACTTGAACTGCCACAGTCCGCAATCCGTAAGCTGGTGCCTTTTGCCGATGCCACCAAAGCCCACGGCATTCACGTCTATCACCTCAACATCGGACAGCCCGACATCGAAACCCCTCAGGGGGCTCTCAAAGCCTTGGCCGAAACCAAAATCAAGGTGCTCGAATACAGCCCCAGCGCCGGCATTCTGAGCTATCGTCAAAAACTTTGCGAATATTACAAACGCAACGGCATTGACATCACCCCCGAGCGCATCCTCGTCACCACAGGCGGCAGCGAGGCTCTCCAGATGGCCTTCACCGTCTGCCTCAACCCCGGCGACGAAATCATCATCCCCGAGCCCTACTACACCAACTACAACACCTTCGCCAAGCTCTGCGACGCCAAGATTGTCACCATCCCCAGCGACATCCACAGCGGATTTGCCCTTCCTCATGTCGAAGAGTTTGAAAAAGCCATCACCCCGCGCACCCGGGCCATCATGATATGCAACCCTAACAACCCCACAGGTTATCTCTACTCGCGCGAGGACCTCTATGCCGTTGGTGCATTGGTCAAGAAATATGACCTCTTCCTCTTTGCCGACGAGGTGTACCGCGAATTCTGCTACGATGGTGCGGAACACTTCAGCGTGCTCAACCTCCCCGGATGCGAGAACAACGTTGTCCTTTTCGACTCCGTATCCAAACGCTACAGTGCTTGCGGTGCCCGCGTGGGTTGCCTCATCACCCGCAACAGCGAAGTCTTCTCATACCTCATGCGCCTGGCTCAGGCCCGTTTGTCGCCTCCCACTTTCGGCCAGATTTTTGCCGAGGCCGCCATCGACACCCCACAAGAATACTTCGATGCCGTCGAAGCTGAATATGTGGCCCGCCGCAATGTTGTGGTAGAGGGCATTAATTCCATCCCCGGATGCTTCTGCCCCATGCCCAAAGGTGCATTCTACACCGTCTGTGAGCTCCCCATCGACGACAGCGACCACTTCTGCCAATGGCTGCTCACCGACTTCCAGTACAACGGTGCCACCGTCATGCTTGCTCCTGCCACCGGTTTCTATGCCAACCCGGAGAACGGACGCCACCAGGTGCGCATCACCTACTGCCTCTGTATCGAAGACCTCAAGGCAGCTATCAAGTGCCTCTCCGAGGCTCTTAAAGTCTACCCCGGACGCACCCGATAGCCCCTTTCGACATCTATACGCTAAAAGCCTATGGTATAAAAGCCATAGGCTTTTTTCATGGACCCAATCAATCCTGAACTTCCCGCTATTAATCTCATGCACAACTCTCCCTGAATAAAAAAAATAGTTAAAACACCCCTAACTTTTTCACCAATTCATTTAAAAGAAGTATCTTTGCAGCCCAAATCATATCAGATGGAATAAAATCAAAAAACACAATAATATGCAAAAGAAATCATTACTCTTGCTGGTCATCCTATTCATGACCATTGTAGTCTCACAGGCTCAAACAACCCTCAGCCTGCCCTACATCCACGACTTTGAGGGTGACGCCACGGGTACTTCAGCCCAGCTGCCAGAGGGCTGGACACGCATCAACGACGCCACCGGCACCTATAACTACTACCCTTACGTCAACTCTGGCACCTCGTCTGCACACAGTGGCTTCAAGTATCTCTACTTCTACCTTTCTACCACCTCCTCATACGCCAGCAACGAATACATGGTGCTGCCCGCTGTTGCGTCCACACACTCTATGGCCAACATACGCATGTCGTTTTGGGCCAAACGCAGCACTAACGATGCCCGTCTCTACATCGGCGTCATCAACGATGATGCCCAGGCGTCGTCGTTCCAAGTAGTCGACTCCATCGACCTCACCCAAACCTATCAGCAATACACGGTCAGTTTTGCCAACTACACTGGCACCAACCGTCGCTTGGCATGGAAGATGAGTCGTTCCTCCTCCACAGCCTACTGTTACCTCGACGATGTCTACATTGTTGAAGAAGGCTCTTGCCCTGACCCCTCCAATCCCCACGGCCAACCCATTGACGAGACTTCCGTACTCGTGTCCTGGACCGACTCGGTCTCCTCAGCATGGCGCATCTATTATGGCACACCCACCATTGCCGATACGCTCGACAGCATCGACGTCTACACCAATCCCGCCACCATTACGGGCCTGACCCCCGGCACAGAGTATCAGTGCTACGTCGCTTCGCAGTGTGCCGACCTCACCTTCAGCAACCCATCGTGGTACACCACTTTCAAAACTCCCTGTTATGCTATCCCCACCGACAGCCTGCCCTACACTTATGGCTTCGAGGATGCCACAGGGTCCGGCTCTACGGGTGTGATTTCGCCTTGCTGGAACCGCTACGAGTTCACACCTTCTTCGCACTATCCCTATCCCTCCTCCTCCCAGCACCACTCCGGCTCCTACGCTCTCTATTTCTACAACTCTGCCAATTCAGCCAACTTTTCATGGGCCACTCTTCCGCGTTTTGAGGACGCCATCTCCCAGCTCCAGCTCTCTTTCTGGGCCTATAAGACCTCTGCCAACTATGGTAACCTCACCATCGGTGTCATGACCGACCCGAGCGACCTCACCACCTTCGACACGCTCACCTCCATCCAGGTCAACGCCACCAGCACATGGGAATACTTCGAGGTACCGCTTTATAACTACACCGGTTCTGGCCGCTACCTCGCTTTCATCTCTACTGCCTCCACAGCCAGCTACACCTACCTCGACGACATCACCGTCGACCTGGCTCCTGCCTGCCCGCGTCCCGAGCGCTTAGCGGCTGAGAACGTCGATGCCCACTCGTTCACCTTCACCTGGCACAGCGAGGCTTTTGCTTACGAGTATCAGGTTGAATACGGGCGCCAGGGTTTTGAGCAAGGCACTGGCACCACGGTCACCGCCTACGACACTTCCCTCTTCGTCGACAATCTGGAAATGGGCTATGGCTACGACTTTTATGTGCGGGCCATTTGTGGTTCCGACACTTCCACTTGGAACAGCGAGACCCTGTTCACGGGCTGTGCTTCCATCACGATGGACGACCTGCCCTACGTGGAGGATTTCGAGGCTTACGGCAACGGTTCCTCCTATCCGATAAGCCCGTGCTGGACTAAGTATTCCAGCTCCACGACGGCATATCCCTACCCCAGCGCCACAGCAGCCATCAACGGTTCGCGGGGTCTTTATTGCTATGGCTACCGCACCTCCTCGGTCAACAACTACTGCTATGCCGTGCTGCCTCCCGTCTCCACCGACATCCCTGTCTCTTCACTGATGCTTCAGTTCTCAGCCAAACGCTATTCTTCCACTTCCACTACTTATCATTCCATGGTTGTGGTGGGCGTAGCAAGCAGCCCAGACAGCATCGGCTCGTTGGTCGCCATCGACACAATTGACCTCACCGCTCAGGCAGCCAGTTCCGTGCACAGTATCGAAGTGTCCTTCAATACCTATACCGACACGGGTCGCTATATCGTCCTCTATTGCCCCTCACCCAGCTCTACCTCTCACTACAACTACATCTATCTCGACGACATCACCCTGATGCGCATCCCCACCTGCTATCGTCCCACCAATTTGGCTGTCACTGCCCTCGCTCCCGACTCGATAGTCCTCGCCTGGACACCCGACGGCCGCAGTTCGGACCCCGCGGGTGGATTCATCGTGGAATACACTGCTTCCGGCTCCGACGACGATACCCCCACCACCATCACCACTTTCGACTCTACGCTTACCATCACTGGTCTCACTTCCTCCACGCTCTACAATATCTCTGTATATGCTGACTGCGGTGGCGGCGATATCTCCGACCCCCGCACCATAGCCGTCTCCACCTCTTGCGATTATATCCCCATCGACAGCCTCCCCTATCTCGAGGACTTCGACTCCTACCCAGCCTCCACCACTGTTGCCGCCGGCCAAACCATCAACCCCTGCTGGACCAAAGGCACCAACTACACCACCGACTACCCATACGTCTACACCACCCAGCACAACTCCGAACCCAACAGCATGTACTTCTATGCCACAACCAACTACTACTCCTATCTTGCACTCCCCGCCTTTGAGGCCGACATAAACCAGCTCGAACTCTCCTTCGATCTCTTCAAAACCAGTGCCAACTACGGCCGCATGAGAATAGGCGCCATGACCAACCCCAACGACATCTCCACTTTCACCACCCTGGCCTACGTGCAGCCCTCGGCCACCTCCACATGGGAGCGTTTCCAACTCTCTTTCCCTGACTATGAAGGTGCAGCCCGCTATCTCGCTTTCATGTTGCCCGACAGCATCACAGCATACGCACAACTCGACAACATTTCCGTCTCCCTCCGCTCCTCATGTCCCACTCCGCAGAACATAACAGCGGCACAAATCGCTGCCGACAGTGTCACCCTCACCTGGAGCGCCGACACCCTGGCCTCCGACTGGACTCTCTATTACGGCCAGCCCGGTTTCAGCATCGACACCGCTCTCTTCATCACCACCACCGACACCTTTGCCACCATCACCGGCCTTCTGCCCAATACTTCTTACGAATGCATCGTGGTTGCCTCCTGCTATGGCGACCCCTCCAACCCCGCTTTCCCCTTGGCCTTCCGCACCTCCTGCCTGCCCATCCCGGCCGACAGTCTCCCCTATTTCGAGAATTTCGACAGCTATCCTGCCACCACTGCTGTTACTGCCGGTCAGGAATTAGACCCCTGCTGGATTAAAGGCACCAACTATTCTTCCGACTATCCCTACCTCTACTCCTCCTACAGTGTTTCCTCCCCCAACTCCCTCCGCTTCTACAGCAGCACCACCTACTACTCCTATGCTGCCCTTCCCCTTTTCGAAACCGATATCCACCAACTGCAAGTCAACTTCGACATAGTCCGCTACAGCACCTCTTACACCAGCAAACTCACCGTTGGCGTAATGACCAACCCCTACGACATCTCCACCTTCACACCCATTGCCACCTGCTACCCCGGCAACCTTTCCGCTGGCGACTCTGCATCATTCGAAGTCTTGTTCGACTCCTACCAAGGCACATCAGGCTACATCGCCTTCCTGGCTCCCAACGACTCCTCCAACTATTCCAATCTCGACAATGTACGCGTCTCGCTCATCCCCGACTGCCGCCGCAGCGATGGTCTCCTCGCCTCCAACATCACCCACAACTCCGCCGACCTCACCTGGCACAACAGTAGCCTCTCGCCCTCAAGTTTCATCATAGCCTACGGCACCTCGCCCGACTTCAACCCCGCCACTGCCACCCAGACCGTCACCGCCTACGACACCGCCGCCACCCTCACCGGCCTCACCGACTACACCACCTACTACTGGGCTGTCCGTGCCCTCTGCTCCTCCGACACTGGCGCATGGTCCAGCGTCGCCTCCTTCACCACACTCCTCGACTGCGGCCCCAACTTCGTCAACATCATCGACACCATAGGCCACGGCACCTCTACCTCCTCCATCTACACCATGTATCCTTCCACCTCCTATCCCACCGCCTACTCACGCAACATCTTCACCGTCGAAGAACTTGCCGCCATGGGCATCTACTCCAATAACCGTATCAACAGCATCTCCCTCCACTGCGGCTCCACCGGCGGCACAATCAACGATGTGAGAATCTACGCCGCCGAAACCGACTTGGAAGGTTTCAGCTCCACAGCCGCCAACGACACACTCAGCCGCACCGACATGACGCTCCTCTATTCCGGCAACGTGGTGTGCACCCCTGGCCAGTGGATTGAAATCCCCTTCGACACCGTCTTCCAATTCTCCGGCACACGCAACCTCATGCTCCTTCTTGCCCGCCAAAGCACCTCCTCAGCTTCCATCACCTTCCGCTACACCTCCACCAGCCCTGACTACCGCTCCTGCTACGGCTACCGCTCCACTGCATCCACTGTCAACAACTCTGCCACACGCACCTACAACCGCTCCAACATAATGTTCAACATCTGCTCCGAAGTTCCCTCGTGCGAGTGGCCCACCAACATCACCCTCACCAACCTCACCAACACCGAAGCCGCCTTTGCATGGCAAGGCACTGCCGTTCGCTACGAGACCGCCGTCGGACCCGCCGGCTTCAACCCCGACACCATAGCCTCGCTGGCTGGTCTCCACCAGTTCACCGACAGCACACACATCAACCTCACTGCTCTCAACAGCAACACCGAATACGACTTCTACATCCGCTCTTACTGCAGCTCCGGCGATACCAGCGACTGGTCTATACCCCTCACCTTCCGCACCCCCTGCAATCCGGCCCCGCTACCCTTCACCGAGAACTTTGAAAGTTACAGTTCCGGCTCCTCCAACCCCCTCAACTCCTGCTGGCGCAAAGGCACTAACTCCTCAACCGCCTATCCCTACCCCTACTCCACCAACGCCATCAACGGCAACATAAGCCTTTATTTCTATGCCTACCGCTCCTCCACCACCAACTACTACTCCTATGCCGCACTGCCGCTCATGGCAGCACCCGCCGACAGCCTGCAAATCACCTTCAACATGCGCCGCTACAACTCCACCAGCACCAACTACACCTCTCGCATAGTGGTGGGTTTGATGACCGACCCCTCCGACATCGCCACCTTCACCCCCGTCGACACCATTGACATGCACGACGACGAGCCCCTCTCCATCCGTGGCATCGAAGTTCCCTTTGCCGGATTCCCCAATAGCGGCCAATACATAGCCCTCTACAACGAGACACCCGAATTATATGCCGGCTCCACCACAGCCTACAGCTATGTCTACATCGACGACATCACCGTAGACTACATACCCTCCTGCCCCTCGCCCATCAACGTCACCGTGGCCGACACCAACGTCACCACCACCACCGCACTGGTCAGTTGGACCAACCGTGCCGCCTCCGTAGGCTATGAATTAGAATACGGCCCCGAAGGCTTCACTCCCGGCTCGGGCACAAGCGCCACCTCCACCACCACCAGCGCCACCCTCACCGGTCTCACACCCGGCACACACTACGACGTCTACGTCCGTGCCATCTGTAGCGGTGCCGACACCGGCAACTGGTCCTTCCCGGCCAACTTCACCACCCTCTGCGTCCCCATCGACATGCTGCCCGTCACCTTCGACTTCGAGGGCCTGCAAAGTGGCACCACCGCACCCCTCCCCGTCTGCTGGAACCATATCAACAACGGCACCACCAACGGCTACTATCCCTACCCCTACTCATCCACCACCTATGCCCACAGCGGCTCCAATGTCCTCTACTGGTACATGTCCACCACCACCGGCACCTATGGCGACTACGCCTTAGCCGTCCTCCCCGAAATCGACACACTGGTCTATCCCGCCAACGCCCTCGAAATCTCCTTCTGGGGCCGTGGCTCCTCCTCCTCGACGGACAACAGCATCATCCTTGGCATGATGACCGACCCCACCGACCAGACCACCTTCGTCCCCGTCCAGACCATCACCATGAATACCACCGTCAGCTTCTACCAAGTCTCCTTTGCTGGCTACACCGGTCATGGCTCCTATCCCGCTTTCCGCAAAAACCGTGGCACCACCTCCGGCTATGCCTACATCGACGATGTGACCATAGCCCAGCTCTCACCCTGCCCGCGTCCATACAACCTGCAGTCCCTCTCCTCCACCGCCACCACGGCCACCATCACCTGGACTGACACCATTGGCTCCACCCAGTGGCAGATAGTCTACCAGCCCGTCGGCTCCTCCGCTGTCTACTACGAAACCGCCCTCTCCGACACGGCCACCATCACTGGCCTCAACCCCTCCACCGTCTACACCTTCCGTGTGCAAGCCTACTGCCCCACCTCGTCCGACCTCAGCGACGTGTCGCTCGAAGAGGGACTCTTCTCCACCGCACAGATACCCGACACCGTGCCCGTCCTCTACGACTTTGAAGACACCGCCCAGTGGGCTGCCTGGCAAACCGCCAGCAACACTTCCGTGAACTGGTACCGCGGCACCGCTCCCTACACAGATGGCCACCACGGCATCTACATCTCGGCCGACGGCGGCTCCACCATCGGCACCGACATGCAGTCCATCGTCAACGCCTGCGCCTATCGCGACATCGACTTCGGTCCCGACCCGCGCAGCTGCAACGTCACCTTCCGCATCAATGTGGGCGGCAGCCAGGCCGGCAACTACGACGGCGTAGCCCTCATCGTGGCCGACCCCTCCGTCCTTGTCCAGTCGTCCAACACACGCCTCACCACTCCTTGGGGCCACGTCAACGATGTCTTCCTCAACCTCACCCGCCGCACCTCCGGCTGGCAGACCGTTACCGTGCCTCTCGACAACGTCAGCGGCGTGCAGCGCCTCGTCTTCTACTGGTTCAACCAGTCCACCGGCGCAGCCGACTTCGTAGGCCAGGCTCCGGCCATCGACAGCATCCACGTCTACGACCAGCCCTGCGCCCGTCCCTACGACCTCAGCGTGGCCTCCGTCACCGAGAGCTCAGCCGACATCACATGGGCGGGTCCCGCCTCCGGCACCACCTACATTGTGGCCTACCGCCAAGCCGATGCCGCCGCCTCCACCAACCGCTACGACACCGTACTCACCAACCACACCACCCTCTACGGCCTTAACAGTAACACCGAATACTATTTCTGGGTGCGCCGCATCTGCGATGCCGACCACCGCAGCGACTATTCCAACGGACTCCTCTTCCAAACCGTCTGCGGCTACATGTCCGCCTACGACACCATCCGTGAAGGCTTCGAAGGCTTCACCGCCGTCGCCTACAACTCCGAAGGCACACTGCCCCCCTGCTGGCAAGGCTACACCAACGGCACCAACGCAGTCTACACCCCCCATGTCGTAGGCTCCGGCACCTACTGGTACACCCTTGAGGGCAACGGCAGCGTCATCCTCACCTCCGGCAGCGGCGCCGCTTACGGCAACACCAAGATTCTCCGCATGCCCATGACCGCCGAACCCATCAACACCCTTACCCTCTCCTACTGGATGTGCACCGAGGGCAGCTCACAAGGCACCCTCTCCGTGGGCTACATGACGGGCGACAACTACGAAACCGACTTCGTATCCGTCCACGACATCGCCGCCTCCTCCGCCACACAGCATAGCGGCAGCGGCCTCCAGACCGGCCGCGGCGTCTTCGACACCGTCACCTTCGACAGCGTCCCCGCCACTGCCCGCTACCTTGCCTTCAAGTGGTACCACAACTCCACATTCTACTCCTGCTGCCTCGACAACATCCAAGTCACCTCCTCCGTATCCTGCCCCGCTCCGTCCATCGTCAGCGTCACCCACAACTACGAAAGCATCAACCTTGCCTGGGCCTCGGCAGCCGACACCTTCGACGTGGCCATCACTCCCGGCGCCTGGACCTCCACCGTGGCACCCCTCGCCACCACCGCCGCCCACAACTACACCTTCAACGGCCTGGCCCCCGCCACACTCTACACCGTCGGCGTGCGCCAGCACTGCGGCGACGGCATGACCTCCATCTGGTCCACCACCGTGGTCACCACCGACAGTCTGGGCTGCATAGCACCCCAAAACCTCCTCGTCAGCAACATCACCAACGCCGAAGCCCAGTTCGACTGGACTCCCCTCGGCAGTGAAAGCAACTGGAATGTCCACATCTGGAACACCTCCAACCTCGACAGCGTCTACCACTGCACCGCCCATCCCGCCACCCTCGGCGGCATGATAGCCGGCGTCAGCTACTACGCCGCCGTCCAGCCCCTCTGTGGCGAAAGCCTCATCCCCGGTCTCTGGAGCGACACCATCAACTTCACCACTGCCACCTGCCCCAGCGTCACCGGCCTCGCCATCAACGACATCACCGCCAGCAGCGTCAACCTCAGCTGGTCTGCCGACCCCGCTGCCCACAGCTGGACCATTGAATACGGCTACACAGGCTTTGACCAAGGCACCGGCACCACCCTCAACTCCACTAACTCCTCCATCACCATCACCGGCCTGGAATGCGAGACTGGCTACGACTTCTACGTCAAAGCCGTGTGCGGCACCGACTGGCTGAGCGAGAACTGGTCATCCATCAACGCCACCACAGCCGAATGCGCCCAACCCTGCGACGCCCCCTACGGCATCATCGCCACCGTCACCGGCAACAGCGTGGCCGTAAGCTGGACCCCCGCCGAAGGCAACACCGCCTTCGAAGTCGAATACGGCACCCGCGGCTTCAGCCACGGCACCGGCACCATCGTCAGCACCGACCAGCCCAACACCACCATCAACGGCCTCGACTACAATACCCAGTACGACCTCTACGTGCGCGGCATCTGCGGCACCGACCACTACAGCGCCTGGAGCACCGTCAGCACCTTCACCACCGAACCCCTCGGCATCGACAACGCCACCAGCGCCACCTGCACCATCTTCCCCAACCCCACCAGCAACGCCACCACCATCAGCGTCAGCGGTGCCAACGGGAAAGTGAAAATCGAAGTGGTCGACATGAACGGGCGCACCGTAGCCACCGAGACCCTCGAATGCAGCGCCGACTGCACCAAGACCCTCGACGTCGACGGTCTGGCCCAAGGCGCCTACTTCGTCCGCATCACATCCGACAACCTCAACATGGTCCGGAAACTGATAGTGCGTTGACGCAACTCATTTGCGACAACAATCCATACACCCCCGGCGGGCGGCCCTTGAGGGCCGCCCGCCTTATTATGCCCCGCCCGCTCTCCCTTCCCGCCCGCCCCCTCTCTCCCACCCATCCCTCCCCAGCGCCGCAACAACAAGGCCCCTCGTCCGATATTTAGTTTAGATTTTATTTAGATTTCTACAATGGTTTATTTATGTCAGAGAGGTTTACCAGCAGAGAAACACAACATACCGCACGGCAGAAGTGCGACCATGGGGACAGAGAGGCTACAACCCAAGGAAAACCTTGATAAGCGGGCGATATTCGTACTTTACAAAAACAATGTAAAACACAATAAAGGCATTAATATAATAGTTAAATAGAGTTACATTCAATGGGGACTAAAAGAAAGCATATAATTGGTTTTATGATAGTTATTTTTGAGTTATAAAGAATACATTAATAAAAGAATAAAAAAAAGGTTGCTCCTTGAAAAAAAATTCATAAATTTGCCCTATATATTGTATGACTTGCTGTAGCATATTAATGGGTGTGCCACAGCAATTTTGAAAATATATAAATAAAATTATTAACTCAAAATTCAAGCTTTATGCAAAAAAAACTACGATTTTTGATGATTTGCCTGGCGCTGCTGGCAGTGCCGTGGGCAGTAAGCGGACAATCCGTAGTCGACTACAGGCTTGACACAGGGGTAGATACAACCCTATGGGTCAACCTGTCGAGCGCGGCAACGGATGTCACTGCAATCGAAGGAGAAGACGACATGGGCTCGGAGCTCATCAACATCGGCTTCCCCTTTACATTTGCGGGAACGACCTACAGCCAGTTCTCGTGCAACTCGAACGGACGTGTCCGTCTGGGAACAGCTTGCTCCGAATACTGGGACTTGCCGTTCACCACGCTGACCGACCCCGACCGCAACGACTTGCCGTTCATCACCGCCTTTGGCATGGACAACACGCTGGGCGGCACGGGTTCGCACGTGAAGTATGAGCTCGTGGGCACGTCGCCCAACCGCATTTTGGTGATCGAGTACCGCACTCCGTCGGAGTATGACGAAGATGGCGACTTGGTCAACTACCAGATTCACCTGATGGAAGACAGCAACCGTGTGCGCTTTGTGTATGGCACGACGACTGCCACCTATTTCGACGACTATCAGATCGGCATCGCCTCCCTGGCAACCGATTATCTTATGATCAACCCTCTCACCCATTCTTCCTTCACATCCGGCACTTCGACCGCTTTCAGCAGTTGGCCGGGCCACGGACGCTACTATCAGTTGACGCAGGGCGCAATGCCTTCGTGTCCAGACATCATCAATCTCGCAGTAAACTTTATCTCCAGCGGCTATGCTTCGCTCAGCTGGGATTTCCGCAACGGCACCACATCGACGCCCACGGGGTTTGAGGTGGTGTGCCGCGGTTTGGACAGCTCCGCAACTGTCGTCACCCTCACGACGGCAACACCTAATATTACCCTCTCAGGCCTGACAGCCAACACAAGCTACAGCGTAAGCGTCCGCGCCATTTGCGCTGCGGGCGACTATGGCGAGGCCGACTCTATCACCATCACCACAAGCGGCCTGCCCTGTCTGGTGATTGATCCCAACACGGTGGCCGACACCATCAACTTCAGCAACGGCACGTCGACCTCATCGGGCGTACTGGTGTACAGCTCTTGGGGCAACACGATGTACCAGACGGTGTATACAGCCGATGAGCTGAGAGCGGCCGGACTCCGGGCCGGTGGAATATTGGCAGTTGACTTCGGTTTCTCCACCAACAGCTCGTATGCCAAGGAGTTTTCCATCTTTATGGGCAACACGACCCGCACATCGTTCAGCTCGTCGACCGACTATGTCAACCCCGGCACCCTGACGCATGTCTACGGACCCACTGCCTACCCGCAGAACAGCACAGGATGGCAGCATTTCAACTTAAGCCAGCCTTTTGTGTGGGACGGGGTGAGCAACATCATCGTCTGCACCTTCATGAATCAGCCCAGCGGCAGCAGCCACTCAAGCAGCAGCTTCAGCGGCTATTATACATCGGCCCATTCGGGTGCTAGCCTTTACCGCTATAAGGACGGAACACAGTTCACCACGTCGAACTACACCACATCGAGCGGCGGCAGCACCACCAGCAATCGCGCCAGCATCCACTTCTACACGGCCGGATGCTTGCAGACCTCCAACTGCACGGCTCCCACAGTCTGGTTCGACAGCATCGGCACCCATGAGCTGACCGTGGCATGGCTGCCCGGATATCAGGAGACCTCATGGGATGTGGAGTACCGCGTGCAGGGCTCTACGACTTGGACTACCGCCGTCACGGGCGATACCAATACGTGGTACACCATCACCGGACTCACTCCGGCCACATTCTACGACGTGCGCGTTGTGAACGTGTGCGACAGCGTCACCTACAGCACTATGGTGAGCACGGTGACCGAATGTGTACCCATTGACCACACGGAGCTTCCCTACCATTACGGATTTGAGGACCTCACTGCCACCGGCAGCGGAACGCCCCTCAATGTGTGCTGGAACCGCGGCTACTGGAACGGCTCGTACAGCAGCACGAGCTATCCCTACGCCAGCACTACGGCCTGCACGGGCTCCCGCTCTCTGTATTTTTATTCTTACAACAACAGCAGCGTGAAGAGCTGGGTCTGCCTGCCTGAGTTTGCCGACAGTGTGAACACGCTGCGTCTGCAGTTCATGGCCAAGAAGAACAGCGTCTCCTATGACGGACAGATCAGAGTGGGTGTGATGACAGACCCGACCGACATCAACACTTTCCAGGAAGTGGGGACGTTCCACACGGATGTCTCGACCGACTGGAAGCACCATGAGCTGACGTTGGGCGACGCCCCTTCAACGGGACTTATCACCCTCATGGTCGAAGCCTCACCGAACATGTACAACTACATGTACATCGACGACATCAGGGTGGATGAGATTCCTTTCTGCACCACCCCGATGGTGGACTCCATTGTGGCGGAAACCACTCAGGCCAGTTTCTATCTGAGCGAGATTGAGAATGCATCCTCCGTCATAGTGAGATTGTCGACCACGGACTGGGACACCACCGTTATGGGTTCCAGCTCGCCGGTGATTATCACAGACCTCGTGGCTGGCACAGTATACAACTATAGAATCCATGCCCTGTGCGGAACGGACTCCACCCTTTACCGCGCCGGTACGTTCCACACCCAGTGCTCACCTATCGCCCACGATGCCCTGCCCTACAGCTATGGCTTTGAGGACTTGACGGTGACGGGCAGCGGCTCTCCCATCCACCCCTGCTGGGACCGCGGCTACTGGAATGGATCCCTCAACGTGAGGAGCTATCCTTACACCAGCACCACAAACCACACCGGCAGCCGGTCGCTCTATTTCTATGGCAGTGGCTCAAGCATCCGCAGCTGGGTTTGCCTGCCCGAGTTTGAGGACAGCATCAATATGCTCCAGCTTGACTTCTGGGCCAGATCAAGCAGCACCAGCTATTCGGGTGAAATAAAGGTTGGCGTGATGACCGACCCCGCCGACTTCACCACTTTCCAGACCGTCTATACCGCCTCGACCGACGGCTCCACCAACTGGAACCATTTCGACATCCCGCTGGTTGCGGCTCCCGGCTCTGGGCGGCTCACTTTCATGGTTGAGGGCGGCTCGTCCAATACCAACTACATGTATCTTGACGACATCACTGTGCAGGAGATTCCCGCCTGTCCGCACGTGATGAACATACGCATGGACAGCATGAGCGTGGACTGGGCCAACATCAGCTGGACAGAGATGGGCACAGCCTCCAACTGGGTGATTGAGTACGACACCGTCGACTTTGTCCCCGGCACCTACACGGCTTCCTTCTCGGCCATTGCCTACGACACCACTTATCTGCTGTCAGGCCTCGACACCGGCACGACCTACTATCTCTATCTGCGTGCCGACTGCGGCGGCGACACCAGCACCTTCCAGCAGTATGTCTTCACCACCCTTGTGGGTCTGCCCGCCACGGTGCCTTATCTGTGTTCCTTCGAAGGCAGCGGCACCAACGGTTGGGTACTCAATAACGGTACCCAGACCAACCAGTGGCACGTGGGCTCCGCCGTCAGCAACGGCGGCTCTCAAAGCCTGTATATTTCCAACGACAACGGGCTGAACAACTCCTACACTACCTCCAGCATCTCGTATGTGTTTGCCGAACGCAACTTCAACCTGCCCGATACAGGCGAGTACGTCTACAGTTTTGACTGGCGGACCGTTGGAGAGTCCTCGTACGACTTTATCCGTGCCGCGCTGGTGCCTGCCAACGTGGAGCTCACCCCAGGCAGCTACAGCGGCTTCGACAACGGCTCGTCTGTCCCCTCGGGCAGCATAGCTTTGGATGGCGGTGGCCGTCTCAACCAGCAGAGCAATTGGCAGAGCCAGTCTGGCACATTCCATCTCACCACCCCGGGTGCTTACAAATGGGTATTCATGTGGCGCAACGACGGCAGCGCCGGCACCCAGCCCCCGGCCGCCATTGACAATGTGCAGCTGGCCTTCAACTCCTGCCCCATGCCCACCAACCTCACGGTCTCAGACGTCACCAGCAATTCCGCGACCATTTCATGGACACCTGGCGGCAACGAATCCGAATGGGTTGTGGGCGATGGCGTAAACGAAAACAATACCACCTCCACCACCTATACCTTTACCGGACTCTCGGCCATGACCCACTATGCATTCTCCGTCAGGGCCGTCTGCGGTGGCGGCGACACCAGCATAGCAGCCATAACGAGTGCGCGCACAGCATGTGGCTACATCACATTGCCCTTCGCCGAGAACTTCGACAACACCGCTGGTACCACCTCCACCTCGGCCTCGGTCAACAACCTGCCCGAATGCTGGAACCACTATAACGCCGGCACCAACAGCTCCTATAGTGGCTACCCCATCGTGTACAACAGCAGCACCTATGCCCATAGCGGAACCAACTCCATGCGCTGGTATAGTTACGTCACCGCTGGTAGCTATGAAGACCAGTACGCCATACTGCCTCCGGTAGACTCCAACATCTATCCCATCAGTTCGTTGGCTCTCAACTTCTGGATGCGTGCCAACACCACTTCCTACAATTCATACTGTGTAGTGGGTGTGATGACCGACTCGAGCGATGTGACCTCATTCAATCCGGTCGAAACCGTCTACACCAACAGCTCCACAACATACAACTTCCACGAGATCCTCTTTGATGAATACACGGGCAACCATGGCCGCATAGCCATCCGTTTCCCAAGACCCACCTCGGGCTACAACTACGGCTACATCGACGACATAAGACTTGAGGTCGCACCCGACTGTCCCCGCGTGACAGACATAATCGCCCGAAACTTCACCAACACCTCGGTCGACTTGTCCTGGACCGAGAACGGAGATGCCAGCTCGTGGGATATCGAGTATGGACCTCACGGCTTCACTCCTGGTTCAGGCACCTCAGAGTCAGTGTTTTCATTGCCCCACACAATCAACAGCCTTACCCCCAACACGCAGTATGACGTCTACGTCACGCCTTCCTGCTACGGTACTTCTGCCACCAACTCGTTCACATTCCGCACCGAATGCGACGCCATGACAACACTGCCCTACACTTATGGATTCGAAAACGAGGCCACCGGCAGCTCCACCTCAACTCCGTTTGTGAACTGCTGGCACCGCTTGAACAACGGAAGCCAATATTATGGCTATCCCTATGTCTCCTCCTCTGCCCACAACGGCAGCCGCAGCCTCTACTGGTATACCTCCACCACGACCGGCACCTATGGCGACTACCAGATAGCCGTCCTCCCCGCCATCGATGTGGACCTTTATGCCATCAACACCCTCATGCTTAAATTCTGGGCTCGCAGCACAAGCTCCTCCTACTATCCCGTCTTCCAAGTGGGCGTGATGACCGACCCCTACGATGCCAACACCTTCGAGCAAGTAGGCTCCATCAATGTCGACAACAGCACGCAATGGAGCGAGTACAGCACCGGTCTGTCCAACTATAGCGGCACCGGCCGTTATATCGCCCTCCGTGCCTTGCGCGGTGGCTGGTATGCCTACACCGACGATTTCACCATCGATCTGGCTCCCTCTTGCCCGGCCGTGAATGAAGTAGTGGCCGTCCAGACTGGCACCACCGGTGCCTTGCTGCAATGGACGCTCCAACCCGGCATCGCCAACACCCCGTCCGACTATACTGTTACCGTCACTCCGGCCGACACAACAATGTCCACACTCACCCTTACCGCCACTTCCACACAGCTGCTGGTCACTGGCTTGCAGCCCAGCTCGGAATACTCCGTAACGGTGCGTCCCAACTGCGGTGGCGAAGACCATGGCACAACCAGCCCAGTCATGACGTTCTCCACCACAGGATTGCCCTGCTTGATTATCGACACCACCGCTACCGACACTGTCACACTCACTGGCTCCACGACCAACACCAACTACTACATCCCTGTAAACAACTTCTACAACTACACCATCTCCCAGCAGTTAGTGATGGCCGATGAGCTGAACGGGGCTTCGCGCATAACCGCCATCGACTTCTACTATGACTATTCCTCCCCCACCACCGATAAGACCAACTGCACCATCTATCTGGCCAACACCACTGTCTCGTCGCTTGCATCGGGCTATGTGCCTTACAACGCTTCCTCATTCACACGGGTTTATACTGGCGACCTGAACTGCACCAACGGCTGGAACCACTTCGAGTTCACCACGCCGTTCGACTACGACGGCTCAAGCAATATCGTTATTGCCGTACACGACAATTCTGGCGCTTACGACGGCTCGGAATACGTGTTCCGTGCCCACCAAGTGAGCAACGGCATCGCACGCTACACCAACAACGATGGCTCGGCCTATTCTCTCTCCGACTTCAGCTCTGGCGGCACCAGCTATAGCTACCGCACCGACATGCGCCTTACGATGGATGCCTGCCTGATGACCGACAGCTGTGCGGCGCCGATGGTGGTAGTTGATTCTGTCAGTGCCGAAGAGGTGACCATCAGCTGGTCTGCCGGTCTGAACGAGACCCAGTGGACCATCGACTACCGCGAGGGCTCTGGCGCCTGGACTTCCGAAGGCACCGTCTTCTCCAACAGCTACACCTTCTCCGGTCTCACGCCAGCCACAACCTATACGTTCCGCGTCACCACCCAGTGCAGCGACTCCAACTTGCGCTCCACCACTGTCAATGTGACCACCCCCTGTCTGCCCACTCCTGTCCCCTTCTTCGAGGACTTCGAGAACTTCTCAACATCTACAGCCGACCCGCTGCCCTCCTGCTGGTACAAGAACACCAACTACTCCACCAACTACCCCTACGCCTCCACCTCCTACAACCACAGCTCCTCCGGCAACCGGTCCATGTACATGTACTCCACCAGCAGCACATACACCTACATGGTGCTCCCGCAGTTCGACCTGCCAATCGACAGCACCTCCATCACCTTCTGGCTCTATAAGAGCAACAACTCATACGCTCACACCCTCAGCGTGGGTGTCATGACTGACCCGACCGATGTGTCCACCTTCTATGAAGTGACACAGGTTACCCCCACCCAGATGAGCGTATGGGAACCCTTCGAGGTGAACTTCAACACCTATACCGGCTCCGGCCAGTACATAACCATCATGTCGCCCAACGGCTCCTACAGCTATCCTTACCTCGACGACCTTGAGGTGAACCGCATCTCCAGCTGCCCGCGCGTGAGCAACGTAACCTCGCGCCACGTCACTGGCACCTCTGCCACCATCGCCTGGAACAACACCATCGCCACCGACTATGAAGTCGAGTACGGCCCCGCCGGCTTCTCGCATGGCAGCGGCAACCTCATCTACGTCTCCTCCGACGACTCCGTGGCCATTTCCGGTCTCTCTGCCAGCACCCTCTACGACGTCTATGTGCGTGGCATCTGCGATTCCGACACCTCCAACTGGTCCTTCTCCCACTCCTTCTTCACCGTGTGCGGCTTGGTCAACACCCTGCCCTTAGTGCAGACCTTCGAGAACGAAGCCACCGGCTCCTCCACCTCCGTCGCCTTTGCCAACTGCTGGAACCGCCTCAACAACGGCACCTCCTACTTCGGCTACCCCTACATCTCCAACTCCACTACCTACAACCACACCCGCAACGGCAGCAAAGGCCTCTACTGGTATGGTTCCATCACCTCCGGCACCTACGGCGACTACCAGATTGTCGTCAGCCCCGGCATCGACACCGACGTCTATGCTATCAACACCCTGCGCTATAAATTCTGGGCCCGCAGCTCATCAACCAGCTACAACCCCACGTTCTACGTAGGCGTGATGACCGACCCCGACGACCCTGAAACCTTCACCCCTGTCGACACCATCAACATTGCCGGCAACACCTCTTGGACCTGCTACACCACCGACTTCGACACCTTCAACGGCTTTGGCAACTACCTGGCTCTCTATGCCCCGCGCCCAAGCAGTTCCTGGTATGCCTATGTCGACGACATCACCATCTCCCTCATACCCGACTGCGAAGGAGTGTCCGACGTCCAAGTAGTCGACATTTCCACCACCTCGGCCACACTCGACTGGACCGAGAATGGCGAAGCCACCAGTTGGGATGTTGAATACGGCGAGGCAGGCTTCACCCGCGGCACCGGCACCACCACCACCGTCGCACTCCTGCCCTACGCCATCACCGGTCTCAACGTCGGCACCGAATACGACATCTACATCACACCCTCCTGCACAGGCGACATAGCCGAAACCGTCCAGTTTACATTCTCCACTGAATGTGCCGGCATCGACTCTCTCCCCTTCACCGAGACCTTCGAGACCCGACCCTCTGGATCCTCCAGCAACGACATCTTCATCCCCTGCTGGCACCGACTCAACAACGGTTCCATGTACTTCGGCTATCCCTACGTCTCCAGCTCCACCACCTACAACCACACTACCGGAGGCTCTCGTGGACTTTACTGGTACAACTCCTCCACCACCGGCACCTACGGCGACTACCAGATCGTCGTCCTCCCGCCGGTTGACACCACTGTCTTCCCCCTCACCGATCTCGAACTCACCTTCTGGGCCAAGTCTTCCGCCGACTCCTACCATCCCGTCTTCGAAGTGGGTGTGATGCCCAACCCCTACAACGCCGCCGACTCCATGTTCGAAGTCCTCGGCACCATCAACGTCAGCAACTCCACCCAGTGGGATGAATACTCCGTCGGGCTCAACCAGCACGTCGGACCCGGCTGCCACGTCGCAATCCGCGCCCTGCGCAACTCCGCCTACTGGTACGCCTACGTCGACGACATCACCCTCTCCGTGCTGCCTCCCTGCCCGCGCGTGCTCAACCTCGCCGCCTCCAACATCAGCGTCGACTCTGCCCGCATCACCTGGCAAGACACCAGCAGCATCAACACTTCCTGGCTCATCGAATACGACACACTCGAATTCCAGCCTGGCACAGGTGCCGTCACCCCCATCACCGTCACTGACACCTTCTACACACTCACCGGCCTCGACACCGGCGCCACCTACCACGTCTACGTCTACCCCTCTTGCAGCGACGGCGTCTTTGCCCGCCACCTCCGCTTTGCCACCCGCGGCGCCCTGCCCGCCACACTCCCCTTCATCTGCGACTTTGAAGGCCCCCGCACCAACGGATTCGACCTCATCAACGGCACCCAAACCAACACCTGGCACGTAGGCACCGCCACCGCAGCTACTGGCAACAAGTCCCTCTACATCTCCAACAACAACGGCCTCGACAACAGCTACTCCATAAGCACCACAAGCAACGTCTTCGCCACCCGTGACATTATCATCTCCCAATCGGGCGAATACCATTATTCCTACCAATGGAAAGCCACCGGCGAAAGCTGCTGCGACTACATCCGCGTAGCCCTCATCCCCGAGACCCACACCCTCACTCCCAATCAGACCAATGGCTTCGGCTCCGGTAGCTCCATACCCGCCGACGCCATCATCCTCGACAATGGCGACCGCCTCAACCAAGTCTCCTCCTGGCAGACCGTCGATGGCGATGTCATCATTGCCGACTCCGGCATCTTCAAACTTGTCTTCTTCTGGCACAACGACGGCAGCGTCGGCACACAGCCTCCCGCAGCCATCGACAATATCCTGCTGGCCCGCAACACCTGCCCGCGCACCCAGAACATCCATGCCGCCTCCGCCACCGAGAACTCCATCATCCTCGACTGGACCGACTTCGGCACACCCACCGCATGGCAGATAGAATACGGACCCACAGGCTACACCTTCGGCACAGCGGCCGGCACACAGCTCACCGTCACCTCCCACCCCGTCCCCATCACAGGACTCAACCGCATCTCACTCTACGACTTCTACATCCGTCCCATCTGCTCCTCCACCGACACCGGCTTCTGGCCTGCCGTTCCCGCAACCCTCTCCACATCCATGTGCGCCAACAGCGAGATAGTCTACAGCTACGACAGCACCCTCACTCCCTCCACATCCTCCTACGCCCCCATCGGCTACGGCTTCTACAACTACAGCTACGTCCAGACCATCATCGACTCTGCCACCATTGCCTCTCTCTCTACCGGCGACCTCAATGCACTTGCATTCAATCCCGCCAACACCACTGCAGGCGACGAATTCGACCACATGAACGTCTACCTTGCCAACGTGCCTGAGAGCGACCTCTCTGCCAGCTTCATCTATCCTGACACCAACCACCAGTTCGTACAGGTCATCTACGACCGCAACTTCAGCTACACTACCACTGGCTGGCAGCTTCAACCCTTCGACTCCGTCTTCACCTGGGACGGCCACAGCAACCTCCTCGTTGCCATCAACCGTCTCAACGGATCCTACACCAGCGGCGCCTCCTTCAACTCCCACTCCACAACTACGGCCAAGACCCGCTATGTCTACAACGACGGCAGCCCCTACAACATCAACACCGTCTCCGGAGGCACAGCCCTGAACGCTGTGGGCGACATCATGTTCTACTCATGCGTAGGCAACATCTGCAACGAACCCATCGTCACATCCACCACCACCACCTACCACTCAGCCACCCTCACCTGGAACGGCAACAGCACCGACTATCAAGTCAACCTCCGTGCCTCCTCCGAACTCAACTGGCCCGACTCGGCCATCGATGTGACCGGCACCACCTACACCTTCGCCAGCCTCCAGCCTGCCACCACCTATTTCTACCGCCTCCGCTCCAACTGCACTGCCGACAGCCTCGGCTTCAGCAACTGGGTTGAAGGCTCCTTCCTGACCGACAGCCTGCCCTGCCTGGCTCCCGACAGCCTGCGCGCCATCGCCGTCACCAACGCCACCGCCACCTTCGACTGGAACGTCGTCGGCAACGAATCCACCTGGGACATCCACGTCTGGTTCACCGGCGGCCTCGACAGCGTCTACCGTGTCACCTCCCGTCCCGCCACCATCGGCGGCTTCGCAGCTGGCCTCACCTACAACGCCGCCATCCGTCCCCTCTGCGGTGTCAACCTCCTCGAGGGTGAATGGGGCGACACTGTCACCTTCGCCACCGCCACCTGCCCCGACGTCACCGGCCTCTCCACCAGCAACGTGACCACCAACAGCGTCACCCTCACCTGGACCGCCGACCCCATGGCTCAGAGCTGGACCATTGAGTACGGCTTCCGCGGCTTCGACCAAGGCACTGGCACCTCAGTCAACGTCTCCTCCAACTCCTACACCGTCACCGGTCTCCTCGACGACACCGAGTACGAGTTCTACGTCCGCGCCGTCTGCGGCACCGACTGGGTCAGCGAGAACCTCGCACGCACCACCGCCACAACACAAATCGGCGATGTGATCTGCGACGCTCCCACCGGAGTCAACACCTCCGTGGCCGACAACTCCATCTCCGTCAACTGGACCGCCGGCGAAGGCAACATCAGCTTCGAAATCGAGTACGGCCCCCACGGTTTCACCCACGGAAGCGGCACCTCCACCAACGCCACATCCTCGCCCGCCACGCTGGCCAACCTCGACTACGAAACCCAGTACGACATCTACGTCCGCGCCATCTGCGACCTGAACACCTTCAGCAACTGGAGCACCATGGCCACTGCCACCACCGGTCAGCGTCCCTCCGACGACTGCCTGCCCGTGAGCAACCTCTCCGTCTCCGACATCACCGACAACTCCGCTCACGTCAGCTGGACTCCTGCCGAAGGCTCCGACAGCTGGCAAGTGGTCGTCACCGACCCGCAGGGCGCTGACATCGTCGACGTCATCCGCAACGAGAGCAACTACGACATCGCCGACCTCACACCGGGCACCAACTACTCCGTCAAGGTCCGCACCGTCTGTGGCGACGGCAACTTCTCCTCCTACGTGTCCACCACCTTCCGCACCACCGGCGGCCAGGGCATCGACAATGCCTCCTCCGCCTCCTGCGCCATCTATCCCAACCCCACCAGCAACGCCACCACCATCAGCGTCAGCGGCGTCAACGGACGGGTCAAGATTGAGGTGGTCGACATGAACGGACGCACTCTCACCTCCGAAACCATGGAATGCAGCTCCGACTGCGCCAAGACCATCGACGTCGACGGCCTGGCCCAGGGCGCCTACTTCGTCCGCATCACATCGGACAACCTCAACATGGTTCGCAAACTGATAGTGCGCTAATGTGACGACTCGACTACATCAGTCATAAATCACAACTTCGGCGGGCGGCTCGTAAGAGCCGCCCGCTCTTTTTGCCCCCAACCCAACGCCCTCACCACTCCCCAGCACCCGACCGCCCCACAAGCCCCGGCATCGCACCGCCCCAAACGCTTCTACCCGATTATGTTTTTATTTACATTCTATTTACACACTATTTTATTTCTTCATTATCTCTTCACAAGAGACAAAGTACCGACAATATGGAAACAAAAGCGAAGCGACAGAGGGGGGCCTGAGGCATGCCGGATTCCGGCCTCAAAAAGTCTTAATTCCATTCAAAAAGCTCCGGGAATGGAAAATATCAAAATTAACATATACAAAAGTGTAAAAATCAATAGAAAACAGAGACATGGAGAAAAATATTTTGTTTTGATTAGAAAAAAGAGTATATTTGCAACTGGGATAATTCAAAAAGAGATTATTGGTAACCATTGAAAATTAGAGAAATAACTATTAATAAACCTTAATATTAATTAACAATTATCGCCATGACAAGTAGAGTATTAAAAGGGTTGCTCCTTGCGGCAATAATTGCCGCACCGTGGGTGACGCAAGCTCAAAATGCGAGAGACTATCGCATGGAAACTTGCGTGGACACAACATTGTTTGCCCCGCTGACCAGTTCCGCAACACATGTCTCATCCATTGAAGGCGAAGACGATGAAGGCTCAGAGCTCTTCAACATCGGCTTCACCTTTTCGTTTGCAGGCACGAGCTACACACAATTCTCGCGCAGCTCCAATGGACGGGTCAGGCTCGGGACAAGCTGTTCCACCTCCGGCACGACGTCCTCATTCAGTGCGTGGCCCGGCGTGGGACGCTACTATACCCTCACTCCTCAGCCTCCGTCCAGCTGTCCTTCGGTGAATGCCATCTCGATGATGGCCGTGACGGCCAACTCGGCCAACATCCAGTGGGCCTACAACACCGATGACGCGGGGACTCCCATCGGCTACGAAATTGAATATGGCCCGGTGGACGGCACCGTCACCACCGCCGACGGCCGCGAACTCATCTTCCGCCTCGTGAAACAGTACGGCCGCCGTTAGCCCCCGCCCCTCATACAAAAAAAATAATACCTGATTATTTTAATATTAAACACATTATTATTATGAAAAAACACATTTTCCTCTCAATCCTCCTCGTGGCCTCCCTCGCCTCCCATGCCCAGGGCTTCGAGTGGGTGAAGACCTACACGGGGCCAGAGGTAACCTCAGGAGTGACGACAAACCATTTGGTGGGCTCGTGCGTCGACTCGGCGGGCAACATCTACATCCTTGGTGAGTTCTCGCCGCAAGCCCAACTATGCGGCGAAAGGCTCCTGCCTTTTGACATAATCACTACGCCAATCCAAAGAGCTATAGTAATAGCCAAGCTTTCTCCATCGGGGGACTTGCTGTGGCACAAGGCCATCTATAATGGCAAGGAAAGTTGCTATGCCCATGCCCTTCGGATGGTGGGCGACAGCAGCATTATGGCAATGGTACGTTTTTATCTGCCTTACAGCAGCACAGTCAATTATTATAGAAACCTCTACTATCTTGACACGTTGCTAACGGGGAACGACGACTACCTGATGCCCACCGATAGTGTGACCGACGACAACATTACTGCCTTTATCACCTTCGACTTTGACGGGAATGCCACCGAACGGCACCTTGTCAGTGTGGGCTATTTAGATTCTAACGGCAATGCATTGACTAACAGGACTGTTTTTGGGGCAGTCTATACTGACAAACTTGTTGCAAAACCTTTGTCTAGCGAAAGTTTCAACATAGATAGCGAGGGCAACATCTATGTTATACGCATTGCAAATGATATGGTTACTGGTGCAAGCGGCAGTTGGAGAATGGATGACGGCACAATCAGTGCCATGAAGATAGTTGTTGACGGAACCCATAATCTGTTCTATCCAATCCCCTATCGCACTGCCTTATGGAATCAGCAGATTATGAAGTTTTCTCCCCATTTCGATAGTTTGATTGGTTCTGTGTATATGTTTGACTCAGCACTAGCATATCAGCGTGGTCCCACAATCAACGTTTATTCTTTCAATGTGGACAAACGTAATGATATGTATATAAACATATCCGCAACAAATGTTCCCGCAGGGATTAGAATTGCCAACTCGAATTCATTAGACTTGGGGGATTCTACAAGTGGAATTAGTTGGACTATACGGTATAACTCCAATTTGTTTGCAACTGGTCTCATCAAGTTATCATACGATGGTGACTTATCACACGATGGTGACTATATATGCTATCCACAGATTGATATCACAGATAATTGCATTGATGACACCAGTTCTTTGTTTGTGTCAGGAATGGCCAACTGGTTTGATTTATCTAATATTCATAGTATAACATACCAAAATGACACACTGGATATACCTAACCGAACTGGATTTTGGCTTCGTTTGAACAAGGATGATCTCAGTCTTCTCTCTTATGGGCGAGCGCTTCCGGGCAGCAATGGAGTCGTAAAGCGTCCATTTTTGGCTATCAGCAACAATAGAGTATTCTCTCAAATTAGTTTTCGAACGAGTATAATTTTTGGGGATACAACAATATATACAGACCAACCTTCTTATCATGATAAAGCGTTTGCCATTTGGGATACTGACGGAAATGCACTTATGTTTAAAAGATACAGTCTGAGTGATATAGGGAACCTAATACATTCCCCCCAAGTCAGGGACAGCATCGTTTACCTCACTGGAACTCTTTGGGAGGATGCTACGTTTGGAGACATTACAACTCAGAATTATGGTAGCAGCCAGGTGTTTATAGCCAAGTACGTGGACCCCGCTTTTGCCCAGCCATACGTGCATCCTTCTGATAGGCAGGAGCAAACTATTACATGGGATCAGGAACTCTCATTTACTCTATCCGACAGTCCTGTAATTCTTACCGCCACCTCCACCAGCGGGCTGCCCATTACCTATACCTGTAATGACAGCTCCATCGCCTACGTCCGTGCTGACACGCTGCACCTTGTGGCTGACGGCTACGCATGGCTCACCGCCACGCAGGACGGCGACGACCACTACTTCCCTGCCGAGCCCGTGCAAAAGCTCCTCACCGTGGGTGGCGTCGGCATCGCCACCGTCGGCGCCGACGGACAGGCCAAGGCCTACCCCAACCCCACCAGCGGCAGGGTGACCCTCGACCTCGCCAAGATACCACCCGCACCCCCGCTGCCCTACCACAAGCCAGGCCCAAGCGACATCAGAGACGTGGACATGGTGCTCTACACTAGCCCCAATGCACCCTTCTCCCAATCTGAAACACATAACTTCCCCTACCACCAACGCTACAACATGAAGGTGAGCGGCAGCCCATTGCTGTCGCACAACGGCGTGGTCACCGCCTGGCTCACCGACATGCAGGGCCGCCGCGAAGAGGTGGTGCTCACCCCAACGGGCCCTGACCAATACACCCTCGACCTCACCGCCCGACCCCCTGCCGCCTACCTCCTCACCGTCACCACCGCCGACGGCCGCGAACTCACCTTCCGCCTCGTGAAGCAGTACGGCCGCCGTTAGCCCCCGCCCCTCATACAAAAAAATAGTACCTGATTATTTTAATATTAAACACATTATTATTATGAAAAAACACATTTTCCTCTCAATCCTCCTCGTGGCCTCCCTCGTCTCCCATGCCCAAGGCTTCGAGTGGGTAAGCTCCTACACGGGACCAGAGATCCGCAGCAGTGACGACGCGACCAATCGTATAATCGGTTCGTGTGTCGACTCGTCTGGGAACACATACATCCTCGGCGAGTTCTCTCCGCAAGCCTTTTTTTGCGGCGAAAGGCTCCTGCCTTTTGACATAATCACTACACCGATCCATAAAGCTGTAGTAATAGCCAAGCTTTCTCCATCGGGGGACTTGCTGTGGCACAAGGCCATCTACAATGGTAGATTTAGCTGCTATGCCCATGCCCTTCGGATGGTGGGCGACAGCAGCATCATGGCGATGGTACGATTCTATCTGCCCAACAATAGTAGCGTAGTTAATTATAGAGACCTTTACTACCTTGACACGTTGCTAACTGGCAACGATGACTTGATGCCTACGGATAGCTTGGATGACGATAACAATACTGCCTTTATCACACTTGACTTTGACGGGAATGCCATTGAGCGACACCTTCTTCGCGTGGGTTGGCTGGACTCTAACGGTAATGCGTTGACCATCAATGTAACGAGTAATTCAAGCAATTCGAACAAACTAAAAACCGATCCTTTTTCTACCGAAAGTTTCAACATAGACAGCGAAGGCAACATCTATATCATACGCGCAGTAGCTGAAAGGGTAATAGGTTCAAACGATCTGGAGTGGCGATTGGATGACGGCACTATCAGTGCCTTAAAGATAGTAGTTGACGGCACCCACAACCTGTATTATCCCATCCCCTATCGCACTGCTTTATGGAATCAGCAGATTCTGAAGTTCTCGCCCCATTTCGATAGTCTGATTGATGCCGTGTATATATTCGACTCAACGTTGCCCTACAATATCCATCCCTTATTTAAAGTCTATTCATTCGAAATGGACGCTCAAAATAATCTGTATATTAATATGGAAGGTAGACAACAATATCCAAGTGGCATAAGAATTGCAAATTCCAATTCTCTTCATTTAGGCGAGTCCTCTATAAGGCCGACATGGATTCTTAAATACAATCCTCAACTGGAAGCAACAGGATTAGTTCAGTTGTCGTATGAATCTCCCTCCAATAATCCTTCATCAGTAGTGATATTATTAATGGAACCGTATATTGACAACAATACAAATTCCTTGTTCGTTCCAGGACTAGTTAATTGGACAGAGTCAATGGAGCATTTTATCTATAACGATGATACCCTTAATTTTGCTAATATGACAGCATTTTGGCTTCGCTTGGACAAAGACAACCTCAACCTTCTATCCTATGGACAGGCACGCTCTGTTGAAAACGGAAGGTGTGCTGTCCCCCTCTTGGCGGCTTACAACAACAGAGTTTTTGCCCACGCAAAGTTTATGAATGGTATGTACTTTGGTGATATGTTATATTCTACATCCAATAGTGGTGATTGGGACAGATGGCTCGCCATTTGGGATTATAGTGGTCGTGCGATAGACCTCCCTATACATTTCAATGTTCGTAGTCCAGAAAATATATTTAATTCTCCAATTATCAAAGACAGCATTTTGTACCTAACAGGAAGTGCGTACGAGGATATTACATTTGGCGACATCACAATGCAGTATCATGGTAATAGCCAGGCATTTATAGCCAAGTACGTAGACCCTGCCTTTGCTCAGCCTTACGTGCATCCGTCTGACAGGCAAGAACAGACTATTGAATGGCAGCAGGACTTGGTGTTTACCTTGGCTGACAGTCCTGTGACGCTCACTGCCATATCCACCAGCGGGCTGCCCATTACCTATACCTGTAATGACAGCTCCATCGCCTATGTCCGTGGAGACACGCTGCACCTTGTGGCTGACGGCTACGCATGGCTCACTGCCACGCAGGACGGCGACGACCACTACTTCCCCGCCGAGCCTATGCAAAAGCTCCTCACCGTGAGTGGCGTCGGCATCGCCACCGTCGGCGCCGACGGACAGGCCAAGGCATACCCCAACCCCACCAGCGGCAGGGTGACCCTCGACCTCGCCAAGATACCACCCGCACCCCCGCTGCCCTACCACAAGCCAGGCCCAAGCGACAGCAGAGACGTGGACATGGTGCTCTACACCAGCCCCGGTGCACCCTTCTCCCAAACTGAAACACATAACATCCCCTACCACCAACGCTACAACATGAAGGTGAGCGGTAGCCCATTGCTGTCGCACGACGGCGTGGTCACCGCCTGGCTCACCGACATGCAGGGCCGCCGCGAAGAGGTGGTGCTCACCCCAACGGGCCCTGACCAGTACACCCTCGACCTCACCTCCCGACCCCCTGCCGCCTACCTCCTCACCGTCACCACGGCCGACGGCCGCGAACTCACCTTCCGCCTCGTGAAGCAATACGGCCGCCGTTAGCCCCCGCCCCTCATACAAAAATGTTGGGATTGGTATTACAACAATCTACAATCACCACGGAGAACGACTATCCAATGTACGACGACAGCAACAACAAGCGCATGGACCTCAGTTCCGCCTTCGGTCTTGCGCTCCTATACAACGACTTCCTCCTCTTCGGCGGCTACCGTATGGACCTGGTCGACCTCATAACGGCGACAATGTGAACACAAAGACTTCGGGCCACTTCGTCGGCATTGGCATGGCGCTGCAATTGCAGCCAGGAAGGAAATCTGAAAAACAAGAGACATCCGCACCTTTCGAATACGAACGGTGCGGATGTTGGCAAAATGACAGTTGGAGTCGTCTACCGGCCCATGATGCTGTCAAGCATGACGTCGAGGTCGTTCATTGAAGTCAGGTTAGCTGGGTCGAGCGGAGCGGTGTAGTAATTTTGGGGGTTGGGAACCGCCTCACCGATTTCATCATTTATCTCGCGTGCGTTGGTGTAGTCCATCACCTCCTGTTCCTTGATTCCGATGGCTTTCATGTTGCGCCGGTTATGGTAGCGCATGGTTGCGGCTGTGTATGAAAACCAGCCTTTCAAGGTGTGGATATTTTGGATATAATGTCTGGTCTTCTCTCAGCGGAGGCATTTCACAGCCCAAGTGCCACCCTCATAGTTGCCGGGATGGTCCGAGATGTAGGTGTTGGCCTCGTTCACATTGGTCGTCCATTTGTTCCAATACTCTTCGATGGAGTGCATGATGGAAAAGCATTTCCCCACCTGATCGATGAACTGTACGTTGCCCAGGTTCTTCCATGTCTCGATGTTGTTGGAGAAGATGCTCTCGGCCGACTTGTCGTACGTCAGGAAGAAGGTGACCACCTGTTCCTCCTTGGCATCGAGTACCTCATTGGGCAGCTGTTCGAGTTCCTCGACTGGTTTGCTCAGCAACCAGGCGGCGGCGCTGTCAATCGGACCAAGTATTTTTTGCGTGATTGTCCAGGGTACGGGCAAACTTCTGAACTTTTCTTCGCCAAAACAAAAATTCTTGCTATCTTTGCACAATAGTGTTGCACTTCGAGGTTGAATCTACACCTATAATTTTTTCAAACCCTGTACAATAAAAAACGGTTTTCTCTGTTTCTAAATAAAATTCATTGTCATGAACCGTCAACAACGACGCATACAAATCATCCAAGCCTGTCTCGACCAGCAAAAAGAGCTGGCCGACACCGCAAAGCGTGAGATGGACTCGGCCCAGCAGCAAAGCAACGACTATGGGGCCAATGTGGACCGCTACGATTCTTACCGCACCAAGATGATGCGCACACGCGACATGTATGCCAAGCAGCTCTCCCACGCCAACGCCGGCATCAGGGTATTGCAGTCGCTGCTGGCCGCGCCCCCCATGGAAAAAGCCGACCACGGAGCCATCGTCATCACCGACAAGCAACGGTTCTTCCTCAGCATCGGGGCCGGCAAATTCCTCGTGCCCCACCGCGCTCCCGAGCAGCTCACGCAGGAAGTCTACTTCGCCATCAGCGCCCAGACCCCTGTTTATTTGGCTTTGAAGGGCAAAGCCGCTGGCGACACTTTCACCTTTAACGGTGTCACTCAAACAATCATCGAAATATTATAGAAACACACATAACGAAACAATCCAAGCATGATAGACTTTAAAGAAATTGTAGGAGCCTTCCTCGTCCTGTTTGCCATCATCGACATCACGGGCTCCATCCCCATTTTCCTCTCTCTCAAACACAGCGGCAACAAATACAACCCCCTCTTCGCGGCGCTCATCTCGCTGCTCATTTTTGTCATCTTCTTTTTCCTCGGCGATGCAGCCTTGAAACTCTTCGGGGTCGACATCCAGTCCTTTGCCGTGGCTGGCTCCATTGTGCTTTTCATCATGGCCTTCGAGATGATTCTGGGGGTGGAAATCTTCAAGAACGAGGCTGGAGGCGGCGGCTCCACGGTAGTGCCCATCGCCTTTCCGCTCATTGCCGGCCCGGGTGCGCTGACCACCATCATCTCCCTCCGTGCCGAATATCACGACATCAACATCTTGATAGCCCTGCTGGTGAACATTACGATTGACTACATCGTGTTGCGCTATATCGACCGTCTGGAACGCCTGCTGGGAGGCACGCTCATCTCCATCCTCCGCAAATTCTTCGGGGTTGTCCTGCTGGCCATCGGTGTCAAGCTGTTGACCACGAATCTGGGCAGCATGATTCACAACCTTAACATCTAAACCGACCCTCTCCCGCCATGAAAATTGCCGTTCTGCTGCCATGCTACAACGAAGAGCCCACCATCGCCAAAGTGGTGGAGGGCTTCCGCCAGGCTGTGCCGGAGGCGGACATATACGTCTACGACAACAACTCGACCGACTGCACAGCACAGGCCGCCCGGACAGCGGGAGCCATTGTGCGCCACGAGCCAGTGCAAGGCAAGGGCAACGTCATCCGCCGCATGTTCCGCGAAGTAGAGGCCGACATATACCTGATGGCCGACGGCGACGACACCTACCCCGCCGCACAGGCCAGGCAACTGATTGAACCCATTGCGGACGGCCAGGCCGACATGGTAATCGGCGACCGCCTCTCGTCCACCTATTTCGAGCAGAACAAGCGTCCCTTCCACAACAGCGGCAACCGAATGGTGCGCTGGCTGATACGCCACTTTTGGCACACCGACATCCACGACATCATGACCGGCTACCGCGCCTTCAGCCGTCCCTTTGTCAAGAACTTCCCGGTCATGACGGGCAATTTCGAAATTGAGACCGAGATGACCATCCACGCCCTTGACCGCCGGTTCGCACTCCGCGAGGTGCCGGTAACCTATCGCGACCGCCCTGCTGGAAGCACGTCGAAACTCAACACCTTCGCCGACGGTCTCAGCGTGCTCAAAACCATCATGATTCTCTACAAGGAATACCGCCCGTTGCGATTCTTCAGCTGGCTGTCGCTGCTGCTTGCCCTTGTGGGGGTAGGAATGTTGACGCCCGTCCTGATTGAGTATTTTCACACCGGCCTCGTGCCCCGATTCCCCACCCTCATTGTCGCCCTGTTCATGCTGCTGGCGGCTCTGCTTTCCCTCTTCACTGGGCTGTGCCTTGATGTCATTGTCACCAAAGACCGAAAGAACTACGAACTCCGGCTGCTCGACGCTTGTAGCTCACAAAACGCCAAACCATGAGACGTCCCTGGGTCAAATATCCGCTCCTCTTTGTCGGCCTCATAGCCGCCTATCTGCTTTTTGCCTTGGTTTCGTCGCTGATGCCCAATGGCCCCATCATCCGCCATGCCGCCAAGACCCAAACCCTGGGCGACCTCCAAACCGATTTTGCCTTTGCCATCAGCTGCCGTCCAGAATACTATATGGACAACTTCACCGATGCCCTTATCATCAACCAAGCCTGCCACGGGGGCAAAGACAGCTTGCTCACCAACATGCTGCTCGTGCCTCGAGCCGACGGTGGTGGCGAGCAGTGCAACAGTCTGCAGCGGCTCACACATACCCCCGACCCCTCTGAAGAGGGGAGCGACACAACACTGCACACCATCCACTATGGGCGCTACTGGCATGGCAGCACATTCCTGATGCGTTTCCTGCTGCTCATGGCCGACTACACCTCCCTCCGTCCTCTCTTCTACCTTCTCTCCTCGTTGCTCTTGGTGTGGCTTGTGGTGGCTTTGTTCCGCCGTTGTGGCCTCGCCGTGGCTTCGTTTTTCGTGCTGGCTCTGACCCTTGTCAACGTGTTCATCATGCAATTCTCCATCCAGCTGCTGCCCGTGCTGGCACTGGCCATGATAGGTTCACTGGTGGTCCTCAACCATGTCAAAAAGCCTTCACAGCTCAACCGGCTGCTGTTCGTCTTGGGTTCACTCACCGCCTTTTTCGACCTCCTCACCTGCCCCATGCTCACGTGGGGAATCCCCCTGTGCGTCTATCTCATCATGCAGTGGCGCCATCCCCTGCCCGCACCATTCCTGCGCCGGGTGAAAGACTGGACCGTGGCATCGCTGCTGTGGGTGGTGAGCTACGGCACCACATGGGTATCGAAATGGGGCATCGCCACCCTGCTGACGGGCGAGAACGTCATCCGCGACGGTGCGGCCAAATTCTCCATCCGGGCAGGTGCATACATAGACTATTCGCGCCTCGACGCCCTGACCCGTAACCTCGACCTCTTGCACTGGCCTTACGTATGCCTCTGCCTCACAATCCTTGCTGCCCTTGCCGTATGGAGGTTCAACCGGCGAGGCATCCCCACGGCGCTCCTCTGCCTGCTCACAGCCCTGCCGCCACTGCTGTGGTATCTGGTAGTGGCCGACCACTCATACCTCCACTACTGGTTCACCTACCGCAGCCTTGCCGTCAGCATCATGGCCCTCTTCTTTGCCGGGGTTGCCCTCATTGACTGGAGGCGCATCCCCCTGCACCACAAACACGGATTTCCGGCGCGATGATTTTCAGTAGCCATATCTTCCTGCTCTACTTCCTGCCGGCATTTCTGCTGCTCTATTTCCTGACGCCCGCCGTGTGGCGCAACGCCGTCCTGCTCGTGGCCTCCATCGTGTTCTACGCCTGGGGCGCGCCCGACTTCATCCTCGTGCTTCTGGCCTCGACAGTGGCCAACTTCTATTTGGTCCGTGCCATGCACCGTGCGCGACGGCCCGCCGTCAAAAAGCTCTATTGCACACTGGCCATCGTGCTATGCCTCGGCCTGTTAGCCTACTTCAAGTATGCCAACTTCTTTGTCGACAACCTCAACACCCTCCTCGCCCTCTTCGGGCTGTCGCCTTTGCCGTGGGCCAAAGTCCTGCTTCCGATAGGCATCAGCTTCTTCACCTTCCAGTCGCTCACCTACGTGGTCGACACCTACCGCGGAGTCAATGCCCCCATGCGCCGCCTTACCGACTATGTGGTCTACATCATCATGTTTCCCCAGCTCATCGCCGGCCCCATAGTGCGCTACACCGACATCGCCGACCAGATTACAGCCCGCCGCCGTTTGCGGTGGGACGAGTGTTTGCAAGGCTTCTACCGCTTCGTCATAGGGTTGAGCAAGAAAGTGCTTATCGCCGACGTGATAGGGCGCACGGTCGACACCGTCCTCGCCTCCGACCTCACCGCCCTCGACTCCACCACCGCCTGGGTCACCATCCTGGCCTACACCATGCAGCTCTATTTCGATTTCTCCGGCTACAGCGACATGGCCATCGGCCTGGGCCGCATCATGGGTTTCCGCTTCCCGGAAAACTTCGACAACCCCTACACCTCGGCCTCCATCACCGAGTTCTGGCGCCGATGGCACATCACCCTTGGCTCCTTCATGCGCAACTACCTTTACATCCCCTTGGGCGGAAACCGCCGCGGCACGGCCCGCACCTACCTCAACCTCTGGGTGGTCTTCCTGCTCAGCGGCCTGTGGCACGGAGCCAGCTGGAACTACGTGCTATGGGGAGCCTACCACGGCTTCTTCCTTGTGGCGGAGCGGATCCTTTCGCGCCGTGTCGGCTGGCTCGACACGCGCCGCCGCCATCCCCTCTTCGTCCTCCCCACATTCATCATCCTCTTGGTGGGATGGGCCATTTTCCGCATCGAAGACCTCCCCTCCTGCTGGCTCTTCATCCAACGGCTTTTCGCCTTCCAGTTCCAGCCCCTCAGCCTGGCCGCCGACCCGCAGTACTACACCACCCTTCTTGCAGCCCTTCTGTTTGCCTTCATCACCCTCCTCCCCTTCGGGCGCAAACTCCAGCGGGCAGTCTTCTACACCGACTTCCGTCCCGCCGCCCACATCGCCGCCTGGGCCGCAGCCGCCGCGATGTTCTTCTTCTGCCTGGGCGCACTCACCGCCACCGACTTCAGTCCGTTCATCTATTTCCGATTCTGACCCCCCAAGCCATGCGACACCTGCCCAAAATACTCTGCCTACTCACCCTCGGCCTCCTGCTGCTCACCGCCCTGCAGGGGCATTTCCACATCATCACTGTCCGCCCGCTCAAAGGAGTCTACGTCGGCACCGAGAAACCGCAGTTCACCCCCTCCGCATTCCTCTCGGGCGAGTGGCAACAAACCGCCGACCGCTACCTGAAAGAGCACCACGGCTTCCGCGAGCCAGCCATCCGGCTCTACAACCAATACCTCTGGACGGCCTACCACCGCTCCACCAACCCCAACTCGGTGGTCGTGGGGCAGGACAACTACCTGTTCGACCCCCAATTCGTCAACGAATACTACACCGGATGCTACGACTACTTCTTCTCCGACACCATACCCGACTACGAGAAGACACAAGTATTCTACCGCCGCATCAGCCGGCTGGCCAAACTGCAAGACATCCTCGACGAGGAGGGCACCCACCTCTTCCTGGCCCTGCTGCCCGGCAAAGAGCGCATCTACCCACAATACCTGCCCGACCGCGGCGCACAAGCCCGCCGCGACCGCCTGTTTGGACACCTCCGCGCCTACGACTTCTACCGCCAATTCGCTCCCCTCTACGGCATCCGCCACGTGGATATATGCCACTGTTTCGACAGCCTGCGGGGCCGCACCCCCTACCTGCTTTTCCCCAAAACCGGCACCCACTGGACCAACATAGCCTGCACCTATGCCTTCGACTCCATCATGCGCTTCATGCAGACCTTCGGCCCTCCCATCCGCCCGGTGACTCTCGGCCAACCCTACTATGCCCCCACCCGCGAGCCGGATGCCGACCTGGACAGCCTGCTCAACAAAATCGTCGGCATCCCGACCGAGCCCAACCAGTACGTCGATGTCGCCCTCTCCGACCCCATCCCCGCCCGCAACCCCTCGCTCGTGGTCATCGGCGACTCCTTCTTCTGGAACATCCTCTACAACTTCCCCATCCAGGACCTTTTCGCGCACTTCCGCTACTGGTACTACTTCAGCACCATATACTACGACCCGGACTACGACAACGTGGCCGACATAGACCTCGTCGAACAACTGCTCGACGCCGACTATGTGATGATTTCCCACTGCACCGTGTCACTCTACAACCTGGGAGGCGGTTTCGTCAACCGGGCCCTGCTGGAACTCTGCTACGACCCCGACGAGATTCAGGCCGTGCGCGACAGTCTCGCCGCCACGCCGTCAAACCTCAGTGTCGACAAACGCATCGACCGCAATCTGGAGCAGTACTTCCCCGCCCTCGCCGAATCGCAGCCCACACGGCGCAGCACGCGGTTCAACCAGCTGAAGCATTAGGCCCGCCACCCAGCAAGTCCACTCCTCACACACCTATTCCACACAACAAACCCGTCGGTTATACCCGCGCCGCAGGTATAACTGACAAGTACGCGTCGCACCATTATTGAACAACGGGCGAACCGAGAACGACACGACGGGCCACTCAGAGCGGCGCGATGAAAACGGAGTGAAGGGGATGCTCAGTACTCGACAATCTCGGTGAAGAGCCGCCAGCCGACAGCCTCGTGATACTGCTCGTAAGTGCCAGTGGGGACACGGAGGGGGATGTCGAGGTCGACTTGGTCGAAAGAGGACTCGTCGAGCCGGGGAGGCACGGCCGCCTGGGATACGATGTACTCCATCCGTTTGCAGCCGGCGAAAGCCCCCTCGCCAATGTCGCGGATGGTGGGCGGAAGGGTGAGCCGCTTGATGCGGTCGCACCCAGCAAAGGCAAAATAGCGGATGGAGGTGACGGTGTAGACGGTGGTATCGTCGTCGTCGGGGTCGGCATTGCGCCCACGCGAGCGGTCGGGGGTGACGGTTTCGGGTATGGCGAGCTGGCCGCTGGGCTTTCGGAACCCTTTCCAGGGCTGCTCCTCGCTGCCGCCGGGATAGGTCACCTCGACAGTGGGGCCGTTTTTGCCACCGGTGGAGGTGATGTAGAAATAGAGAGTGTTGCCGCCAATTTTTTTGGCGAAATCGTAGTCCTGCGCCGCGAGACAGAGCGGGAGGACCAGCAGGAGTGCAATGAGTGCTTTTTTCATGCCCCAATAACGGACAGATGAAAAAAATATTGTATCTTTGCATTCTGAAGACGCAGCGCGAAAAGTCGCACAACACTTTGCCGCCCTTGCTTTTTCGGCCAGCAACGCCACGACATGCGGGTGGCCGTCCGCCCGGAGGGAAGGTTTGCGGGACCGCGCGATTTAAGCGTCACGGATATCAACAGGTTACAAACCAATAATGAAAGGAAACTGAAATATGGATAAAGTAGAGATTGAACGACGCGTGGGCAGAGCCCGCCAACTGCACGAGCAGGGCTGCAACTGCTGCCAGTCGGTGGTGCTGGCTTATGCCGACCTGCTGCCCGTCGACGAACAGGCGGCGGCGCAGATGGCTTCGGCTTTCGGCCGGGGCATATCGGGACTGAAAGAGACGTGCGGCTGTGTGACGGGCATGGCGCTGGTGTGCGGCTTGCTCGACCAAACGATGATGATGAAGGGGCTGGGCAACCGGTTCCGCGAGGAGAACGGCGACCTGAACTGTTTCAGTCTGCTGCAGAAGCAGGGGCGCGAACACTCATGCAACGACCTTGTGGCGTGCGCGGCCCGGCTGTTGGGCGAGACACTTTGATGCACTTGGTTCTGAACAGCAAAGAATGGAGATTATGAAAACTTATGTGCTAAGCAATAAGAACGGGATGCGGGCTGTGGTGACGAACTATGGCGGACGCATAATGCAGCTGATGGTTGCCGACCGGCATGGCGGATGGCAGGATGTGGTGCTGGGGTATGACCGGGCTGAGGAGTACCGGAAGGAGAACCACCTGGGCGACTTTGGCGCAGCCATAGGTCGCTATGCCAACCGGATTGGGAACGGGAGGCTGGCGATTGGCGGACGGGAATGGCAGCTGCCGCAGAACAACGGGCCCCATTGCCTGCATGGGGGGCCGGACGGATGGCAGTACAGGCCGTTTGAGGTGGTGAACGCCTCCGGCAGTTCGATTAAGATGGTGCTGGAGAGCCCCGACGGGGACAACGGTTTCCCAGGCAGGGTGCGGGTGGAGATGGTCTACCGGCTGACGGACGATAACGCCTTGGCAATAGACTATTCGGCCACGACGGATGCACCCACGGTCATCAATATGACGAACCACAGCTATTTTAATCTCAACGGGAGCGCAAAGGAGTCGGCGATGAACCATGTGCTGACAATCGATGCCGACCGCTATTTGCCTATCGACCCCACCAGCCTGCCGCTTGGGATGATGGTCGGGGTGGAGAATACGCCGTTTGATTTCCGCCTACCTAAGACCATCGGCCTCG